>VYLE01000217.1_pt1 | contig 47962 bp, 53 predicted proteins | sample 5114391 | NCBI WGS metagenome assembly VYLE01 (sample SAMN12291771, study PRJNA351875) | freshwater metagenome | isolation source: freshwater lake | place: USA: Michigan, Kent Lake | collected 2013-08-15
ACGGCCGCGGCGGCACGCTCGCCGCCCGCACCATTCACGAGGTCGCGCTGGCGGAACTGTCGGACCGCTTCGCGCTGATCGTACGGAGCGACGCGCTGCGCTGAGGGAGCGACAATGCTCGCCGGGATCTGGGCCAGGCAGGGCGCGGGCGGCCCTGACCTCCGCGGCGTGTCAGCGAAAGGCGTAGCGCACCTGCTCGTGCTCGACACCGGCGGGCGGCTGAACGAGATGGCGCTCCGCACGGCGATGGCGGCCTGAGGCTTCGCGTGACAGGATGTCACGGCCGCCCGCGCCCGAGGCTTTTCGAAACGATTGATGTCGGCGCGGCATGCGCTAAGCTTTCGGGATATTTTGGCACATTTCCCTGGGGGCATCGATGCGTGCTCTTTCCGGACGTCTCTTGCAGATTGTCGGTCTCGCTTGGTTCGCCGGCTGGCTCGGCGTGACGCCCGCCTTCGCGGAGACGCGAGTCGCGCTTGTCATCGGCAACGGCGCTTATGCATCGACGGCGCAGCTGCCGAACCCACGGCACGATGCCGAGGACGTCTCGGCCTCGCTGCGGCGCAGCGGCTTCGAGGTCCTGCAGGGCATCGACCTGCGCCAGGCGGACATGCAGGACCTGACGATCCGCTTCGCGCGCGCCGCAAGCCGCGCCGATGTCGCGCTGTTCTACTACAGCGGCCACGCCATGCAGTATAACGGCGTCAACTACCTGATGCCGGTCGACGCCGTGCTGAGCGACGAAGCGGATTTAAAGCGCTTCGTGCGGGTCGACGACATCGTGAACGATCTGCAGCAGGCCAGGAACCTGCGCATCCTGGTCCTGGATTCCTGCCGGGACAATCCGCTGGCCGAAACACTCAAGCGCTCCGCCGGCACGACGCGCGCCGCCTCGATCGGGCGCGGCCTCTCCAAGGTCGAGGCGCCGCGCGGCACCATCGTGTCGTTCTCGACGCAATCAGGACAGACCGCGGCCGACGGCACCGGCCGCAACAGCCCCTACACCACCGCCTTCCTGAAGCACATCGAGCAGCCTGCGGAGATCGGCGAGGTGTTTCGCGACATCAGCAGCGACGTGTACGATGCCAGCGGCAGGACCCAGCTGCCGGAGCTGTCGCTGTCGATCATCGGAAAATTCTATCTGAACGGCCCGGTATCGGTCACCGTGGCACCGACCGCACCACAGGCCGCGCCGCGTGCGGACCCCTGTGCTTCCGCCGAAGCGCACTGGAAGGCCGCCGAGGGCATCGGCACCGCGGCCGCCTTCGAGGATCATCTGGCGCGCTTTTCGACCTGCAACTTTGCCGGCCTTGCCCAGGCGCGGATCGACAGCCTGAAGCCGAAGACCGCGCTGGCGCCGGCCGCACTCCCGCGTACCACCGGCAGCCCGGATTACGACGGCACCTGGGATCTCACTCTGAACTGCCAGCCGAGCGGCAAGGCACAGGGTTTCACCCGGGCCCTCACCGCCACCGTGACGAACGGCGTCCTCCATGCCGAGGCGCAGGGCCCGGGCGGCATCAACCGGCTGGAGATCGACGGCCAGATCCCTCCCGACGGCAAGACGACCTTGAGCGCGCGCGGCACCACGGGGGCAAGCAACTACACGCTGTCGAATGCGCCGCCGGGTTCGCCCTACGCCTTCACCGTGGATGCGCAGTTCGAGCGCACGCGCGGCAGCGGCAAGCGCAACGAGGCGCGCCCCTGCAGCCTCGTCTTCGTCAAGCGGTGATGGTTACGAGAGCTGCGAGGCGCGTTGCGCCTCACTCCACGCGCGCGAGCACCGCGAGCTTGCGGATGCCCTTGTTCTTGTAGGCGTCGAGGAAGGCGTAATAGTCCTTGAACGAGACGCAGCCGTTGGAATCGCCGTTCGGCCCCAGCATGAAGGTGTGCGCGAGCAGGCCGTCGCGTCCGTAGATCGCGCTCTCGCCGCCGATCGGGGTCAGGCGCAGCGCGGGCACGCCGTGGAACAGCGCCTCGCGCGGCTTCAGCGTGTAGATGTGCGGCGGGGTCACGCCGCGCATGCGGATCTTCGACGAGCGCGGATCGTCGAGATTGGAGCCGAGGCCGGAATGCGCCTCGAGCCTCGTGCCATCAGGCAGATAGACGGTCTTGGCGGTGATGTCGTAGACGGCGGTATCGCGCTCGTAGGGCGGCGCGCCGCCGAACATCGGATTGATCTCCTTCGGCGCGATGGACGCGGTCACGCTGGCATCGGCGGAGGCGTAGGCGAGCAGCCCGCCGGACGGCTCGCGCTTGCCCCAGAGCTTCTCCACCATCGACTGGCGCGGCGCGGTGATCGACATCACCGCGGCCTTGGCGCGATCGGCGAAGGATTTCGGCTTGGCCTCCGGCGCCGCCACGATCTCGGCCGGGTCAGCCGAGGCGAGCTGGATGCCCGCGTCGGCGCCGCGCTTGGCCTTCGGGGCATCCGCGGTCCTGTCGGCGCCCTTGTCAGTGTTTTTGGCCGCACTCGCGGGCTTCAGGGCTTCGGCGACCCTCGCCATCACGGTCGGCTTGGCCGGCGGAGTGGCTTCGGCGACCCTGGTGGCAGGCGCGGCGCTCGCCGCATTCGATTCCACGCCCTGCGTGGCCGCCGCGGCGAAGCGTTCGTTGAACATCTCGCGCGAGATCGGGGCTGCGACCTGCAGGCGGTCGGGCAGCAGCGCGAAAGTATCCCGGATCGCCTCGCCGGCTTCGCGCAACGCGACCTTGGGCGTGCGCTTGATGACGGGCTCGTCGAAACGGGCATTGCCGACGGTCGGATAGACGCTGGCGGCGAAGATGTTGCTGTAGATGGTCCAGCCGGCGCCGAGCACCACGCAGCCGATCGCGGCTGCGCCGAGCAGGTTGTGAGGTGTCATTTTCCCGGAAGATTTCCGCGAGGAATTGTTCGACTTCCAAGCCGCGTTACTTTGCGCAGCGATACTCGTACTCATTCGCCTTGCGTCCAGGACGGTGTCACTCAGTCCCCCTCGGAAGTGCCGCTGGTCACGATCCGGGAACAGCATCTGGCAGAGGGTCCAAGCGGCATTAAGGCGACTTTTAGTTAAATGCAGATTAAGTTCGGGCGGATCTGGGGCAGCGCACAAACGCTGTCCCATTTCGGGAAAAAGTCCGCAAAAGCACGGACTTAGACGACATCGTTAACCATGTTGCGGAGCCCCTTCGAGCGGCCTTGCAGGGACTGCCGGGCCGCATCGCTTGAAGCGTCGAACAACGTCCTTTTCGTGATCATCAGTGTGCCCCGACCGTAGCGTTCGAGTGTTGCGCGAGGCTGGCGGCCCGCCTGCCGGCATGGCCGCACGGCGCCATGACCGAGATGTGATCGGGCCGGGCTGGAAACGGATGCGACCTCGGAGTAGCTCGCCTGAGAGGTTCGGCGGCAATCCGCCCAGAGTGCCGACCCCGCGGGCGATTGCCGCGGAGCGGACACGCGCTCATCGCAGACCCCCCGTCATGCCCGGCATTGGCGACGAGGCGATGGGGACACGGGCCAACCTGATCGCGGTATCATGAGGCCGACCGCGCATGCATCGCGGCGCTGATGGCGCGGCTCGGGCCTCGACGATTGGGACATGTACGACTCGATGACAGTGCGACGCATTCAGATCCTGACGGCCCTCGTCCTTGCCGCGCTGTGGGGCGGCGGCATCGCGGCCGGCCATGCCACCGGCCATCTGCGTTTCCTCGACCGGCTCGAGGCGGCCCTGACGGATCTGCGGACAAAAATCCGCGGCGTGAAGCGTCCGCCCGATCTCGTCACCATCGTCGCGATCGACGATACCGTGGTGAAGCGTGGCGGCAGCTATCCGCTGCCCCGCGCCGACCTCGCCCGCATCGTCGATACGATCGTGCAGTTCAAGCCGAAAGTGGTGGGCATCGACCTGCCGCTGGTCGAGCGCAGCGCCGCGATCGGCGATGCCACCCTGGCCAACACTCTCGCCACCGGCCCGATGGTGCTGGCGGCGGCCGCGATCTTCCCGTCCGCCAGCGACAATGCCGGCGGCGAAGGCCCCCTCGCCTTGCTGCCGCAGGCCGAGCGTTTCGTGCTGCCGCTGCCGGCCTTCGCCGACCATGCCGATATCGGCATCGTCCATGTCGCCATGGACCAGACCGGCTCGCCGCTCTCGGTGCCGATGCTGTTCCGCACCTCCGACAGGGTCGAACCGTCGTTTCCGCTGCGCATGGCCAGCCGCGCGCTCGACCGGCCGCTGATCATCGCCTCGGACCAGCTCATGCTCGGCGATCGCGCGGTGCCGACCGACACCGGCTTCGCGCTTCCGATCACCTATTACGGCCCGCGCCGCACCATCCGCACCGTCAGCGCGCAAAGCATCTTCGACGGCACGCTCGATCGCGCTGCGATCGAGAACCGGATCGTGGTGATCGGCCCCGCCGTCGCCGGCGGCGGCGACTTCTATTCGACGCCGTTCGACTCGCTGATGCCCGGGGTGGAGGTGATCTCGACCGCGATCACGCATCTGCTGGCCGGCGACGGACTCGTGCGCGACCGCAAGGTCCACATTGCCGACGCGATGCTGGCCATCTTGCTGCCAATGCTGCTGGTGGGCCTGCTGTCCTGGCGCCGCGGCCCGCTCGGCATTCTCGCCGCCTGCGCGGTCATGATCGCCTGGGCAGGGCTCAACCTGTTCGCGTTCACCCACGGCATCTGGCTGGACGCGGCGACCACGCTCGCCGCCGCGGTGCCGCCAGCCGTGGTGTTTGCCGGCGTTCAATCGTGGGCCGGCCGCCGCCCCCGACAGCATGTCTTCGCCGGATCGTAGACGAATTACCGGGCTTCCGGCGGCGGCGAACGGTCGAGCACGTCGGTGGTCGCGCCTTCGAGCAGGTCGATGCCGTAGGTTTCGATCACGAGCGGTCCGCGCTTGCGCTGGAGTTGCGCCACTTCGGTCACCTGTGCGAAGCGCTCGTTCAGGAAGGCGTGACCGCCGGGGCGCACCTCGTCGACATAGAGCAGCTTGCCGACGAGCAGTTTCGGATCGGGCTCGCCCATATTGACCCAGCGGATGCGCTGGTTCTGCTGCACCACGCAGGTGCCGGGCGGCAGATGGAAGGCGAGCCAGGAGGTCGTGCCGTAATCGGCCGCGAGCACGCAAGTCGCGCCGGTCTGCGCGCGCACCGCCTCGATCTGGCCGGCGAGCTCGCGCCAGCCGACGCCGACGCTGCGCACGGTGGCATCGCGGCGATAGCCGGACAGCCAGCCGGTATTGGCCTGCACGATCAGCGCCGCAAACATCAGGACGCCGGCAGGTGCAGCCCAGCGCTGGCAGAAGTCGATCAGGCGGCGCTGGCGCTGCCCCCAATCAAGCAGACGACCGGCTTCGGCGGCGGCGATGACGAAGGGGGGATAGACCGGTGCGAACCAGTTGGCCTCGACGCGGGCATGCAGCGAGTGCCAGACGAAATAGGCGACGATGGTCCAGAACATCGCTTCGATCAGCACGCGCGAGGCCTGCGCGCCGGCCCTGTGCCATGTCAGCGCATGGAGGCCCATCGCGCCGAGGATGAAAACCAGCGGCGTCGCGAAGGCAATCTGCGTCGGGATCAGCTCGGCGATGAAGACCGGGCGAAAGCCCTCGATCCTGGCGCGTCCGAGCTGCTTGGCGAACGACACCCATTGGTGATCCCAGTTCCACAGGATCACCGGCGAGAACAGCGCCAGCGCGACGACGCCGCCGAGATAGGGCCAGGGCGAGGCGAACCAGTGCCGCAGCTGCGGCACGGCCGCGAGCCAGATCAGGATCGCCAGCCCGAAGAACATCGCGGTGTATTTCGACAGCAGCGCGGCACCGACCGCGGCACCCACCGCGAGCCACCAGGCGCCGCGACCGGTCTCCAGCACTTTCGCCAGGAAGAACAGCACGAAACTCGAGGCGACCAGCAACGGGGCATCGGGCGTCACGATCAGCGTGCCGACCGAGGCCAGCAGAGTCACGTTGAGCAGGATCGCACTGTTCGCCGCCACGCGCACGCCGCCGAACAGGATCTCGGCCGAGCGGTAGACCGCATAGCTCATCGGCAAAGCGAGCAGGATGGAGACGAGGCGCACGCCGAGTTCGGTGTCGCCGGCGATCATCGTGCCGGCGCGGATGACATAGGCCACCATCGGCGGGTGGTCGTAATAGCCGCCGGCGAGATGCCTGGACCACGTCCAGTAATAGGCTTCGTCGAAGGTGATCGGCGTCGCGGCGGCGGCGGCGAGCCGCAGACCGACCAGCGCAAGGATCGCCAGTGCCGTGTTGCGCGCGATCCGCGCCTCAGCCGCATCCATGCCAGCTTCCCTGCCCGTTCGCCTGCCTGTTGCCTCGGAGCGCTATTTCTTGCGCCAGACGAACAGTCCGGACATCGCGTAGTTCCACACCACGCCCATCAGCGCGCCGGCCATGCCGGCCAGCCACCAGATCGGCTCCTGATCGTAGACCGAGAAGGCGACGCCGACATTGGCGAGCAGCCCGACGCTGCAGACGATGTAGAACGCGATCAGGCCGCGCAGCAGCGAAAAGCCCTTCAGCCGCTGGTCGCGATAGGTCAGGAAATTGTTGAGGATGAAGTTGCTGGTCATGGCGACGATGGCGCCCGCGGCCTGCGCCTCCGCGAACGGGACCTTGAAGAGTTCGAGCGCGATGAACAGCGTCGACAGATGCACCACGAGACCGATGCCGCCGACCATCGCGAACAGGATGAAGCGCAGCGAGACGATGTCGTTGGTGAGCTTGGCGAGCACGAGGCCGAGGAAATCCAGCGCGACCATGGAATCGAGCTTGCTCTCGCCATGCTGGCGGGCGCCGAACGTGTAGGGAATCTCCACCGCGCGAAGGCTGCCATGCGCGGACGCGACCAGGTCGAGCAGGATCTTGAAACCGTGGATCGACAGTTTCGGCGCGAGCTGTTCGAAGCGGTCGCGGCGGATCATGAAGAAGCCGCTCATGGGATCGGCGATCTCGACCCTCAGCATCTTCCTCGCGACCTCGGTGGCCAGCGCGCTGGCGCCGGCCCGCTGCCTGTTGAAGCCTTCGCTCTTGTAGCCTTCGATGTAGCGGCTGCCGACCACGAGTTCGGCCTGCCCGCCCGCGAGCAGCGCCAGCATCTTCGGCAGCTGCGTCTCGTCATGCTGGAGATCGGCGTCGATCACCGCCGCATAGGGCGCGCTGGAGGCCAGAATGCCCTCGATGCAGGCGCCCGAGAGACCGCGCCGGCCGATGCGGCGAATGCAGCGCACGCGCACATCCTGCTGCGCCAGACCGCGCACGACGTCCCAGGTGCCGTCGGGCGAATTGTCGTCGACGAACACGACCTCCCAGGCGATGCCGGCCAGCGCCGCTTCCAGACGCTTGTAAAGCACGGTGACATTGTCGCGCTCGTTGAAGGTCGGGACGACGACCGACAATTCCGGAGCCGGTGAACCCGCCTGTCGGGCCTGCGGCGGGAGGTCGGGACCCGGTCTGATCGCTTCATTCATGACGCAGCGTATATCCGCCGCATCCTGCGCTGCCAAGCCGGGGGTTGGGAGGGTGTTCAGGGGCCCAAAATGCCAACGACCCCGGAACGGCGGACTGCGCGTACATCCGGCGCAAGCCCATGCTATTCCAAGGTCGTTCCAGCACCGGAGTGTTTGCTCGACGGCGCCGTTATCAATCAGATGGGAACGGGTGGTCCGGTTTGCAAGGGGATGAAAGCCCCTTTTTTTCCGGCCTTGCCTAGTTCGGAACTTCGCGAATCACGGGCCCTCTGGGCGCGGGCGCAGCAGGGGCCGTCGGCGCGGCGGCGGGGGCCGGCTCGACCTTCACCGGCTTGGGCGGCTTGCCGTACTGGCCGATCGGCCCGAAGACGACGGCGGCGCCCAGCACGATCACTGCGACGATCGCACCCAGAATACCCCCCATCGACTCAGACGACATGAGACCTGATCCCTATTCCCAACCGGAGCGGTGATATCATGGAAGAATGCGGCCTCGGAAGGGCCGCGGGCCGGCAAATGGCGGAGCGCAACGCCCGGTGCAACCTGATGCCGGTGCCGGTGCCATTCCTGCGCGAGGCCCTAGTTTTGCGGCGCCCGGCGTTTGGCATAGGCCGTCACGATGTCCTTCTGGGCCGCCTCCACCGCCCTGTTCGCGGTGGCAAGATGGGCGCCGGCATCGATCGCCGGGTATTGCGCGGTGAGATAGTCGAGCAGCGCCACCCGGTAATGTTGCCGTTCCGACGGACAGGCGCCGGCGACGGTGCGGCCGAAGTCCTGTTCAGAAAGTCCCTTGTTGCCGTCGCGCGAATATTCCCGCGCCAGGCAATGCCAGTAATCGTCGCGGCCCTGCTGGGCGAGCTTCCGGCCGCCCTTCGCATCGTCGTCATCCGCCATGGCGGCAGATGTCATCAGGATGAGCACCGCTCCCATCGTCAGCATCCGCATCTTGTTCTCCCTGTGCGCAGATTGCGAACGGCAGCCTAGACCGATCCGCACAACTGGCCAATCACATCTGCTTTGCATAGGATGGCGGCCCGCCCACCTCGTCGATGCGAGATCCGTCCGTGGCCAAGACAAAAACAGTAACAAAGAAATCCGGCAACATCTTCATCGGGATCGGCGGCTGGACCTTCGAGCCCTGGCGCGGGGTGTTCTACCCGGACAAGCTCACGCAGGCGAAGGAATTGTCCTACGCCGCCTCCAAGCTGACCTCGATCGAGATCAACGGCACCTATTACGGATCGCAGAAACCCGAGAGCTTCCGCAAATGGGCGAGCGAAGTTCCGGACGGATTCGTGTTCTCGGTGAAGGGCCCGCGCTTTGCCACCAATCGGCGGGTGCTGGCCGAAGCCGGCGACTCCATCAAGCGGTTCTACGATTCCGGCGTGCTGGAGCTCGGCGATCGCCTCGGCCCCGTGCTGTGGCAGTTCGCGCCGACCAAGAAGTTCGATAGTGCCGATTTCGGCAACTTCCTCGAGCTTTTGCCGCGCAAGCTGGACGGGCGCGCGCTGCGCCATGTCGTCGAGGTCCGCCACGACAGCTTCTGCACGCCGGATTTCGTCGCACTGATCCGCGCGTTCGAAACACCTGTGGTGTTCGCCGAGCACGGGAAGTATCCGGCGATTGCGGATGTCGCCGGCGATTTCGTCTATGCGCGGCTGCAGAAGGGCAATGACGAGATCAAGACCTGCTATCCGCCGAAGCAGCTCGATGCCTGGGCCGAGCGGCTGCAGGCCTGGGCGTCGGGCGGCGAACCCGACGACCTCCCGAAGGTCGACGAGGCCAAGCCGAAGAAGCAGCCGCGCGACGTGTTCGCCTATGTGATCCACGAGGGCAAGGTGCGGGCCCCGCACGGCGCCATGGAACTGATCGCAAGGGTGAGTTGAACGATGCTGTCGCCGGCGGCACCCTCAACGATGAGGAGCAAGGCAGCTTCCGCACGTCATGGCCGGGCCTGTCCCGGCCATCCACGTCTCGCTGCGCGGCAAGAAGAACGTGGATGCCCGGGACAAGCCCGGGCATGACGACGGCGCGTGGCACGACCTGAGGCGTCCCATGGCCAGAGCCAGGAAACTGTTCACCATCGGCTATGAGCAGACGCCGCCCAAGGCCGTGCTCGACGAGCTGGAGCAGGCCGGCGTCAAGCTCGTGGTCGACGTCCGCGCGGTGACGTCGTCGCGGCGACCGGGATTTTCCAAGAACCAGCTTGCCGCCGGTCTCGATGCGCGCGGCATCGCCTACGTCCATCTCGCCGCGCTCGGCACGCCGAAGGAGGGACGCCTTGCCGCGCGCAGCGGCCAGATCGGGATGCTGGAGAAGATCTTCTCGAAGCATCTGAAGACGCCGCAGGCGCGGGAACAGATGGACGAATTGTCCGCGCTCGTGAAGAAGGCAGGCCCCGTCTGCCTGCTCTGCTATGAGCGCGACCATGCCCAGTGCCATCGCCGGATGATCGCGGAGATCATCGAGGAGCGCGACGGCGTTGCGGTGACGAACCTCGCAGGACGGCAGGCGTAGGCACCGTGATCGCGCGAGCCTCTCGCGAACCGTCGTTCCGGATGGAGCTATTCCTCCCCCGCAAGCCGGAACGTCCCTTCCATCATCTGCACGGAACTTCCGCCGACATGCGCCGAGACGATTCTGCCATCCTGCTTGCGCACGCGCGTCAGAAGAATGCTGGGCCGGCCCATGTCGAAGCCCTGGCCGATCGTCAGCTTCAACTCGCCATCGCGCAGCGGCTCCAGATCGGCGAATAGCGCGGCGGCCGCGACGGTGGCGCTGCCGGTGGCGGGGTCCTCGATCAGTCCGCTGGCGCCGGGGAAGAACATCCGCGCCTGCAATTCGCACGGCGCCTCCGCCGCCGGCACTTCCCGCGTGTAGAAATAGACCGAGAAGGCCCCATCGCATGGCAGGACACGGCTGAAAGCGGCTGCATCGGGCTTGGCGCGGCGAACAGCGTCGCGCGAACGGACTTCGGCCACCACAAACGGCGTCCCGACGCCGACGACCTGCGGGGCATGGCGATCGGTGCAGACATCGCCTGCCGTCAATGACAGGCAGGCCGCGACCTCTTCCGCCGACAACGTCGCCAGCCGCGACAGCGGCTGCGGCGCGGTGAGCTCGGTGCTGACCACCCTTCCCTGCGCGCGCACGATATCGACGGGCACGAGCCCTGCCTTCTCCTCGAACAGCAGACGCGGCTTCGGTTCTTGCCCGAGGCTGGCCAGCACGAAGGCCGTGCCGACATTGGGATGACCGGCGAAGGGAAGCTCGCGGACCGGCGTGAAGATGCGCACTTCCGCATCGTTGGCCTTGTTGCGCGGCGGCAGCACGAAGGTCGTCTCGGAATAGTTGAACTCGGTCGCGATCGCCTGCATCTGCCGAGGGGAGAGTCCGGCAGCGTCGAGCACGACCGCGAGCTGGTTGCCGCCGAAGGCGCGGTCGGTGAACACATCGACGGTGACGTAGCGGCGCTGCATGTCTGGTCCTCAGCCTGATCGCGGCCGTATCCGGCCGCTTCGCGCGAACTCTACAGGCCGGCAACATCATCCGTCATGCCCCAAAATTCGGAGCATTCGGAGCAATCGCGAACGCGCCTGAAAGGCGCTCTGTCCGCACGTGTCGAAGTCTAACCCAGCTGAAACACAGCGGCCGGCTGCTCATAGCCGCGCACCTTGACATCGCCGAGCGCGACCGCATCCCGCGCCTCGTCGCCCAGCGCCTCGCGCACGGCGGCGGAGATCAGCAGCTGCGAGCCGAACTCCTTGTTCAGCGCTTCCAGCCGCGAGGCGAAATTCACGGTGTCGCCGATCACCGTGTATTCCTTGCGCCGGGGCGAGCCGATATTGCCGGCGACGACCTCTCCGAAATGGATGCCGATGCCGATGCGCAGCGGCCAGCTGGTCTCCGCGTTGATATGGTCCATCGCCGCCAGCATCTCGCGGCCCGCCGCCACCGCGCGATGCGCGGAGTCGGCGGCTTCGAGCGGCGCACCGAACAGCGCCAGAAATCCGTCGCCGAGGAACTTGTTGACGATGCCGCCGTGACGATCGAGCACGTCGACCAGCACCGCGAAGGCGCCGTCGAGGCGCGCGACCACCTCCTGCGGCGTGCGCGACTGCGCGCCGGCGGTGAAGCCGCGGAAGTCGACGAACATCACGGCGACGCGGCGAAGATCGCCGGAGGCGCTGGTTCCCTCCGCCATCAGCCGTTCCACCACCTGCGGCGAGACGTGCTGGCCGAACAGATTGGTGACCCGGTCGCGCGCCGTCGCAGCGGCGATGCTGGCCGCGAACTGGCGACGCAGCTGCGCCCCGACCGCGCCGGCGAGCACGCCGCAGACCAGGATGATGATGCTGCGTACCACATGAAAATAGGTCTCCGGCTGTCCGGCGGCATCGACGGGGTGGTAATACATCGAGACGGCAAGGAGCTCTGCCGCGGCCACGAACCCCGTGAAGGCCGACAGCCAGAAGTCGAGGCGCAAGGTGGAGAGAATGACGAAGATGAAGTAGGTCATCGGCAACGCGAAGCCGAGTGCCGCGCCCGCGCCCATGCTCTGGATCTGCATGATGAGGATGACCGTCGGCAACGATGTCTCGATGACGGCGCCGAGGTATCGCCTCATCACCGGCAGATCATGGTCGAGCTTGAGATGCCGGCGGACCTGCTGGTGAACCCAGACCTGGAACAGGATGAATCCCACCAGCAACGCGTCGACCTGCGACAACGCCACCGTCCCGCGCCAGACCCGCTCGGTGATGCTGGGGTCGATCATTTCCAACGCGGTGAAGAACACCATGAGGATGGCGCCGGTCAGGATCAGCGCCCTCACCCGGATCAGCTCGGTGCGCATCACTTCGCGTGTCAACTCGCGGTCGAAGTCCGCTGCGTTGACGGCGTACTGCCGGGCCTTCCTGCTTGCGAAACTGACCATCTTACCCCCTATCCCGGGGCATTGTGCCTCAATCCAGCGTGCGGCGGAAGCGGGTCACGGCGATGGTCATGGCGATCAGCATCAAGGCCGCCAGCGCGAAGCTGTCGAAGCGCAGGTTCTGCATGGTCGCGCCCTTCAGCATGATGGCGCGCACGATGCGCAGATAGTGCGTCAACGGCAGGGCTTCGCCGACATATTGCGCCCAGGTGGGCATGCCGGCGAACGGAAACATGAATCCGGAGAGCAGGATGCTCGGCAGAAAGAACATCATCGACATCTGCATGGCCTGAAGCTGGTTCTGCACCAGGGTCGAGATGGTATAGCCGATCGACAGGTTGGTGGTGATGAACAGCGTCGACAGCAGCGCCAGCAGGACCAGGCTGCCGAGCACGGGAACGCCGAACAGGAATACGCCGATGCCGATGATCAGCGTGGCCTGGAGGAAGCCGACAAGCACGTAGGGAACGATCTTGCCGAGCATGATCTCGACCGGCCGGATCGGCATCGACAACAGGCTCTCCATCGTGCCGCGCTCGATCTCACGCGTCACCGAGAGCGCGGTGAAGATGAGCATGGTCATGGTGAGGATGGTGCCGACGAGGCCCGGCACGATGTTTAGGCTGGACGAGGCGGCGGGATTGTAGCGGGCATGGGCGCGGATCTCGAACGGCATCTCAGGGGGATCGCCGATATAGAGATCGTGCTGGAGCGCGGTCTGCACGACCATGCCGAGCGAGCCGATCGCCGCGCTCGCCGCAACCGGATCGGTGGCGTCGGCCGCGACCAGCAGCGCCGGCCTGTCGCCGCGCCGCACGGCACGTTCGAAGCCGCGCGGGATCTCGACGCCGAACAGCACCTTGCCGGATTTCAGCAGATCGTCGAACTCCTCGACGCTGTGCACCTCGTAGAGGAAGCGGAAATAGCTGGTGTTCTGCAGCGCCTTGAGGATCGAGCGGGCGAGATCGCTGTCCTCCTGCAGCAGTACCGCGCTCGGCAGATTCCGCGGCGTGGTGTTGATGGCGTAGCCGAACAGCAGGAGCTGCATCACCGGCAGCATCACGATCATCGCGAACGAGACGCGGTCGCGCCTGAGCTGGATGAACTCCTTGATGAGCATCGCATAGGAACGGCGCAACATGCCGAAGCGCTCGCGGACCGCCGTCGCCACTGTGGCGTGCTCGCCCGCACTCATTGAAAATTGTCCCGGGAACGACCCATCAGCTCGATGAAGACATCCTCCAGCGACGGCGCGGATGTGTGCCACGTGAAACCGTGGCCCTCGCGCCACGGCGCGATGCTGCCCTCGAGCGCGGCGACGTCGCGCCCCGACACGTGCAGCGAGGTGCCGAACGGCGCCACCATGTCGATTCCGGGCTTGCCGGCGAGCTGGCCCGACAGCGCGCTGAGGTCATCGCCCGTGACGGTGTAGGTCGTCAGCGCGGACTTCGCGATCACCTCGTCGACCGTCCCGTGCGCGAGCAGGTGGCCATAGGCGATATAGGCGATCTCGTGGCAGCGCTCGGCCTCGTCCATGTAGTGGGTCGAGACCAGAACGGTGAGGCCGCCGGCGGCGAGCGCGTGGATCTCGTTCCAGAAATCGCGCCGCGCCTTGGGATCGACGCCGGCGGTCGGCTCGTCCAGCAGCAGCAATTGCGGATTGGGCAAGGTGCAGGCGCCGAGCGCCAGCCGCTGCTTCCAGCCGCCGGAGAGTTCGCCCGCGAGTTGCTCCTCGCGCCCGGACAGTCCGAGCCGCCGGATCATCTCGCGCGCCGCCCCCCTGGCGTCGGCGAGCCCGTAGAGCCGCGCCACGAATTCGAGATTCTCGCGCACCGAGAGATCCTGGTACAGGCTGAAGCGCTGCGTCATGTAGCCGACCTGGCGCTTGATCTTCTCGGCATCACGCCGGATGTCGTAGCCGAGGCAGGTGCCCTCGCCGCTGTCGGGTGTCAGCAGGCCGCAGAGAATGCGGATGGTCGTGGTCTTGCCCGAGCCGTTCGGCCCGAGGAAGCCGTAGATCGAGCCGCGCTTCACCTGCATCGAGAGATCGTGCACGACCTCGCGGCCGCCGAACGATTTGCTCAGCCCCTTGACGTCGATCGCGATGCCGCTTGCGGCACTCATCGCTTGTCCGCCACCGGTGTCTTCGGATTGATGTAGATGTCGATCGGCTGTCCGACGCGCAGTGCGTCGGGCCGCACGGGACGTGCCTGGATGAGGTAGACCAGCTTGCTGCGCTCCTCGAGACTGTAGATCACCGGCGGGGTATATTCGGCGCTGGTCGCGATGAAATAGATCCTGGCGGTGAGGTCGGCGGCGCAATTGTCACAGGCGACGCGGACCGTGTCGCCGATCGCGAGCTTCGGCAGTTCGGTCTCCGGCACGAAGAAGCGCAGCTTCATGTTGCCGGGCGGCATGATCGAGAGCACCGGACGCTGTGCCCCCACCATTTCGCCCTCGCGGAAGTAGATCTGCTGGATGGTGCCGGCGACCGGCGCGAAACCGCGCCGCCTTGCGAGCCGCGTCTCCGACGTCGCGACCCGCGCCTCTGCCACGCGCAGGGCGGACACTGCGGAATCCAGGTTGGCCTGGGTACCGGACCCGGTCTTGCTCAGCGAGGCTGCGCGATCATAGGTCTGCTGCGCGTTCGCCAGCGTCGCCTTGTTCTGGTTGAGATCGGCGAGCTGCAGATCGTCGTCGATGGAATAGAGGGGATCGCCGACCTTGATAGCATCACCCTCGCGCACGTTCAGCCTGGTCACGCGGCCCGCCTCGTCGGGACTGACGAAGATCATGTCGGCCTCGACCCAGCCCTGAAACCCGGGCTCGCGCTTCTCCTTGCAACCGGCGAGGCCGGCCGCAATGACCAACGCAAGTGCGACGCTGACCACGCGCAACGACCTCATGCCGCCCTCCGCTCGCCGAAGATCAGGTCGAGATGGACGCGCAGCATGTCCTTCGCATCGAGCGGCGCATGCCGGGCGAACAGGCTCTGCCACATCACCGCGATCATGGCAGGCGCGACCACGATCTGGGGATATTTCGCGAGCTCCGCCTGGCGGATCTCGCCGCGGGCGATGCCGAGTTCGATCAGGCCGCGCATTGCGGCGATCCCGCGCGAGACAACCTCGCGGTAATAGAAGTCGGCCACCGCCGGAAAACGCGGCCCCTCCGCCACGATCAGCCGTACCAGATCGCCGCGACGCGTGCCGACAACCTCATTCAGGAAGGTGTGCGCAAAGGCCTCGATGAGATCTCGTACCGAACCGGCCGGGGGCGGCAACGCCGCGAGCCGCGCGACGACGGGCACGATGACGGTCCGCACCAATTCCTCGAACATCGATTCCTTGTCCTTGAAGTGCAGATAGATCGTTCCCTTGGCCACCCCGGCCCGCTTCGCGATGTCGTCGAGCCTGGTCGCGGCGAAGCCGCACGCGATGAACTCGTCCATCGCCGCGGCCACGATCGCCGCCCGGCGCTCGGCCGCCCGCGCGGCGCGTGGTGACACCGGCCCGGCTTCTCCGCCGGCCGCCGGCTTGCGACGTGCTGTTTCCGTGGGAGCTGATTTGTCCGGTCGTTTCACCATATTCGTAATTTGACTGACTAGTCAGTCATTGTCAACGGAGCTATGGATGCGAGAAATATTAGACTTGACTAATGCATTAGTTATCACTAATATTTTTACATGACCGAGGCTGCCCCGACATCCGTCACTGCCGTAATGCGCGCCCTCGCCGATCCCACACGCCGCGCCGTGTTCGAGCGCGTGTTCGACAGCAAGGAGATCAGCGTCGCCGACCTGACGCGCGGCAGCGGCGTCACGCAGGGCGCGATCTCGCAACATCTCAAATCGCTGAAACAGGCGGGCCTCGTCGCCGAACGCGCGGAAGGCCGTCACGTCTATTACCGCGCCTCCCCGCAAGGCCTCGAACCGCTGGTGACCTGGATGGATCATTACGGCGTGTTCTGGCGCGAGCGTTTCCAGAACCTGCGTGACCTCTTGAAGGAGATCGACCCATGAGTGCGACCGAGCTGAACGCCGAGACACGGGATATCGTCATCGACGAGGTCTTGCCGCACGCGCCCGAGACCATCTGGAAGGCATTGACCAACGCGGACCTGGTGGCACGCTGGCTGATGCCGCCGAAAGGCTTCGAGCCCGTGAAAGGCAATTCCTTCACCTACCAGACCACGCCGGGCGGCGCCTGGGACGGCGTCATCCATTGCCGCGTTCTCGAAATCGAGCCGAACCGCCGCCTCGTCTATTCGTGGAAGGGAGGCGACGCGCGCAACACCGGCTACGGGGCACCGCTCGACACTGTCGTCACCTGGTCCCTCACCCCGGTCGAGGCCGGCACGCGGATCCAGCTGGTTCATTCGGGCTTCGTGCTGCCCAGAAACGAGTCCGCCTATACGTCCATCGGCGGTGGCTGGAGGAAGATCCTGCGCCTGCTCGACCAGATCATCAGCGAAGCGTGAGAGGGAGTCATCACGATGAACAAGCCCTACACAGGCGGCTGCGCCTGCGGCGCGATCCGCTATTCGATCTCCAGCGAACCCCTGTTCGCCAACCATTGCCAGTGCCGGGACTGTCAGCGCGAAAGCGGCACCGGTCACGGCTCCTACGCCACCTTCGCACGCGCCGGCGTCACGGTGACTGGCGACGCCGGGACGTGGGACATGGTCGGCGACTCCGGCAACGTGAAGACGCGGGCCTTCTGCCCTGCCTGCGGCGTGGCCGTCTACCTGACGTTCAAGGCGATGCCCGACATCTTCACCATCCGCGCCGCCAGCCTCGACGACCCCGCGCGCTACAAGCCACAGGCGATCACTTATGCCGCGCGGGCCCATGACTGGGATCATCTCGACTCCGGCCTGACCCGGTTTGCGGCGATGCCGCCCGGCTGAGCCCGGACGCTCAGCCGAAATCCAGCACCATGCGACCGTCGATCTTGCCGGCCTTCATCCGGTCGAAGACGGCGTTGATCTCCGCCAGCGGCACCTTCGTCACCTCGGCCTTGACCTTGCCGTCGGCGGCGAAGGCGATGGCCTCGTCGAGATCGCGCCGCGTGCCGACGATCGAGCCGCGCACCGTGATGCGCTTGAGCACGACGTCGAAGATCGGCGTCGGGAATTCGCCCGGCGGCAGGCCCACGAGGCTGACGGTGCCCTTCCGGCGCACCATCTTCAGCGCCTGCGCGAAGGCGGCGGTCGACACCGCCGTCACCAGCACGCCATGGGCCCCGCCTCCGGTTGCCGCCAGCACCTTGTCCGCGGCATCGGCCTCGCGCGCATTGACGGCGAGATCGGCGCCGGTGTCGCGCGCGAGTTTCAGCTTGTCCTCGGCGATATCGACCGCGACAACCTTCAGGCCCATGGCCTTGGCGTACTGGATCGCAACGTGGCCAAGTCCGCCGACGCCCGAGATCACGACCCACTCGCCCGGTCGCGCTTCCGTCTCCTTCAAGCCCTTGTAGGTGGTGACGCCGGCGCACAGGATCGGCGCGATGGCGGCGAAGTCGACCGTCGCGGGCAGCTTGGCGGCGAAGGCGGCCGAGGCGATGACATATTCGGCGAAGCCGCCGTTCACGCTGTAGCCGGTGTTGTGCTGATGCTCGCACAGCGTCTCCCAGCCGGTCTCGCAATATTCGCAGGCCATGCAGGCATCATGCAGCCAGGCGACGCCGACGGCGTCACCGACCTTCAGATTGGTGACGCCGGGGCCGAGCGCGGCGACGATGCCCGCGGCCTCGTGGCCGGGAATGAAGGGCGGCGTCGGCTTCACCGGCCAGTCGCCGGAGGCCGCGTGGAGATCGGTGTGGCAGACGCCGCAAGCCTTCACTTTGACCAGCACCTCGCCCGGTCCGGGCTGCGGCACCTCGACGGTCTCGATCACCAGCGGCTTGCCGAATTCCCTGACGATTGCGGCTTTCATGGTCGGCATCGGTCTGCTCCTTGATTGCGAGGAGCAGATTAGCGACGTCGTTTCGCGCGCCCTTGATTGGTGTCAATGCGCACAAAGTTTGCGCAAGCGGCGCGGCATCATGACAGTTGCGTGACGAAGCACAAGGGCGCGTCAGCTATGGAACTTGAGGCCATCGACCACCTTGTCGATCACCTTGCGCTCCGCGCGCATCGCGAGGCCGACGAGATTGAGCTCGGTGCGCGCCACCGCCTTCACCGCCTCGCGATTGGCGGCATCGTGCGTGGTCCTGAACATGTCCTCGGTATAGACCGCCGGCCTGACATTGCGCGCCAGCGCGCGATCGAGCGCCCGGGACAGCGCCGGGCCATCCGCGCCGTAGATCAGGATCGGCTGGCCGATCAGCGGGTGATAGATCGTGCCGGAGGCGTCCTCATAGGGCTCGCCGATGCATTCGGGAAAGGCTGCCGCGATGCCGCTGGTGAGAAAGGCCGCGACGTTGAGTTTCTGCCAGGCCTGAAGATCGGTGCGGATCACGATGGCGATCTTGGTGTCGAACTGCATGCGGTTCCTCTGCTGTCATTTTTCGGCGATGCTACGCATCGGCCGGGAATGACGGCAAGCGGATTTCAGCGCTCGGCGATCAGCCCTTGGCGTCGCAGGCCCAGGCGCGGATCACGCATTCCTTGCCGCCATATTTGTAGCACTCGCGCGTCGCCGCATTGAGCGAGGCGGAGATCTTCGGCTTGACGGCGTAGCCATAGGCGCCGCAGGGATTGGCGAGATCGACCGACATCGCCGCGCAGGCGCGCTTCATCGTCACCGTCGTGCAATCGCCCTTGCACTGCTTCTGAGCCGCGGCGCGGGCCTCGTGCTCGGCACCGTAGTCGAAGGCCTGGCCATAGGCGCCGCATTTTCCGACCGCGAAGGCGCCGGCGGCATGGGCGGTGGTCACGTAGCGTGCGCCGGTCACGGCGACGGAGAGCACAAAGCAAAACATCGCGCAACGGCGCGCGACGGCGTTCGAAATCATGAAGAACCCCTCCCCCCAAGGCAGGCGGCGGCGACTCTATGCGGGGGACCGTTTCCAGATGGTGAACGGGAGATTGAAATCGTCGGCCAGGACGGTGCCGTCGGGTGGGCAAAGGCACGCAGCACCGTGCCCACCATCGATCCACACAGTCATTGAGACTGGTGGGCGCGCTTCACTTTGCCCAACCTACGTCACCCGCGTCCGCCTCAGCCGCGCCGCGCAGCTTCAAGCGCCTGCGGCGTGTCGATGTCGAGGAAGGCGCCCTCGCCCTCGACCGGCACCTCGGCAACCGCTTCCGCATGCCTCGCGATCAGATGACGCGCGCCGACGTCGCCATCGAGCGTCATCAACTCCCTGAAGAACCGCCGCGACCACAGCACGGGATTGCCGCGGCGCCCCTCGCTGACGGGCACGACGATGAGATTGCCGCGATCCGGCGCGAAGCTGTCGATGAGACGGTCGATCAGGCCGGCATCGATCAGCGGCATATCGCCGAGACAGACAACGGCGCCAGCGCATGCTTCGGACACGGCTGAAATGCCTGACTTGACCGAACTGGCAATGCCGCCTGCGAAATCCGGGTTCTTGACGAACCGGACCTCCAGGCCCGCCAGCGCCTGTTCGACCAGTTCGCTCTGGTGGCCGGTGACGACGATCACTTCCGACGCCTTGGAAGCTAGCGCCTGCTCGGTCGCGATCCGCACCAGCTTCCTGCCGTCGAGTTCGGCGAGCAGCTTGTTCGGCCCGCCCATGCGGGTCGACCGGCCGGCCGCGAGCACGATGGCCGCGACCTCGCGATTGCCCTCGGTCTCCGCTTTCGCGCGCGGCTGCGGCCGCGTCACGATCTCCATCAGGAGGCCGCCGACGCCCATGCCCATCAGTTCGGCCCGCGTCACCTTGATGCCGGCGAGCAGCCGCATCAGCACCCAGTCGAAGCCGTTCTCGACCGGCGAGCGTGCGCAGCCGGGCGCACCCAGCACCGGCACGCCGCCGGCACGGGCGATCAGCAGCAGATTGCCGGGATCGACCGGCATGCCGAAATGCTCGATCTCGCCGCCGATCCCGGTGACCGCGGACGGAATGACGTCGCGCCGGTCCGCGATCGCGGAGGCACCGAACACGATGACGAGCTCGGCGCCGAGGCCGACCAGTTCCCTGATCGCACCGGAGAGCGCAGCTTCCTCGTGCGGAACGCGCCGCTCGGCGATGATGGCCGCGCCCGCCGGCGCCAGGCGCTCGGCGGTGACGCGCAGGGTCTTGTCGATCACCTTCGAGGACAGCCCCGGCAGCAGCGTCGAGACCACGCCGACGCGCGTGATGACATAGGGCGCGATCCTGAGCACGTCCCTGCCCGCCGCCTTGACCGCGGCATCGCGCAAGGCGCCTTCGACGCCGAACGGGATGATCTTGACGGTGCCGACCATCTCGCCCTCGACCACCGGCTTGTAGGCGGCGAGCGTCGCAAAGGTGATGGCTTCGTCGACGGCGTTGATGCGGTCGACCGCGGCACGGTCGATCACCAGCACGCCCGGGCGCGCGGCGAACAGATTGGCGCGGCCGGTGAAGGCGCGCTCGACATGGATGCCGTCGCCGCCGATCGCGAGCGCGATGCTGGCGGCCGCGACGTCCTCGGAGACGTCGCCCGTCTCCATGCGCACCACCACGATCTCCCTGATCCCGGCGCGCTCCAGCGCCTCGACTTCGGCAGGACCGATCGTCGTGCCCTTCTTCAGCACCAGCGATCCCTGCCGCAGGGTGTGGACGGTCACCCCGCCGATCGCATCGCTGGGGCTCGCGGGGCCGAACTTCATGCCGCCGCTTCTTTTTCTTTGGGCGGCAGGCGGAGCACCGCGGTGATCTCGGCCATGATCGACACCGCAATCTCGGCCGGCGAGACGGCGCCGATGGCAAGGCCGATCGGCGCATGGATGCGCGCGATGTCGCTGTCCTTCGCACCCTGCGCCCGCAGCCGGTCGCCGCGCTTGGCATGCGTCTTCCGCGAGCCCAGCGCGCCGATATAGAAGCAGTCGCGCTCGAAGGCGTGCAGCAGCGCGGGATCGTCGATCTTGGGATCGTGCGTCACGGCGACGAACGCCGTGTAGTGATCGACGTTCAGCGGCGGCAGTGCGACGTCAGGCCATTCGGCCACCAGCGGGATGCCGGGGAAACGCTCGGGGCTGGCGAAGGCCGTGCGCGGATCGACCACGGTGACGTCGTAGCCGAGCGAGCGCGCCAGCGGCGCGAGCGCCTGGCTGATGTGGACGGCGCCGATGATGACGAGCTTGGCGGTGGGCGCAAAGACGTTGAGGAACAGCTTCCTGCCGCCGATCTCGACATTGGCGCTCTTGCCCATGCGCAGCTGCTTGTCGAGTTCGGCATGCAGCGGATCCCGGGCGAAGTCCTTCGCCTTCACCAGGCGCTGCTCGCCGCTCTCGGTGTCGGTGACCAGGATGACCGGCCGGCGCGCCGCGCGCTCGGCATTGAGTTCGTGCAGGATCTCGAGCTTCACGTCTAGCCAACCTTCTCGACGAAGACGCGGATGGTGCCGCCGCAGGACAATCCGACATTCCAGGCCGTCTCGTCGGCCACGCCGAACTCGAGCATCCTGGGCTTGCCGCTCTCGATCACGTCCATGGCCTCGGTGACCACGGCGCCTTCGACGCAGCCGCCCGAGACCGAGCCCAGGAACGTGCCCTCGTCGTTGATGACGAGGCTCGAGCCCGCCGGGCGCGGCGCCGAGCCCCAGGTCTCCACCACCGTCGCCAGCGCGACGCCACGGCCGGCCTTCTGCCAGTCCTCGGCCGCCTTCAGGATGTCCTCGTCGCGATCGAGCATGGTGACCTCTCAGGCTGCGGAGCGGATCAGGCCGCGGTGCTGCGGCGGCAGCGGCCGGGAGAGCGTCGTGATCAGCTCCTGGATCGAACTCAAATTATGTACGGGCCGGAATTCGTCAACGTGCGGGAGCATCATTTTGATGCCCTGCGCCTTGGCCTCGAAGCCGCCGAACCGCAGCAGCGGATTGAGCCAGATCAGGCGGCGGCAGGAACGGTGCAGCCGGTCCATCTCGAACGCCAGCTTGGAATCGGCCTCCCGCTCCAGCCCGTCGGAGATCAGCAGCACCACGGCGCCCTGGCTGAGCACGCGCCGCGCCCACAATTTGTTGAAATTGTGCAGCGAGGCAGAAATACGCGTGCCGCCGGCCCAGTCCTCGACCGAGGCCGAGCAGCTCGCCAGCGCCTCGTCCGGATCGCGCTGCCGCAGCGCGCGGGTGACGTTGGTCAGGCGGGTGCCGAACAGGAACACCGAGACGCGCTTGCGGGCGTCGGTGACGGCGTGGAGGAAGTGCAGGAACAGGCGGGTGTACTCGCTCATCGAGCCGGAGATGTCGAGCAGCGCCACGATCGGCGCCGGCTTCTCGATCCGCCCGAGGCGATGCAAGTCGATGATGTCGCCGCCGGTACGCAGCGAGGCGCGCAGCGTGCGGCGCAGATCGAGACGCTGGCCGCGCGGATCGGGCCGAAAGCGGCGGGTCAAGAGTTCGGCCTGCGGCAGTTGCATCCGCTCGATCGCACGCAGGGCCTCGGCGATCTCCGCCGCGCTCATCTGCGCGAAATCCTTCTTCTGCAGGATCTCCTTGTCCGAGACCGACAGGCGCAGATCCTGCTCCTGGTGCTGCGGCGTCTCCGTCATCTTCGGCTGCGACATCGCCTCCTGGACGCGGCGCGCGCCGGCCTGCGGCTTCTTCTTGGCATGGTCCGGCAGAGGCACCGAATCCAGCATGTGCTTCCATTCCTCCGAGGCCCGGAAGAACAGCAGGAAGGCCTGCCGGAAGATCAGCGCATGCTCGTGGCGCTTGACGAAGATCGCCTCGAGCGTGGTGAAGACGTCGCCGCGATTGCCGATGTCGATCACCTGCAGCGCGTTCATGGCATCGATGACGGCCCCCGGGCCCACCGGTAGGCCGGCCGCGCGCAGGGCGCGGGCGAAGCCGACGATGTTGTCGGCGAACTGCTCGGTCTGCTCGGGGGCAAGGTGATTGATGGCCATGGTCTGTCCTCGCTCCGTGATTCCGGGGCGCGCGGCGAACCCGGAATCCAGAACTTGTGGCGCGAGAGCCCGGGTACGCGCGACGCGCGCCCCGGAGACGGAAATCAGTTCTCGCTCGTGGCGTCCTTCAGCACCTTCTGCAGCGTGTCGCCCTGCATGCGGGTGATGTCGTCCTGGTACTTCAGCAGCGCGCCCAGCGTGTCGCCGACCACTTGCGGGGTCAGCGAGCGGGCATCGAGTTCGGACAGCGCGGTCGCCCAGTCGATGGTCTCGGCAACGCCGGGCGACTTGTAGAAGTCCTGGTTGCGCAGTGCCTGCACGAAGCGGACGACCTGCTGCGACAGCTTGGCGGAGATGCCCGGCACACGCGACTTGACGATGGCGAGCTCGCGCTCGGCAGCAGGATAGTCGACCCAGTGATACAGGCAGCGCCGCTTCAGCGCGTCGTGGATCTCGCGGGTGCGGTTCGAGGTGATGATCACGATCGGGGGGCTTGGCGCCTTCACGGTGCCGAATTCGGGGATCGTCACCTGGAAGTCGCTGAGGATCTCGAGGAGATACGCCTCGAACGCCTCGTCGGCACGGTCGAGTTCGTCGATCAGGAGCACCGGCGGACCGGCGACGTCGGGCTCCAGCGCCTGGAGCAGCGGCCGCTTGATCATGTAGCGGTCGGCGAAGATATCGCTCGACAGCTGCTCGCGATCGGTATCGCCGGCGGCTTCCGCCATGCGGATCGCGATCATCTGCGCGGCGCTGTTCCACTCGTAGACCGCGGACGAAACGTCGAGGCCTTCATAGCATTGCAGGCGGATCAGCTTCCGCCCCAGCGCCGCCGAGAGCACCTTCGCGATCTCGGTCTTGCCGACGCCGGCCTCGCCTTCGAGGAACAGCGGCCGGCCCATGCGCAGCGACAGGAAGGTCACCGTCGCCAGCGACCGCTCCGCGAGATAGCCGCGCGAAGTGAGAAGTTCGAGCATCGCATCGACCGATGCCGGGATGGCGGAGAGGGTCATGAAACAGCCAGTCTTGCTTACGCCCTCACCGGGGGCAAGTATCGGGCCAGATCGTGAGGATCACTCACTCCTTGGCATTGGCGGCATCGACGGCCCGCCGCGTCAGCACCCCGATGAGATGCGCGCGGTATTCGGCGCTGCCGTGAATGTCGCTGTTGAGGCCCTCGGCCGGCACTTCGATGCCGTCGAGCACCTTGGAGGAGAAGCGCTTCTTCAGCGCCTCCTCGAACGCGGTGACGCGGAACACGCCTTCGGAGCCGGCACCGGTGACGGCGACCCGCACGTCGGACGGACGCCGCGCCACGAACACGCCGACCAGCGCATAGCGCGAGGCCTGGTTGCGGAACTTGATGTAGGCCGCCTTCTTGGGCAGCGGAAACATCACCTTGGTGATGATCTCGTCGGCTTCCAGCGCGGTGGTGAACAGGCCCTGGAAATATTCCTCGGCCTTGAGGCGGCGCTTGTTGGTGACGATCGTCGCACCGAGCGCGAGCACCGCGGCCGGATAGTCGGCGGTCGGATCGTTGTTGGCGAGCGAGCCGCCGATCGTGCCCTTGTGACGCACCGCGGGATCGCCGATCTGGCTCGCCAGACTAGCCAGCGCCGGAATCGCCTCGCCGACGATCGCCGAAGAGGCCACGGCCGCGTGCTTGGCGGTGGCGCCGATCACCAGCGAACGGCCCTTCATCTCGATCGCATCCAGCCCCTCGATATGGGAGAGGTCGACCAGATGCGGCGGGCTGGCGAGGCGCTGCTTCATCACCGGAATCAGCGTGTGGCCGCCGGCGATCACCTTGGCGTCCTCGTTCTTCACCAGGAGGTTGGCGGCCTGCCGCACGGTCCCGGGGCGATGGTATTTGAATTCGTACATCTGGGTGTCCTGATCGCGGGAGCGTTGCGCGGATTAGGCGAGGTCGGATTTCGCCATCGCCTTGGCGCCGGCGGAAATCGAGGCGACGATGTTCTGGTAGCCGGTGCAGCGGCAGAGATTGCCTTCCAGCTCCTCGCGGATGGTGTGATCGTCGAGTTCGTGGCCCTTGCGGTGCACGATGTCGATCGCGGTCATGATCATGCCGGGCGTGCAGAAGCCGCATTGCAATCCATGATGCTCGCGGAAGGCTTCCTGCATCGGATGCAGCGGCGCGCCGTCGGCGGCCAGCCCCTCGATGGTCCTGACCTCGTGACCGTCGGCCATCACGGCCAGCGTGGTGCAGGACTTCACGGCCTTGCCGTCGAGGTGCACGACGCAGGCGCCGCATTGCGAGGTATCGCAGCCGACATGGGTGCCGGTCAGATGCAGATTCTCGCGCAGGAACTGCACCAGAAGCGTCCGCGGGTCGACATTGGCCGTGACAGGATTGCCGTTCACGATGAGGGAGATTTTTGCCATAAGCACTCTCTATCAGCGCCCCGACGGGTCCCGTCGAAGCGGTTCTTATAATTATTCCAGCCTATCATATGGGCCAATGTCCCCCGGGGCAACATCACCGGGAGCGCAAGGGGCCATGCCAAAAGTCGCAATGTCAGACCTGGTCGGGCAGACTTGGTCCGGCCGACTCGGTCCGGCAGACTTGGCCGGACCGGATTGCGGCTCAGCCCTGGACCGCCTTGGCGAAGTTCGCGAAAAATTCGTCGGCCAGCTTCTTGGCCGTGCCGTTGATCAGGCGCTGGCCGAGCTGCGCCAGCTTGCCGCCGATCTGGGCCTCGACGTCGTAGGACAAGAGCGTGCCGCCGTCCTTCTCGGCCAGCTTGACCACGGCGCCGCCCTTGGCGAAGCCGGCCACGCCGCCCTCGCCCTCGCCGGAGATCTTGTAGCCGTTCGGGGGGTCGAGATCGGACAGCGTCACCTTGCCCTTGAAGCGCGCCGACACCGGGCCGACCTTCATCTTGGCCGTGGCGCGGAAGCCGCCGTCCTCGGTCTTCTCCAGCTCCTCGCAGCCGGGGATGCAGGACTTCAGCACCTCGGGGTCGTTGAGCTTGGCCCAGACGGCCTCGCGCGGCGCCGCAAGCTGGACTTCGCCGTTCATCGTCATGGCCATGGAACGCCTCCCGGGATTGCAACCGAAACCTGATGGCTCAAGTAACGCAGGGCTTGCGCAAAGGAAAGGGTGGCGCGCGGCCACGTGCAATGCATATTCGCAACTGCAAAAAACTTGCACGGCCGGCCCGGGATTGGCACAGGCGGGCCAAGGTGGTTAGGTCCCGCACCCCATGAGCACATCCCTGTCCCCCCTGCTTGCCCCCATGCTGTCGAGCGCAGCCATGCGCGCCGTCTGCGACGACCGATCCGTCCTGCAGAACATGCTGGACTTCGAGGCCGCACTGGCGCGGGCCGAAGCCGCCACCGGCGTGATTCCCGCATCGGCTGCCGGTCCGATCGAAGCCGCCTGCACGGCCGAGGCCTTCGACATCGCCGCGCTGGCGGACGCCGCGACCCGGTCCGGCAATCTCGCCATTCCGCTGGTCAAGACGCTGACGGCCCATGTCGCCCGGGCCGATGCGGAGGCGGCGCGTTACGTGCACTGGGGCGCGACCAGCCAGGACGTCATCGACAGCGCGACCATGCTGGCGCTGCGCGCCGGCGTCGCGGCGCTGGACGCCGATCTCGGCCGCGCCATCAGGGGCTTTGCCGCGATGGCGCGGACCCACCGCAACACCGCGATGGTGGCGCGGACCTGGCTGCAGCACGCGCTGCCGATGCCGTTCGGCCTGAAGGCCGCCGAATATGCCGCAAGCCTTGCCCGTGCGCGCTGCCGCCTGCGGCGACTTCGCCGCGAAGGCCTCGCTTTGCAGTTCGGCGGCGCCGCCGGCACGCTGGCCGCGCTCGGCGACAACGGGCTGAAAGTGGCCGAACAGCTGGCGAAGGAATTGGACCTGCCGTTGCCCGAGGCCCCCTGGCATACCCATCGCGACCGCATCGCGGAGGCGGCCTCGAGCCTCGCCATCCTCGCCGGCAGTTGCGGCAAGATCGCGCGCGACGTCTCGCTGCTGATGCAGACCGATGTCGGCGAAGCCTTCGAGCCGGCCGGCGAAGGCCGCGGCGGCTCCTCCACCATGCCGCACAAGCGCAACCCGGTCGCGGCCGCCAGCGCGCTGGGCTGCGCGGCCATGGCGCCGCAGCTCGCCGCGACGATCTTTGCCGCGCAGGTGCAGGACCATGAGCGCAGCGCCGGACCCTGGCACGCCGAATGGCCGACGCTGCCGCAATTGATGCTGGTCGCCTCCGGCGCGCTCGCCGCCATCGTCGACATTGCCGAGGGCCTCGAGGTCGACGCGGCGCGCATGCGCAGCAATCTCGACGCGACGCGCGGCCTGATCATGGCGGAAGCGGTGACCTTCGCGCTCGCCGAGCACATCGGCAAGAGCGAGGCGCATCATCTCGTCGAGGCCGCGAGCAAGCGGGCGGTTGCGGAGAAGAAACATCTGCGCGAGGTGCTGTCGGCCGATTCGCAGGTGACGACACATCTGCCGCCGGAAAAAATTGCAGCATTGTTCGAGCCGATGGCCTATCAGGGAGCATCCCAGGCCCTGATCGACCGGCTGCTCGACAGCCTCGACCGCGATTAGTTTCGACGAGATACGGAGACGCACAGCATGCCCATGATCGATGCCGACGGTTGCCTGCTCAACGTCTCCGTCGAAGGCCGCGACGGCGGGCCGACCCTGATGCTCTCCAACTCGCTCGGCTGCAGCTTGCAGATGTGGGAGCCGCAAATGAAGGCGCTGACGCAGGTCTTCCGCGTCATCCGCTACGACCGCCGCGGCCACGGCAAGTCCAACGTGCCGCCCGGGCCCTACACGATGGAGCGCTTCGGCCGCGACGTGCTGGCGATCCTCGACGACCTCAACATCGAGAAGGTGCATTGGTGCGGCCTGTCGATGGGCGGCATGGTCGGGCAATGGCTCGGTGCCAACGCGCCCGAACGCTTCGGCAAGCTCATCCTCGCCAACACCTCCTGCTACTACGCCGAGCCGACCCGATGGCTGGAGCGGATCGAGGCTGTGAAGAAAGGCGGCATCGCCGCCGTCGCCGATGCCGTCATCGCCGGCTGGCTGACGCAGGATTTTCGCGAGCGCGAACCCGATATCACCGCCAGGATGAAGGCAATGCTGCTCGCCTCCCCGGTCGAGGGCTACCTCGCCTGCTGCGAGGCGCTGTCGACGCTGGACCAGCGCGAGCTGCTTCCGAAGATCAAGAGCCCGACGCTGGTGATCGCCGGCCGCCACGACCAGGCGACGCCGATCTCGGCCGGCGAAATGATCCGCTCCCGGATTCCCGGCGCCAGCATGACCATCATCGACGCCGCCCACATTTCCAATGTCGAGCAGCCCCACGCCTTCACCGACGCGGTCGTGGGCTTCCTGACGCAGCGCTAACCACGGCCGTCATTGCGAGCGCAGCGAAGCAATCCAGAAATCCCGTTGCGGAGAGACTCTGGATTGCTTCGTCGCTACGCTCCTCGCAATGACGAAAGGGAGAATGGAATGGACGACCAGACACGCCGCGATGGCGGCATGACGATGCGCCGCAAGGTGCTGGGCAATGCATGGGTCGACAAGTCGATCAAGAACCGCAACGCCTTCAACACCGATTTCCAGGACCTGATCACCCGCTACGCCTGGGGCGAGATCTGGACGCGGCCGCATTTCGACGAGCGGACGCGGCGGGTGCTGGTGATCGGTACCATGGTCGCGCTCGGGCAATGGGACGAATTCCGCCTGCATGTGCGCGCGGCGCTCGCCGAGGGCGGCTTCACGCCCGACGACATCAAGGAAATCCTGCTGCAGCAGGCGATCTATTGCGGCGTGCCGGCGGCCAACCACGCCGTCAAGGAGGCCTCAGCGATTGTGCAGGAGCTCGGCCTGCTCGAGGGCTAGCGGCGCCTCGGCCTCGAGAGCCGTCTCGAGAGCCGTCTTGGGCGCGGCTGCAGGCCGTTCGATCACCAGGACGATGGCGGCGCCGAGCAGCATCAGCAGTTCGGTGGCATGCAGCCGCAGCGCGGCCATCTCGCCGACCTTCGAGGCCATCACCATGCTGGCAAACGAGATGATGCTGCCGATCGCCAGCGCGATCCCCAGAGCCTCGTCGCTGCCACCGGACTTTCGGGTGCGCGGAATGCACAGCAACACCAGATAGATTGCGAAGAACGCCACCACGGTGAGCCGGCCCAGCGCCAGCAGCCATGCGGCACGAACCGTGTCCATGCCCGCCATCTGCATGTGATCGCTCAGGAACAGCGCCACTGCGACACTCGGCCGCTCATAGAGGCCGCGTACGGGCGCCTCGAAGATCGTGAAAGCCACCAAGGTCCAGGCCGGAATGAAATAGGCCGCCAGCAGCGCGCCGTTGACCGATCCGATCCGCCAGTTCCTGAACATGCCGCTTCCCGCTTCGCCTGCCACGCGCCTTCGTGGGAAGGCTTTGCCGGACCTAACGCGCATCAGACGGGAGCGGCAATTTAAACCCTTTGTTTACCTTAATTTCCCCGGTCTCCGGCCCGGGGCTGCCCGCCGCCTACGAAAAAAGCCCCGCCTTTCGGCGGGGCTCTCTGCGGTCCGTCGGACCTGAATTACCTGCTCTGGCCGGACTGTCCGCCCTGCTGGCCGGGCCGGTCGCCCAGACGCTCTCCCTGGCGCTGCGGGTCCTGCTGCTGCTGACCGGGTTTCTGGCCGCCACCCTGCTGCTGGCCGGGACGCTCCTGGCCCGGGGCACTCTGGTTCTGCTGGCCAGGGGTCTGGTTCTGCTGCTTCGTCATCGGGGAAACTCCCTTGTTGGACGTCAGTAGAGAGACAACGGACGCTCGGGATTTTGGTTGCTGGCGGAACCGGATTTCTCGCTGCGGCGGAACCCGCCCGCGAAATGAGTCTGTACAAGCCGCGAGGGCGAAGCCTCGCCAGTTGCAGGCGCCAGTTCCCTCCTGTTACAAAACCGGTCGAATGCTCAAGGGCTGCCGGGGCCCGAGAACTCTTTAACGAAGAGCTCCCTTTGAGCCCGCGGTCAGGTTTGGGTACGGCAGTCCATGGATTATTTCGCCCAGCAGCTCATCAACGGTCTCGTGCTCGGCTCGATCTACGGCCTGATCGCCATCGGTTACACGATGGTCTACGGCATCGTCGGCATGATCAACTTCGCCCATGGCGACGTCTTCATGATCGGCGGCTTCATCGCCCTGATCACCTTCCTGATCCTGATCTCGTTCGGCCTGACCGCGATCCCCGTGATCCTGCTCGTCGTGCTGCTGGTCTCGATGGCGATCACCGCGCTCTATGGCTGGACCATCGAGCGCATCGCCTACCGGCCGCTGCGGCACTCCTTCCGGCTCGCGCCGATGCTGTCGGCGATCGGCATGTCGTTCGTGCTGACCAACTATTCGCAGGTCGCGCAGGGCGCGCGCGTGAAGCCGATCCCGCCCTTCATCACGGGCGGCTATACGCTGCATGAGAGCGCGGACGGCTTCGTGATCCAGCTCTCCAACATCCAGATCATGGTCGTCGTCACCACCATCGTGCTGCTGGCGCTGTTCACCTGGCTGGTGTCGCGAACCCGCCTCGGACGCGACATGCGCGCCTGCGAGCAGGACCAGACCATGGCCGCCCTGCTCGGCGTCGATGTCGACCGCACCATCTCGATGACTTTCGTGATCGGCGCGGCGCTGGCCGCCGTCGCCGGCCTGATGTACCTGCTCTATTACGGCCTCGTCGACTTCTTCATGGGCTTCGTCGCCGGCATCAAGGCCTTCACCGCCGCCGTGCTCGGCGGCATCGGCTCGCTGCCGGGCGCCATGCTCGGCGGCCTCGCCATCGGCCTGATCGAGACGTTCTGGTCGGCCTATTTCTCGGTCGAGTACAAGGACGTCGCGGCCTTCTCGATCCTGATCGTGGTGCTGATCTTCATGCCGACCGGCCTGCTCGGCCGTCCCGAAGTCGAAAAAGTCTGACGGTCGCGCGTGACAGCTCCCTCACCCATCACGGCCAAGCCGGGCATCGCCTCCATCCTGAAGATCGCCGTCGTCAACGCGCTGGTCGCGCTGGTGCTGTTCTCGCTGATGGTCGGCGTCCGGACCGAGGCGGGCGCGGACGGCCAGCTCACCTACTGGACGCGCTTCGGGGACCTCGCCTCGCTGGTCGCGATCGTGTTCGGCGGCTCGATCGTGATCGAGCTGCTGCGGCAGTGGATCGGTCCGAGCGGCGCCGAGAAGCTGGTGCCACCGTCCGTGCAAGGCGCGATGTCCTTCATCGGCCGCTATCTCGCCCCGGCGCTGCTGATCTTCACGCTGCTGGTGCCGGTGATCTTCTATAACCAGCGCTACATCCTCGATCTCGCGATCCTCGTACTGACCTATGTGATGCTCGGCTGGGGCCTCAATGTCGTGGTCGGGCTCGCCGGCCTGCTCGACCTCGGCTACGTCGCCTTCTATGCGGTGGGCGCCTATTCCTACGGATTGCTGGCGACCCATTTCGGCTGGTCGTTCTGGATCTGCCTGCCGCTCGCCGGCATCCTCGCCGCGTTCTGGGGCGTGCTGCTCGGCTTCCCGGTGCTGCGGCTGCGCGGCGACTATCTGGCCATCGTGACGCTCGCCTTCGGCGAGATCATCCGCCTCGTCATCATCAACTGGCAGGATCTGACCGGCGGCCCCAACGGCGTCTCCGGCATTCCGCGCCCGTCCTTCTTCGGCATCCCGCTCGACAACAGCGACGAGGGGCTCGCCGCCCGGCTCGGCATCGAATATTCGTCGACCCACCGCATCGTCTTCCTGTTCTACCTGATCCTGGCGCTCGCGCTGCTGACCAACTGGGTCACGATCCGGCTGCGCCGCCTGCCGATCGGGCGGGCCTGGGAGGCGCTGCGCGAGGACGAAGTCGCCTGCCGCGCGCTCGGCATCAACACCACGACGACCAAGCTGACGGCGTTCGCGACCGGTGCGATGTTCGGCGGCTTCGCCGGCGCGTTCTTCGCCACGCGTCAGGGCTTCATCAGTCCGGAATCCTTCACCTTCCAGGAATCGGCGCTGGTGCTGGCCATCGTCGTGCTCGGCGGCATGGGCTCGCAGCTCGGCGTGGCGCTGGCCGCGCTGGCCATGATCGGCGGTTTCGAACTGTTCCGCAGTCTCGAGACCTACCGCATGCTGGTGTTCGGCATGGCCATGGTGCTGATCATGATCTGGCGCCCGCGCGGCCTGGTTGGCCATCGCGCCCCGACGGTCTATCTGACCAAGGCCCAGGCGATCTCCTCCGACCTCGTCAAGGAGGGCCACGGATGAGCGCCGACACGATTCTCAGCGTCGAGCGGCTCACCATGCGGTTCGGCGGCATCGTCGCCGTGCAGGACCTGTCATTCGCGGCCGAGCGCAAGCGGATCACCGCGCTGATCGGGCCGAACGGGGCCGGCAAGACCACCGTGTTCAACTGCATCACCGGCTTCTACAAGCCGACCGGCGGCACCATCCGCCTCACCCAGGACGACGGCAGCGTGAGCGCGCTGGAGCGGCTGAACGATTTCCGCATCGCCAAGCAGGCCAAGGTGGCCCGCACCTTCCAGAACATCCGCCTGTTTCCCGGCATGACCGCGCTGGAGAATCTGATGGTGGCGCAGCACAACGCCCTGATGCGCGCCTCCGGCTTCACGCTGCTCGGCCTGATCGGCGCGCCGGTCTATCGGAACGCCGAGAAGCAGGCGATCGAACTCGCGACCGACTGGCTGCGGCGCGTCAACCTGCTCGACCGCGCCGACGACGCCGCCGGCAATCTCGCCTATGGCGACCAGCGCCGTCTCGAGATCGCGCGCGCGATGTGCACCGGGCCTGCGCTGCTCTGCCTCGACGAACCGGCCGCGGGGCTCAACGCGCGCGAAAGCGCCGCCTTGAGCGAACTGCTGCTCTCGATCCGGCGCGATCTCGGCACTTCGATCCTGCTGATCGAACATGACATGTCGGTGGTCATGGAAATCTCCGACCACATCGTGGTGATGGACCACGGGGTCAAGATCGCGGAAGGCTCGCCCCGCGCGGTTCGCGACGATCCCAAGGTGATCGCCGCCTATCTCGGGACCGACGAGGACGAGGCCGCCGCCGTGATGGAGAGCGGGTCTTGACCTCACCTCAGCCCCTGCTCGCGATCCGCGGCCTGCGCGCCGCCTACGGCAAGATCGAGGCGCTGAAAGGCGTCGACGTCGAGATCAAGGCCGGCGAGATCGTCGCGCTGATCGGCGCCAACGGCGCCGGCAAGTCGACGCTGATGATGACGATCTTCGGCAAGCCGCGCGCGCGCGCCGGTCAGATCCTGTACGAAGGCCGCGACATCACCGGCGTGCCGACCCATGAGATCGCGCACCTGCGCATCGCACAATCGCCGGAGGGACGGCGCATCTTTCCGCGCATGAGCGTGGCGGAGAACCTGCAGATGGGGGCCGATGCCACCGGCGGCACCGAGGCCGAACGCGCAGCGACCCTCGAGCGCGTGTTCTCGCTGTTTCCGCGGCTGAAGGAACGCTACACCCAGCGCGGCGGCACGCTCTCCGGCGGCGAACAGCAGATGCTGGCGATCGGCCGCGCCCTGATGAGCCGCCCGCGCCTCCTGCTGCTCGACGAGCCCTCGCTCGGCCTCGCGCCGCTGATCGCCCGCCAGATCTTCGAGGCGATCCGCACCCTGAACCGCCAGGACGGGCTGACGGTGCTGATCGTGGAGCAGAACGCCAACCATGCCCTCAAGCTCGCCCACCGCGGCTACGTCATGGTCAACGGCCTGATCACGCTGGCCGGGACAGGCGCCGAGTTGCTGCAGCGCCCGGAGATTCGCGCCGCCTATCTGGAAGGCGGCCGGCACGGCTGAGGTCGCCGGGACAGCCGCCGGTGCGGCCGAATGCGGCGAGATATCTCGATCGATGCCCGTATTTTGCCGGTGACTTCTCCCCGGATTCATTCAAGAATGGCGCCGGTTTGGACCGGGCCTGCCCGGCAACTTCCCCAAGGCGACCACCCGCGAGGTATCTCATGAAATCACTGAAACTCATCGGTCTGGCATTCGGCGCGTCGCTCGCGCTGTCGGGCGCGGCATTCGCGCAGGATGTCACCGTCGCAGTCGCAGGCCCGATGACCGGCGGCGAGTCCGCCTTCGGCCGCCAGATGAAGAACGGCGCCGAGATGGCCGTTGCCGACATCAACGCCGCCGGCGGCGTCAACGGCAAGAAGCTCGCGCTCTCCGTTGAAGACGACGCCTGCGATCCGAAGCAGGCTCGCTCGATCGCCGAGAAGATCGCCGGCGCCAAGATCCCGTTCGTGGCCGGGCACTATTGCTCGTCGTCCTCGATCCCCGCTTCGGAAGCCTATGCCGACGGCAACGTGCTCCAGATCACGCCGGCCTCGACCAATCCGAAGTTCACCGACAGCGGCCTCTGGAACGTGGCGCGCGTCTGCGGCCGTGACGATCAGCAGGGCCTGGTCGCGGCGCAGTACATCGCCAAGAACTTCAAGGGCAAGAACATCGCGATCCTCAACGACAAGACCACCTACGGCAAGGGTCTTGCGGACGAGACCAAGAAGGCGCTGAACAAGGCCGGCGTCACCGAGAAGCTGTACGAGAGCTACAACAAGGGCGACAAGGACTTCAACGCGATCGTCTCGCGCCTGAAGCGCGACAACATCGACCTCGTCTATGTCGGTGGCTATCATCAGGAGAGCGGCCTGATCCTGCGCCAGATGCGCGACCAGGGTCTCAAGACCATCCTGATGGCCGGCGACGCGCTCGCCGACAAGGAGTACGCCTCCATCACAGGCCCGGCCGGCGAAGGCACGCTCTTCACCTTCGGCCCCGATCCGCGCGAGAAGCCGACCGCCAAGAAGATCGTCGAGGCGTTCAAGGCCAAGAAGATCGATCCCGAAGGCTACACCCTCTACACCTATGCCGCGATGCAGGTCTGGTCGCAGGCCGCCAAGAAGGCCGGCACCACCGACGCCAAGAAGGTCATGGCGGCGATCAAGGCCGGCAAGTGGGATACCGTGATCGGCCCGATCGAGTACGATTCCAAGGGCGACATCAAGCAGCTCGACTACGTCGTCTACAAGTGGGACGCCAAGGGCGGCTACGCCGAGATCAAGGGCAACGGGACCTGAGACAGCTCACAGGCCCGGACAGACCAACGCCCCGGTTCGCCGGGGCGTTTCGTTTTGGAGGTCAGAGCGCTTTCGAGCGAAGTGGACACCGGCTCGCGTCAAGACAACGCGTCAAACGAGAATCTAGACGGCCGCCGGCAATTCGCCGGTGGATGCGGCCTGGGCCTTCCGCAGCGCCTGCAGCAGATCATTGGGCCTGAAGGGTTTTTGCAGGCAGACGACGCCGGCGAGGTCGGCCGATTCGTTCATGAAATCGAGCGGGGTCATGCCCGAGACCGCCACGATCGGAAAGCCGGGAAACCGGTCGCGGATCGCGGCCATGACGTCCACGCCGCTGGCATCTGCAAGAAAGATGTCGACGATGGCCGCGTCGAAACCACCTTCGCTGAAAGCCCCAAGCCCGGCGGCAGCGCTCTCGGCCTCGACGACGTCATAGTGGTTGACGCGGAGCACGATCGCCACCATGGCGCGGACGTCCTTCTGGTCGTCGATGATGAGGACGCGGGGCATGGGGCAACTCCCGGAAAACCATCTGAAATGTCTGAATTCAACGCCGGCGTGCACCGCAGTATGGCGGTGTTCCGTAAAGCCTACCTTACCAATTCCCTATTCCGTGCTCCTGCCCGACTTAAGTAAGCTGTAACCCTCGGTTGAGTCGCGGGCGCATCTTGTCGCGATGCTCGCCCGGTCAGGTTCCCGTAAGGACAGGCTGGGGCCGGAATGGAACGTGTTGCCGGCGGCGAGAGATGATGGCACCACCAACGAACGACCGAAGCACGTTCCTGTCGACCCTTCCGGCCACCCAGAGTGATCGCAATGCGGCGATGGCGATCGTCGGCATCTCCGCGGTGCTGTTTGCGCTGGCCGTGCCGTTCGCCGGCGTCCCCCTGACGCCGTTGCCCGCCTTCGTGGCGAGCTACCAATCCGCCCTGGCGGTCACCGACATCATCACCGCGGTTCTGCTGTTGTCGCAATTCGTGCTGCTGCGCAGCCGCGCGCTGCTGCTGCTGTCGACGGGATATCTCTTCACCGCGGCTGCGGCCATGACCCATGCCCTCACCTTTCCCGGGCTGTTCGCCCCGACTGGCCTGTTCGGCGCGGGATCGCAGACCACGGTCTGGCTGTACATGATCTGGCACGGCGTCTTCCCGCTGTTCGTGCTGGGCTATGCCTCGCTCAAGGACGGCGACGACGAAAAGCCGGTCGCGGGATCGGCGATGGGAGCGATCGCGCTCACGCTGTTCGGCGTCGTCGCGATCACGGCGATCTTCGCCTGGCTGGTGACCGCACAGCACGACATGCTTCCGGTGCTGCTCAGGGACGGCCACTACACCACGACGATGATCGGCGTGGTGTCATTCGTCTGGTCCCTGAGCTTCGCGGCCCTGATCACGCTGCTGTTCCGCAGGCCCTACACGGTTCTCGACGTCTGGCTCATGGTCGCGCTGTGCGCCTGGCTGTTCGACATCGCGCTGTCGGCGATCGTGAACGTCGCCCGCTTCGATCTCGGTTTCTATGCCGGCCGGCTCTACGGGCTCTGCGCCTCGAGCTTCGTGCTGGCGATCCTGCTGATCGAGAACGTTCGCCTTCAGGCGAAAACCGTCGGCCTCGTCGGCAGGCTGCGCGAACAGTCGGCCTCCGAACGCGACTTCTACGGCAAGCGCCTCGCGCTCTATCGGGCGGTCGTCGAATCCTCGAACGATGCCATCATCACCAAGTCCCTCGACGGGATCATCACGGGCTGGAACCGCGCCGCCGAGCGCCTGTTCGGCTATACCGCCGCGGAGGCCATCGGCAAGCCGATCGACCTGATCGTGCCTCAGGATCGCAAGCCCGAAGTCAGGGGCATTCTCAACCGGATCAGCAGCAGCGAATCCATCGCCCAGCACGAGACCATCCGCCTGCGCAAGGACGGCCGCGAACTGAACGTCGTGCTGAACATCTCGCCGCTGCGCTCGGAGACCGGGGAGATCATCGGCGCCTCCAAGATCGCCCACGACATCACCGAGGTGAAGCAGGCCCAGGAAAAGCTGCGGCGCGAGTCGGAGGAGCGCCAGCTCATCTTCGAGACCTCGCAGGACCTGATCCTCGTCACCGACAGCTACGGCCATTTCGTCCAGATCAGCCCGAGCGTCACCAGCGTCCTCGGTTATCGCCCCGAAGACCTGATCGGACGCAGCGCCGCCGATTTCATTCATGCGGACGACGTCGAGACCGCGCGCGAGGAAATGCGCGCCGCCCGGCGCGGGGCCACCAAGCGCAGCTTCGAGGCGCGCTGCTATCACGACGATGGTCATGAAGTCGCGCTGAACTGGATGGCCAGTTGGTCCGAGCCTTCCAGGCGGCACTTCTTCATCGGCCGCGACCTCACCGAAAAGCAGGCCGCGGAGGCCCAGCTCCGCCAGGTCCAGAAGATGGACGCGATCGGCCAGCTGACCGGCGGCGTCGCCCACGATTTCAACAACGTGCTCACCGTCATCACCGGAACCATCGGCATCCTGTCCGATGCGGTGGCGGACCGGCCGGACCTCGCCGCCATCACCAAGCTGATCGACGACGCCGCCGAGCGCGGCGCGCAGCTCACCAAGCACCTGCTCGCCTTCGCCCGCAAGCAGCCGCTTCAGCCGCGCGAGATCGACGTCAATGCCCTGGCGCTGGAAGCGGCGAAGCTGCTGCATCCGACGCTCGGAGAACAGATCACCATCAATCCACAGCTCACGCAGGACGCCTGGACCGCGCTGGTCGATCCGAACCAGCTCACGACGGCGATCCTCAACCTCGCTCTCAATGCCCGCGACGCCATGCCCAATGGCGGCACCCTGGTGCTCGAGACGCGCAACGTCGTCCTCGACGAGGGCTATGCCAGCATGAATGCGGAGGTCGCGAGCGGCAGCTACGTGATGATCGCGGTCAGCGACACCGGCACCGGGATTCCGCCCGATCTGCTGGAGCGGGTGTTCGACCCCTTCTTCACCACCAAGGAGGTCGGCAAGGGCACCGGACTTGGCCTCAGCATGGTGTTCGGCTTCGTCAAGCAGTCCGGCGGACACATCAAGATCTACAGCGAGCAGGGCCACGGCACCAGCGTCAAGATCTACCTGCCGCGCTCCACCGGCGTGCAGGAGACCGAGTTCGAGGCGCTCCAGAACGTGCCGGTGACCGGCGGCGACGAGAAGATCCTGATCGTCGAGGACGACACGCTGGTGCGCCAGTATGTCGCCGCGCAGGTCAGGAGCCTCGGCTACACGGCGCTCGAGGCCGCCAACGGCGCCGACGCGCTCGCCATCATCGATGCGCATGACGACATCGACCTGCTGTTCACCGATATCATCATGCCCGGCAACATGAACGGCCGTCAGCTCGCCGACGAGGCGGTGCGGCGTCGGCCCGGCCTGAAGACGCTGTTCACGTCCGGCTACACCGAGAACGCCATCGTCCATCACGGCCGGCTCGATTCCGGCGTGCTGTTGCTGGCCAAGCCGTACCGCAAGTCCGAGCTCGCCAGGATGCTGCGGACGGCGCTCGCCAGTTGAGCCTTCGGCAAGCCTGAGCTATCGCTGCTTTGCGGCAGCGCAGGGAGCACCGAACTTGAAGAATCTCCTCACCGATATCGCAGGCGTTCGCGTCGGCCACGCCCAGGATTCGAAAATCGCCTCGGGCACGACCGCGATCATCTTCGATGAACCCGCGGTCGCCGCGATCGACGTTCGCGGCGGCGGCCCTGGCACGCGCGAGGACGCGCTGCTCGATCTCGCCACAACCGTCGAGCGGGTCGATGCGATCGCGCTGTCCGGCGGCTCGGCCTTCGGCATCGAGGCCGGCGGCGGCGTGCAGGCCTGGCTTGCGGAACAGGGCCGCGGCTTCCGGATTCGCGACGCGGTGATCCCGATCGTGCCGGGCGCGATCATGTTCGACCTGCTCAATGGCGGCGACAAGGCCTGGGGCCGCTTTTCGCCCTATCGCGATCTCGGCTATGCCGCGGCGGCCGCGGCCGGCACCGATTTCGCGCTCGGCAGCGTCGGCGCCGGGCTCGGCGCCACCACTGCGACGCTGAAGGGCGGGCTCGGTTCGGCCTCCGCGACGCTCCCGGGTGGCGTCAAGGTCGCCGCGATCGTCGTCGTCAATGCGGTGGGCAGCGTCACCGTCGGCGACGGGCCGTGGTTCTGGGCCGCGCCGTTCGAACAGGGCGGTGAATTCGGCGGACGGGGCCTGCCGCCTTCGTTCACACCTGACATGCTGGCGATGCGCATCAAGGGGGGGCCCGCGCCGAGCGAGCGCGAGAACACCACGATCGGCCTCGTTGTCACCGACGCGATCCTGACCAAGGCGCAGGCGAAACGGCTGGCGATGATCGCGCAGACCGGCTTCGCGCGCGCGATCTATCCGGTGCACGCCCCGCTCGACGGCGACGTGCTGTTTGCCGCCGCGACCTGCGCAAAGCCGATCGAGCCGCTGGTCGAGCTCACGGAACTGGGCATGGTCGCCGCCAACGTGGTCGCGCGCGCGATCGCGCGCGGCGTCCATGCCGCGACTGCCCTGCCATTTGCGGGGGCGCTGCCGGCCTGGACGGATCGGTTCGGATAGCCTCGCCACGAGGCGCGCATGGTCCATCGGCTCCCCGTCGCGCAGATCGCAATGCCCGCGGTCGACCGCGGCCTTAGGTCCAATGGCCATCGCCCGCCCGAGACCGGCAGCAGCCTAGCATCGGGAGAGCGGTCCAATCATTCAGGTCTGGTGGAAGTCGAAGACGCCGTCGGGCCCTCGGCGGAATTCGACGCTGTCCAGCACCTTGCCCGCGGGCGCGGCTACAGCGCGAACCGTATAATCGACGCGGATCGTGCTCACGGTGCCGAACCTCGTCTTGTCACCAAGGCTGCGCGCGACGAGCGTTGCGATCTTCCTGGCTTCGTTGTTGCGGCCCTCATGCGTCGACGCGTTCATGTTGCTGTTCACGCGCGCGACGACGAGGACGCCGCCATCCGTGGTGATCTCCACCGTCCTGACCTGAGCTCCGATGGCTTTGCTGACCGCCGTCTGCATCCTGCCGAGCGTATCGGGTCCAGCAGCGGAAAGCGCCGTCTGCGCCGTCACCGACGCGGTGACTGCAATCAGCATCAGCCCGCAGAGAACAGCGAACGAAAGGATTCTCCTGATCATCAATCGCCTCCGATGAATTTTATTTCCGACCTTCCGGTCAGTCCACACGCCGCGACCCTACATGCGGGCCTCGCTGAAGCGCTGGTCAATAGTGCTCACCGTTGAGCGAAGTAATTCAGCCGGCCTCCGGAACGATACCGGTCACGGCGAGTAATCGACGCGAAGCGCACAGGGAACGCAGCGTCGCTGCGACGGCCCGACGCTCACACACCTTCTCGAAGAGAAGGTACATTCGGAGCATCCCCATGAAGACCAGGCTCATCCTACTCGGAGCGATCTCCGCCGGCTTTTTGACCGGCGCGGCGATGGCGCAAACCCCGGCGCCGACCACTCCCGCAACGAGCTCCGCCGGCGTGACGCAGTCCTACAAGGGGCAGTGGCGCGTCTACAAGCTGATCGGTCTCGACGTCTACAACCAGAACAACGAGAAGCTCGGCGACATCTCCGAAATCCTGACCGATCCGACCGGCAGGATCCAGACCGTGATCCTCGGCGTCGGCGGATTTCTCGGCGTCGGCGAGCGCATGGTGGCGGTGAGCTTCGATCAGCTGAAGTTCGTCAATCAGCCCGTGGAATCGAAAATGGCATCGAGCACGTCGACGCCTGCGACGAAGACCGCGGATACCGCTCCCCAGGCAACGACGGGGGCCGCGACCTCCACCCGGCCAATCCGAAGCGTCGGCGAGCAATGGTATCCGGATCACGCGGTGATCAACCTCACCGCGGAGCAGCTCAAGGCTCTTCCGCGGTTCGACTACAACTGATTGCTCGGAGCGATCCCTGACGACAGCGCGCATTCACGAGGCCGGAGCTTCGGCTCCGGCCGGCGCTGACCGCCCCCTCGAGGCGGGACCTCGCCATGACCCTGTCCCGGTCATGGCGTTGATCTGATCAGTGGGTCGTGCTCAGACGCTCATCGACATCGAGGAGCCGGCTGTTGCCGCGCCGCCCTGCCCCTGACCGCCCTGCCTTTGCATCAGCTGCGCGAACAGATCATAGGCCGAATTGGCCGATGAGCGGGATGCGCCGGGAACGGTGGTCGACATCTTGAAACCGTCGGCATAGGTGACCGTGGTGGTGGTCGAGCCGTCCGCGGCGGTCGTCGTCGTCGAAGTCGAGCCGCCGCTCGACGACGAGGAATCCGAGCCGGAGCCATCGCTCGCGCCTTGCGCCTGATGGTGACCGTGATGGCCGCTCTTCAGCGCCTTCGACATCTCATCCAGGTTGATGCTGCCGTCGGAATTGGCGTCCATCTTCGAGAACACATCGTCGGCCTGCGCGAGGTTGGTGCCGCCGGCGCCGAGCGCGTCTTCGAATTCGGACTTGGTGATCTTGCCGTCGCCGTCGGCATCGATCTGCGAGAACAGGTCCTTGAGCGCGGCATCGCGGCTCGACGAGGTCGACGACGTCGAACCCGACGCGGCGGAGTTGCCCGCACTGGAGGTCGTGTCCGTCGCCTGGCTCTGCGCGGCGAACAGCGCATTCATCGTCTCCGGCGAGATCTGCGGACCGTTGCCGGCATTCACCGACGAGGTCGAGGTGCTGCCGGAGCTGCTGCCGCTGTCGATCGCGAACGGATTGGTCGCGCCCTGCGACGTGCCGGTCTTCTGCGTCGATGACGAGGATTTCGAGTTCGTCAGCGCCTCGATCGCCGACAGCGCTGTCCCCACGCCACTCAGGGCAAACAACATTTGCACAACTCCAACCGGTGCGGCATGCCGCGGTCCATGTTCGACGGTCAGGTTCAGCAAGCGCCGTGCCAATACGAAAGGTTCAATGAATTCCGGTGGCTCCTCTTTCGGCGCAGCCGGACGGCACCGGCAATTCGTGCCGCGGACGGCAGATTTTTCCGCCCACAGAAAGCAGGCCCGGCGCGCATTGCCGCACGCAAGGGCCCATGTTAGGCGAGTTCATTCTCCTCGTCGGCCGCACGGGATGTCGCCATGAACCAAGCTTTCACCCCCCGCCCCCTGGCCATCGCGCCCTCGATCCTGGCCTCCGACTTCTCCAGGCTCGGCGAGGAGGTTCGCGCGGTGGACGCAGCCGGCGCCGACTGGATCCATCTCGACGTGATGGACGGCCACTTCGTCCCCAACATCTCCTACGGTCCCGACGTCATCAAGGCGATGCGCCCGCACACGAAGAAGATCTTCGACGCGCATCTGATGATCTCGCCCTGCGATCCCTATCTCGAGGCCTTCGCGAAGGCCGGCTGCGACCACATCACGGTGCACGCGGAAGCCGGCCCGCATCTGCATCGTTCGCTGCAGGCGATCCGCGCGCTCGGCAAGAAGGCCGGCGTCTCGCTCAACCCGGGCACGCCGATCGGCGCGCTCGAATACGTCCTCGATCTCGTCGACCTCGTGCTGGTGATGTCGGTCAATCCCGGCTTCGGCGGCCAGGCCTTCATCCCCTCCGCGATCGGCAAGATCCGCGACATCCGCGCGATGACGGCGGGCCGGCCGATCGACATCGAGGTCGACGGCGGCGTCGGACCCGACGTCGCGGGCGCGCTCGCAGCGGCCGGCGCCAACGCCTTCGTGGCGGGCACGTCGGTGTTCAGGGGCGGCACGCAGGAGGCCTACAAGGCCAACATCGCCGCGATCCGCAACGCCGCAGCAGGCGCGCGCGGCGAAGCGATCTGAATTCATTGCGGCAACAGCAGCGCCGCAATGGCCGCCCGCGTGCGGCAATGACGGGCATCGCCATGGGCGATGCCTAAAATTGCAACGATCACCCGTACTCCTCCGGGCTTCACTGATTCGCACAAATCACTGTTAGTGAATCCCGCCTGATTTGCGGGAGCGCATCATGACGACGACTCTGGTCTGGACTGGCGTGGCGTTGTGGGTTGGTTTCAGTGCCTTCGTGGTGTTCGGCCCTTCGGCCGGACCGTCGGAAGCGCCGGCCCGAAATCGCATCATCGGCCGCAACCGAACCTGACGTCGCGCAAGATCGCGAGCGTCGGGCGTTCACTCCCTTTTCCGGACACAGCGCCGGCCTTGATTGATTTGGACTGAAGCCGATGACACCGCACTGCCCCAATTGCCTGCAGGAAATGACCAAGGCGGCCGCATCGCGCAACCTCTTCAGGTGCGAACCGTGCCGCGAGATCATCCAGTATTTCGGCGGCAGCGCGGATCAGGGCGAGCCTGCCCCGCAATTCACCTGGCCGATCCGGCGCAAGGGCACGGCGCCGTCGGTGCAGGCGGCCTGATCCGTCGCTGACACGCGACGGCGTCAGGTTTCGGCGGCCCCCGCGTCCGCAGCCATGCGCGCCGGCCTGACCACGGTGACGGTGCAGGACGCTTCCGCCGCCACCTTGGCCGAGACGCTGCCGAGCAGCGTGCGCCGAAGCGAACTCTGCCGCGCACCGATGATGACGTGGTCGACCTGGTTCGCCTCGGCGAATTCCAGCAGCGCCGCCGCCGGATCGACCGATTCCAGCACATGCACGGTGAGCCGGCTCTCGTCGAGCTTGAGCGGCGTCGCCCAGTGCCGCAGCGCCACCAGCCGGTCGATATGCTTGTTGGAGCCCTGCTCGTCCAGCGTCCGGTCGACCGCGATGCGGTTGAGTTTCAGCACGTTGACGCAGGCGAGCCGCGCAGACGGCAGCGTGGCGAGGATACGCTCGGTGGTGACACGCAGCGCATCGTTCAGCTCCGCGGCGCCGTCGGCATCGAGCGCGACGGCGACGATCGGGCTGGAAGCGATCTGCGCGGCGACATCCGATTTCGCGCGCGGCAGCATCACGCCCTGATTGAAGCGGCGGCGCCAGGCGATGCCGAGCGGATCGCGCTTCAACCGTTCCGACCGGGCGGTGAGCCGGACCTGGTCGGGATGCGCGAGGTCGAAGGCGAGTTGCGCGGCGGTCGGATAGCGCCACACCGGCTCGATCTCCAGGCAGCGCAGCACCACCTCCTGGAGCCAGGGCGGGTAGTCGGCGCGAAGCTGGCGCGGCGGGTGCGGATCGCGCCACAGCCGTCGCTTCATCGCGCGCAGCGTCTCGCCCTCGCCGAACGGCCGCTCGCCGGTCGTGAAGAAATAGAGCAGCACGCCGAGCGAGAACAGATCGCTGCGCGGATCGTCGCGCAATCCATGCAGCCGCTCGGGCGCCATGTAGGGCGCGGTGCCGTAAGGCAGCCTGAATTCCTCCTGCAGCAGATCGGGCAGATGGTCGTGATGCGACAGGCCGTAATCGATCAGCACAGCCTCGCCGGAGTCGCGGAACATGATGCTGCTCGGCTTGATGTCGTGATGGATCACGTTCTGCCGGTGCAGGTCGGCGAGCGCGGTGGCGATCTTCGCGACCAGCTGCCGCGCCTCGTCGTAGGGCAGCGGAAGGTCGGACAGCCGCTTGTAGAGCGTCGTGCCGGGGATGCGCTCGATCACGACGTAAGCCTGATGCGCGAAATCGCCGGTGCCGAAGCAGGCCGGCACGTGCGGCCCCGACAGGCGCGGCAGGATCATCATCTCCATCTCGAAGGAGACGATCGCGGCGGGATCCTCTCCTTCCGAGACGCGCGGAATCTTCATCAGCAGCGGGCGGTCGATGCCGGGATGCGTGACGCTCCACAACGTCGCCATGCCCCCGGCATGGACGCATTCGCCGATCGTGAAGCCGTCGACCTCCGCGCCGGACTTGACCAGGGGTTTGGGCATCGGCGTCAGCGCCCCTGAGAGAGCCGGTCGGCCAGCCAGGGCGGCAGGCCGTTATCGCGGATCCGGCCTGCCGCGCCGGCGATGTCGTAAGGCACCCGGCAATAGGTGATCTGGCAGGACACGGTGTCGAACAGCGCGAAGGCGGCCGAAGGATCGCCGTCGCGGGGCTGCCCGACCGAGCCGAGCACGGCGAGCCATTGCCGGCCGCGCAGCAGCTGCACCGGGACATCGGTCTTCGGCACGAAGCTCGTCATCTTCGCCGTCACCGACATCGAATAGAGCGCGGGTCGATGGATATGTCCGCAGAAGGTGACGTGGGCCGGCGTCGCAATGAGGCTCTTGGCGGCATCGGCGGTCGAGCGGATGTAGTGCCACTGCGCCGGGCTCGAGGCTTCGGCATGAACGAACAGGCGATCGGTGTCCTCGACCCGCATCGGCAGCTCCGCGAGGAAGCGCCGCTGCCCGACGTCGAGCCGGCCCCGCGTCCATTCGATCGCAATTTGCGCCTCCGCATTCATGGTCTCGGTCGTGGTGCCGACCGCCTCGTCATGGTTGCCGCGGACGGCAATGGCGCCCTGTGCCACCAGCTCCATCGCGGTATCCACCACCCATTCCGGATCGGCGCCGTAGCCGACGAAATCACCGAGCAGCACGAAGCGCTCCGCCCCCTTGGCGCGCGCAGCCTTCAGGCAGGCCTCGAAGGCCTGCCGGTTGCCGTGGATATCCGAGAAGACAGCGAGACGCACGCACCCTCCACCCTCAAATCCTATGTCCTACCCGAAAAGGCAGGTTTGAGGGACATCAACAAGATGGGCCGGCCGGCCGCCCATTGCCAGCATCCGGCGCGGCGATGGTGAACGCCTATTGCTCGTCCTTCGGCGGCATCCGCGGCGGCGGCAGCGGCGTGAACACGGCGCCCTGCGCGCCGGCCGGCGGAGCATTGAATTCGCCGGTCGAGGAATCGCCGCCGCTCGTTTCCAGCACGGTCTTCGGCGTCACATATTCGCGGACCATGTCGATCAGGCTGCCATCGCCGCCGCCGAAATCCGCGGCGCGGCCGCCCTGCGGATGCCCGGCGGCGATCTCGTTCTGCGCGGCATGGGTCTTGTCGGCGAGACGGTCGTTATAGGGCACGCGAAACGCCCGCGGAATGCCGCTCGGACGATTGTCCTCGTCGAGCGCCTCGACCCAGAGATAGATCGATCCGGGATCGCCCACCAGCGTATGTGGCTCGACAATGCGCGCCTGCAGCAGCTTGAAGGCGGTCGGCAGCCGGTCGACGCTGGCCCAGCCGAGCAGCCCGCGCATCTCGCTGAAGCTGACCACGTAGAACGCGCTGGTCACCACCACCGCCACCGCCTTCAGCGACCAGTGCAGACGGGCATAGACCAGCACCGCGAGCAGCAGCGCGCCGATCATGGCATAGGCGACCGACAGCGTCAGGATCACCGTCTGCAGGTCACTCACGGAGCGTCCTCACAGCGGGCATCCTCTCGCCGGGCATCCTGACGCCCGTCTTGGGATCGAGGTCGGCGCCGTTGGCGCGCCGGTTGCGGAACGTCTCCATCAGCGATTTCGGCCGCTGGTCGACATTGACCACCTTGCCTTCGTCGTCGAGCCGGAAACGGACCGCCGTCTTCTCGTCGCCGGTGTGGTCGAGCGTGAACTTGTTGTCGAAGATCACCTGCGCGGTCGGATTGAGCTTCTGCACCTTCACATTGGCCGACACCGGCTCGCCGGTCGTGGCCTGGAAATGCGAGACGTTGACGGTGTATTCGCCGGCGAGGATGCCGCGCACCGTCACGATCTCCTCGCGGATCGGCGAGGCGATCTTCTTGCCGTTGACGACGATGAAATCGTTGGCGCCGCCGCGGTCGTCGCGATCGAGGGTGAGGAAGCCGGCCTCGCGGTGCCGGTACCAGGCAATGTTGCCGGCCGGGTCCTGCACGAACAGGTCGAGATCGTCGGGATGGTTGTCCGGCCAGTCCAGCGTGATCATGAACTCGGCCTTGGATTCGATCTTGCCGTCCTTGGCGTCCGGCGACACCGCGAGCAGCGCCAGAAAGAACAGGAAGGCGATCACCTGGAGCGCCTTGAACAGCATGACGCCCAGCGGATCGAACGGCTCCTCGCGCGGATAGAGACCGAAGTCGTCCATCATGACGGCGTTCCGGCGCCCCTGATACCGGCGCCCTTGCGCTCGAGCACCGGCGTGACGAAGGTTTCGGTCAGCACCACCGCATCGGAGAACACGCGCTGCGTCGCCGTATCCAGCATGTAGTACTGGATGCGCACCAGGATCGAGCCGACGAGGCCCGCCAGCGTCGTGTACATCGCCACCGCCATGCCGTCGCTCATCAATCCCATCGAGGACCGCATCGCCACCTTGTCGGCGGCATCCAGCCCGGCGATCGGCGCCAGCATGATGATGAAGCCGATGATGGTGCCGAGCAGGCCGAGTTTCATCAGCGTGTCCGAGACGAAGGCGCCGAAACCGTTCGAGGCGCGCAGCCGGTCGGCGAGGTTGCGCAGCAGCAGCGTCTGGTCAACCGGCCGGTAGTCCTGCGCCGCGGCCTTGGTGACGAGACTTTCGATGTGATCGC
>VYLE01000218.1_pt1 | contig 47943 bp, 45 predicted proteins | sample 5114391 | NCBI WGS metagenome assembly VYLE01 (sample SAMN12291771, study PRJNA351875) | freshwater metagenome | isolation source: freshwater lake | place: USA: Michigan, Kent Lake | collected 2013-08-15
CGGCAGGGCAAAGCGCGTGGCGTCGCCGCCCGCCGCCGCGCGCTCGACCTGCGGCCCGCCGGGATAGGGCAGGCCCAGCATCTTGGCGACCTTGTCGAAGGCCTCGCCGATCGCGTCGTCTACGGTTGTGCCGAGCCGCACATACTGGCCGACGCCGGTGACCGCGACGATCTGGGTGTGGCCGCCCGACGCGAGGAACAGGCAATACGGAAACTCGAGCCCGTCGGTGAGACGCGGCGTCAGCGCATGGGCCTCGAGGTGGTTCACCGCGACCAGCGGCGTATCGTGCACCATCGCGATGGCCTTCGCGGTGGTGAGGCCGACGATGACGCCGCCGATCAGTCCCGGCCCGGCGGCGGCCGCGACGCCGTCGAGCTGGGCGAAGCCGATGCCGGCCTCCCGCATGGCGCGGTCGATGATGCCGTCGAGCAGATCGACATGAGCTCGCGCGGCGATCTCCGGCACGACACCGCCAAAGCGGGCGTGCTCCTCGACCTGGGAACGGACGATGTTGGACAGGATCTTGCCCGACCCGTCGGCCGTGCGTTCGATGACCGCGGCGGCGGTTTCGTCGCAAGTGGTTTCGATACCGAGGACCAGCATTGGCGAATTGTTATCCAATTTGCGCCCTTGCGCTCATATGGAAAGCGGAGTTCTGGTACGTCCGGTAGCATTCCGGGGTCGGCCTGCGCAATTGCTTCGCGTCGTCATACCGGTGGATGCGTCACCGTCACCCGGTTCGGGAACACAAGCGATGTCGATTCTCGTCACACGGCCGAATCCTGACAACGAGGCCACGGCGGACAGACTGCGCGCCCTGGGACATCAGGTGCTGCTTGCACCGCTGCTCAAGTTCGAGCCGGTCGCCTTCGATGACGAGGGTGGGGCGCATTACGGCGCGGTCATCGTTACCTCGGCCAATGCGATTCGCGCGGTCGCGCCGCAATTGCGGGATCGTGGTCTTGTCGACCTTCCGCTGTTTGCGGTCGGAGACCATACCGCCGCTGCCGCACGCGAGGCCGGCTTTGCCAATGTGATCGTTGCCGGCGGCGATGCCGCATCCTTGCGCGACACAGTGGTGGAGCGCGCGCGGGACAAGGCACTGAAGAAGAAAAGCACGCTGCTCTATCTCGCAGGTGCCGATCTGTCGCGCGATCTCGCCGGCGAACTCGGCGCTGCGGGTTTCAGCGTCGTCACGCAGACGACCTATCGCATGGTGCCGCTCCAGCATCTGCCGCGCGAGATATGCGCCGGCCTTGCCGCCCACGAGGTAGGCGCGGTGCTGCATTACTCGCGGCGCAGCGCGCGGGCCTTCCTGGACGCTGCCCGAAACGAAGGTGTCGAAATTTCGGCACTCGCGATCCCGCAATGCTGCCTGTCCGAGACGGTCGCGGGCGTGTTGCGCGAGGCCGGCGCATCGCAGGTTCTGGTTGCGGCGACACCGGACGAAAATGCCTTGTTCGACACCTTGGAGCGTGCGTTGCGCAGCCGATTGGCGTAAGAGGTCGGGCCGAATCCGACGCAATCGGGTCCGTCCGGGACGCAAGTATGAGGAACCGCCACGATGGCCGACGAGAAGCCTGAAGACGCAGGATTGGCCCCCGATGCCGGTCGTGCCAGGCGCACGCCGCCCACCATCGATCTCGAGGCGACCGAAGTCTCCACCCAGCCGCAGCAGGCGACGGACGAGCCGCCGACACAGACTGTGTCCGACCCGGTCGTTGACGAGCCGGTCAAAGTCGGAGAGGCCGGGGAAGAGGCGCACGACAAGGCAAAGCCGGACGGGCCGGAATTCCGGCCTGCCGATGCAGAGGCCGCCATCGAAACGCAGCCCGGCCCGGCGCCGATCTCGCCCTGGATCGTCGCGCCCTTTTCCGGAGCTGCCGCAGCCGCCGTCGTGATCGCGGTCGGCTGGATGCTCGGCTGGCCCGCCGTGCAGGCGCCCCCGGCCGCGCCGCAGGCGACGAGCGCGAGCATCGATGCGCTGAGCGGCCGCGTGGCCGCTGTCGAAGCCCGGGCCGGCAAGCCGGCCGCCGATCCCGCGGTGCTGGCACGCATCGATGCACTGGAGAAATCGGTCGGCAGCCTGCGCAGCGACCTCACCAGCCTGAAAGCCCAGGCGGACAAGACCGCGACTGCGCTGAACGACACCCGGCCCGCGCCTGGCGCGGCCGCGCCCGACCTGGCCGCGATCAACGATCGCATCGCCCAGCTCGAGCGCGCCACCAAAGCCGACCGCGCCGAACTCGCGCAGCAGAGCGAGAAGATCGCCGACAACAAGCCGGTGGACGACAAGCCGCTGCGCACCGTGGTCGCGGCAGCGCTGCTCGACGTCGCGGTTCGCCATGGCGACAGCTACGAATCGCAACTCGCCGCAGCGCGCTCGCTCACGGCGAAGCCCGACGTCCTGAAGCCACTCGACTTGTTCGCATCATCCGGCCTTCCGTCGCCGGTCGCACTGTGCCGCGATCTCCTCACCATCGTGCCGAAACTTTCGCCGCCGGCGGAAACCCCGCCCGGCGGCGGCGGCGGCATCGTCGAACGCCTTCAGGCTGGGGCCTCGAAGCTCGTTCGCATCGAACGCACCGACGGCGTCGGCACCGATCGCGGCGCCATCGTCGCACGGGTGACGGCCGCTGCCGTGCGTAACGATTTCGCCGAAGCGCGGCGCGAGCTGAAGACGCTGCCCGAGGCCGATCGCGCCCCGGCACAGGCCTGGCTCGCCAAGGCGGATGCCCGCGACGCCGCGCTCGCCGCCGCACGCAAATTCGCCGACGATGCCATGGCGGACCTCGCCAAGCCGGCCCAGTAAAGGTTCGCGCAACGATCTGCGCGCAAGAGGGATCTCAATGTTCCGCATCGTGCTCTTCCTCGTCCTGATCGCGCTGGCAGCAGCCGGCGCGGCCTGGGTTGCCGATCAACCGGGCGAACTCGTCCTCACCGCGGGAGGTTTCCGCCTTTCGACCACGCTCCCGAGATTCGTCTTCCTGCTCGGCCTGTTTGCCGCGGCCGTCGTGCTGGTCTGGAGCATCCTGACGACGGTGTGGCGGACGCCCGGCCGGCTGCGCCGCCGCCGCCACGAGAAGCGACATGCCCGTGGCCGTCACGCCATCACCCACGGACTGCTCGCGATCGGTCACGGCGACACCGCGCTCGCGCGCCGTCACGCTGAAGCGGCGCGCCGGCATGCACCGCACGATCCCCTCGCCCTGCTGCTGCACGCGCAGTCGGCGCAGCTCGAAGGCAATCGCGACGAGGCCCAGCGCGTCTTCCGCGCGATGGCCGAACGCGAAGACACGCGCCTGCTCGGCCTGCGCGGGCTGTTCATCGAGGCGCAGCGCGCCGACGATGCGGTCGGCGCCGTGATGATCGCCGAGGAGGCGATCAAGCTCTCGCCGTCCTCGACCTGGGCCTCGCATGCCGTGCTCGGCTTCCGCTGCGCGCGCGGCGACTGGAGCGGCGCGCTGGCGATCCTCGATTCGAACCTGTCTTCAGGACTGATTGACAAGCCGACCTATCGTCGGCACCGCGGCGTGCTGCTGGCGGCCCGCGCGATCGAACTCGAGACCATGGACCGCGACGTCGCGCGCGAGAGCGTGATGGAAGCCGTCAAGCTGGCGCCGACGCTGGTGCCGGCCGCGGTGCTCGCCGCCAAATTCGAGAGCGAAGCGCATCAGGTGCGGCGCGCCATGAAGCTGGTCGAGGCCGCCTGGATCGCCAATCCGCATCCCGACCTGGCCGACGCCTATGCACATGTGAAGCTCGGCGATTCCGCGCGGCAGCGGCTGCAGCGCGTCGAGACGCTGGCTGCCAAGGTGTCGTCCGACAAGCCCGGCTACATCGAGGGCCAGCTCGCGATTGCGCGCGCAGCGATCGATGCATCCGAATTCGCCCGGGCGCGCGAGGTGCTGGCACCCTATCTCAACGATCCGACGCAACGTGTCGCGCTGCTGATGGCCGAGATCGAACGCACCGAGCATGGCGATGGCGGCCGGGCCCGCGCCTGGACGCTGCGCGCCGTGCGCGCCCGCCACGATCCGGCCTGGACCGCGGACGGCTATGTCAGCGATCGCTGGCGGCCGGTATCGCCGGTGACCGGGCGACTCGATGCGTTCCAGTGGCAGACGCCAGTCGCGAGCCTGCCCCCGGACAAGGGCGCCATGATCGACATTTCGGCGTTCGAGGAGGCCATGCTGGCCGCGCCCCCGCCGAAGCAGGTGACGGTCGTGAACGAGACCCCGCCCGAGCCGGAAACCAGGGCGACCGTGCCGGCCGAGCAGGACAATTCGCCTCCGATCGCTGCGGCTGAGCCCGCAGCCACACCGGCCGACCCCGCCATTCCCGCATCCGAACCTGCCGAATCAGGGCCAGTGGCGGCAACGCCGGTGTTCCGGAGCCGGGCCGATCTCGGCAAGCCGGGGCCGACCCCGATCCCCGCCGTCATCCCCATCGTCCGCGCCCCCGACGATCCCGGCATCGATGACGAGGGACCGAGCGATGAATTTACGGAACAAATCGGCACCCCCAGGGGGCAGGCAAAGGCCCAGGCGGGCGGCTGGCGCGGGTTCTGGTCGCGCTGGGGGGCGTAAGCCGCATTTTCCGGCTTGGCTTCTCCTTGCCAATTCGGGCCATGCCCGATATCAGGAGCGCGCGTATCGGGGCCGGCCTTGCTGAGGCCCCGGCGGGTTCGCCGCAATAGCTCAGTCGGTAGAGCACGTCATTCGTAATGACGGGGTCGGGGGTTCGAATCCCTCTTGCGGCACCAGCGCCTTAATCTGACAGCCATTGATCATCGTCATATGCATTGAGCGCGGGTTGCGACCTCGCGTCGTGTCGCTACGATGGATTGCGCGTCACGGGGCGGGATGGGAATGAAGGGCGGGGAAGCGGATCGGCAGGCGTGGCGGCGTGTCTGCGGCATGATCCTTCTTGCGGCGGTCCTGTTCGCGCTGGTGGCCTATCGCGCGCTGGATTTGTCCAGCCGTTTTGGCCGGCTCTCCGTGTCGCCGCTTTACGACGACGTCGTTTACATGCTCGACGCCGTCAAATGGATGAACGCCTCCGCGAGCCGAAGCTTCGCAGGCGACGTGCTGGCGCTGCTGAAACAGCATGCGCCGTTCTCGAGCCTTGTCGCAGCCGTCGGACTTCGACTCTTCCCGGGTGGATACACAGGTCCCTATCTGGTGAGTTCAGTGGTGGTGCTTGCGTTCCTGCTTGGTCTCGTCTGGCTGACCAGGAAGCGGCCCGCCAGCGAGGTGGCAACATGTCTGATCGCGGCCGCCTGCGTGCCCACAGTCTGGCACACCGCGATGGAAGCGCGCCCGGATCTGCCCTGGGGCCTCGCCCTGGGCCTTGCGCTCGGTGCGATCGTCCAGCGAGGCGTGCTTCGGCGTTCGACGTTGTCTCTGGTTGCCCTTGGCGTTGGCTGCGGCCTCGCCGGCAGCATCAAGCCGACGGCCTTTCCCGCCTCGCTCGCCAGTATCGGAAGCATTTTCGTCATTCGGCTGCTGGTCGATTGCGCGCAGGAAGGCGGACTCCGAATGGCTCACAAGCGGGCCATCAAGGTGTTGCTCGCGTTCGGGCTCGCCTGGCTTGTGACGATGGGCGCGCTGATCGGACCGGCCATTGTCGAAACGATCAGCTACATCTTGCGCGTATTCGTCAGCCAGCGGGACCTCTGGAGCACGGGGGAGGGATTCTGGAGCGGACTGACGCACTTCTCCACTGGCGCCGAAGGCCGGGCGGGACTGCATTTCTGGTTCTGGATCGGCTGCGTTTTGATGGCGATGCGCCTGTGCTTCGCTGCATCGCAGAACCGCGCGGCGATGCAGGATGCCCTGGTGCTGCTGGCCGCGCTGCTGATCACCTACGCGATCCCATCCGTCGCGGAGATCAAGACCTACTTCTTCGGCGGCATCTTCTTCGGCCTCTTCATCGTCGCGCTGATGCTGAACTATTGCGCGATTCAGGACGCGCTCGCCGCCCGGCTCGATGAGCGCGGAATGACGGCCGCGAACGGTCGCCATCTGCTGGCGCTTGTTCGCCTCGCTCCGCTTGTCGTGGTGGCGATGCTGTTTGCCCGGAACATCGGCACCGGTCGCATCGGTCTTGCGACGCCCCTCAGCGCGCAGCAGCAGGAAGACATCAGTGTTGCGACGGACCGCGTGTGGAAGCTTGTGCGCGAGACGAGCACCGCCAGTGGCGAGCCCCTCCGCATCGGCTTCTCCAATGCCTATCCCGTGACGCCGACGACCATTCAGCTCTTCGCCGCGCAAGCGCGCATGTCGGTCAACGTGGGTCAGGAACTTTTCCATCGAACCGTCGAAACGACCGAGCAGGCGCTGCTCCAGGCCAACCTCATCGTCATCACAAGCTCGATGCCACACACGTTGCCCGGCCCGCGCGCCGGCGATGAGCTCATCCTGCGGATGGACGCCAACACGAGCATCTGCCGGATCGAGGCGCTCGACTTTGCCGATGTGCGCCTGCGCGTCTATCGCCGGCCCTGTTGATCGACGGGCGCTGCATACCGCCCGGCTGCGTGATGGAGATCACATAAAGCCGGGGACGATTTCACTAACTTTCCCGCACGCAAACACGGGGAGAGTTCACATGCGCAAGATCATATTGGTGGCGGCCATGGTCCTGGCTTCTGCATCTGCCCAGGCAGGCGGACCGCGCAGCCTGTCGCTGGCGTCGAGCAGCGAGACAGCTGCTCCGCAGACCACCAACGCGACTGCGGCACCGACGCAGATGAGCGAGGCTGCCGCGCCCGCCGCCGAGAGTCCGAAATATCTGGATCGTCCGCCGGCCGTTTCGCTATCCGCACCGCCGGCAGCGACGACGCCCGAAGCGCCAAAGCCGGCGACAGCCACGAGCACGACGTCCGCCCCCACGACGGCGCCGGCCGCGAAGACCACCGCCAAGGCCGAGAAGCCGAAGCACAAGCGAACCTGGACCGAGGGCCGTATCATCAGCGAGCTGCATCGTCACGGCATCTATTGGTAACGACGACTGCAACGACAACGGCCGGGCTCCCGCCCGGCCGTATCGCTTTTAAACGGATGAGTCCGCTCGCTATTGCTGCGAGACCGTCTGCACCACGCTTCCGATCGGGCGCGCGCTCGAGGTCGGGACCTTCAGATCCTTCAAGAGCGCCTCGTCATATTCCGGCAGCGTCTGGAAGGTGGTCTTGGCCTTCATCTGCACGACCTTGTAACCGCCGGCCTTCAGCCGCGCGAGCAATGCCGGCATCGCTTCGCCGGTGTGCTTCTGGAAGTCGTGCATCAGGATGATGCCCTTGCCGAGCTTGTCGAGCTTCGTCATCACGGTCTCGACGATCTTCTCGGGCGTGGCTCCCTTGCGGAAATCGAAGGAATCGACGTCGGTCGAGAACATCGCAACGTTGCGCGTGCCGAAATAGGTCACGATGGCCGGATTGTGCTGGAGCTGCGGGAAGCGGAAGAACGGCGCGGGATTGGCACCGAGCGCGAACTTGACCGCGGAGAAGCCCTTCTCGACTTCGTCCTTGGCCTGCTGCTCCGTCATCTTCTTGCCGTTCAGATTGACGTGCGACCAGGTGTGGGCGCCGACCGTGTGACCCTGAGCCAGCACCTGGCGCAGGATTTCCGGATGGTAGGTGGCGTGCTTGCCGACCGAGAAGAACAGGCCCTTGGTACATTCATCCGCCAGCGCCTTCAGCACCGCGGCCGTGTTGACCGGCCAGGGACCGTCGTCAAAAGTCAGCACGACTTCCTTGGGGGTGAGGAAGTCGAACTGCTTGAAATGGTCGAAGCCGAATCCGGGACCGCCGGTGGTGTCGATCTCGACCACGCGCGAAACGCCGAGGGCATTCGGATTGGCGCAGGTCGATTTCTGCTGAACCGGCATTGCAGGAGCCGGTGCTGGGGCGGGCGCCGGCGCTTTGGCGGCAACGGCCGCAGTGGTCTCGACATCGTCCCTGGCGGCGAGCCTCGCCGGCAGGGGATCGGCGACCCGGGCGGCCGTCGTCCTGGGCGCGGCCACATCGGCGCGCGAGGAATAATAGAACCAACCGCCGGCGGCGATCACGACCGCCGCAAGGACACTGGCCAGCATCAGGCCCAACGCATTACGCATCGCTACTCTTTCCAAATACGCAACCAAACCGGCGGAATCTCCCGCGCACCGCGCCATTAATGCGAAGGAACAGTTAACGTGACACCAACACGACGGCGCTTGCGCCGCTTTTTCAGCGGGGTGCGTCAATAGTGACCAATGTCACATAGAGTGGAGTGCTCGTGACCGCCGTCACAGTCGAACCGGCGTCGCGGGCGCATCATCGCTCCCATCAACAACGGGCCCGCATCCAGCGGTGCCGACGGGAGCTTCAAATGACCAAGTCTCTGACCAGCAAGTCCCTGACCAGCAAGATCCGCGACACCGGCCTGGCGCTGGGCTTTGCCGCCATCGTCTCGATCGTCTCGGCGACGTCGAGCTTCGCCTTCTCGGCCGAAGCGCAGCAGATGTGCACCGGCGATGCCTTCCGCCTGTGCTCGTCCGAGATCCCCAACATCCCGAAGATCACGGCGTGCATGATGAAGCATCGGTCCGACCTGAGCGCCGGCTGCCGCGCGGTGATGGACAAGGATCTCGCAAAGGGCGCCTCGCGCAAGGTCGCTGACGCCCAGGACAGCCAGTAACAGCGCACACACATTGCTTCGAAAGCTCCCCGTACGCTGGACCCCGGCATTTTGCCGGGGCCACGCGGCGGCACCAATCGGCCCGGTCAACAAAGCCGTTGCGGCACCGGGACCATCGCACTAGCTTCGCCCGCTGATATTCCGGGCAAGAGGCATTATGCGATGATCCGATTTCTCTTCGTTGTTCCTTTGATCCTGTGCGCCTCGAGCGCCGTAGCCCAGCAGCAGCCCGGCCAGGACGCCTGCGCGCGCGACGTCACCCGTCATTGCCGCGCGGTGATGAACAATGGCGATGGCGCCGTGCTCGCCTGCCTGAAACAGAATCGCAGCCGTCTCAGCAAGGCCTGCGACAAGGTGCTGACCGACCACGGTCAGTGATTCCGGATCCGGGACGATGCGAAGCAACGTAGCCGGGAACCATACGATCTACGTACTGCTTCCCGCCGCCGTCGCGACCACGGGCAACACCTCGTCACCGGCCCGATCCGGCGTATCGTCCTTCCAGCGCACCGAGCCGAACGGACGCTCGAGCATGCGGCGGATCCGTACCGGATCCGGGCCGATGTGGAAGTCGATCGCCTGCTGATGCAGTGCGCGTTCGGACTGGGTCGAGCGGTTGCGCTGGCGCAGATAGTCGAACCAGGTCGGGCAGTGATAGCGCTCGGTCCACAACTCGGGATCCGCGATGTCGCGCGCGATCGACCAGCCATAGGCGCCGTTGCGCTGCCGCGAGAGCTGCACGTCCTGCATCACATTGTGAAAGGCGCGCGCGTTCTCCTGGGCGACGCGATATTCGATCTCGACCACCAGCGGACCGCTGCGCCCCGTGAGCTGCAGCTTCACCTCCGGATCGGCCAGCACGTCCGCATCCTCGTTGCGCGCGCCGACGCGCGGCATCGTCAGCCAGAAACCGAACACGGGCGAGATCAGCATCAGTCCGGCGGCCGCCAGCAGCGCGGTCTCGACGCCGGCATAGTCGGTGAGATGCCCCCAGCCCCAGGCACCGATGGCGATGCCGCCGGAGATCGAGGCCTGGAACGCGGCGAGCGAACGGCCCGCAACCCAGCGCGGCGCCGAGAGCTGTACGCCAATATTGAACAGTGCGATCGCCGCCATCCAGACCGCGCCTGCCAATACCAGCGCGGCCGCAGTCAGGACCGGCTCGTTGCTGAGGGCGAGCGCCGCCATCGCAAACGCCAACGAAATGGTACAGGCGCGGATCGCAGCCTCGCCGCTCATGCGCTTGCGGAGTTCGTGGATGTTGAGCGCGCCGACGACGGCCCCCATGCCGAAGGCGCCGAGCATGATGCCATAGGTCTGCGCGCCGCCATGCAGCAGGTCGCGCGCGACCAGCGGCATCAGCGCCATGATGGCGCCGCCGATCAGGCCCATCACGAGCGTGCGCAGCAGCACGATCTTGATCGGCGGCGAGTTGGTAATGTAGCGGAAGCCCGAGACCATCGCACGGTTGAGCTTTTCCCGCGGCAGCCGCGAAGGCTCGACGCTCCGGCGCCACAGCAACAGCACGACCAGCAGCGGCAGATAGAGCACGGCATTGCAGGCGAACGCCGCCACCGCGCCGAGTGCCGCAACGATGACGCCGCCGACGGCGGGGCCGAAGCTGCGCGCGATATTGTAGCTGATGCCGTTCAGCGCGACGGCCGAGGCCAGAGACTCCGGCGGCACCTGTTCGCTCACCGAGGACTGCCAGGCCGGACCGAACAGAGCGTTGCCGCTTCCAACCACGAAGCAGAAAGCGAGCAACGCTTCGGGCGTGATCAGATTGAGCCAGGCCAGCACCGTGAGCGCGGTCGCGCCGATCAGCGCGATCGTCAGCGCCACCAGGCTTACGATGCGGCGGTCGTACATGTCGGCGATGGCGCCGGCCGGCATCGAGATCAGCATGATCGGCAGCATCAAGGCGGTCTGCACCAGCGCGACCTGGTCGGCGGAGGCCGCCATCTGCGTCATCGCCCAGGCCGCGCCCACGCCCTGGATCAGGAGGCCGAGATTGGAGAGCAGGCTGGCGAGCCAGATGCGCCGGAACACGGTGAACCGCAGCGGGGCGGTGATGCCATCGCCGGCAAATGTCTGACGGTTCGGCTGCTCGGTCATATCCCTTCCAAACGGGTTGGCAGAATTGTTCTGGGTGATTCCGGCAAGATTCAGTGATGCCCGTGAAAGTCCTTCGCTGTCCAGTGGTTAGGCCGCTATAAGCGGTGCAAATACGCTGTTTTGCCAGGGAGGAACCCTAATGACGCTGTCGCGACGGACGATCTTGCTGGGAGCCGGTGCGCTTTCTTTCGCGGTTGCGAGCTTGCGCACAAGCGCGACGGCCCAGACGTCATCCGCCACGCAGAATTCGGAGCTCCCACCAATCCTCTTCGTTCACGGCAACGGCGATTACGATGCGCTGTGGATGACAACGCTGTGGCGGATGGAATCCAACGGCATCGCGCGTGAGCGCATGATGGCACTCAATTTCACCGATCCTTTGGCGCGGAGCGACGACAAGGTTGCGCAGGCAAACCGGTCTTCCACCGAAGACCAGCGCCGCGAGCTCGCCGCCGCCATCGCGGAACTGAAACGCCGCACGGGCGCCTCGCGCGTGGCGCTGGTCGCCAGCTCTCGCGGCGGCTACGCAGTCCGCAACGTCATCAGGAATGGCGGGGCCGGCGATGTCAGCCACGCCGTCCTGTGCGGCACGCCCAATCATGGCGTGTTCGCAACCGACGACCAGCCCAATGCCGAATTCAACGGCCGCGGCGTGTTCCTGCGCGGCCTCAATGAGGGCGAGAGCGAGGTCACGCCGGGCGTGGCCTTCCTTACCCTGCGCAGCGACGGCATGGACAAATACGCGCAGGCCGACGGGCGTTTCATCGGCAAGCCGGGCAGCCCGACCGGCGTCACCGTCGAGGGGCCGGAGCTGAAGGGCGCCACCAATCTCGTGCTCGGCGCGCTCGACCATCGCGAGGTGGCGTTTCACCCGCGCGCCTTCCGCGAGATCTACAAATTCATCGCCGGCCGCGAACCCGCGCGGATCGCGATCGTCCCGGAGCAGAGCGTCCGCCTCAGCGGTCTCGTCACGGCAACGCCCGGCGGCGTGCCGACCAATCGCCCGGTCGGCGGTGCGACCGTCGAGATCTTCCGCGTCGACCCCGAGACCGGGGCGCGCAACGGCGATGCGCTGCACAGCGCGACGACCGGCGCCGATGGCCGCTGGGGACAGGTCCAGGTCGATCCATCCTGGTCGCTCGAATTCGTGCTGACCGCACCGGATGCGCCGATCACGCACATCTATCGCCTTCCGTTCCCACGCTCCTCCGAGGTCGTTCATCTGCGCGCCGCGCGTCCGTTCGGAGCTGCCGACAAGGACGCCGGCGCGGTGGTGATCATGTCGCGTCCGCGCGGCTATTTCGGCCTGCCGCGCGACGTTGTCCTGCTCGACGGCAAGGAACCGGCGGACGTGAAGACGGGCGTGCCTACGGATTCGGCAGCAACGCTGCGACTCCCGGCCAGCGCGACCGGCCGCAGCATCGTGGCGCAGTTCGGCGAGGAACGGATCGTGGCACGCGCCTGGCCGGCTTCGGAGAACAGGATTGCGGTTGCCGAACTGACTTACTAGCTATTGGCTTGCGCCATAGCTGCGGGAGAGAGCCATGAACATCGCCGGTGTGCGTCGGCCCATCATCCCTCCCGCCCCGCCGCGTGCGCCCGACGACATGTCGTTCTTCGGACGCCTCGCGGTGATCCGGCAGAACATGATCGCGACATGGGGACAGCAGGCCTACGAGGAAGAGGTCATCAAGGGCCGCTTCTTTCTCCGCAACAGCTTCATCCTCAATCATCCCGATGCGATCCGTCACGTGCTGCTCAGCAACTGGGAGAATTATGCGCGCACGCCCGCCGGCATCCGCATGCTGCGGCCGATGCTCGGCGACGGCCTTCTGCTTGCGGAGGGCCATGACTGGACGTTTCAGCGCCGCACGCTCGCGCCCGCCTTTACGCCACGCGCCACCGCCAATCTCGTCCCGCACATGACGGCAGTGCTCGACGAGACCATCGCGAGGCTCGATGCGCGGGCGGGCGAGGCCGTCGACCTGCGGGAGATCATGCAGCACATGACGTTGGAGATCGCGGGGCGCACCATGTTCTCGTTCGGCATGGAGCAGCACGGCGCCGCCCTGCGCAACTTCGTCATCGAGTATGGCGAGCGGCTGGGCCGGCCCTATTTCCTCGACATGCTGCTGCCGTTGTCCTGGCCGACCCCGATGGACATGGCCCGCGCGCGGTTCCGCAAGCGCTGGACCGCGTTCGTCGCGATGCTGATCGCCGAGCGGCGCGCCGCGGGCAAGAAGGAGGGCGCGCCGCCGCGCGATCTGTTCGACCTGATGGACCAGGCACGCGATCCCGAGACCGGCAGGGGCTTTTCGGACTCGCAGCTCGCCGACGAAGTCGCGACGATGATCCTCGCAGGCCACGAGACTACCGCGACGGCGCTGTTCTGGGCGCTCTATCTGCTCGCGCTGGATCCCGATACGCAGGAAGAAGTCGCCCTCGAGGTGCGCGGCGAACGCCTCGACAGCATGGCCGAGATCGACAAGCAGAAATTCACCCGCGCCGTGATCGACGAGACCATGCGCCTCTATCCGCCGGCCTTCCTGATCGCACGGGCCGCGCGCGACAAGGACAATGCGGCGGGAATCGAGATCGGCAGAGGCGACATCATCATGATCGCGCCCTGGCTGCTGCACCGGCACGAGAAGATCTGGGACCAACCCAACGCCTTCGTGCCCAAACGCTTCCTCTCGGCCCAGGCGCCCGATCGTTTCGCCTATCTGCCGTTCGGCGCCGGCCCGCGCGTCTGCATCGGCGCACCGTTCGCGCAGGCCGAATCCGTCCTGGCGCTGGCGCGGCTGATCGGCGCGTTCCGGATCGAGCTTGCCGACACCGCGCCCGTGATACCGCTCGGCGTCGTCACCACCCAGCCCGATCACTCGCCGCTATTCCGCGTCACGCGCCGGTGAGGGGCGATCGTCAGGCCGATCGCGTGATCCATTCTCTCAGAGTTGCACCATGAGTTATGCCCAGTCCCAGTTCTCGGCCCTGAAACAGGCGGCCGATCCAACCGCCGCCGATGCAATCGCCCGCCTGGTGGAGAAGGGCGCCGATCACGAACTCAACCGCATCAACGTCATCGACTTCTCCCGCGCGAACGGGCTCGATGAGGAGCGGGCGATCTCGACCTTCCTGCACGCGGCGCGGCTCGGACTCTTCGATCTCGGCTGGAACGTGCTCTGTCCCGGCTGCGGCGGCCTGCTCGGCGCGCATTCGACGCTGAAGGCGCTGAAGACCGAAGACTATCACTGCGCGCTCTGTGCCTGCGGCTACAAGCCCAATGTGGACGACCAGGTGGAGGTGTCGTTCACCGTGAATCCGCGCGTGCGGCGAATCGCGGCCCATGATCCGGACACGCTACCGGTCTGGGACTATTACAAGCAGATGTACTGGAGTTCCGGCGTCGACTTCACGGAGGAATCGGTTGCGACGCTGGCCAATGACGTGACGCTGGCCACGCGCGACCTGCCGCGCGGAGAGTCCGCGACCATTGCGTTGCAGCTTCCGAAGGAATTCGTCATCGTTTTCGAGCCGCTCACCCATGCGGCGCTGTTCATCGACGTTCAGGGCGAGCCTACCGGCGAGCCGCAGGAGCTGTCGATCGCCTTTGGCAACGAGCCGTCGCCGACGAAGACGATCTCCTTGCGTCCCGGGCTGCTCAACCTCACGCTCAAGAACCAGTCGAGCGGACGTGCGCTGCCGGCGGTGTTCATCGCGGCCGAAGCGCTCCATCACCTGATCGGCCGGCGCAAGCCGTTCCTCACCGCGAAGCGGATGCTGTCGAACCAGACATTTCGCGACGTCTTCAAGGCAGATACGCTCAATATCGACCAGCGGCTGCAGATCACCTCGCTCACCTTCCTGTTCACAGACCTGAAGGGATCGACCGCGCTCTACGAGCGGGTCGGTGACCTCACGGCCTTCGAACTCGTCCGCGCGCATTTCCACGCCCTGCTGGAGATCATCGCCTCGGAGAAGGGCGCGGTGGTGAAGACGATCGGCGACGCCGTGATGGCGACCTTCGTTCGTCCGGTCCACGCCATCAATGCGGGATTGCGGATGCGTACGGCGATGGACGCGCTGAACCGGCAGCGCGGCACCACCGACCTCATCGTCAAGATCGGCATCCATGAAGGGCCGTGCCTTGCCGTGATGCTGAACGAGCGGCAGGATTATTTCGGCCAGACCGTCAATATTGCCGCCCGCGTTCAAAGCCTGTCCACGGCGCAGGAGATTCACATCACCGGCCCGGTGCTCGAAGCGCCGGCTGTGGCCGACCTGCTGCGCGAGCGCGCGATCGAGCCGATCCAGAAGCAGGCCGCGCTGCGCGGCATCGCGGACAAGATCGTGGTGTACGAGATCCCGTGAGAGCAGCCATGGCAGCTGCCGCGGTCTCCGTCATCGCGAAGCAACAGATGCGCGGCAAACCCTGACGCCGTCCCGGCTTTCGCCAGGATTGCGTATTCGAAATCGGCCAACGGCCGAGAGAGATTGCCGAAACGTAATGCGGCGCGCGGAACTGACGCACGTTGCGCCGGTTGGGTTCCCGCACATATACTTCATGTCACAGCCGCGCTTCGCGGCGTCATCGATCTTAGGCGGACTTCATGCTCGACGGCCTGCGCCAATTCATCGCCGACATTGTCGCCCCCCAGGCCCAGGACCGCGCCTTCGGTGACAGCGACTATCGTCTCGCGGCCACCGCGCTGCTGGTGCACGTGGTCTCGCTGGACGGCCAGCCCACGGCGACCGAGCAGCGCAAGCTGCACAGCCTGATCGAAAGCCATTTCGGGCTCGACCGCGGCACCGCGGACCGACTGATCGCGGATGCGATCCAGGTCGAGGGCGACGCGGTCGATCTCTATCATTTCACCAGCGTCATCATGCGCTCGCTCGACGAAGAGGGCCGCAAACGCATCGTCCAGATGATGTGGGAGCTGGTCTATGCCGACGGTCAGGTGACCGAGTTCGAGGACAACGTGGTCTGGCGCGCTTCGGACCTGCTGGGCGTCTCCCAGCGGGACCGCGTTGACCTGAAGCGGGCGGTGGCGGAGCGGGCGGCCGGTCAGGTCAAGGACGGCGCCGTCGGGGGCTAAGGTCGCCCGGCGCGAGCGAATTCGCCGATCCCACCGCGACATGACGAAAGTTTAATGTCGCCTCGGCCAACGCAAGTTCCCCTATTCAGCTGAAAACCAAGCGATTTTCGGGCTTGCCCGATGCTGCCGTCAGACCGCCATGACGGCAGCGCCGCTTGCCTCTCGCGCGCCGCCTGTGCTCCTGTTCCGCCGATTACGGGCCAAGAACCTTCAATTCAAGAGACTTCAACGTGACCGAGCGGGTAACTTTGATCACTGGTGCCTCGGCGGGCATCGGCGCAGAACTGGCGCGTGTTTTCGCCGCGAACGGCCACCGCCTGGCGCTGACGGCGCGGCGGGTCGACCGTCTTGAGGCGCTTGCGAGCGAGCTCTCCGCCAGGGGCGGCAAGAAGCCAATCGTGATCGCCTGCGACCTCCAGAAGGAAGATGCGGGCGACAGGATCGAAGCTGCCCTCGCGGCCGAAGGTGTCGAGATCGATCATCTCGTCAACAATGCAGGCTTCGGCGTCTTTGGCGATGCCATCGAGCGCGACCGAGCCCAGCAACTCGGCATCGTCGATGTCAACGTCAGGGCCCTGACGGATCTGTCGCTGCGATTTGCCGACCAACTCATCAGAAACAAGGGCGGACTGCTCAACGTCGGATCGGTTGCCGGCTTCCTGCCGGGACCCGGCATGGCGGTCTATTATGCGTCCAAGGCCTACGTGATTTCCCTCACCGAGGCCTTGCGCGCAGAGCTTGGGCCGAAGGGCGTCCGTGTCACGGTGCTGTGCCCGGGGCCGGTCCCCACCGAGTTTCAGGAACGCGGGCGTAGGGGAAGGGCATGATACGGCCCTTCTCAATGTGCCTGCCGCACAGGTCGCACGCGAGGCCTATCATGGGCTGATGGCCAACAAACGGGCGGTCCTGCCCGGCCTGGGCATCAAGATCGTCCCGTTCGCACTGCGGTTTTTCCCGCGCGGCTTCATCCTGGCTGCAACCAGCCGGTTCCAGAGGCAGAGACACTAGAAGAGGCCTTCGCGGCGCCGGTGATTGGCCCGGCCCTTGCTTTGCGAATGGGCAGCGTGTGTGCGTGAACTCACACGATGTTAAGAATCGCTTAGCTATGCTGGCGATCTGAACCGACCGTAGTCGCAGAGGCCATGTCGTTCCGGACGGAGAGCTTGGTTGACTCCGAACTGGTGCCCTTTCGGACAAGGGCGCCACGCACCGCCGCCTCCGAAACCCGGCTGCCGGTTCTCATCGTCCTGCATCAGGAATCCTCTACGTCGGGCCGTGTCGGCAATGCGCTGCGCGCGCTCGGCCATCGCCTCGATATCCGCCGGCCGCGTTTTGGCGATGCCCTTCCGGAGACGCTCGATCAGCATGCCGGGGCCGTGATCTTCGGCGGTCCCATGAGCGCCAACGATCCCGACGATTACATCCGGCGCGAGATCGACTGGATCGAAATTCCGCTTCGCGAACAACGCCCGTTTCTCGGCATCTGCCTCGGCGCGCAGATGCTGGCAATCCAGCTCGGGGCCCGCGTCGCGCCGCATGCGCAGGGGTTGACCCAGATTGGCTATTATCCGATCCGACCGACGGCCGCCGGACATGTGCTCTGCCCGCACTGGCCGTCACGTGTCTATCACTGGCATCGCGAGGGATTCGAGCTGCCGTCAGGCGCTGAATTGCTGGCGGAGGGTGATGACTTTCCGGTGCAGGCGTTCCGCACCGGCAATGCTTTCGGCGTCCAGTTCCACCCCGACGTGACCTACGCGATGATGCATCGCTGGACGACGCGAGGCTATGACGGGCTCAGTGCGCCGGGCGCGCGGGCCCGGCACCATCATTTCGCGGACCGCGCCGTTTATGACGCCGCGGAACGGGCCTGGCTCGCTCATTTCATCGATGGGTGGCTGGTACGCCGGCCCGTTCTGGCGCAAGCCGCCGAGTGACCGCGACTTCGCGCAAGTCCCTGCTTCATCCCTGGATATGCTAGGCTCGCTGCCAACGAGCGCGCGTGAACGCGTGCCGGCAAACCAGGGAGAGCGCCATGGCTTACGAACACATCCTCTACGAGGTGAGCGACAAGATCGCGACCATCACGCTCAACCGTCCGGACCGCATGAATGCGTGGACGCCGATCATGGAGCGCGACGTTCGCCATGCGATGGAATCGGCTGGCGCCGATGACAATGTCCGCGTGATCGTGCTGACGGGCGCGGGCCGCGCCTTCTGCGCCGGCGCCGACATGGATGCGCTGAAGGGCCTCGATCCCGACGACGTCAGGCGCGCAACCAACCTGCCCCCCTTCGACATGAATCGCCGGCCGGACTGGCAGACCCGCTATGGGTTCTATCCGTCGATCGGGAAGCCCGTCATGGCGATGCTCAACGGCGCAACGGCCGGCATCGGCCTCGTCCATGCGCTGTATTGCGACCTGCGCTTTGCCGCCGACAACACCGTCTTCACCACCGCCTTCGCACGGCGTGGTCTGATCGCCGAGCACGGCATCAGCTGGATGCTGCCCCGCATCGTCGGCCACGCCAACGCAATGGACCTGTTGCTCTCGGCCCGGCGCGTCACCAGCACGGAGGCGCTGCGGATCGGCCTGGTGAACCGGCTGTGTCCGCCGGAGAAACTCCGTGAGGAGACCTACGCCTATGCACGCGATCTCGCCGACTTCGTCTCGCCCAGCGCCATGGCCGTGATCAAGCGCCAGCTCTACGAAGTGCCCTTCCAGACCCTCGCCGAGGCGACGATCGAGGCGAACCGCGAAATGATGGTGGCGCTGAACGGCAGCGATTTCCGGGAGGGCGTCGCGAGCTTCATGGAGAAGCGACCGCCAAGGTTTACGGGGAGGTAGGTTAGAGGATGTTGAGACAGTCCGTCTTCGCCCTGCGGGCTTCGCCGGACACCACGCTTTGCCCTCCGGGCTCCTCGTGGCTGCGCCACGCATAGCCCGGAGGGCGAAGCGTGGTGGAGCCAGGCGGGATCGAACCGCCGACCTCGTCATTGCGAACGACGCGCTCTCCCAGCTGAGCTATGGCCCCTTTTGCTGGCCGCTCTGGTGAATGCGGCCGACAACCGGGCGCCATTTAAGTCGCCACCATGATCAAGTCAAGGACGGCAATAACCCGGTTTTAGCCATCCTGACACGGACTTCCCTTGTTTGGGCGGGGGGGAACCGATATCTAGCAAAAGGCGTCAATCCCGACCGGAGCCAGAGTTTTCAAAGCCATGCGTGCCGTTCTCGATATCGTCATCATCGTGCTCGACCTCTACGTCTGGCTGCTGATCGCCTCCGCGATCCTGTCCTGGCTGATCGCCTTCAATGTCGTGAACACCCGCAACCAGTTCGTGTCGGCGGTGGCCGAGTTCCTTTACCGGATCACCGAGCCGGTGCTGGCGCCGATCCGAAACCTGCTGCCCAGTCTCGGCGGCCTCGATATCTCGCCGATCATCCTGATCCTGCTGATCATGTTCCTCGAGCGGGTGATCCTGTATTACATCTACCCGAACGTCATCTAGGCAGGCTGGAGCGCCTTGGTTGCCAAGGAAGCCTTCAAGGTGCCCTGGCGCTATTCCGCCGCGGGCATCAGCATCGCGTTGCGGGTGACGCCGCGCGGCGGGCGCGACGACATCGACGGAATCGAACAGCTGGCCGACGGCCGCAGCGTCCTCAAGGTGCGGGTGCGCGCGATTGCCGATGGCGGCGAGGCCAACAAGGCCGTTCTGGTGCTGCTGGCGAAATCGCTCGGCGTCCCCAAGGCCAGCGTCAGGTTACTCTCCGGGGCCACCTCGCGACTGAAGCAGATTGCGGTTGATGGCGATCCGGCGCGGCTTGGCGCTGTGTTGCGCGAACTCGCCTCGCCCAAAGCCAAAGACTGAGGAGCCGACATGACCGCCAAGATCATCGATGGAAAAATCATCGCCGCCGAGCTTCGCGCCCGCGTCGCCGAAGAGGTGGCCCGCGTCAAGCGCGAGCACAATCTGGTGCCGGGCCTCGCGGTCGTCCTGGTCGGCAACGATCCCGCCAGCGAGGTCTATGTCCGCTCCAAGCATACCCAGACCCAGGCCGCGGGCATGGCCTCGTTCGAGCACAAGCTGCCGGCCGACGTCTCGCAGGCAGACCTCCTGGCCCTCGTCGCGAAGCTGAACCGCGACCCGGCCGTGCACGGCATCCTGGTGCAGTTGCCGTTGCCCAAGGGCCTGAACACCGAGGCCGTGATCAACGCCATCGATCCGGCCAAGGACGTCGACGGTCTGCATCCGAACAATGCCGGCCGGCTCGCCGGCGGATTCGAGGCGCTGTCGCCCTGTACGCCGCTCGGCTGCATCATTCTTACGAAGAGCGTGCACACCTCGCTGGAAGGCATGAATGCCATCGTCATCGGCCGCTCCAATCTGGTCGGCCGACCGCTGGTGCAATTGCTGCTGAACGAGAATGCCACGGTGACGATCGCGCATTCGCGCTCACGCGACCTGCCCGGCCTCGTGAAGCAGGCCGATCTCGTCTACGCCGCTGTCGGCAAGCCCGAAATGGTGCGCGGCGACTGGCTGAAGCCGGGGGCGACCGTGATCGACGTCGGCATCAACCGGATTCCGAAGGAGGACGGCAAGACCCGTCTCGTCGGCGACGTCGCCTATCAGGAAGCGCTGCAGGTTGCGGGCGCGATCACGCCGGTGCCCGGCGGCGTCGGGCAGATGACGGTGGCGTGCCTGCTGGTGAACACGCTACGCGCGGCCTGCGCGATCACCGGGCTGCCGAAGCCGGCCGTGTAGCCTGGCTGTCGTGCCCCGGACGCAGCGCAGCGTGAAACGATGCGCTGCTCAGCCGGGGCCCAGTGCAAGTGGAGCAGATGGGTCCCGACTCTGCGAAGCGTCACTTCGTGACGCATCGCGTCCGGGAGGCGGACGCGTCACCCCTTCTTTTTCTTCTCGCGCTCAATGCCCTCGAGGATCAGCTTGTGCGCTTCATCCGGACCGCCCCAGCGCAGGATCTTCACCCATTTGCCCTTCTCGAGATCCTTGTAGTGCTCGAAGAAGTGCTGGATCTGCTGCAGCGTGATGTCGGGCAGGTCGGAATAGGATTTCACCTTGTCGTAGCGCTGGGTCAGCTTCGACGAGGGCACCGCCAGGATCTTCTCATCGCCACCGGCTTCGTCCTCCATGAACAGCACGCCGACCGGGCGCACGCTCATGACGGCGCCGGGGATGATGGCGCGGGTATTGATGATCAGGACGTCGCAGGGGTCGCCATCGTCCGACAGCGTGTGCGGGATGAAGCCGTAATTCCCGGGGTAGCGCATCGGCGTGTACAGGAAGCGATCGACCACCAGCGTGCCGGCTTCCTTGTCCATCTCGTATTTGATCGGCTCGCCGCCCACGGGGACTTCGATGATGACATTGACGTCGTGGGGTACGTTTTTTCCGATCGAGACCGCATCGATACGCATTCAAGGCTCCGTTATTGCCGGGGACAACTCGCGCCCGGCAGCGCGTTTGGCGCTGTCATACGCGGGCTCGTCCCCCCAATCCATCGTGTTCTTTTGAAATAATGAATCCGGCGACCACCGAGCAGGAAACAGCGGTATCGACGGATAGCAGAAGCTGCCGCTCAGACCTTCAGCAGATCAATTGGTCCAGGCGAAGGCAACCTTGTCGAGCGACTTCGGCCCGAAACGCTCGGAGGAACGCGCCACCATGCGGCCGCCCAGCGCGCGATAGAATTCGGTGGCGGGATCGTTGTCCGAAAGCGCCCAGACCACCATGCTCTTGAGGCCGCTCTGCATCAGGTCGCGGCGGGCAGCGGCGAACAGGCGCCTGCCGAAGCCGAGTCCCTGAAACTCGGGACGGAGATAGAGTTCGTAAATCTCGCCATCAAAGTGCAGGCTTCGGGCCCGGTTGCGACCGTAATTGGCGTAGCCGGCGATCTTGTCACCAAACACGAGCACGCTGACACGGCTGCCCTTGCGGATCGCGCTGTCCCACCACTGCGGACCGCGGCGGTTGATCAGCTTTTCCAGTTCGGCACCGGGAATGATCCCCTGATAGGCCGAGCGCCAGGCTTCATCATGCGTCGATGCCACCGCAGTTGCATCTGCAGCTTTGGCCGGCCGGACCTCGATCAGGGTTGTGCTCATGAACGCGATCAAACCAAGTCGCCGCGCCGGCGGCAAGACCTATCGTTAATTATCGGTTAACCTGTGGACTTTCTGCATCAGTCCGCCGGCCATTCTGTATCGAAAGAGGACAAGCTGGCGCCAATGGCTGACAAACACTCCGCGCAGAGAGGCGCAAATGGCCTGCCACAAGGGTTGAATGGGTGCCTGACGCAGAAAGTCCGCCCAGGCTGATTCGTTCCCGCTAGTGTGATTGCTGTCCGTCATCGCCTGCGACCATTCATGCGGCTCTTCAAATTCTTCGCGTCCCTGCCTCTGCTGGTCGTGCTGACTGCAACGTCGTTGCATGCCGAGGTCGCCTTGGGCGCGTCCGGAGACGAAGGCGCCCCATTCCGGAAGCAGGTGTGGCGCATACCGTCTCCGGATACCGGTATTTCCGCACACGCATTGCTGTTTCGTCCCGCCGGTGCCGGCCCGTTTCGGCTTGCGGTGATCGCGCATGCCTCGACGCAGAACGTCCTGCGTCGTGCGCAGATGCCGCAGCCGGACTATCTTGCGCTCGCAGGTTTCCTCGTCGCACATGGCTTTGCCGTATTGGTCCCGGAGCGGCTCGGCCATGGCGCGACGGGCGGTCGCTATACAGAAGACCAGGGCGGCTGCGACGAGGCGGACTATGCCCGCTCCGGCCGTGCGACGGCCGCGCAGATCTCGCTCGCCCTCGACTATATGAGCTCGCAGGATTTCATACGTCCCGACGGCGCGATCGTGCTGGGTCATTCCGCCGGAGGCTGGGGTGCACTTGCGCTCGCCAGTGCCGATCCGAAGACGATCTCCGGGATCGTCGTCTTTGCCCCCGGGCGCGGCGGGCACGCCAATGACGAGCCCAACCGGATCTGTGCGCCGCAGACGCTTCATGCCGCGGCGACCGAATTCGGCAGGACCGCGCGGATTCCCGTCACATGGATCGTCGCAACGAATGACAGCTATTTTGCACCGGCATTCTCGAGGTCTCTGGCGGATGCCTTTCGCAAGCACGGCGGCAAGGTCGAATTCCGGACGCTGCCAGCAACCGGCAGCGAAGGTCACTGGATGATCGAGACGGATGTCGGCGTCAAAGCCGCCCGCCGCGAGCTCGAGCGCGCGCTGAACCAGCGCGGTGGTCCTCCTGCGCCGGAGAAACGATTGGAGCGGCGCTGATGTCCCGATGGCCCGACGACGACGTGATCCTGTTCGACGGCGTCTGCATCTTCTGTTCGCGCTGGGTGCGTTTCATCGCCTCGCGCGATGCCGAGCGACGATTCCGGTTCACGCCGATTCAGTCGGATTACGGGTCGAAGCTCGCAAAGACCTTCGGTATCGACCCCGATGATCCCGACACCAATGCCGTGGTTCACGGTGGCGAGGTCTTCCTCAAGTCCGACGCCGCCTTGACGGTGCTTTCCCATTTGCCCGGCTGGGGCTGGGTGCGCATCCTGTTCGCAGTGCCAAAACCGCTGCGGAATGCGGTCTACAGCCTCGTCGCACGCAATCGCTATCGCATCTTCGGCAAGTATGACGCGTGCTTCGTCCCTGACGCGGATCTGCGGGCGCGGGTGATCGAGTAATGCATCATCGTCTGCCGACCGACGCCAGCACTTCCTGCGCGGCGCGTTCGCCCGAATCCCGCGCGCCATGGGCGGTCGAAAAGAAGTTCGGTGACGTCGCCTCGCCGGCGAAGAACAGCCGGCCATCGACCGGCGCAGCGAGGAGCGCGCGATCGCCGGCATGGCCGGGGAGCGCGTGCGAATAGGAGCCGCGCGCGAAGGGATCGTGGGTCCAACGCGATTCGGACAGCGGCGTCAGCCTGCGGCGGATGTCGTTACCGAGGAAACCGGCGATTTCGTCGATGCTTTGCGCCGCAAACGCACCATCGCCGGCTTCTTCGAGCGTGCGCGCAAAGCTGCCGCCGAAGAAGCCTTCGATGCAGGGCTGGCCGAATGGACGGATGTGATAGGTGCCCATGGCGGTGCGCATGGTGGCGCCGCGCAGGTTGGCCTCCGGCGGGAAGGACTCTGCACCGTCCAGTGCCAATGTCACCTTGTCGTCGGCCCCGAGCGGGAGGCCGGCGGCCGCATCGACCTTGGCAGGAAGCGGCGGCGAGAAGCGGATGGCTTCATCTGCGATCAGATTGGTCGGGACGGTGACGATCACCCTATCCGCGTTGAGCGTGCCTTGTGAGCTCTCGATGCGGATGCGCCTGCCGGAGTGATCGATCAGCGTGACCTCGCAGTTCAGCCGGACCGGGCATGGCGCGCCATAGGCTGCGATCAACGCACCATATCCGCGGCGGACGCGCCAGTTGATCTCGGTGTCCTGATAGGCGTCCCAGTCGAGCGTCGACATCTGTTCCAGCTCGCAGCCGTTGATCCAGGTCGAGACGGCATCGATCATCGGGTTCCAGCGGTTGCCGGGTGCGAGGCTTCGGCTCGCCGGCACATCGCTGCCGGTCTGTGCCGCCTGCGCGAGGCGCTCGTAGAAGGCGTCCAGCGCCCGCATGAAATCATCGCGCTCGGTTTCCGGAAACGCATTGCCATAAGCACGCTCGCGCCATGGCGGCAGGTCCGTGTTGAGCTCGAAGCCAAGCTGCCGCGCAATGGCAACGAAGGAATTCCGGTCGGCCGAGTGCAGCCAGCCGCAACCGACATCGAACGTCACGTCAGGCGAGGCCTGCACGGTCCAGGCCCGGCCACCGAGCCGGTCGCGGGCCTCCAGCACGGTGACGGAGAGCCCGGTACCGGCAAGCGCATGCGCCGCGCCGAGGCCTGCGGCACCTGCACCGATGATCGCGATGTCGACCGAGGAGAGAATGGAGGTCATGGATCGCCTCTAGCATGTTGGCATTGCACGCCAAAGCGGGGCTGGATCACGTTGTGACACGGCGACGCAAGGTCCCCGCGCCGCCCCGCCGCGAGCCGTCCGCCTTGCTATTCGTGCCGAGGTTGTATTGAATGAATTATTCTCCTTCATTTCATTTCACGCACGGGATTGTTTGTCATGACGAACACAGCTCCGGTGCAGGACCATAAACGGACGGCGGTGCTGGTCGTCCATGGAATCGGTAGCCAGCGGGCCCTCGAAACGGTTCGCGGTGTCATTCGCGGCGTCTGGCTCGACGAGGAGAATCCCGACGACAAGGGCAAGCGGCTCTGGACCCATCCTCAGCGAAGCGGCGTGGACATCGATCTGTCGGTGATGACGACCAACGAGGTCCCCGGCTCGGCGGATCGGCGAAGCGTCGACTTCCATGAGCTCTATTGGGCTCACCTGATGAGCGAGACGAAGGCGGTGGCCGTCCTGCTCTGGCTGTACGAGCTGTGCCGCAAGGGACCGATCATGCGGCCCGGCCTCAACGGGCTATGGTGGGCGGCGTCGATCTTCCTCTGCCTGATGAATCTGTCGTTTGCCGCGGTCGCGCTCAAGGGCATCTGGATGTTCTCGCAGACGAGTGCGCAGAACGTTCTCGTCGCGCCCTTTCTTCTCCTGTTCTGCAGCCTCGTGTTCGGGCTGCTGGTCGCCCTGCGCTGGGGAGCGCGGGCGCTTCGCCTCATCCGGCTCCTGGCCATGATTTGCGCGGTTGGCGTCGTGCTCGGCGCAGTCTATTTCGCGTTGGAATGGGCCATGCCGGGCGGCGGGGGACTTCCCGATGGCGCGGAGATCGCAGCCATGGTCGCGCTGCCGACCCTGGATGCATTGCTCGCGACCTATCTGGTGATGGGGCAGCAGGGGCTGCGCGCGTTCTGGCGCACGCTGGTCGTCTCGCTCCTTGTCTGCGCGGCCTTCGCCGTCGTCGACCAGTACTGGCATCCTGGCACGCCCCTCATCGAGACCCTGCTCAAGGCATGGCCCTGGGGATTGATCTCACCCTGGAGCATGCCGATCGCGTTCGGCGTGATCGGCATCTATCTCGCCGTCAACGGAGCCTTCCTCCAGCCCTATCTGGGCGATGCGGCGCGTTACTTTCGCGGTTCGCCCGCCAATGTCGCGGTGCGGCGGGCCATCCGGAAGGAGGCCGTCGATACGCTGGAGCGGCTGCATACATCCGGCCAGTATGACCGCATCATCGTCGTCGCGCACAGTCTGGGCTGCGTCGTGTCCTACGATATGCTGCGGACCTATTTCAGCCGCGTCTGTGACGAACTGCCGACTAATACGCTGCTGGCTCCCGAGTTTACCGAGATCGATCGCGCGAAGTGGCAGCCGGGCCCCATCGCATCCCGGCAGGACAAGAAGGAGCTGCGCACGAAAGCGAGGCTCGCCGTGGCCAGCATCGCCGATGTCACTGCGCGACAGCCGGCCGGAGAGCCGGTCTTCAAGAGCTGGCTGGTGACCGACTTCGTCACGCTGGGCAGCGCCCTGTCCCACGCCTATTTCCTGATGTGCGAGGACAAGAGCAATCCCAAGAGCCATGACGGATTGCGGGCGGATTTTGCGCGGAGGGTCGATGAACGCGAATTTCCGACCTGCCCGCCGAAGCGGATCGATGACGACGGCCTGCTGACCTTTTTCAATCCGAAGAAGCAGCAGCGGCAGGTCCACAACGGCGCGCTGTTCGGACTGACGCGCTGGACCAATATCTATTTCCCGATCGAGCAGATCTTCTGGGGGGATGCGATCGGCGGGCCGCTGGCCCCGATTTTCGGCCGGCACATCGTCGATCGCGAAGTCACGACGAAAAAGGCGGGCGGTGCGGATTTCTTCACCCACACCGCCTATTGGGACGTCAGGCGCGATCCCGACTTCTGGAAAGCCCCACACATCGTCGCCCTGCGCGAGGCTGTCGATCTCGGTGAAACCGGTTCTGCGATCGACCTGGTCGATCGCGGCACCGACGTCAGCAACGGCGCGGCGGGGTAGTTGCTACGCCACCGCTTCCTTGGACTTCTCCGCGCGCTTGCGCTCGTTCGGGTCGAGGTGCTTCTTGCGCAAGCGGATCGACTTCGGGGTGATCTCCACCAGCTCGTCGTCCTCGATATAGGCCAGCGCCTTTTCCAGCGTCATGCGGATCGGCGGGGTCAGGCGCACGGCTTCGTCCTTCGAGGTCGTACGGATGTTGGTGAGCTGCTTGCCCTTGAGCACGTTGATCTCGAGATCGTTGTCGCGGGTATGCTCGCCGACGATCATGCCCTTGTAGACCTTCCAGCCGGGCTCGATCATCATCGGGCCGCGGTCTTCCAGCTTGAACATGGCATAGGCGACCGCCTCGCCCTGATCGTTGGAGATCAGCACGCCGTTGCGGCGGCCCTGGATCGGGCCCTTATAGGGCAAGTAGTCGTGGAACAGGCGGTTCATGATCGCCGTGCCCTTGGTGTCGGTCATCAGCTCGCCCTGGTAACCGATCAGGCCGCGGGTCGGCGCGTAGAACACCAGGCGCAAGCGGTTGCCGCCGGACGGCTTCATCTCGATCAGCTCGGACTTGCGCTCGCTCATCTTCTGCACGACGACGCCGGAATGCTCCTCGTCGACGTCCACCACGACCTCCTCGATCGGCTCCAGGGTCTGGCCGGTGGCTTCGTCCTTCTGGAACACGACGCGCGGACGTGACACCGAGAGCTCGAAGCCTTCGCGGCGCATGGTCTCGATCAGGATCGCGAGCTGCAATTCGCCGCGACCGGACACTTCCATCGCGTCCTTGTCGGCGGACTCGACGACGCGCAGCGCGACATTGCCTTCGGCCTCGCGCAGAAGGCGGTCGCGGATCAGGCGACTGGTGACCTTGTCGCCCTCGGTGCCGGCGAGCGGCGAGTTGTTGACGATGAAGGTCATCGATACGGTCGGCGGATCGATCGGCTGCGCCTGTAGCGGGCTCTCGACCGCGGGATCGCAGAAGGTATCGGCGACGGTGCCCTTGGTGAGGCCCGCGATGGCGACGATGTCGCCGGCCTCGGCAAACTCGACCGGCTGGCGCTCGAGGCCGCGAAAGGCCAGGATCTTGGTGATGCGACCGCTCTCGATCAGCTTGCCTTCGCGCGACAACACCTTCACAGCCTGGTTGGGCTTGACCGAACCCGACGCGATGCGGCCGGTGATGATGCGGCCGAGATAGGGATTTGCCTCGATGATGGTGCCGAGCAGCCGGAACGGGCCTTCCTGGACCACGGGGGGCGCCACATGCTTGATCACCAACTCGAACAGCGGCTTCATGCCGACGTCATGGGAGGCGTCGGGAGAGTTCGCCATCCAGCCGTTCTTGCCCGAGCCGTAGAGGATCGGGAAGTCGAGCTGCTCGTCGGTGGCGTCGAGCGCCGCGAACAGGTCGAACACCTCGTTGACGACCTCGGAGATGCGGGCGTCGGGACGGTCGACCTTGTTGATGGCGACGATCGGCTTCAGGCCGAGCTTGAGTGCCTTGCCGACCACGAACTTGGTCTGCGGCATTGGGCCTTCAGCGGCGTCGACCAGCACGATCACGCCGTCGACCATCGACAGGATGCGCTCAACCTCGCCGCCGAAATCGGCGTGGCCGGGGGTGTCGACGATGTTGATCTGGGTGTTTTCCCAGGTCACCGAGGTACACTTGGCCAGAATGGTGATGCCGCGCTCGCGCTCCAGATCGTTGGAGTCCATGGCGCGCTCCGCAACCTTCTGGTTGTCGCGATAGGTGCCGGATTGTTGCAGCAGCTTGTCGACCAGGGTGGTTTTGCCGTGGTCGACGTGGGCGATGATGGCGATGTTGCGAAGGTTCATGGATGAGCTTCTTTGCGGTCGGACAATGGGTTAAGCGCGATCTCGCCGGTCAGACCGGGACCTCTTCTCGAAACAACGCTGGAAGACAGGAAACGGGCGCTTTCCGCCAAAAAGGGGAAGCCCGGCCAGACCGACCGGGCACCCTACGCGTTTGCGCCGCAATATATGCAAAAACCGCCAAAAAACAACGTGTTCTTTGGCCCTTGGTTGATTGAATTTTCTCCGGGGGTTTCCAAGGCTTAGCGCTGGGTTCCGGATTGGCTGGGAGGCTTTCGCCCTTTGATCGCCGCCCAGATCAGGGCCACCCCGCCGATCCCGACGACGAGACCCAGGAACACAAACGGCGCGAGGTCGGACTCGAGCTTGCCCCCGTCGAACAGCGATGCCCCGCCGAACAGCAGCGCACAGAGGCCCGGCAGCAGCAGGATGACCCCCGCGATCACCATGAACGCCGTGAGGCAGCCATTCCGCCGGGCCGGGGGCGGAAGGGGCGGCGGCGGGGCCGGCGCATCGCTCATGGTGACACCTCCTCGCCCAGTCTTGCGTCCCGTCGCGTGGGACCCGCCAACGCTGCACGGATGCCGTCGATCATACCGTTGCGATAGAACAGATTGTAGGTGTCGAACGGAATGATCTCGCCGCGCTCCGTGACGAAATGGATGCAGCTGCGCTTGACGTTGCCGACACAGAAATTGAAGCGGTCGAGGAACTGCACGATGGTGACGCGGAAGACGTTCTCGTAACCGAGACCTTCCGGCACTTCGAAGCTCGGCAGGCAGCACAGCAACTCGCAGACGCGCTCCGACGTGTTGAGCGGGCCGGACGACAGCGAGAAGAGGTCGACGAACTTCTCACGCAGCATCGGATATTTCTCCGGGCTGATCGTGTTGGGCATGACCGCGAGCAGCTGCTCCTGCGGGATCAGCGAGGTCAGCGGCAGCACCTTCTCGCCGTTGCGAAGGCCGTAGCCGATCGAGATGCTTTCGGGGTTGCAGGGCAGCGGGATCATGTCCCTGTCGCCGAACACGCCGGTCTCGATCACGCGTCTGCGGATCTCAGACAACATGATCCGGTCGGTCTCCTTGTCGAAATTCTCGTTGCGCCCGGCGTCCTGCACCGGCTGCAGCGTGACGCCGCGCACGCATGTCCAGGTGAGCGCATGGCGGACGACGTCGCCGATCTCGGCATCGTTGACGCCGCGCTTGATGGTGGCAACCAGCGTGGTCGACACACCGTAATGCTCGAGATTCTCCAGCGCCTGTTGCCGGATCCTGCGCAGATCCGCGCCGCGAAGGTCGATCAGCGCGTCGCGCTGAAGCGAATCGAACTGGAGATAGACCTCAAGCCCGCGCCTGTTCTCGGCCAGGCGGGCCACGAAATCCTTCTCGCGGGCAATCCGCAGGCCGTTGGTGTTGATCATGACGTGGCGGATCGGACGCGCCCGCACGGCATCGAGGATCGCGAAGAAATCGGGATGCAGCGTCGGCTCGCCACCGGAAATCTGCACGAGATCGGGCTCGCCTTCGCTCGCCACCAGCGCGTCGAGCATCTTCTCGACCGTCGCGAGCGGGGTAAATTTCGTTCGCGCCGGCGCGGAGTCGGCGAAGCAGACCGGACAGCTGAGATTGCAGTGCTCGGTGATCTCGATCAGCGCCAGGCAGGAGTGCTGCTCATGGTCGGGACACAGACCGCAATCATAGGGACAGCCGAATTCCGTACGATGCTGGAATTGCAGCGGCCGATCGCCCGGCTTGATGAAGTCCTTGCAGAGGCGCCAATAGGCGGCGTCGGTCGACACCAGCGTCGATTGAACGCCGTGGTCGCGACAGCGCTTTTCATACCAGACCTCGTTGTCCACGATCTGGATCTTGGTCGGCACAAGCGTCAGGCATGTCTCGCAGAGAGACTGGGTCTGACCCCAGAAGATATAGGGGCGCGATTTACGCAACGGCGCGTTCATTCACGGGTCTCGCAACGGGTGCCGTCGCCAGCATGACGGCGGCATAGAGCAGAATTGACAGCGACAGCAGGTGAAACAGCGTGAACGGACCGATCAACGCACCATAGGGCTTGAGGAACTCCCACAGGAAGCGCTGCGCTCCGTAATAGCCGAGAAGCAGGTAGAATCCATTGGTGAGCACGAACGCGTTCCGGTTCAACACCGCCAGCACATAGAGCAGCGCGAAGGCGCCCATGGCGGCACTCTCGTAGAGCTGGACCGGATGGCGGAGCACGCCATCGCCGAAATCATGGGCCCAGGGCAGGGCCGTCGGCGTGCCATAGGTGAAATCGTCGAGGCCCGCGAAATAGCAGCCGAGCCGGCCGATCGCGATGCCGAGCGCCAGCGGCAGTGCGAAGCGCGCACCGGTTCGCACCGTGATCCCGGCCGACCATTTGTAGAGCTCCACCGCGACGATGCCGCCGGCGAGCGCACCTTCGACCGAGCGGGCGATGCCGCTCTGGCCGGACAGCCAGAGATTGGCTGACCCGAACAGATAGGCGCCGAGACCCGCGCCGAACACGAGTGCCGCGATATAGGGCAGATCGAAGGATTGCGATGGAAAGCGCAGGCCCTGGCACGACAGCCAATACATCCCCGTCGCGGCCGCCATCCAAGCCGCAATGTCGAAGATCGTATGAAGCAAAGCCCCGCTCATGTGGCGGAGCTTAGCGCAGGTCCGGGCAATCCGGGAGCTATAAACCGCTAGCCGGCTTCCCGTGCCTCGCCCGGATAGACGCCGCGCAGCACTTCCTCGAAGTGCATCTTCACGGCGTCGTTGCAAAGACAGGCGCGCAGGCGCAGGCCGTCGCGGTTGCGAACCAGGATCGCGCCGCGCCGCGTGTCAAGCACGCCCTCGGCCTTGAACGATTGCAGCACGCGGCTCGCATAGCTGCGCCCCACGCCGAGCAACGTCGCCAGTTGCTCGTGGGTCAGCGGCACGCTGTTCTCGTCGCCGGTACGCTCCATCGCGGCCAGGATCCATTTTGCCGTACGCTGCTCGATCGAATGGATGGCGTTGCACGCCACCGACTGGAAGATCTGCGCCAGCATGCAATCGGCGTAGCGGGCGAAGACGTGGCGCAGCGAATTCGATCGCTGCTTGGCCGCCTCCAGCTTGCCGACATGGATCCGCGCGAATGGTCCTGCGAACTTCACGACGATACGGGTGTAGGCGGGCAGGAAGCCCTCACTGACGATGCCACCCACGGCGCCTTCGCGCCCGACCAGGATGGTCTCGACATCGCGGCCGTCCTCGTTCGGAACGAGGAACGTCGCAAGCGCCGGCCCGCAGGGAAAATGAACCACCTGGACATCGTCACCGGGATTGTAGAGCAGCTCATTGGGCCCGACATCGTCCATGGCGATGTGCGGTGCCAGCAGCGCAAAATCCGCCTCGTTCAGGCGTCGCAGCAGGTTATTCACCGGCCGATTTTCGGTCGCGTTGGTCTGAAGCACGCTCATCCTGACTCCCCCTCGTCCTCCTCTCCACAATAGCGAGTTCCCACCGCGGCCTATGTGCACAAGTGGACAGACTGGAGAACGGCGATGTGGTGGGTTTCGTTCCGGGAACCCTACGATGCGCTGGGCGCAGGCATCGTGTCGCGGCAGTCCTGATCCGAGAAACCTCATGTTCCAAGATGCGATCATGGCCCGCGCGATATCCGACGGCTCAGCTTCCCCTGCCGATGTCCTGATCGTCGAGGACGATCCCATCATCGCGATCGACTTCGAGGACCGCCTGCTCGGCTTCGGCGTCACCCGCGTTCGCTCCGTCGGTTCGGTGGCGCAGGGGCTTGAGGCGATTGCCCAGCGCGCCCCTGATTTCGCCCTGCTCGACGTCGAGCTGATCGGCGAGAAGAGCTTTGCGATCGCCGCGCGTCTGATCGCCCTGAAAATTCCGTTCGTCTTCGTCACGGGCTACGGCGCCGATGTCCGCATCCCCCCGGAGTTCGCCGGGCTGCCGCGACTTCAAAAACCGTGCTCGAGCGACGCGCTCGAAGAAGCGTTGCGATCGCACCGCGTAGGCTAGAGATCGATCAGGCTTGCTTCGGATCGAGTATGGTCGACCACAATGGGACGTCGGCACGGTCGCGCAGCGTCACCGTCATCTGTCCGGAAGCGCCGTCGATCCTGACGTGACCGAAGAACTGCATCCCGGCGGACGGCGGCAGGTTCTGGTTGCCCTTGCCGGGCGCCTTGACGAAGCGAACCTCTGGGCCAAACGTGTTGTCGAGCGTGGCCGGACCGAACGTGCCGGCATGCAGCGGGCCCGCAACGAACTCCCAGAACGGCTCGAAATCCTGGAACTGCGCCTTGTTCGGATCGTAATAGTGCGCAGCCGCGTAATGGACGTCCGCGGTCAGCCACACCGTGTTGTTGACCGGCGCCGTCTTGATGAAACGCAGCATGTCGGCAATCTCGAACTCGCGACCGCGCACGGGACCGTCGCCCTGCGCGAACGCCTCCGAGCCGCCCTTTGCCGTATCGGAGACGATCAGGCTGAGCGGCATGTCGGAGGCGATGACCTTCCAGGTTGCCCGCGAATTGACCAGGCCGCGCTTGAGCCAGGCGATCTGGTCGGGACCGAGGAAATAGCTGGGCGGGCCATATTCAGTCTCGAGATTGGGCCCGTTGGGGCCGCGGTAGCTGCGCTCATCCAGCATGAAGACGTCGAGATGCGGGCCGTAGGAAATTTTCCGGTAGACGCGACCGGGTTCGACGATGCTCTCGCGCATCGGATACATTTCGTGGAAGGCGCGCGCGCCGCGCGCAGCGAGCAGTGCAATGTTGCGTTCCTTGTAGGACGCCGGCAGCTCTTTTGACAGCGACCAGTTGTTGGTGACCTCATGGTCGTCCCACTGCACGAAGATCGGCACCTCGGCATTGAAGGCCCGCAGATTGTCGTCGGTGAAGTTGTACTTATGCGCGGCGCGGAACTCGTCCAGCGTTTCGGCGACCTTGGCTTTCTCGGCAATGGTGACGTTCTTCCAGAGCTTGCCGTCGGCAAGCTTCACCTCCGGCTGAATGGGGCCATCGGCGTAGATCGTGTCGCCCGAATGCAGAAAGAAATCCGGACGGTGCCTGCGCATCGTTGCGAAGCTGACCATGCCGCCATCATCGGGATTGATGCCCCAGCCCTGGCCGGCGACGTCACCGCCCCAGACGAAACTGACGTCGCGGCGATCGGCCGGCGCGGTACGGAAGCGCCCGACCAAGGGCTCGCCCTCGATCGCCGGATGGGACAGGTCACGGAAGCGGACGCGGTAGAAGATGTCCTGGCCGGCCGGCAGGTTTTCCAGCAGCATCTTGGCGGTGAAATCGCTTTCGGGCAGGGCCGCAATCGGCGGCAACACACGGGCGTTCCTGAACGTATCGGTCGTCGCGACCTCGACCAGCATCTGCGCCGGCCGGTCGGTGCGTGCCCAGACCACGCCGCCATCGACGGTGACGTCGCCGGACTGCACGCCGTGTGTGAGCGCCGGCCGGTCGGCCGCGCGGGAGAGATGAGGCATTGCGATCACGCCGATCGCTCCGGCGCTCGTGCTGAGGAAGCGACGACGGGAGACTCTGGTCATCATTGGCTGGCTCGCGCGCATGTCATGCCGTCATCACGGATTGGTCCGGACGGAATCGGTCTTGCATGACGAAGAAGCTATATCGGGACGATGTGACGCGGCAATAACGTCAAGGCAATGGCACAAAGGCGATCACGCGTTGCCGGCGGCCCGGAGCGGGACACCTGCGCGCTGCAGGGCAGCAGGCATGCTGAACAGCACCGCCTTGCGGTCCGCAACCGCGGCATGGAATTGGTCCAGCGCGATGTTGAAGGCGGTCAGCGACCCTTCCTCGATCGCACCGTGGTCGAAACAGCGCAGCGTATCGCGCAGGATCTCGTCGGCCTCGGTTTGCATCTGGTCGAGTTCTTCAATGGTCTCGCACTTGCGCGCCGCCGCGATCATGTCGAGCAGGCGCTCGCGCAGATGGCTGTTGTTGTCGCGCTCGTCCTTCTTCAAATAGCCGGCGAACCAGGCGCCGATCGAGCCCATGGCCGAGAGCGCCATCAAACTCCACCAGATGTAATCGCTGTATTTGTCGAGGAAGGTTTTCTCCTCGCCGTCGACGAAGGCGGCGGCGCCGGGATGAACGGGGATCACGGCATCCTTGTCGGTGTCCGGCGTCTCGATCTTGGCCGCCAGCGGGAATTCCGTGACCAGCTGCTGGCGCACGGCAAAGAGCTGCCGCGTAAACGCGGCGATGACGGTTTCGGACACGCCTTTGCGGGCGACGATATGGTGCGAGAAGCTGATCGTCTTGACCTCGTCCTCCGGACGATCGGGCGAGCCGCCATAGGTGCCGGCGGGAATCTCGGCTGCCTCGTAGATCGGATGGTTCTGCGCGATCGCATCGGCGGAATCGATGGCGAGGAAGATCGGGGTGCCGCCGTCCTTGACCGAGGCCGCGATGGCATCCGCCGTGATCTTGCTGTTGACGGGGCCAGCGGCAAGATAGGCGTCGGCCTTCTGCGTGCGAATTGCTTCGGCCGCCTCGTTGGCCGGGAACTGCACGATCTCGACCTTGGCGGGATCGACCCCGTATTGCAGGAGGATCACCTTGAGCAAATTGACGTTGGCCTGGGTGCGACCGACCACGCCGACACGATGGCCGGCGAGCTGCGCAACCTTCGTGATCTTCGCGCCGCGCTTCTTGCCCTTCGCAGGCACCGACCACAGCACCACGACGTTCTTGCGCAGCGTGGCCACGGCCTGTGCATTCTTGGGGACGTCGACGTCGCCGCGCACGATGGCCAGATCGACCTTGCCGGCAGCGAGCGCCTCCGCACTGGCCGTGGCGCCGTCGGTCTGGACCGGACGCAGACGCACATAGCTCTTGTTCTGGGCGAAAGCCTGCGTCAGGGCCTGTACGACCCTGACGTCGTCGCTGTTGGCCGGCCCGACCGCGATCTTCAGGGTCACGGGGCGCATCGCGAAATAATAGCCGCCGGTGACCGCACCGACGATCGCGAGCAACAGTGCGAGCGAGACGAGCGCGGTCCTCCTCGCCGCGGATCGCGGCGAAGGCGGAGAGGACGTTTCGGCCAGGTCCAATCCCCCGGTCATCGATCTCCCGTAAAGGCGCTTCAGGCTTGGTTTCATCTTGGCCGGCAATTTACGCGCGCAACTGTAGCAAATTTCTTGTCCGGCGGGGTTACATCTGCGTCATGGTTAGCGGGTTGGCGAAGATCCAGAAGCGGATCCCGAACGTAAGCATGGTGTTAGGGTAAAGTTCCCCTGAAGAACGGAGAGATCATGGCAGAACGGCTGGCGCCGGAGGCGCGCAGGCAGGCACTGGGAGGGCTTCCTGGCTGGGGTGAGCTCGAGGACCGCGACGCGATAGGAAAGACGTTTGTCTTCAAGGATTTCAACGAGGCGTTCGGCTTCATGACCCGGGCCGCCCTGGTCGCCGAGAAGATGGACCACCACCCGGAATGGCGCAACGTCTACAAGACCGTGGAGGTGGTGCTGTCGACCCATGACGCCGGTGGTGTCACCGCGCTCGACCTCGAACTCGCCAGGGCGATGAACGCCATCGCCGGCTGACGGCTTGCAGGGCGTGGTCGCATCCCCATCTTGTGATCGAGAGGCGATCCGGCGGTCCGCCGCGCCGCCCTGACGGGGAGTTTTCGATCATGGTTGCCGAACACAGCGTCGGCTTCGAGCCGGCCGATCGGCTCGCGGGGGATCGTGAGAGCGTACGCCGCCGCTTCTGGCGCAAGCTGAAGCGTGGCGCCGCGCATCTGCCATTCGCCGAGGACCTGCTCGCCGCCTATTACTGCGCCTTCGACCTGAAGACGCCGCGTCATGTCCAGGCCTCGCTGCTGGGCGCGATCGCTTATTTCATCCTGCCGTTCGATTTCGTCCCAGACGTGATGCCGATCCTCGGATTCACTGACGATGCCGCCGTGCTTGCCACGGCCATTCGCATGGTCGCCGGCCACATCACCTCGGAACACCGCGACGCTGCCCGCGCCGCGCTGAAGCGTGGCGTGGACGCGGGGGATGGGCAAGCGACGTAGCCGCTGTCGCCGGTCACTCCACTGTCATTCCCCGCACGGGCGGGGAATCAAGTCTCGATTTAACGTCAACCCCTCTCTGAGTGCTGGATCGCCCGGTCAAGCCGGGCGATGACAGCGAGGGTGTGGCTGCTCCCTACCTCTTTTCCGCGCGCGCATTCTGCGCGTCCCACGCCTGGAATTGCTTGAACAGCGCTTCCCTCTCCGCGTCCGACACTTTCGCCGCTGAAGGAGTCTGTTTCAGAAAAGCCTCGAAGCGCTGTCGCGTCACCGGCTCGATGCCGTTCTTGTCGAGCCATTGCTGGGCCACTGGCAGTCGGTTCCACCCCGACAGCGGTGCCGCGAGCGACACCTCCTTCCATTTGGGATGGAACGGCGGGTTCTGCAGTGCCGGGAATTTCGTGAAGAAGGCATCCACAAACAGCGCCAGCTTGCGGTAGCGCTCGGTATTCGGCGCCCAATTATAAGCGGCGAGCACCGCGGGCACCGCGATCGTGTCGACCGTTTCGCCCTCCTTGATCAGGTTCGGGTAGTCCTTGGACGTCAGCGTCGCCGGCAGATAGTCGCCTTGCAGCGGCTTGGCGTAATCGACACCCGCGAGATGGAAGCGACCGTCATTGGCAAAGGTCGAGACCGATTTGTATGGCTTGCCGCCGGTCACGATCACCGCGTCGAGCTCGCCAGCCTTGAGTTTCTCCATCGCGATGCGCTGCTCGACATAGACGAATTTCGCCTTGATTCCGAGCCGCTCGAATACGGTGAGCGCGGTGACGAAGGTGCCGCCATTTGGAAGGTCGACGCTGACCGTCTTGCCCTCGAGATCCTTGAGGGTCGCGACCGATTTCGGCGCGATCACCTGCACTTCCTCGTTGTACAGCTTGGTCACATAGGTGAATTGCTTCTTGATGTCCTTGGCGAAGCCTTTGCGCTCGAGATAGTCGAGCGTGTCGCCACGGACGACCCCGAGATCGACGCCCTGCAGGAACAGGATGTCGGCGACGCTCTGCACAGAACCGCGGCCGACGATCGGCAGCACGCGGATCTTGTTGCCGTCGTCGAGCACCGAGGCGAGGTCGGCACCGAACTGGACATAGGTGCCGCCGATCGTACCGGTGATGAGCGTGACGGTGTTGGCGTTCAGCGCCTGCTTGGTCGAGGTCGAGCCGAACTGGAAGATCGCTTTCAGACTGTCAGAGACCTTGGCCGGATCGTATTCGGTCTCGTCCGCGTGCGCCGCGAAGGCGCAGATCGTCATGATGGCGGCAAGCGCCATTCTCGAAGCGTTACGCATGATGTCCCCTGGATTTAAATGAAACGAAATCTAGTTCTGGAGCTGGGCGAGACGTTGCCGCGCCTCGGCCGATCCGAGCGTCGCCGCCTTGCCGTACCAGTCGCGTGCCATGGCGGCGTCGGCGCTGATGCGTCGGCTGTCGCTGGTGCCGAGCACGGTCGGGTCGTAGCTCTGCGCCAGCAGGAAGGCGGCCGTTGCATCCTGCGCATTCGCCGCCCGTTCGAGCAAAAGGCGCGCCGCAACGATGTCGCCGACGGCGAGAAGACCTTTCGCACGCGTCATCAGTCCGGACATGGTATCGGCGTCGAGTGTCTTCGCCGGCGGCGGCGCGGGCTTTGCCGCAACCGGCGCAGGGGCCTGGGCCTGCAGCGCGACCTGGTAGGCGGTCGCGATGGCCTCGCGGCTCGGCTGGGCCGCAGCCGCCAACTCCTGACGGTCGGCGCTTGCCAGGACGATGCCTGTCACCCGCGCCGGATCCTTCAGCGGGGCCTGCTTCGTGACGGACGGAATGACAGCGGCGACCTCGCGTTCCGGCGTGACGCCGCCGGCATTGGCCGCAATCAGGCCGCGGAGGTCGGACTGAAACAATGCGCCCAGCAGTCCAGCGGCGACTACGGCGACGGTGACGGCGAGTATGTACGGCGTGAGCCGTGGTCTGCCGCGTAGTTCGCGCGGAGCAAATTCCCGCGGATCCGGCTCGCTGAGCGGATCCGACAAGAACAGCGGAGCCGGGTCATCGGGCGAAAGCTCGCTCCGTGACGCTGGCGCGCGCAGGAATGACGTAGCGGATGGATGTGATGCGATGTGGTCGAAGTCGAATGCGCCCGATTCCCTGGGCTGACGGTAGGCCGTCGTCTCCATGATGATGCTCCCCATTACTGACGCAACGCAGGGGCAGTCCCGTTTTCAGTCTTCTTGTTGTTGTCCAGAAGCGCCCCGCAAACTGGAACCCTCAAAACGCCGTCTGAATCAGCCCAAAAAACGACGGCCGTTTGCGCGAATTGGGAGATATTTGGGTTTGATTCGGGCGAGGCCGCGGAATGCACCGCAATTTCGGCGGCGGTTCTTGAGGGGAATTTTAGCCGGAGTGCTCGGCGTCTTGCCCGCCCCATGCTCGCTGTCATTCCCCGCGCACGCGGGGAATCCAGTCAGCGGCGGCCTATCGGTTCAGTCCGTGCTGTCTCGAAATCCCGGATCGCCCGATCAAGCCGGGCGACGACAACCGAGTGTGTGGCGACGGCTAGGTGACAACCAACCGCCTGAGCGTCAGATCACGGATGCAGGATCACTTTGCCCATGGCCTGGCGTCCCGCGAGAACCTTCAGCGCATCGGCGGTCTGGGCCAGCGGGAAGGTGCGGTCGACATGCGATGAAATCTTTCCTTCCGCCGTCCACTTCACGAGCTTCTCGAGATTGGCGCGGTTCTTCTCCGGGTTGAGCCGGGTCCAGGCGCCCCAGAACACGCCGCGGATGTCGCAGCCCTTCAGCAGCGCGAGATTCAGCGGCATCTTCGGAATGTCGCCGGCGGCGAAGCCGATCACGAGGAAACGGCCTTCCCAGGCGATCGAACGCAGCGCCTGCTCGGCATAGGCGCCACCCACCGGATCGAAGATGATGTCGACGCCCTTGCCGCCGGTGAGCTTGCGCAGGCCCTCCTTCAGGTCTTCCTTGCCGTAATTGAGCGTCAGCTCGGCACCGTGCGCCTTGGCAAAGGCGAGCTTCTCGTCCGACGAGGCGCAGGCGATCACCTTCAGGCCCATCAGCTTGCCGAGCTCGCAAGCGGCAAGGCCGGTGCCGCCGGCCGCACCCAGCACGGCGAGCGTCTCACCTGGCTTCGGGCTGGCGCGATCCTCCAGCGCATGCAGCGCCGTGCCGTAGATGATGATGATGCCGGCCGCGCGGTCATAATCGAGATTGTCGGGGATCTTCACGATTCCTGCTGCCGGCAGCGCGATCTTCTCGCGTGCGCCGTTATGGCCACAGGACGCGACGACGCGATCGCCGACCTTCAGGTCAGTCACGCCAGGACCGATGCTTTCGATCACGCCGGCGACTTCGGCGGCCGGCGAGAACGGGAATGGCGGCTTGATCTGGTACTTGCCCTGGATCATCAGGATGTCGAAGAAATTCAGCGCCGCCGCCTTGATCGCGATCACGGCCTCGCCGGGACCCGCCACAGGATCCGGAACGTCCGCGAGTACGAGATCGTCGGGCTGGCAGTATTGCGAGCAGAGAATGGCTTTCATGGCGGCACCTGTGGCGTTTCGGGATTGATTTCTGGTTTGTTCGTTTGTGCCGGATTTGAGAACCGGCGACAATCCGGTTTCTATGCTGGCGAAAAGGGACGGCCTGCACTTGCGTTTTCCGCGCGTCGCCCAGCGGTTCGGACTATTTCCGCCGCACGGACACTGGAACGCTTCGCTCAAATCGTCAAAGAAGAAACGGGAGGATTCGAACGATGTTTGAAACAGGTTTGCTGAGGAACAAGCGCATTCTGGTGACCGGTGGTGGCTCGGGGCTCGGCGCCGCCATGGGCCGTCGATTCCTCGAACTCGGCGCCGACCTCGTGATCTGCGGCCGCAAACTCGAGCGGTTGGAGGCGACGGCAGCGGCAATGGGCGCGGAGACCGGCGGCAAGGTCACGGCCATCGCTTGCGACGTCCGCGATGGCGGCGCCGTCGACGCCATGATGGATCAGATCTGGCGCACGGCGCCGCTCGACATTCTCGTCAACAACGCTGCGGCGACCTTCATCGCACAGAGCGAGCATCTGTCGTTTCGTGCGGCTGACGCGATCCTGGCGCCGACGCTGCACGGGGCCATGTATTGCACGCTGGCCGCGGGCAAGCGCTGGATCGACAAGGGGCATCGCGGCGTCATCCTCTCGATCCTCTCGACCTCGACCATCACCGGACGCGCCTTCACGGTCCCGTCGGCGATGGCGAAGTCCGCGGTGCTGGCGATGACCAAGAGTCTTGCGGTGGAATGGGGGCCGAAGGGGATCCGCACCGTCGCGATCGCGCCGGGGCCGTTCCCGACTGCGGGCGCGTCCGGGCAGCTGCGGCCCGAAGGCCGCGACGACAGCTGGAGTGCGCGCAACCCGCTGGGCCGCACCGGCGAACATGGTGAGCTGGCCGATCTCGCCAGCTTCCTGGTCTCCGACCGCGCCGGTTACATCAACGGCGAGATGGTCGTGATTGACGGCGGGGCGCATCTGCGCAGCTCCGGCGCCGAAGACCTGTTGCTCTGGACAGAGGCGCAATGGGCCGAACAGCGCGCCGCAAGGTCCCGGACGTGACCGCCGGTCGTCTGAGCTAACTGCCTTCCCAAATTGGGCTTTCCCCGCTATCCCTGCGCGGGGACAAAGCTCGGCCGGGCCATCTTCCAGTCACAATAATGAGGGAACCACTCCAGCATGTGGCGGGTGCTGATTTTAGCTTTGATGTCCGGCGTGTCGGCGTGGGAGGCAGGCGGTTCGGCCTGGGCGCAGACGGCGCCGAAGGCCGCGCCGAAAGCGGCTGCGCCGGCTCCCAATCCGGCGGCAAAAACGGCTGCGAAACCGGACGTCAAGCCGGCAACACCACCAGCGGGAGTTGCAGGCGGGGCAGAGCCCACGCTGATCGGCCAGTTCGGCACCTGGGGCGCCTATGCGGCCACCCCGAACGGCAAGAAGGTCTGCTTCGCGCTTGCCAAGCCCTCGTCGTCGAAGACCAACCCGCCCAACCGGCCGCGCGATCCCGCCTATGCCTTCGTCTCGACAAGGCCCGCGGAAAAGGTCAACAACGAAGTCTCGGTGATGATCGGCTACGCCCTGAAGCCGGGCTCGGAATCCCTGGTCGAGGTCGGGGGCGCCACCTACGCAATGTACACGCAGGGCGACGGCCTCTGGATCAAGAATGCGGCCGAGGAGGAGCGGATGGTGGAAGCCATGCGCAAATCCGCCGATCTGGTGGTCAAGGGCGTGTCGGCCAAGGGCACCGAGACGGTCGACACCTTCTCGCTGAAGGGTCTCGCCCAGGCCCTGGACAAGATCGCCCAGGATTGCCGGCGTTAGAAGTCCGCGGGACATTAAGCCTGAGAGCTCCATCCCGGTCGCAATCGGCGTTTCCGGTTGCTATATAGGGCCGGTTCCAGATTTTCATCCGTCATTCCGGGACGATGCGCAGCATCGAACCCGAAATGTCGAGGTTCCCCGGTGCGCAATTGCGCACCTGAGGTCCGGTCCTTCGGACCAGTCCGAAACGACGCAAAGCCATCAGGTCTTTCCATGCAACCGACGACCGAGCCGCAGAACGCAACATTGGTGGAGAAGACTCCGCTCGAAACCTATGTGCCGCTGGCAAAGCCGTCGCTGGTCGGCCTGTCGCGCGACGAACTCGCCGAATGCCTCGGCCGGATCGGCGTCCAGCCGTCCCAGCGCAAGATGCGGGTGCAGCAGCTGTGGCACTGGATCTATTTCCGCGGCGCCCGCAATTTCGACGAGATGACCTCGATCTCGAAGGGCATCCGCGCCGACCTCGCGCAAGCCTTCACGGTCGACCGGCCTGAAGTCGTGGCCGAACAGATCTCCAACGACGGCACCCGCAAATGGCTGCTGCGGCTGCCGAGTGGTGACAACGTCGAGAAGGCGCATGAAGTCGAATGCGTCTACATTCCCGAGACCGACCGCGGGACGCTCTGCGTCTCCTCGCAGGTCGGCTGCACGCTGAACTGCTCGTTCTGCCACACCGGCACGCAGCGGCTGGTGCGCAACCTCACCGCCGGCGAGATCGTCGGCCAGATCATGGTTGCGCGTGACCGCCTCAACGACTGGGCCGATCGCGAGGACGGCACCCGCCGCGTCACCAACATCGTGATGATGGGCATGGGCGAGCCGCTGTACAATTTCGACGCGGTGCGCGACGCGCTGCTGATCGTCGGCGACAACGAAGGCATCGGCATTTCCCGCCGCCGTATCACCCTGTCCACATCCGGCGTGGTGCCGAACATCGTGCGCGCCGGCGAGGAGATCGGCGTCATGCTGGCGATCTCGCTGCATGCGGTACGCGACGAATTGCGCAACGAGCTGGTGCCGCTCAACCGCAAATATCCGATCAAGGAATTGCTGCAGGCCTGCCGCGATTATCCCGGCGCCTCGAATGCCCGCCGCATCACTTTCGAATACGTCATGCTCAAGGGCGTCAACGATTCGCTCGACGATGCCAAGCTGCTGGTGAAGCTGCTCAAGGGCATTCACGCCAAGATCAATCTGATCCCGTTCAATCCCTGGCCCGGCACCGCCTATGAATGCTCGGATTGGGACCAGATCGAAAAATTCTCCGAATACATCTTCAACGCCGGCTATTCCTCGCCGGTGCGCACCCCGCGCGGCCGCGACATCCTCGCCGCCTGCGGCCAGCTCAAGTCGGAGACGGAGAAGCTCAGCGCACGCGAGCGCCAGGCGCTGCGCGCCATGGCGATGACGGATTAGTCCGCGATGCTCACGCTCTCGCCTTCTCGTCATTGCGAGGAGCGCAGCGACGAAGCAATCCAGACTGCTTTCGCGGATGCATCTCTGGATTGCGTCGCTTCGCTCGCAATGACGCTGTGGGGGACGTCATGTCCCTGATCGGCCGCCTCATCGTCATCTTCATCGGCTTTCTTGCCGCCTGCTTCGTGGGCGGCATGATCGTTGTGGTGGCGCTGCTGTTTCCGGAGTTTGCCGATCTCGGCTCCGGTCCCGTGGACCAGGGCACGATCGACATCCTGCTCGGTTTCGGCTTCATCTTCGTCTCCGGTTTCGCGCTGGTGCCGGCAATGGTCGTCGTGGCAATCACCGAGGCGCTCTACATCCGCAGCGCGCTTGCTTATGCGCTCGGCGGCGGGCTTGTCGGGCTGGCCTGCTATCTCGGCCTCGTGCCCTTTCACCCCGAGACCTTCCAGTTCGAGGGCATCGTGCGGCGTCACCTGGAGATCATGACCGGTGCGGGGATCGTTGCCGGCGTCGTCTACTGGCTGATTGCCGGCCGTAACGCCGGCGCCTGGCGCAATCCCCCGCCCTCGCGCATGCCGCCTCCGCCGCTGCCGTCGAATTCAAGGCCGGATTGACGTGCCGTCATTGGCGAGGAGCGAAGCGACGGAGCAATCCAGACTATCCCCGCGGAGGCATTCTGGATTGCTTCGCTTCGCTCGTAACGACGGAATCCAGGGTTTTCATCCCCGCCTCACTCCGCTAAACCGCGCGCCATGAACCGGACCGGACTCTTCATCGCCCTGGCGCTCTGGCTCGTGATCGGCGTCGTCTTCGGCCTCTATCCGGAGCTCGATCTCAAGCTTGCCGCGCTGTTCTTCGACCCCCAAACGAAGACCTTTCCGCTCAAGCTGAACGGCTGGGCCGCGTTCGCGCGCGACGCCGCGATGTGGATCGCATGGGCGTTCGTATTGCCGTCACTGGTGGCGCTGGTGGTCAAGCTGGTCCGACCCGACCGGCCGCTGCTGGTGTCCGGGCGGACGATGGTCTTCCTGCTTGCCACCATCATCATGTCGGCCGGCATCCTCACCAATCTCACCTTCAAGACCTATTGGGGCCGGCCGCGCCCGGTGGTGGTGACGGAGTTCGCCGGTGACCAGCAATTCGTGCCGTGGTGGGATCCGCGCGGCGGCTGTGCGCGCAACTGCTCGTTCTTCTCGGGCGAGGGCGCGACGGCGTTCTGGACGCTGGCCCCGGCTGCGCTGGCGCCGCCGGCCTGGCGGCCGCTGGCCTATGCCGGCGCGGTCGTGTTCGGCTTCCTCACGAGCGCGCTCAGAATGGCGTTCGGCGGCCATTTCTTCACCGACGTCGCGATTGCTGGCCTCGTCACCTTCGTCGTGATCTGGTTCTCCTATGCCCTGATCTACCGCTGGCCGCGCACGCGGTTCTCCGACGCGGCGGTCGACGCCATGCTGACCCGGCTGGCCTGGCCCTTCTACCGGCTGCGCCGGCGCCTGTTCGCCCGCAAGGCAGACCCCCAGCCGTCGATTTGAGCCATTAAGGGGGTGCCGAGTCCGGCAAAATTTGATATTCGCGCGCCCAAGCCATTCGCGACATTTCCTCAAGACCAATCGGACGCTTCATGACCACGATCCTGAAAAGCCTGCCCAAGGGTGAGAAAGTCGGCATCGCTTTTTCGGGCGGTCTCGACACCAGCGCCGCACTGCTCTGGATGAAGCAGAAGGGCGCGCGCTGCTACGCCTACACCGCCAATCTCGGCCAGCCGGACGAGGCCGACTACAACGAGATCCCGCGCAAGGCAGAGGCCTTCGGTGCCGAAAAGGCGCGGCTGGTCGACTGCCGCACGCAGCTCGTCCACGAGGGTATCGCCGCGATCCAGTCCGGCGCCTTCCACATCTCGACCGGCGGCATCACTTATTTCAATACCACCCCGCTCGGCCGCGCGGTGACCGGCACCATGCTTGTCGCGGCGATGAAGGAAGACGGCGTCAACATCTGGGGCGACGGCTCGACCTTCAAGGGCAACGACATCGAGCGCTTCTACCGTTACGGCCTGCTCACCAATCCGGGCCTGAAGATCTACAAGCCCTGGCTAGACCAGCAGTTCATCGACGAACTCGGCGGCCGCGCCGAGATGTCGGCGTTCATGACGGCCCAGGGTTTCGCCTACAAGATGAGCGCCGAGAAGGCGTATTCGACCGACAGCAATCTGCTCGGCGCGACCCACGAGGCCAAGGACCTCGAGAGCCTCGACAGCGGCATCAAGATCGTCAACCCGATCATGGGCGTTCCGTTCTGGCGCGACGATTGCGCAGTGAGGGCCGAGACGGTCGTGGTGCGGTTCGAGGAAGGCCAGCCGACCGCGCTGAACGGCCAGACCTTCAGCGATCCGGTCGCGCTGTTCCTCGAAGCCAACGCCATCGGCGGTCGCCACGGCCTTGGCATGAGCGACCAGATCGAGAACCGCATCATCGAGGCGAAGAGCCGCGGCATCTACGAGGCGCCCGGCATGGCGCTGCTGCACATCGCCTATGAGCGCCTCGTCACCGGCATCCACAACGAGGATACGATCGAGCAGTACCGCATCAGCGGCATGCGGCTCGGCCGCCTGCTCTACCAGGGCCGCTGGTTCGATTCGCAGGCGCTGATGCTGCGCGAGACCGCGCAGCGCTGGGTCGCGCGCGCCGTCACCGGCGAGGTGACCCTCGAACTGCGCCGCGGCAACGACTATTCGATTCTCAACACCGAGAGCCCGAACCTGACCTACGCCCCCGAGCGCCTGAGCATGGAGAAGGTCGAAGATGCCGCCTTCACGCCGGCGGACCGGATCGGCCAGCTCACCATGCGCAATCTCGACATTGCCGACACGCGCGCGAAGCTGAAGCTCTACAGCGACACAGGCTTGCTGTCGGGCAGCGAAGGCTCGCAGATCTTCCGGCTCGAAAGCGACAAGGGCTGACGCAACTCGCGACCATCGCACCATTCCTCACTGCGAGCGAAGCGAAGCAAGCCAGAATCTCTTCCCGGGAATTTCTGGGTTGGTTCGTCGCAAGCGCTCTTCGCAATGATGTTGGAGCGAGCAGTGCTCGCAACAGCGAGAGCCGAAAACAAAAATGGCCGGGATTTCTCCCGGCCATTTTCCGTTTGTGGCTGTCGCCTCAGCGCGGCGGCGCGGTGCCGGGCGGGGGCGGCGGCAGCGAGGCCGTACCGCCGTTGAGGAGCGGCGTGATGTTGCGGATCGTGACGCGCCGGTTGATCGCGCTCGGACCCTGCGTCTGCTCCTTCAGATACTGCTCGCCATAGCCCTGCGACGTCAGGTTTTCGGCGGGCACACCGAATTGCTGGGTCAGCAATTCGGCCGCGGACTGCGCACGGCGGTCGGACAAGGAGAGATTGTCGACCTCGTTGCCGACCGCGTCGGTATGTCCCTCGATCAGGAACACCACGCGCGGGTTGGCCTGGATCGCACGATTGAGACCGTCGGCGATCGCCTGCAGCTTCGCCGCCTGGTCCGGCGGGATGGCCCACGATCCCGTCTCGAAGTTGATCGTGTTGAGATCGATGCTCGGCATCTGCATGCGAACATTGGGGCTGTAGCGAATCTCGTCGAGCGTGTAGCGACGATTGATCCGTTGTACCGGCGGCGCCACCATCGTCTGGTAGATCACGTCCGGCGACGCTTCCTGGGCATCGACGATATAGCGATCGTAGGGGATGTTGACGACGGGCGGCGGCGCGTCGACATAGAAGCCACCGACCGATTGGGGATCGCGATAGCTGTTGTCGATGATGATGATCTCGCGCCCGGCGGGATCCCTGCGGATTCGCCGCAGCAACCGGCCGTCCGGACCGACAACGGTGATGATCTCGCTACCATCGGGACGGATCACGACGGTGCGGGTATCGCCACCGATGGTGTCGGTGCGGATGTCACGCGCGCCATAGCGGAAGCGATAGAGATCGTTGCCGCGGACGTAGGCCTGCCCGCCCGGATCGCGGATGATGATGCGGTCCGGCTCGGTGTAGACGGTGCGGCCGCCGACAACTGATTCCTGCCGCTGATTGCGATAGTCGGCGATGGTCGCTCCGATCACGGCGCCGGCCACAACGCCCGCACCGATCGCGAGCGGCGTGAGGTCACGCTGCGGCGGACGCGGCGGTGGCGGCAGCGGTGCTGCGACGGTTGGCGCGGCGCGGAAGGCCGGAGCAATTGTCGGAGCTGCATTCTGGGCCTTGTCCGGCGGTGGGGTCGCAGCCGAGGAACCGGGGACGACGCCCGGCGCAGCAACACCGGCCGGAGGCGGCGTGGGCCGTGGCGGCACACCTGCCTGCGGAGCGGTGGGCGGCGTTCCGGCGGCGGGACCGCCCGCGGGCGGAGCTCCGCC
>VYLE01000219.1_pt1 | contig 47870 bp, 30 predicted proteins | sample 5114391 | NCBI WGS metagenome assembly VYLE01 (sample SAMN12291771, study PRJNA351875) | freshwater metagenome | isolation source: freshwater lake | place: USA: Michigan, Kent Lake | collected 2013-08-15
AAAAAAAAAAAAAAATACACTAAAACTTTGACTGAATGTATTATAATTCCTATTAATAGCGCTGACTTATTTAAAATTTTGTTATATATATTTAGCATTTATTATTGATTGATTATACAATATTGATGTTGGTTCAAATAATGGTAATTTTGAAAAAATAATTGGAAAAACTTGTACTACTTGATGTTGGGTAATTTGCCACACATGAGATAAAAATAAAAAAGGCGCATAAAAAGGTTTTGTATAACGTAAAAAAAGATTAAAAATTAAATCATATTTTGCTTGTTTTAATAAAACAAGTTTTTCCTCCATTGCTTTATACAAAGACATCAATTTATCTAAATCTTCTTTATAAATATTTTCCCAAAACCATAATAACTCATATTCGTCTACTGTACTTAAATCTTGAGTTTTAAAATGTATTTTTGCTGCCGCATTTGCAGATTTAATATCTAATAATGGAAAATCTTGAATCATTCTTAAACGATTTTGAAAAAGCGATTTATGACCCCGTATATCTAAAAAAGGTGATAATTTCTTTGTTTCCTTTAATAAAAGGTCATATTCATTATTTATTTCAAGAATATTCGTATATGTAAGAATTATATTTTTAATTAAATTATCAAAACGATATAAACGTTTAGTATTATAAGTAGAAACAATATCTTCATAATAGCGAGCATAAATCATTTGAGAATATGACAAAAATTTTTTACTTGTTCTAAAAAAAAAAGAATATTTTGTATTATTATTATAATTATCATTAAATATATTAAAAATTTCTAAAATAGGATTAACTAAATGATACCGAACTTCTGGTAACGTTTCCAATTTAACTAAAACCGAAGAACCTTGTACATTTCCAATAAGATTATATGTTAAATATTCATTAAAAAAATGAATTTTTGAACACAACTTAACTATAAAAATAATAAAATTCATCACAAAAACTAAAATCACACTCAAATAAAAAAGCCATTGTTTCCAAAAACAACTAATACTTATTATAAATAAAAAAAAACTAAATAATATTGGTAATAAAACTTTCCAGGCTAACTCCATTAATTGATCGTAACGATACCTAGGTAATGTTGCACGTATCCATATAAAAAACATACAAAATAGTAACACTTTAAAAATAAAAAAAATTTCAGATAAACCAAAAATATTAAAAGAGATAAAAGGTATATGCCAACCTCCTAAAAAATATAAAGTACCTAAAAAGGATAAAAAAATCATATTAGCATATTCACCTAAAAAAAATAACGCAAAAGTTATTGATGAATATTCAACATTATAACCCGCCACTAATTCTGCTTCAGCTTCCGCTAAATCAAATGGAGTTCTATTTGTTTCAGCTAACATCACGATTAAATAAATAATAAAAACTGGAAATAACGGTACTATAAACCATATTGCTGTTTGAGCTTTTACAATCTCAGTTAAATTAAAACTGCCTGCTAAAAAAAAAATAAATAAATTAATCATACCTAAAACTAGTTCATATGAAATCATTTGTGCTGTTGCGCGAATACCTCCTAAAAAAGCATATCGGGAATTTGATGACCAACCTGATAATACTAACCCATAAATATTAAACCCACTAGTTACAAAAACAAAAAGAACTGAAACATTAATTACAGATGCAAACGATAAATCAGAAAACGGTAAAACCACCCATCCACATAAACTTAAAAAAAAAACTAAACTTGGACCTATTAAAAATAATACCATCGATATTTTATAAGGTAATATAATCTCTTTTAGAACTAATTTCACACCGTCCGCGATCGCTTGAAGTAAGCCTAAAAAACCTACTACGTCCGGACCCTTACGTCGTTGAATTGCTCCCATAAATTTCCTTTCCGCAAGAGTAAAAAATGCAATCGTAATTAATAAACTTATTATCATTACGATATATGATATCCAAAAATTGGATAAATGTTTTATAAAATTATTATGATATATAATTAACTGTAACATTATTTAAAATTTAACTTTTAAAATCTTTTAAGAACCCCACCAATAAATACAAACAAATAATAATATCCAAATAACATCAACAAAATGCCAATACCAAACTCCAGCATCAACACCAAAAAAAAAACGTCCAAAAAAATGATGATTATAAAAACGAATAGTTATAATAATTAAAAAAATTGTTCCTATTAAAACATGTAAACCATGAAAACCAGTTGCCATATAAAATACAGCACCATAAATACTATCTGAAATAGTAAAAGTAGCATGTTTATATTCATATAATTGAACAAATGTAAACGTAATTCCTAACGCTATTGCTAAACATAAACAATACCCGATACGAGCATATTTAGTTGAATGATTTTTTGTATAATTTTTTATATCTTCAGTAGACATTAAAATTAACTCTTGTAAAGAAACACCAGATGAACCATTTAATGCAAAATCTTTTATTGTATGATGCGAATATGTTGCAAAAATTCCAGACGATAATAATAATACAGTATTAAATAATGGTAACCCCCAAGGATCCAATGTATGAACACCTAATGGAGGCCAAATTCCTCCTATTTGTATTGTTGGTGAAATACTTGAATGAAAAAATGCCCAAAAAAATGAAAAAAAAAACATAATTTCTGACAAAATAAATAATAACATACCATAACGTAAACCTTTTTGTATGTAAGTCGTATGTTGACGCCAATGAGTGGACTCTAAAATAATATCACACCACCAACAATATAAACTACAAATTACAGAAACTAACCCAAGAATTGCAGTAAATCCTCCTAATGAAAAATTATGCATATATAAAGCAAAACCAATTAATAAAACAAAAACTTGTAAAGAAACAACAAAAGGCCAAGGACTTGAAGCTAAAATATGATAAGGATGTCTTGTTGTTATATTTTTGTTAAACATTTTTAATATTATAATAAATAGAAATTAATAAAGTTTCCACAATTGTTAATAACGGAATTAAAATAATTAAATATATAAAATAAAATAAAGTAGCACATAAACCTAATGTGATAAATGGATATTCGACTGGTTGCGCACCTAGCCATCCAAGCAAACACATATCAAAAAAAAATAACCAAAAAATAAATTGTTTTAATGGATTAAATTGAAAAGATAAAATTTCAAGATTAAATAAAATATTATTTTTATGCATCTGTTTTAATTGAAACAAATTAATTATATTACGTAAATTAGGTAAAAAAAATAAAATAATTAATGAACCAAACATACATAAAACACCACCTAATTTATCAGGAATTGAGCGTAACATTGCATAAAATGGCAAAAAGTACCACTCAGGAACTATATGACTAGGCGTGCTTAAAGGATTTGCTTCAATATAATTATCTGGATGTCCTAAAAAATTAGGAAAATAACCTACAAAATAAATATAAATAAATAATACAAATAATAAACTAAATAAATCTTTATGATAATAATATGGGAAAAAGGGTATTCTCTCAATAAAAAAATTTATTTTTAATGGATTTGTAGATCCTGGAATATGCAAAGTGATTAAATGTAAAAAAACAACACCTAAAATTACAAAAGGTAATAAATAATGTAAACTAAAAAAACGATTTAACGTTGCATTATCAACTGAAAAACCACCCCATAACCACAACGCAATCGATTCACCAATTAATGGTATGGCAGTAAATAAATTTGTAATTACAGTCGCACCCCGAAAACTCATTTGGCCCCATGGTAAAACATAGCCCATAAAAGCTGTTGCCATCATTAAAATAAAAATAATCACCCCGATTCTCCATAAATTTTGATATGGATATTTATATGATGTGTAATAAATACCGCGTACAATATGAGCATAAACCATAATAAAAAAAAAAGATGCACCATTTGCGTGCATATAACGTAATAACCAACCATAATTAACATCTCGCATAATATGTTCAATACTTATAAAAGCAAAAGAAACATGTGGCGTATAATGCATTGCTAATAAAATTCCTGTTATTAACTGGATTGCTAAAAAAATACCTGCTAATGAACCGAAACTCCAAAAATAATTAAAATTCAACGGGGTTGGATAACGTATTAAATGTTCTTTTAAAATAAAAAAAAATTTTTTCATAATATTAAAGCTAGTTAATTTAATTAAAAAATTTTAAGGTATTTGATTCTATATTTAAACCAAAATTATATAATACTTTTTCTTGAAATTTTAAAATTGTATTTCTTTTCGCACAAAATACTGAAATAAGATTTTCAAAAAAAAAAAAACTATATACAAAAAGCAAAAACATTTTAGATATTACAGAATTAAAAATTTTACTTAAATTTTTAATATTAAAAGTTATTAATGTTAATAATTTCCAAGAATATAACCAATATTTATGAAAATTGATAAAAAATACCACAATTCCAATAATTGAAATTATCACTATTATATAAAAATTATACAAATCTAGTTGTGGCATTATATTATAATTTAATATAGTTTATTATAAGAAATAATATTTAAATAGTATCCCTTAAAAATACAAATATATATTTATAACTATATATTTTTTTTCAATATCCAAAATAAAAAAACCTTCTTAACATTAACATACTTTATCAAAAATCAATTTAATGGTGGTAAATTAACATGTGCGGGTTGAAAATCCTCATCTGTTGCATAACCAGCTGCCCAATGTAAATGCTGATCCGTAAGATCGGCAGCCAGATTAGGATTATAAGGTACAAACCCAACATACCTATCAACAAAATAGTTTACCCGGTTTATTACATGCTGATTATAGGAAGCATTAGTCGCATTAAGTCGGTGATTTAAGATGTCAAGTCGATGATCGATATTTGGCACATTTTCCATTATAGGTAAAGTATATGTTCGTATCATTCTATGAGCCAAATGAACAACTCCGTTTTCACCCAATATTTGCGTCCTTAACTGTAAATACTCTTGTAAATCATATGGAGCTACATTCATCATAGGAACCATACGAAATAGATAAGACAGCCACGCCACCTCCCCTACTGTACCAAAAAAACGAATTCCTACATGGTTATTACCTACAAGCAGATTTTGTGAGTGTACAGATAATTGATTAAATAAAGGATAATTCTGTGGCTGTCCAGCTGGATTAAAATTTACATGAGCAACTATTTGGCGAATAGTATTGTGTACAGCATTAATAACATTTTGCGGTTGCGCCGGAACTGCAGCTTGCTGTTGAGCTAACTGTTCAGCTTGCTGCTGAGCTAACTGTTCGGCTTGCTGTTCAGCTTGCTGCTGAGCTAACTGTTCGGCTTGCTGTTGAGCTAACTGTTCAGCTTGCTGCTGAGCTAACTGTTCGGCTTGCTGCTGAGCTAACTGTTCAGATAATTCGGGAAATACATAAGATAATTTTCCGTGCCAAAATTCACCACGAAAAAAATTAGAAAAAGTATAATCTAATTTATTTTCAAAAAATACAGGTAATAATTGTGCATATTTAAATAATTTAATTAAAAGGACTTTTTGACTTTGTAATTTAATAGTATACAATTCTAATATTTTTACTATTTCCTTTAATTCATAATAATTATAACTATTATTAAATAAAATAAAATTAGTTTGTCGCAATTCAAAATTATTTAAATGATTTTGTATATCATCATAAACTTTATTAAGAGACGATAAATAATTATTAATTTCAGTAATATTAATTAATTTTGTAATATCATTTCTGGGTATTATTCCTTCACTGACTAATAAATCTATTATTTTTAAGTTAAAACACGCTAAATCAGGCACAGTTTCAATATGTAAAAATACAAAATTATAATTCACAAAACTCGTTGCTTGTGTCAAAGAAAAAAATAAAAAAAAAAAACTTACATTTACAAAATATTGAATAACTACATAATAAAAAGAAATAAATAACCCAACAATAATTGTTTTAATAATATAATTCATTAAAATTTTTAATTTAGGAAAAACAAAAAATGAACAAAAAGTAAAACCTGCAATATCTTTATGATTTGTAAAATACAACCAACGACGTAATTCCGATTTAAACATCAAATTTATCATATTATCAATAAAACGACGATATGATAAATTTGATTTTTTATTTTCTTTTTTTTCCATATTTATATTACAATTTTTAAAATAACTCTAAAAAAACAAAACATTAAAAAATAGATTTTTCCCCGTACTTAACAAAATATATATTAGAAATATATTCTACTTGTTTCATATTTCATGAACTACTCAATAAAGATTATTATTTATAATAACCAACCTACACTAATATTATTAAACACTATAATTACTTAAAATTAAGTAATGAACATTCAAACTTATAGAATACGTACCCCTTCTAAAATTTTACTATAGTTGTTCATATTACAAGAATTATAAAAATACCAACCCAACCTGTAACACCAAAAAAACGATAATTATTACTAATATTATTTAATTAATAATATAATCACCTAATCACCTATATTTGTTAAATACTAATTAATAAATTATATAAAATATATTAAAAAATAATATAGTATATTATAAAATATATAATGCAAATACAAATCCTATAATAGCTGCAAGAATTGTAATATAAATATCGAGTTTAGTTTTAAACATTTTTTATAAATTAATATAAATACTGATAAAATATTTGTATATTTGTAAAAAAAGTTAATTATTAGATTCATTTAAATAAAAATAATATTATAACCAAACACCTCTACAATTAAAAAATAAATAAAATTAATAATTAAATATAATTAATAATTAAGCTGACTGTATGTAAAATATACAATGTTAAAGAACTTGTTGAAATTCCAAAAACAATCAACATAATAAAAAAAAAAACTAAAATATATTGTTCAGAACTACGTAAATCAATTATAAAATTTTTATCAATAAAATGTTTATAATAATAATTTAAAGTTCCGAACATTATTCGAGAAAACAGTAATAAAGAATAAACTACACTTAATAATATTCCAATCCCTGATAAAAAAAATATAAAAAAACTAAATTCGACTAAATTTAAAATAATAACACTTTCTGCGATAAAATTAGCCGTTCCAGGAAAACCAAAATTAGCTAATGTAAAACAAAAAAAAAAAAAACCAAATTTAGGCATTACTTGTAACAATCCACCATAATTATGAATTAAGCGTGAATGAAAACGCTCATAAACAACTCCAATTAAAAAAAATAATGCACTAGAACTAAAACCATGTGCTATTAATAAGTAAATACCACCTAATATTCCCTCATATGTATCTGAAAATATACCAATTACAGCTAAATTCATATGAGTAATTGAAGAATAAGCTATTATTTTTTTCATATCAATTTGACGTAACAAAGTAAATGATGCATAAATTATACCCAGTAAAGCAAATAAAATAATAATAGGTTTATAATAAAGCGTAGCTAATGGAAAAAAACCTAACAACACTCTAACAAAGCCATAACCCCCTAATTTTAATAATAAACCCGCTAAAATTACAGAACCTACAGTTGGAGCTTCTACGTGCGCTTCTGGTAACCATAAATGGAAGGGAAACATCGGTATTTTTACTGCAAAAGCAAAAAAAAATAACGGCCAAAAAAAATAACTAATTTTTGTTTGTAATACACTGGCTGTTTGTAATACAAAGAAATTTGTTGTCCCAATAAAAAAATAAAGTATAACAATACCGAATAACATAAATAATGAACTAAATAAAGTATAAATAAAAAAATAAAACATTGCTTTTATTTTTCGCGAGCGAGAACCCCAAAGAACAATTACACCACTCATAGGAATTAAAATCATTTCAAAATATATATAAAAACTAAATAAATCAGTAGTTGTAAATACAGCTAATAATAAAAACTCAATAGAAAAAAGAAATATTACTAATTTTTTAAATTCAAATTGTATATTATAAATAATTAAAAAAATTAATGGAAATAAAAAAGTAGTTAATACAAAAAAAATTAAAGATAACCCATCCATAGCAAAATAAGGAATACTTTGTATTATCCAAATATATTGAAAAACACCAACATTATGTGAAAAAAAAACATATTCTTTTAAAAATAATAAACTAATACAAAAAATAAATAATGAAGAAAATATAGAAAATTTTTTGATTTCAAAAACATCTTTTGGCGAAAAGTAAAATACTAATAAACTAATTATTGCGAATAAAAAATAAAAAATAAATTGCAAATTTAAAAAAATAATTTTCAAATACTGTAAAAAATCATTAAATTGTGTTAATTGAAGAAACCAAAAAAATTCTGGAAAAAATACAATGAAATAATGGATAATAATAATAAATAGAAATCCTTGTAAAAAAAAAAACATTAAGCAAAAAAGTTGACAAATTTTCAAAAATACTTGAAATGCACTAGTATTCAATATAAACAAAAAAAAAAATTTAACCTTTTTACTAATTGTTGTCATTACTTTTATTATATTATTAAAAAAAAAATAAATAAAAACAAAATTAAATTTAATAATATTATAACAAATAAAAACAATTGTAATTATAAATAAAAAAAAATACATACTCGTAAATAACGCTGTCATATTACAATCTGAAAAATACAAAATGGCGAAACAAGGGATTCGAACCCTTATTCTTTAATATCACAAACTAAATACTTTACCGTTAAGCTACTTTCGCCGCATTAATCGAAAAAGGATTTGAACCTTTGACACCCAGATTATGATTCTGATGTTCTAACCACTGAACTATTCGACTAATCCTACAATCAAAATAAATAGTTAATTAAAAAAAACTTCTTATATTTCAAGTAACTTAACAGATTTCCACGTTACATCTGTTTTAAAAATACGAAACAATTGTTGTAAAGAAATCGTTGTATATTTTATTATATGAAAGAATTCATCATAATATAATTCCCAAAAACCAGTTAAAGGAAAATCTTTACGTAATGGATGTCCCCAAAAGCCGTAATCCGTTAACAAACGTCTCATGTCCTTATTATAATTAATCCATACACCAAACATATCCCATACTTCACGTTCAAACCAATTAGCCACTTTAAAATAAGAAGTTATAGTACTAATACTTTGTAATTCAGCAATATTTAATCTTAAATTTAATCGCATATTATAAAAAAGACTTAAAAAAATATAATTTACCTGAAACCGTAATTTCTTAAAAAAAAAATCATTTATAATGATATCACTTAAAATATCAAATAAAAAGATTATATGATTTTTTAATAAAAATACAATTTTTTCAAGACTTTTCGGTAAAATTAAAAAAATATAAACATATTTATCTAAAAAACAACCCAAAGTATATTTAGATAAAATCACTCTTGTATAAAATAAATACGCAAATTGTAAACTATATTTGTAAGTAACTAAAAAAAAACGAGTTAAATCAGTTATATAATAAATATTATTATATAAACTATATTCTAACATTAAAAACGTAATTTTGTTAAAATTTGAATACTTGTAGTTTTATACAACTTATAATACATTAAAACTAAAGATAATCCCAATGCTGTTTCAGCAGCAGCCAAAGTCAATAAAATTAAAACTAAAATTTGACAAAACGGTTGATTTAAAAAAGCTCCAATAAAAATTATTGAAAAATTTAATCCAACCAGCATTACTTCTATTGAAATTAAACAATAAAGTAATGAAAATCTATAATAAATCAAGCCAAAAAGTCCTATAAAAAATATTAAATATCCTAAAAAAATTAATGCTCCTATATTTAATACTTGATGTTCAATATACAAATGTATTGCTGTACTATTCCATAAAATTGGTTCCCAAAATAACATAATAACATAAAAAAATATTTAGGATGATAGGAATCGAACCTATGCTGATGATATCAAAAACCATTGCCTTACCACTTGGCGACACCCCAAATTTCGGAATAAACGGGATTCGAACCCATGATATATACATATGTCTGTTTAGCAAACAGATGCCTTAAACCACTCAGCCATTATTCCAAATAATCAATTACCTACTATCGGACTTGAACCGATAAGCCCGAGGGACAGATTTTAAGTCTGCTGTGTCTACCATTCCACCAAGCAGGCAAAATAATAAATTTTTATTAAATATAAAGTAATTTCTTCTCCAGCCGCAGGTTCCCCTACGACCACCTTGTTACGACTTCGCACCAATAGCTATCTAAGTATTCGATCAATATATTAATATACTATTTAAAAATAAATATAAAAAATTAACCTTAATCTTCCAACCTAAACAACTTTCGGCGCGTGACGGGCAGTGTGTACTAAGCTCAAAAACAATTTCACCGTAACTTGCTGATTTACGATTACTCGCGATTCCTACTTCATCATTTCGAGTTTCAGAAATGAATCCGAACTAAGAGGACTTTTTTGTAGACATTACTAAAATTTACATTTTTGTTTTACTTTGTAATCCCCATTGTAGCACGCGTGTAGCCCAGCACGTAAGGGCCATGATGACTTGACGTTGTCCCCTTCTTCAGCTAAAAAGATAACTCAAACGTTGTTTTTTAGTTGTTTCAAAATTTGTAATAAAATTTTCGCTATTACTCCTTTATTAAATAAGGGTTTCATTCGTTACACTGAACTTAATCAGCCATTTTACAACACGAACTGACGACAGCCATGCAACCCTGTGAAATACAAAAATATCATTAAATATTTCGTTCTATAACATACAAGTGCTGGTAAGGTTTTCCGTGGATCATCGCATTAAACCGCATACCCCACCGCTTGCATAAGCTTCCGTCAATTCCTTTAAGTTTCAACCTTGCGATCGTACTTCCCAGGCGGAATGTTTAACGCGTTAGCTTATACACTGATTTTATCAACATACAACATTCATCTTTTACTGCAATAGACTACCGGGGTGTCTAATCCCGTTTGATCCCTATGCCTTCGTGCCTCAATGTCAGTAAAGAACCAGAAAAGTGCCTTCGCTGTCGGTGTTCCTCTCAATATTGCAAAATTCTACATTTACACTGAGAATTCTCTAAACCTGTTTCTTACTCTAGATTATTTTTTTTTTTTAACCTTACAAAGTTAAGCTTTGTTTTTTTTTAAAAAATTTTAAATATTCCACCTACGCACCCTTTACGCCCATTAAATATGAATAACGCTTGCCCCTACCGTATTTCCGCGGCTGCTGGCACGGCATTGGCCAGGACTTCTTCTCCCAAAATACGTCATTATCCGTTTTGTCGAAAGAGTTTTACAACCAAATTAGCCTTCCTCACTCATTCAGTATTGCTGGATCAAGCTTTCGCTCATTGTCCAAAATTCCCCACTGCTGCCTCCGTAATTATGGAGCTTGGGCCGTGTCTCAGTCCCAATGTGGCTGTACGTCCGTTAAGACCAGCTAAGAATCATCGGCTTGGTAAACTATTATTTCACCAACTACCTAATTCTACATATAATTATTTTTTAGCAATAAATTTTTTACTATTTTGTATTTAACAAAACTAAAAGGTAATTGTTATATGTACTCTACACCCGTTTGCTACATTTACAATATAAATGTTTAACTCGCATGTGTAATGCATACTTCCAGCGTTCACTCAGAGTCAGGATAAAACCCACAGTCTTATTAATTTTAAACGAAAATCCGTTTAAAATATTTATAAATTATTAGAAAATAACTCATTATAATTATTTTAATTATAAAAATTTAATATTATTTTGTATTTTTATATTTATCAATAATTAACATTGAACCTAACATACTTAATAATAAAATACAAGCTAATATTAAAAAAAATATAAAATATTGGGTATAAAAAACTGAAGCTATTACTTCAGTACTATTTAAATAATTGACACCTAAACTAATTTTACTATAAGTTTGCAATGTTGCTTGTGCATTATAAATATTTACCGATATTAAATAATCAAAAACAAAAAAAAATACAAATAATAATATAGTAAATAAAAAAGGTTTAAAAATATTACTTTTTCGTATATATATAGGTATATTTATCATCATAACAACAAATAAAAAAAAAATTGCTATTGCACCTATATATATAGAAAGAAATAAAAAACCTAAAAAATCAAAACCCATAAAAACTAACAAAAATGTTAAATTTAAAAATAAAGTTATTAAATACAATACCGAATATACCGGATTGTTACAAAATAATGTCATTAATGCGGAAAATGCTACGAGAATTATTATTATATTATAAATATATGTTAACATAGTTATATTTTAGTGTTCTATTATATGTTGGATTTTTTGCGCTAATTAAAACTATATAATTTTAATTTTTTAAAAAATTAAATAATAAATTATTTAATAGTATTTCAAAGTAATAACTTAAAAATTCAAAATTAAAGACAACACCATCTTCAAATTTTTGATCAATATAATGAATTACCGATAATTGTTCAACTGTTAAATTTTTTAATAAAAGTTGTTCAAATTGTAAAATTTTATCAACAGGTACTAAATCTAAAAAACCATTCATTGCAGCATATAATAATACTGTTTGTTGTTCCATCATTAATGGTTTATAAGAACTTTGTTTTAAAATTTCTACTAAACGAACTCCACGATGTATTTGTTGTTTTGTTGTTGCATCTAAATCAGAACTTAATTCTTCTAACACAGCTACAGTACGATATTGTGCTAAATCAAAACGTAAAGAAGAAGATACTTTTTTTAATAATTTATTTTGTGCTGCTGACCCAACACGACTAACAGATAAACCAACATTTACAGCTGGACGAATTCCATTATAAAATAAATCTGTTTCTAAAAAAATTTGACCATCTGTAATTGAAATAACATTTGTTGGTATATACGCTGAAACATCTCCTTTTTGTGTTTCAATAATAGGTAATGCAGTTAAAGATCCGGCTCCAAATTTATCACTTAATTTAGCAGCACGTTCTAATAATCGAGAATGTAAATAAAATACATCTCCTGGATAAGCTTCACGTCCAGGTGGTCTACGTAATAATAAAGATAGTTGACGATAAGCTACGGCATGTTTACTTAAATCATCATATATTACTAAGCAATGCGAACCATTATCTCGAAACCATTCACCAATTCGCGATGCTGAATATGGAGCTAAATATTGTAAAGCTGCAGAGTCTGCTGCTGAAGCCATAACAATACTTGTATATTGCATAGCTTCATATTGTTTTAAAATTTCAACAATATTAACAATAGATGACATTTTTTGACCTACTGCATTATAAATACAATATACAGGTTTAATTAAATCATCATTAGAGCTATTATCCAAGGATTGCATTAAAATAGTATTTATTGCTACTGTAGTTTTCCCTGTTTGACGATCCCCAATGATTAATTCACGTTGACCACGACCAATCGGAATCATACTATCAATAGCCTTAACACCTGTTTGTAGCGGTTCATGTACCGATTTTCTTTTAATAATACCTGGAGCTTTAATATCAACAGCTAATTGTTCATCAAAATTAATATTTCCTTGACCATCAATAGCATTACCTAAAGCATCCACAACACGACCTAAAAAATTAGAACCTACACCAATACTAACAGTAGTAGCAACACGTGTTACTGAATCATTTGGACGAATAAATCTATCACTACCAAACAAAACAATACCAACACGTGTAGGTTCTAAATTTAAAACCATACCATAATATGATTGATCATTACTAGTTGCAGTTACTTCAACTAAAGCACCTGCTTCAATATCAAGTAAACCATTAGCATAAACAATACCATCACCAACAGATAATACGTATCCAATAATTTCACCTTTAATGCTTGGATTTTTTAATTTACTATCAGACATTGATTTTATTTTTTTAGATTTTTTTGCCATAACTGAAAAATGTGCGACTGCAAATAACTTGCTATAAGGTGTAACCTTAAGCATACTTTGACGTTTTACTTGGGTTATCATTTATAGTAATTAAACAAAAAAAAAAATTTACAACACTAATCTAAAAAAACTATAAACTTTTTTAAAATCACAATCGCGGTAAAGCGAGTAATAAAAAAAGTAAAAAACAAAAAAAAAAATTAAAAAAAAACCAACAAAACCCAAAATACGAACACTATATAATGTATAAGATTTTAATATAATAGTTGTAGTTATTGTATGTTCGATAAAAAAAAATTTAATAATACGTAAATAACCAATAACAGTTATAGTTGATGTTAAAATGATTATAAAAATACCAACCCAACCTATAACACCAAAAGAAAATAAAGTATCTATTATAAACAATTTTGACCAAAAACCAGCAAATGGTGGAATACCCGACATAGATAATAAAATTATAAAAAAAACTAAAAACGGAAATAATGTTAAATTCGAACAACAAGCTAATTCTAAAAAGCTAGTTAATGGTTTATTTGTTTTAAGATTTAATGTTGAACCAATAAAAATTAAAAAACCTAACGTAGTAATTATATAAATTAAAATATATAAAACGGTTGCTTTTATTCCTAATATAGTACCACTACACATACCCAATAAAATATAACCAGAATGATTTATTGTACTAAATAATAAAAATTTCCTTATATCTAATTGAACAAACATCCCAAAGGCACCAAAAATCATAGATACGAACGCCATAAGAAATAAAACCGGTTGTATTAAAAAAAGATAAGGATGCAAAACCCCATAAAATAAACGTAAACCTGTTGAAAATATTGCTAACTTAAATGGTAATAATAATAACATTAATGGGATTATATTAATTTCAGAAAAAACAGATAACATCCAACCATGATAAGGTACAATTCCCATTTTAAAACAAATCATGGAACTAATACAAAAAAAACAAAAAACTAGAAATAAAGAATATCCATGTGTATTTCCTTGTAATAACATAGATAATAAATCAAAATACGAAAAACTTTTTGAAAAAAAAAATAAAAATGTAAGACCAAATATATAAATACCTAAAAAAAAAGCATTATAAATAAAATATTGCATTGTTCCATAAACAGATAACGAAGTAAATAAATTAGTTATTGGTTGTAATTTATTATAATAAACTAAAATTGTTTTATAAGTAGTTTTATTTATTTTTAATTGATAATTAAAGTCCCATTGTTGATTTATTTGCATATATGCCGAAGACATTAATGGAATTATACAAAAAAAAATAGCTTCAAATAAAACTAATGTTAAAACTAGATTATTTGATGCAAATAATAATAATGAAAATAAAACCATAAACGAAATTAAACAATAAGTTTCTAAAGCAATAATATAACTTAAAAAACTTGAATATACTATAATATATTTTATAATAATTAAAAATAATACTACACCACTTATTTTAAAAATAGAAATAAATCCATGAGACATTAACATTCCACTAAACATAACAATAAACCGATCAAAAATAACAGGATTTATAAATAAAAATAATATAAAATATAATTGTGCCTGTAAAGTTTTTGACATATTTTCAGAAATACCACGAAAAATCATTGGAGTTACAATATGTGAAATTTCTTTTGTATATTGTGAATAATAGTAATATAATAATGCTGCTTTACATACATTATATAATGCAAAAATAAAACAAAAAATTTCTGGTGCTACAGCACAAATATATAACCAATCCCATACTTTAGAAATAAACTCAGATTTGATAATAAATAAACTTGTATCATCAGGATTAAATTGCATTTTTAAAGGCCAAAAAATTTTTTCTTTCCATAATGCATCTCTTATTTCCCAAGGTTTCCAAGGCAAAAGCCAATCAACAAAAGTCTCTAAATACCAAGACAATGTTCTTTCACTACTAAAACTAGTTATCGGTGGGAATAATAAATCATGCGTTTCTGAATCTAAAAGATAACTTGTTTTTAAATCTGAATTTAAAGGATCGCTTGTTTTTAAACCATCTTTTTTTTTTAAAAGTGCCATTAATACCTCAGGTTTAGAAAATTTTCGGTATATATTAGGATCATTCATATCAACATTCGTTTTTATCGAATACAACTCCATGCCTGCAATTGATAAAGTTTTTAAAATGTTACTATTTAAAACTTTTTGAGTAATTGTGCTGTTAAATAATATTTTGCTATTTTTCATAATTATATATTTATCGATCGATTTCCCCAAAAACGATATCTTGCGTTCCCACAATTGTAACCAAATCTGCTAATAAATGTTCTTGCGACATAAAATTTATACCTTGCAAATGAACAAAGCCTGACGGTTTTATTTTTAATCTATATGGACGAGGACCTCCATTAGATTGTATAAAAACACCAAACTCTCCTTTTGGTGCCTCTATTGCCGAATAAGTATTGCCTGTGGGAACAGCAAAACCACTCGTAAATAATTTAAAATGATGTATTAAAGATTCCATTGACGTTTTCATATCTTTTCGGGTAGGTGCAACACATTTCCGATCATCACTTTTAATAATCCCTGTTGGTAAATTATCAATACAATATTTAATTAACCCTATTGATTGACGCATTTCCTCCATTCGAATTAAAAAACGATCAAAAGAATCACCAAAACGACCTAAAGGTATTTTAAAAAATAAATTTGAATAAATTTCATAAGGGTAAACTTTTCGCAAATCCCAAGCAATTCCGCTAGCGCGCAACATTACACCGCTAAATCCCCAAGATTTTGCTTTTTTTTTTGTAACAACTCCTACACTAGTTAATCGTTGTTGCCAAATTCTATTGTTTGTCAATAATTCTTCGATTTCATCCAAACGTGAAGAAAATTGTTTAACAAAAAAAAATAAATCACGTAAAGTACCAAAAGGTAAATCATAACTGACACCACCAATCCGAAAATAAGCTGCATGCATTCTAGCACCCGAAACTCTTTCATAAAACTCAAATAATTTTTCACGTTCTTCAAAAGCCCATAAAAATGGAGTAAATGCTCCAACATCTAAGGCATGCGCGGATACTGCTAACAAATGATTTAAAATTCTTGTTATTTCAGCAAATATAATCCGAATATATTGTGCGCGCTTTGGTACAATTAAACGTAAAAGTTCCTCAACACATAAACAAAAAGCATGTTCCTGCTCCATCATTGAAACATAATCTAATCTATCAAAATAAGGTAAACTTTGGATATACGTTTTATTCTCAACTAATTTCTCAGTACCTCTATGTAATAACCCGATATGAGGATCTGCATATTTAATTTTCTCAGCTTGCATTTCTAAAATTAAACGTAAAACACCATGCGCTGCAGGATGTTGAGGTCCAAAATTTACATTATATAATTTTAATTCTTTTTTATTATTCTGCATACAAAAATACCTTAAAATAACACCATGCTAAAATCTGACAACGTATTAATAGATTGGTAAAATAATAAATCTGTATGTTCAGGGATATAAATAATCCAACCATCAGTAGTATAAACAGCAGTATCAGAAGTTGTAATTGTATTAATTTTTCCAAAAAAATTGTAAGGCGTATCAACATACTCTAAAGGCCAGGTTTTCATAAAAAATTTCCTATAAGATGGCATATAATCGTAATAATTCATAATTGTATCAACTTTATAATAATATTTATACCAATTAACATCCGTTAAATTTTGAAATAATTCAGTTCGTGTACTTTTAGAATCGTAACCCTTTACATATTTTGTATATATATCACTAGTACCATAAGTTTGCTCACCCATCCCATATAACATTAAAAAATCATAACTTTGACCTAATTGTCCATCAGGCGTAGTTTCAATTAAGTCAAATAAATCAGCAATATTATAACGATCTTCACGTTGCACATTTGCTGCATAAGTAAATGTTTGTAACATTCTATCATATAAAAATGTACGACGTCGATTAGGGTATTGACTACTATCATTACGTAAAACATAAGAAAAAAATGTTTTATTTTGAAGTTGTACTGGATCCATATCCTGCAATAAATCAGGTAAAATATCTAAATTGGCCTGATGGTAATAACTAAATAATATTTCGTAATCACTTGTAGGCCATCTATTGGCTTTAAAATTTTCTTCTTGCTCCTCAATTTCCAGGTTCCAGTCAAAATCCTTCGCCTCCGCACCATACATATTTATATGTTTAGGATCAAACCATTCATTATATTCTTTAAGATCTTTTTCTTTTATTTTTTCTAATTCAACATCCGGACCAATATATGAAAATTTACCAAAACGCATTGCTTCTAAATCAAAACTTTCTTGCGTAAAATACTCAGGCGCTGGATTTATTTTTCCTGTTAATCCATTTAAATAAAAAACAGGATTTAATACAATAAAAATACTAGGATCAATAATAGGATGAGCCTCTGCAAAATATGTATATAAGGATGGTGCTGGTGTACCATGTTTTAATAATGTCGTTAGCTCACTATCTAACTCATAAGCGTCATAATCAAGCCATAGCTCCCTATCACCAAAATCAAATAAATACTCCTCTAAAAAATGTTGTTCTGATTCCGAATCCGTATCAAAAACATCCTCATCAAACCATTTTCTTTTATTAAAAAAAGTCGAATGTGGCATTATATCTAATTCTTGCACTACAAACAATAAACGTAAAAAATCTAACCAAAAAAAATGTTTTTCTGGAAAAACATGTACAGCTGGTGCTGTATAATAATAATCTTTAGACCAAGTTTTTGATTTATAAAATAACCAAGATAATATTTCTTGTTCCTTTTTACGATTTGGACTACGTTTACTACGCATAATTGGAATAAACTCTTTTAGTTGTTGATACAAATACAAATCATCATAGAAAAAATATTTATGTAAATAAGTTTCACGTAATGGTGTGGTAAAATCTTGCATTTTAGTAAAAAAATATTTGATTTGAGTATATTGATAATAATAAGGAAAGATATAGGAATATATTTTCCCTTGTCGTGAAATATCATGATTTAAATAATATGTGTATTTAACATATTTTTTATAATCATTTAATAAATTATCTGCGGCTATATCATTAGAAACATTAAAAAAAAAACCTCCATATTTTTTAAAATAAAAACGAAAACCTAATCCACCCATTAACCATTTCCAACTTGATGACCATTGTGTATCAGTATAAACTAAAAGCATTCGCTGATATTCTAATAAAAAATCTTGAATAATAACATCACAAATTTGCATATCTAAGTAAAAATATTCAGGAATTCCCCAAATAAAAAATAATACACAAATAATTATATTAATAAAACATAAAATTGGCAAAATTTTATAAAATAAATTTAACCAAAACCAATTAACCCACCCATCCTTAAATTCATCTTCATAAAGATCAATAACCAATGGTGGAATGAACGTATGTTCAGCAAAAAAAGTTTCAAAATCCTCTACAGTAAAATCTGTATTTGGTTCATGCTGTGGCTCGCTAATATCTTCTTCATATTCCCATAACGTCCACATTGGTGAAATCGTAACCATAGAAAAATCTTCTTCAGGTAAAATATCATCACTTTCGGCTAATTCACTAGTTGTCGCATCTAAATCATCATCTAAAAATTTAATCCAAGAAGGAATAAAAAGTAAATTTTGAGGTTTTCTTAAATTATCCAAACAATACAATTCAATACAAATTGTCCCGATCCAAATTAAAAATAATCCATATTTAGGACATAAACACACAAAAACTAAAAAAATTAAAATCCAAAAATGTTCTAACATTTTATAATTTTTACCAACATATCTTTTTGAAAAATAATCTAAATTATCTAAAATAAGTCGATGAAAAATCCATAAATGTATTTGAAATTCTTTTGGAAAACTGTATAATAAACGTAAACTATACCAAGCGATAAAAAAGGATAATAATAATAAATAAATTTCAAAAGACACCGGATTATAAATAATATAATATTGCGATAATGGAAAAATATTCCAGATTATTAGATAAAATATTAAAAAACTACCTGAACGTAGTAATGCATAACCTAAAACAAATAAAGTTGCAATCGATAACCAATCTACGTCTAATTTGTGTTGAAATTTAAAATTAATATGTGATACAATTTTTTTTATCATCTGAATTGTACCCACTAAAAGTGTTTTTTTTTTTTTATTAAATTTAAGAAAAAACGAATTTTGATTGGATTTTGTATATCCTGTCCCTAAAAAGCTAGAATTATCTATTTTTTTATTGTTATTTTGCATAAAAATTGAAATCGATTTTGTAGTAATTAAAAAATTTTACTAAAGTTTTATTTATTATATTATTACCGTTTAACTAAAAAAACTAACCATTCTTTAAAAAGTATTTTTTTTTTGTAAGCCTATTCAAAAATTTAAAAGTCATATTTTAAAAATATTATTTTTTTAGTTTTGCCCTTAAACCTAAAATTGTGAAACTAAACAGTATAACTTACAGGAAAGCTGGTGCAATTGTGGTATATTGATATCATACTCACCGCTCTAAATACTAACAATTAAACTTTTACAAGAATTTTTTAAAATACAAAAAAGAAATTAAATTGCAAATAAAAAAAGAAATGCCATCATTAAACCAAATAATGCTATGGCTTCAGTTAAAGCAAATCCTAAAATTGCATAAGTAAATAATTGTTTAGTCATAAATGGATTTCGAGAAATAGAAACCATTAAACCGGCAAATACAATACCAATACCAACACCAGATCCTGCAAGTGATATTGTTGCTAAGCCAGATCCGATTACTTTTGCACTTTCAAACATAAATAATTATATCTAATATATATTTTCATATAGATATAGTGACATAATTTACTGTTTCCTCAATTAATAAATATACATTTAAAGTAATTTAAATCCAACGAAGAGAACCCCGTAAACATTCATAAAAAAAACCAACTAATATAATAGTAAAAAAAAGAAAAATAACAATAAAAGCAAATGAACCTAAAGTATTATAGTATAAAATCCACGGTATTATAACTATAATTTCTAAATCAAAAATTAAATATAATATAGCAATTGCAATAAAAGAAATATCAAATTCTACACGAGTAGAAATAAAGGGATCAAACCCACATTCATATACTGATACTTTTTCATGATCAATATTTGTTGGGGATAAAATTTTTGCCACTAGCAAAAATAAACCTGCTAAAATTGCGATTAAAATCAGATATAAAAAAATTTCGATATATGCGAAGAAATAAACTAGTCCTACTAACATAAATTTTTAATGTAAATTTAAAACGTCATTTAAATAAATACAAATTAATATTGTAAACACATAAGCTTGTAATACACTAATAAAAAACTCTAAAATCCACAAAACTGTAATAATTAACGTACTTACTATAGAAGCAAACACCATATCTAACATTGACCATGTAAACCAACTTAAAATCTTTAATAAAATATGACCTGCAGTAATATTGGCGAATAACCTAATTGCCAAACTAAAAACTCTAGCAAAATATGAAATAAATTCAATAATTACTAATAATGGAGCAATAAAAATTGGAGCACCACTTGGAAAAAATAAACTAAATAAAGTTAAACCATGAACTGTTATTCCTGTAAAATTTAACGCAGTAAAAAAAATAAATGAACAAAAAAAAGTAAAACTAAATTGACTTGTTAATACAAAAGTATATGGAATTAAACCATATAAATTTAAAATATTCAATACAATAAATAAAAAAGCAATTAATTGAAAATAATACTGTTTCGCACTAAAATGGGCAATTAAATCAACTATGATTGATTTAATAAATGAATAATAATATAGAATTAATAAATGAGAATTTCTTGGTATTAAAAAAAATTGTAAACTAAATAATAAAAACATTAATACTATTAAACAACTTAACAAACTCAATGTTATTAATAAATTTGTTGAAATTGGTCCAAATAAAATAAAAATTGGATGTAAAATACCCATTAATGAAAAATTCACATAATAAATAAATTTTGCTAATAAATTATTTGTTGTAATATTTTCGGCAAAAAAAAAACTATTATTAAAAATTTCAATATAAGTAACATTATTAGCAGTAACCTCATTTAAAAATAATAAATGAAGATTTGTTAATTCCTCGTAAACATATGATTCTATATCATTTAAAAATACAATACTATCACTATCAGATTCATCAAAAAAAATATTTAGATTATCAAGTAATTCAATTGTATTATTTAGTTCATTGTACTCAAATAAATCTAAAATACAATCAGACTCATCAACAATAGCATAACTCATATCTATTAAGTTATTTAAATATAAACTTGTATCATCTGAATATAAAAGATCCAAAAAAAGTAATAAAGTTATTATTATTTGGATTTTATCTTCTGTAATAATAAAATCAAATAACTCGAAAAAATAATTAAAACCTTGACTCATTACATCAGTATTAGATAAATCCTCAGTAAAAATAGATATAATTGTGTATGCTAAATCAAAATCAGTTTTGTCAGAAATAATTTCAAAAGAATATTCGTCATCTAAATAATATACAACATTAATCAAACATTCATCAACAAGTATATCATCATATTCATTTAACATAGAATAAAAATCTAAATTTTGTACCTCCTCTATAGTATAATACGAAAATGCTAATTCATCATCATAAACTGCATTATAAACGAAATTATCCAAATCTGTGCTAGCTACCATACACGGTATGTCTATATCAATCAATAAAGTAAGAACATTCTCATAAATATCATCTGAGAAACATGTATCACATTCAGACATTTTACGTATCATATAAAAAGTAACATCTTGCACATCTTCATCATTTAATGTAGTATATTCATCTGTAATTTTATCTTGTGCAGAAAAAATGTGTAGAAATCCTTCGTACAAAAGATCAATATTATAATCAGAATCTTGAATTAACTCTTTGTAACTTTCAATAAATTCCAGGTGAAAAAATTCACTAAAAATATCAGTATTGTGAAAAAACGCCTGTATATCGTAACGTGCTTGATAAGTCTGTAATAATTCTAAAATACTTAAAAAATTAATATACGATTCACTAGATTCACTAGTAACTTCAATATTATTTGTATTAAAATCAACAAATACCTCCTCATAGGAATCAAAATTGATATCAGTATTAGTAAGCAATAAAAAATAATTATTTTGTAAACTAGTAATAAAATTTAATGCTAGAGTATAACTATAATTATCATTTAAAATAAAACAAGCAGATTTTGGAATTAAAATATATAATATTTCAAATTGCTCTAATGGACTATATAACATTTTTAAAAATAAATAAATTAAGTAATATAGGATTTGAACCCATAACCAGCTCGGTGTAAACGAACTGCTCTACCATTGAGCTAATTACTTAACGGTTTTAAACATAAAATTCATTTTTTGTTTTTTTTATTTAGGATTCATTAATGATAATTTTTACAAACTAATTATATATAATCTAATCAATTTTCAAATAAAATTATAAGTAATTAAAAAAAAAAGAAGAGCTTCCTACTTAAGATGCTTTCAGCAGTTATCTCGCCAGAATTTAACATCACTACATGCTTTATTTTAACAATAGTTACATCAGAGATTCTTTTTCCTCGGTCCTCTCGTACTAAAGTCAAGTTCTTTGTTTTTTATAAATTATAGTAGATAGGGACCGAACTGTCTTGCGACGTTCTAAACCCAGCTCACGTACCACTTTCATAGGCGAACAGCCTAACCGTTGGGAACTTCTACACCCCCCAGTAGTGATGAGCCGACATCGAGGTGCCAACCATTTGCGTCGATAAGAGCTCTAATCAAATATCAGCCTGTTATCCCTGGCGTACCTTTTATCCGATAATCGATAACTTTTCCATATAAAATTACCGGGTCATTATGACTAACATTATAGTTCCTATTCGATTTGTTTATCTCATAGTTAAGCAAATTTATGCCATTATACTCTAACAGATATAAAAATATCCTGAATTTACTTTTGCACACCTCCGTTACTTTTTAGGAGGTTACCTTCCCAGTCAAACTACCAATAATGCACTGTTTTTTATTTTTTCATTTTTGTAAATGATTAAATTAATATCTAAACATAATTAATAAATAGTTTTTCATGCTCGTTATTATATAAAAATATCCTAAACTACTATTTAGCCTAAATATTAAAACATTTATAATAATACAAAATTATAGTAAAGGTGCACAGGGTCTTTCCGTCCAGCTATAATTCTTCCGCATCTTCACGGAAATTTCAATTTCACTGGATTAATACTGGAGACAGCGGGGCAATCGTTACGCCATTCATGCAGGACTGAACTTACCAGCCAAGGAATTTCGCTACCTTAGGATCGTCAGAGTTACGACCGCCGTTTACTGGTGTTTATATTTTTTGCAAAAATTACAATCAAATTTCACATAACAGCACCGGGCAGGCGTCAGACCCTATACGTCATTTTTTCAATTTTGCAGAGTCTTGTGTTTTTAATAAACAGTCGCTACCCCCTCTTTACTTAATCAGGTTTATTACTGATACACTTTTTCCCGAAGTTACAGTGTTATTTTGCCGAGTTCCTTCAATATTATTATTCCATACACCTTAGTATATTCTACTCATTGACCTGTGTCGGATTACAGTACGGTTTTTTTTCTGAAGAGTCTGTTCGCAAAACGGTGATTAACACAAAAACTTAATACACACAATAATGTTACTTATTCCCTAAATATTATTAACTTTTCTTGAAATCTAAAATGAAATAACTTAAACCTCATAAATAATTATTTAATACTTAACATTTTAAACTCGTCATTAATAATTACAAAAAAATAAAAACTATAAAATTAAATTTATAATCTTTTTTCCAATCATCAAAATCTTTTTTCAAAATTTTTTAGATACCGTATTACTCCATCTAGATTATCATAGGATGAAAAACCTCCAACTTTCGGTGATGTCGTTTTCATAATCAACATTTCTGCTACTTATATTAACATTATTATTATTGTAAAATTATATATTTTTTTACAAAAATATAAAATAAACAATATATTTTACTACCAATAATTTATTATTATTCCAAAAATTCGGTATTATTATTTAATCTCTATACATTTTCGACAATTTTCTATTAACTAAAAAAATGATTTTTAACGCTTTCTATAAAGAATGACTGCTTCTAAGCCTATCTCCTATTAGTATATATAAAAAATCTCTTTTTTACTAAATAATAATTTAAAGACCTTATTTATTGATCTGGGCTGTTTCCCTTTTGACCATAAACCTTATCACTTATGGTCCGATTATTTTATTTATTATAATATATTCGGAGTTTCCCTAATTTTAGTAAACTTTTTACAGAACCCGCCACCAAAAAGTTACTCTAACTTATTATAAAATTATTATAAAATACTCTACTAAAATAGATTTCGTAAAAAACCAGATATAACTAAATTTGATAAACCTTTCACCCCTAATTACAATTTTTCTCAATATTTTGCAACATATATGAGTTCAATCTTCCATAGCCTAATCTTATTAAGTATCTCAATTTAATCATAATTAGCTCATTTAGTTTCGGGTTTTATATTATATATTAAAATTGATCTATAATAATCTTGATTTCTCTAAAATTCCACTTATAATTATTTAATTTTACATATAATATAAACTAGTTAATCCATTATACAAGAGGTACTTACTAAATAATATTACTTATTAATGTATTATTATTTATTAATTTCCAACGCTGATTTGCAAACCAAACCTGTAACTTTCCATTGTTCCCTCACGGTACTATCTTCACTATCGATTTTTTTTTCTTATTTTTGTTAAAGGATGGGACCCTTATATTCAAACTTTATAATATATAAAATTTTACTTTCATTTTATAATTTTTAAATATTACAAGATTTTCACTTTATATTATTATTATTATTAATAACCATTCATATTTAAAAATTATAAAATATTCATCAAATTTATTTTCGCTCGCCACTACTTATAAATATCTCTTTTGATTTATTTTTTATTGTTACTAAGATGGTTCAATTCACAATTAACAGATTAATAAAATTTCTTCTATGGACATTCTTATCTCAAAATATTAAATACTTGAAGTAAAAGTTTTAGTTGTAATACTATCCAAAAGAAAAAACCTAAATTTTCTTTAATAAATTAAATAAACAAAACTATATTTATTTGTAATAAGCCTAAATAGAATCGAACTATTAACTTTACACTTATCAAATGTACACTCTACCATTGAGTTATAGGCTTAAAAAATAAATTTTTGTAACGAAAGTAGGATTCGAACCTACACATACCGAATTATGAGCCCGGTGGGCTAAACCATTACCCTATTTCGTCGTTCAAAAAAAAATGAAAATAACGGGACTTGAACCCGTATCTTTTAACGTGACAGGTTAATGCTCTACCATTAAGCTATATTTCCTTTATAAACATTTTCTATATTGTTTTCATTTTAATATGTTTATTTAATTTATAAAACATAAAAACATTAATTTTATTTAAAAAATTATTAATAACCTAATAAACTAACAACAAAACTGGTAAACTAAAAAACCGTTTATTCGAAAATGGAATTGAACCATTGACCCAAGAATTTTCAATTCTTTGCTCTACCACTGAGCTATTCGAATTTTGTAAAATATACGGCTTAAAATTAATACCAATAAAGATAAGAGTCAAACGAATTATTAATAAAGGTTAATGTTTCAATATCATAAAGAACTTCTGGATAAAAATTTAACATTGTTTCATTATTATAATAATCTTTATCATCAAATTGAGAATGTCGATTTATCGTATATAATTTAACATAATTAAAATAATCAGTTATATAATAAATATTATGTACAAAATAGATCATTAAAGAACAAATAAAATAAAAATAAACAAAAAATAAATCATAATTATATACTTGACAAAAAAGAAACAATACTGTACTCATTGTTATAACATATTTAAATAATAAAAATAATATTAAAAATATTACTAAATAAATTTTAGATATATTAATTAAAAGTATATTTATAAATAAATAAAAATATTGTTCAAAAAAAAAAAAACTTAAAAAATAAGAAAAAAGATGATCTACTATTATATATAGATTTTTTTGCGCTAAATAAAACTGTATAATTAAAATCTCAAAAAAAGATATCATTTTAATTAAAGGTTTTGTAGTCATTACTACTTGTTTTACAACATTATCAAGTACATATTGATAAGTATAAGTATAATATAAATTTTGAACAAAAATTATTTTTTTATAAATATGTAAAAAATCTAATATACTATATACTTGAAAACAAATAAAATCAAAAAAATTAATAACTATATAATTATATATAATATATAAAATATAATCTAAATTTCCAATACAAGTAAAGTAATTAAATCGCCAAATAAATAACAAAAATGAAAATACGTAATTATTAAAATTTAAATTTTCAGGAAAAAAATTAATTATTTCTAAAATATTTCCAAATAAAATACAATAGACTATAAACCCATAAAGAAAAATCATATTATCATAAATAAAATAAGGAAAACTTAAAAAATAATAAATTAATATTAAAATCTGTAAATAAATATAATGGCAAATAATTGCTAAAACAAAAAAAAAATTCACGAATAATTGTAACATCCATTCCATAAACTCTAAAAATTCTAAATACGTTTCATAACAACTATAATATAAATAATAGAAAAAATAAGTATATTCCGTTATAAAATCTTCAACAAACTGTACAGTAAAATACGACAAATTTTTAGCATTATTTTCACGTTTTTGGTCACAATAAGCCTCATAATACAGCGATGAAAGAGTTGCTTCTTCAGATTCCTCTTCCCCTAACTCCTCAACTTCAAAATAATTAAGTAATTTAACAATATACGTTTCGTAAAACTCTAAAAAATATAAAACAACACGTTGTTGTCCCAAATTTTGCAAATGCGTATATTGTGTTCCTACGGATGTTGGCTCATCTAAATAACAAAAAATTGAATTATAAATTAATTGATACATTTTAATTTCATTAAAAAAATTATTTTCAATAGTTAAAAATTCCAAAATAAATAAATAAATACTATAAGTCTTTAATTTTAAAATATCAAAAAAAATACCAGTATAACGAAAATCAAAAAAATCTGAAATTAAATTATCACCATTTTCGGGTTCTAAAAAAATAAAAAATACAAAATAATATTCAATAAAAAAAATAATTCCACATTCAAAAATTAATATAAAAATAATTAAATATACATACGGTTTTTCAACTAAATATGATATTTCTACCAAATCCTCTTCAAAATCATCAAGATCATCAAAAAGCGTTGTTAATTCAGGTACAGCATCAACAAAATCAGTAGGATCATCATTTAAATCTTCCAAAAACTCATTTCTAGGTAAAAAATAAATTAAATTCATTTCAATCATATCTTCCTCATCAACATCAGCTTCTTCATCGACTTCAAAAGCTTCATAATCGAAAAACGTATGTAAAGTACCTTCAAATTTATTATAATTTAAAAAACTCCACGTCCCCCAACCATCAAGCCAAGAAGTATATTCATAACGATAATTATTTACTAAACTTTGTAATAAAAGTCGTTGTGTTGGAACTAAAAAATGCTCATCATCATATAATTCGTCATCATCAATTTCTACATAATTAGTATCAAATTCTAAATCTAAAATATTTGTAACATTATACAAAGTCGATTGAACTCCAATATTATTTTCAAGGTCAGAAGTTGACCATACATACATACAAAAATTATTATAAAATTTAGAATATTGTTTTTCATTATAATTTTCAAAACCCAAAAAATTTTGTAAAATAATAAATTTTTTTTTTAAAATAAACAAATTAAAAAAATTATGGTTTTCTTGAAATACATTAGTAAATTTTAATTTATTTTTAAAAAAAAAATCATAAGAAAATAAATCATATGGATTTTCATCATCATTATAAACAGTATCCGGTAATAAATCATCTAATTCACCATTAGTCTCATCATCACTAAGACTTTCAAAATCCTGATCAAGATTATCCTCTTCAATATTAACTTCATCCACATCATCGTGAGTAGTTAAATCAACATCAGCTGTATCTTGATTAAAATATTCAATATCATCTTCAAAATCTTCAAAAAAAAATTGAATATCATTTTCTTCATCTAAAATAAAAAAATTATCATTTCCTATAAGATTTATCTGAAAAAAACTAGAATATACATTTAATGGATTATAATAATCATAATTTTTATATTTTGATATTGAATTTAAAACATTTTTAAACATATTAAAATAAACATACGAAAAATCTAATAAGGCTAAAAAATCATGCGAAAACAAATACTCGTCATTTAAATCATTTTCTAAAATTAAATCTTCAATAAAATCATCCACATAATTACTTAAATTATCTGATAAATTATCATCTATTAATAATTCAACAATTTCATCTTGAATTTTTAAAACTAATTGAGAAGAATATTCCTGTTGTATTTCAATATTTAATAATAAAATATCAATATTTGATAAATTATTAATATTAATTAATGAATTTTTTAATAACATTTTTCGAAAATTAATATTAAAATATATTAGAAACAATAATTGATTTTTTAATAATGGATTTGTAATTTTATTTAAATTTTTATAAACATAAATAAATAAAGGAGATAATTGTAATAATTGCTTACACAAAGTTAAATAATTTAAATTATTTTTATTATTTAAGATTAACAATTTTATATTTTTATATAAATCAAAAAAATTAATATTAGACATAGATCCAAACGCATCCAGATTTAACTTAAAATCTTTTTCTTTATAATTTGTATTAAAAAAATTATCACTTTCAATAAATGTTTTATCCCCATCTACCAAAACATCCTCATAATCAATTGCTTTAGCTTCTAAACTATCAAAAATAGCATCAAACTCATCTTGATCAATAAATTCATAATCATCTTCAATAAAAAAATCATTTTTAAAATCAATAATAGTTTCAAGGTCCTCAAAGAAAAATTCTATATCTGTGACATGTGGATCAATATCTCGAGAAAAATTTAATTGCTCATTTCCTGCTATATTATAAGAAGTTTGTTCTAAAATAGTAACATTATTTATTATATCTTCATCAGAAATAATTTCATCATTACTCAATGAATGTTGCCAACCTAAATAAGTAATTCTTTGAAAATATTCGCGTGCCGCATATTCCCGATAAACCCATACTTCCCAATCGTAATAAATTTTAAAATATATAATAGTATATAACAATATTAAAAGTAATAATATAAAATCAAAAATCGATATACCAATAATATATTCAAAAAAATAATTTACCGAATTTTCACTAAAAATATCAAATCCTACACCATTTGAAGCAACAAAACCTTCAATATTTGAACCTTCTTCATCAAAAATCATATGATCATCATGATATCTATTAAAATGAATTTCTCCTGCGTCTAATGGATACTCATATAAACCAAAACTGCTATCTGCTTCATTATTATAAGATAAAAAAGAACCAAATTCTAATTCTGGATCATTTTCAACATCTTCATTTTGTCGAGTTACACCTTCATAGTACTGTAAATCGGACCATTCATCATCATCAATATCATCTTGATCAATAACTAATTGCATCATATATAAAATACCAATGCCACCACCGAACAACTGTAAAGCAAATTGATTTAAGTCACTAAAACCACCTTCAATATCCCGAAATTCATCGGAATTTTCTGAAAAAATATAATAATTATTATAATCAATATTTGTAAAATCAGTATCTGCCAATTCTAGCATTAATTCCAATACACGTAATTGACAGCTTTCTGAAATATCTTCAAATATTGTTCCTTCATCAGTATATACATCTTGACTTGTACTATCTTCTTCCCCTATAAGAATTCCGAGCCAAGCCGCTCCTTCAAAAATTAACATAAAAAAAAAAAATAAGTAAATACAAAACCAACAAAAATTATTAAAATAAATACTTAAACTTAAATCATCAACCAATAAAGATTGTGGATTATAAAAACTAACTAGATTATAAAGAAATTCAAAAAAATTTATTTGTAACCATACAGTTTCTAAATCAAAATTAGTTACAGCATCAGTTAAAATTAAATAAAAAAATAAAATAAATAATAAAGGAATTGCAATAAAAGAACTTATTAAATAAAGTAATTCCGATATTACACTGAAAACTGTCATAAATGTAAATGCAATAGATGAAAACCACGGATATAAAATTTCACGAAAAAATCTTAAAAAAATACCACGAAAAGTTTTTGATTGTATAAACATATCTTTTTCATATAAGCTTGATAAATAATCAAATACTCCCACTAAATGTGTATTTAATTTATGCTGATATTCTAAAGATTCTTCTAATAACAGAGTACTTCTATTAAAATTAAAATATTTATTAAAATCTAAATTTGAATTTACTTCATTTAATAAATCAATAGAATAACCTAATTGATACCACAAACTTAAATCTAAATTATATTTTAAATTATTATTTTTGTTATTAGACTTTTTATTATAAGAAATATCCTCTAATTTTCTAAAATATCGGCTTTTCATAAATAAATTATCTAATAGTCTTTGATGTTCTTCATGTCGCCATAATAAAACATAATTAGACCATAAATCACTGTTTAATAATTTCACTGTCGGAATATTTATTTCCGACCTGTTATTTTTTTTGTATTGTTCTAACAAATTTGTATCTAATATATTTGCTATTATAAATTCATTAAAAAAAATATTTTTTGTGTTATAAAAATACTTTCTAAATATTTGTTTATGCCAAATACTATTTAAAAAAAATTTTGGTGTTAAAATATTATATATTATATTTACTAATTTTTTCATAATTATAATTTTGATCAAAGTAAAATCATCCGATTTTTTCAAATCGGATAAGATAGGATTTGAACCTATGATATTTTTCAACATTTCTATTTTCAAGACAGATGCCTTAAACCACTCAGCCACTTATCCTAATTTCAATTACTTCTAGTTAGAATCGAACTAACAAAAAATAAGGTTTGAGCTTATCGTGTCTACCATTTCACCATAGAAGTAAAATTACACAACTTTTTATACATTATTTTAATATCCTAGGCCAAAATCGGACTTGAACCAATATTTATAGATTTGCAATCTACAACATTACCATTATGTTATTTGACCTATTTTTGAATATATTGGGATTCGAACCCAAGACCAATGGATTAAAAGTCCAATGCTCTACCCCTGAGCTATATATCCGTTTTATTAAGCCTAGTAGGACTTGAACCTACATTATACCCATTATGAGTGAGATGTTCTACCATTAAACTATAGGCTTCAAGAATAATTATTGCTCCACTGAAAGATATTGATCAAATAAAATACGTTTCGTATTTATTGGAAATTTTTTCTGTACTGTTTTTAATAAACTAAACTCGTTACCTAAAAAAGGAGCAACAATTTCCAATAAAATTTTTCCTCGATATACTTTAGCAATCCAAACAACAATATTACCTTTACCTTTACCCATACGAACTTCTCTTGGTTTTTTTGTAATAGAAACATCAGGAAATACCATAAACCAAATAATACCATCCCGACCCATCTGGCGTGATAAAAAACGACGAACCGATTCTAATTGCTTAGGTGTAATCCGACCTGACTCTTTTGCTTTTAATCCTGCTACACCATATTTTAAAAAAAAACTAAAATAATTATATTTATTATTTTGAATTCGTCCTTTATGTTGCTTTTTTTTTGTTATTATTTTTGGTGGTTGAAATTTTTTCATAAAATTTCTTAATCAAATAAAAACCAAACATGAATACCAAATACACCAGTATACGATTGCGATTCGACATAAGCATAATTGATATTATTTGAAACAGATTGTACTCTTATAGGTGAACCATATCTTATTATCATGGTTTTAGTTCGACGTTTTGCATTTAATTTCCCACAAATTAAAATACGAATTCCCGCTAATGATGCATTTATCGGTAATGCCGCATATAATGCCCTTTTAAACTGTTTGGTAGCAATTTTATGTAATTTTATTTTTGTCAATCTTTCAGCTAATTGTGTTGCTAACATTTTCGGATCATTAAAAAAGTATGCTGCATTAGTTGTGTACAATAATTTTTTAAGAACTAAATCTTTTTTTATATAACGTTTTTTACAAAATTTTTTTATCATATTTTTTATATTTTTATTGAAATATTTAGATATTTTTTGAGTAAAATATGTATCAATAAATACAGTATTCACAATAATATTCAAATACGCTAAAAAAAATTTTTCAATAAATAATTTAAAAATTAAAAATTTTAAATAACTAATTTTTGCTTTTTTAATGAATAAAAAACCTTTAGATCTTTTTTTAATATAAAAACTTTTTTTTATAGAAAATAAACCTGTTTTTTGCATCAATGCTAAAGGAATATATATTGTATATTGTTTTAAATTATTCATTACTATTTGAGTTTGACCAATAGTACCATTATATAAAAAATTATAACGTTTTTTAAAAAAAAATTGTTTTGATCTATATTTTTTTTTTTTTTTTATAAATAAAATACGTTTATTACGTAATTTTTTTCTTATTTTTAATTTTAATAAAATTTTAATAAAACTAAAATAAGAATAAGTTAAAAGTTTTTTATATAAATAAATTAATTTTCGTTTTTTATTTTTAATCTGAAAACGAAAAAGTTTATGTGATGTTTTAAATAATAAATTAATTATTGAATCCAAAAAAGTCGTTAAAAATAATAAATTATATAAATGAATATTATTTATTTTTTTTTTTGTTATAAACGACCCAGACGACCAAAGTTCCGAAATTCCTAATCTATATTTTAAAGGCGCAATTGCTTTACTATTTTTATGAAACATAATTTGTATTAATAATTATTTTCTTCTTTTATGTTTACGTTTACACCCATTATATGTTAAAGGTATATACCGTGTTATACTCGTTATGACAAAACGCAACTCAAAAAGATCTTTAATAAACCGCTTTTTATGGCGATTATAACCTAAAAAAAATATATTAAAATTAATAATTTTATGAAATTTTAAATAATAAACTAATAACGAATTAAAAGCATCTATTGTATACGGACTTTTTAATTGATAACGTCGAAAACCTAACTGCTTTGATGTAAACCAAAAAACAACATCGCCCCATAAATTAGTACAAACAAAAAATAAATTAGTTCTTGTAAAGCATAACCGAAGAATATAAGGAATTTGTGCTGTAAAAAACTTATAGTATAAATATTTTCTAAAACGTTTTAATTTTTTTTTTAATATATACTTAAGAACTTTACGATTATTTCGACGTTTTTTCCATTTTAAAAATTTTATAAAATTTCGTTTTTTAAAAAAATAAATAGTTTTAAATTTACGAAAACCATTTATTTTTTTTTGTTTTTTCTTTAATTTATTAGTTTTTTGTTTTCGTATTAACTTATTATTTTTGTATTTTTTAATTAATTTATTATTTTTTGATTTTTTAGTTAAATTATTATCTTTTTGATTCCTAAAAGTAAAAGTATTACTTTTATTTTTAGAATTGATATTTTTTATATTTTTTGTATTTTTAATAATATTGTCAATAATTTGATTTTTCATTTATAATCACAAAGAATAAATTTTATGAAGAAAGTGGGATTTGAACCCACGTGGTTTTTCAACAATAGATTTACAATCCATTTCCATCGACCACTCGGACATTTCTTCTTTTTGTATTATTTAATTATTACTAAAACCGGCTAATAATGTTAAATTTCGTTTTGGTAACATTTTAGAGTATCTCCGATATTTTGACTTATAAGGTAAACGAATTAAAATAGAAGCTAAAACTCGTCGACTTTTTTCAAAAAATCGCGTTATATAATTTAATGTAAATAAACGTTTTTTTCTAAAAAATTTAAATTTAAAAACTTTTTTATAAAAACGAATATAAAAAGATCGTCGAAATATCCGGCGACGAAATCTACGATATTTAATATAGCGTTTTGTATAAACATATCTATAATAACGAAAAGCCAACTCGACTAAATCAGTTAATTTTGTTAAAAAATCAATGTAAGAAATTATAAAACCATTAACACGTACTCCACCATACATAACAAATCGAACTGACTGTTGTTGTGTTTTAGCAAAACGCATTCGAACAATAATAGCTGGTAACCTTGATTCAAAATAATATAAAAATTTTTCAAATTTAGTTAAATCATTAAAAATTTTATAATACATTTGAATACGTCGAAAATTATGTTGCCCTAATTTTACATAATATTTAATAAACATACGTTTTAATATTATCATACGTTTGAAAAATAATTTTAATTTTGTAGTATAATTTAATCGACGTAATTGAACAAAAGATTTTTGTCGTTTTTTACGTTTTGTTTTTCGCATTGGATAATTTATCATCCTATCCAATATTAATTTGTAAACTAAAGGTTGTAACGCAAAACGATATTCATTACGTCGAGGACGACGCACAAGTCTTTTATAAGGTATATCAAATTGAACTCGTGTTATTATTGTATGATTTAATTTTAAAATTAAAAATCTTCGTTGCCGTGTTACAGTTAATTTATTTTTCTGTTGAATATTTTTCATGTTTTTAATTTAAGAAAATCTTGTTGAATTTGTTGTTTATTAACATATGAACCAAAAAAGGGAATTGATGATAAATTTAAAACATCAAAAAAAAAAAAACTAGACGTTGTTAATAACTTATCATTAAAAAATTTATTGTCAAATATAAGTTTCCACTTTAATTTATATGTCAAATATGTTTTTTGTTGTAAATATTTTGAATCAAATAATAAAAATTTTTCAAAAAACACATCCGTTTTTATATTAGTATATGAATAAAAACTATTTTGATCTAAATTTCCTGCTGCTAAATATAATAATGTATTATTTAACGTTAAAAATAATTTCTGAAATAAAAAAAAATTTTTAATACAATAATAATTTTTTGTAATCGAAATTAAATAACATAAATTATTAAAAGATTGATTTATATATAATTTCGAATACGTAGTTTTTACAGCTTTCCCTAAACTTAATAGTAAAACAATATTCTTTAATATAGCTAACAGCTCTTTTTTTGCCATACTTAAAAAAAAAAAATTTAATTTCTGTAAAAAAATAAATTTTATAAAAATATTATTTAATAAATATTTTGTTTGTAATATCGATTTATGTGTATTAATATATTTTTTTTTTAACATAATGCTTTTGCTAAAGCTAATACTCTCGTTAAATTACTTATTTCTAATTCTAAAGCAATCGGACCATAAATACGTGTTCCAATAAATTTTTTTTGCTCAGATAATAACAATAATTTATTTGCTTCAAATAACACATAATAACCCTTTTTTCTACGATATTTTAAATTTTGAGTAACTATTATTGCTAAATATAAATTTTTTGTAACAAATTGACGAGTGAGTCTTCGTTTTTGTATTGCGATTAATACATAACCACCTGTTGAAATAAATTTACGAAAAAACCCCCCATATAAATGAATAATACGTACTACGCCCGCGCCTGTATTATCTGCAGCAATGATTCTACTTTCTTTAAATACCATAAGTCAAAATTTAATAAAATTTATCGAGATGATATGAATCGAACATATAACCTTCTAAACCCAAATCAGATACTCTACCAATTGAGCTACATCTCGTTTTCTCCCTCTAATGGAATTGAACCATTGACCAAAAGATTAACAGTCTTTTGCTCTACCACTGAGCTAAGAAGGATATGTTGATCTTAAACGTTTCAATCGTAATTTTTTAGATTTTCCTCGACGTGTTTTTTTTTTAAATTTTTTTTTTACTGAAGAAATTAAACGACTATAAGATTTTATTTTTCTTTTGTAAACACGTGATTTTAACCCTCTACGTTTTCTTAATTTATATTTTTTTATTTTTTTTACAAATTTTTTAGGTTTAAATTTTTTAAATTTTTTCCGCTTCTGAAAACGTCTTTTTTTTTGCAATAAATTAGTTCTTCCAGATAATGTATAATCGATTAATTCGGAAAAATCTCTAAAAAAAAAAGATGTTTTATTAGTTAACAATAAAGCTTCAATTTCATTTGATAATTTAAAAAAAATAGATAATTCTGTTCGTTTTTTAATAGCTTTTTTAAAAAGATTAAAAAATTGAAAAAAATAACGATCAATACTTATATGTGTTGGAGTATTTAACGTTTTTCCTGATTTTTTTTTCAATTTATTACCATATGGAATTTTATATAAATACAATAATAAAATTAATAAATAAATTATTTCAAACCCATACATCGTTTTAAAATAAACATTTAATTTCGAAAATATTCGAAAAATTTTACCATAATGGCCTTTTTTCATAAACATATTACAAAAACGTACACTAATAAAGGAGTGGCTATATAAATCTTTTCTAAAAACAATTTTTTTTTTTCGTTTTTCTAATAATTGATTCTTTAATAATATATTTTGTAAATTTACTTTATTACGTAACAGTCTTTGTAAAATAAATTTTTGAATATAAATATCTTTTCCAACAAAAAAATAATGTTGTTTATAATTAACAAACTGATTCAAAAAACTTTTTTTATGGTGATCAATTAAAGATTTATTTTTTAATGATGAATAAAAAAATTTTGAAGTACTTTGTTGAATAAAACTATTATAAAATTGTTTTATCCAGTATGAAAATTTCAAAATATTATACGAATGAATTTGATAATGAAGACGTGTTAAATATTCAGTTAAAATATTGTATGAAAAAAATAATCGTTGAAATATTTTTGCATGTTTTTTCTTAGTTAAAAAAAAAAAAGGCTTATATAAAAAATAACAATCAAAGGCTTGAGTATTTTTTAATCCCAATAGTTTAATCCCAAATTCGCGCTCATTAAAAAGTGTTTTTAAAAAATATTTATATTTTAAAGTTATTTTAGTTATATTTTTTACGTCTGTATCTAGGTTGTAACTGTTTTTTTTTTTTTTTTCTAAAACCGTCCAATAACATAATACGAAGAATTTTAATTTGAATTCGAAAAATTTTTTTAACTCGTTGTTTGTAATTAATATGTGATTGTATTTCTTTTTTGTATTTAACTTTTGCACTTAATCTATCCTTTTTTTTTGCTTTCCACCAAAGCTTTGTCCCATATTTTGAACGACCTTGACGTCGAACAATTATACCTTTTAAATCAAGCTTACCCCTAATAATTGTATAATGAACTCCCGGTAAATCACGAATTAAGCCTCCACGTAATAATACATGAGAAAATTTTTGTAAATTATGACCTTCACCAGGAATATAACCAAAAATATTTTTTTTTGTAGATAATCGAATCCAAGCGACTTTACGTTTTGCACTATTTGGTTTTTTCGGTGTCATAATAATCATTTTTAAGCAGACACCACGTCTTTGTGGACATGCTTTTAAAGCCTTTACTCGATTTTTTTTTCTATGTTTTTGTTTTTTTTTTAAAAGTAATTGATTAAACGTTGACATTATTTTTTTTAAATTTTTTTAATTTTCCCTATTTTTGTACTAAAATTTAATTTATGAAAATATATACCTTTTCCTGTATAAATATTGGGTTGTCGTAATTTTATTATGGATATTAAAATGTCAGATAAATATTGTTTTGAAATACTATAAAATTTTATTTGATTTTGTTTTTTTCCTAAAATCCGAAAAAATACATTATTTTTAATTTTCCATTTTATTGACTGACTTGTTCCAACATTAAACAATAAATATGTTTTTTCCTGTATAATATTAAATCCTATCCCTAATACCGATAAACTTCGACGATTAGCCGCCATGCTATCAAAAACTAAGCGTAACAAACGTACAAAAAGCAGCCCAATAACATTTTTTTTTTTTTTTTCTGTTATAATATAAAGTAAATATTTTTTTTTTTTTAAAACTACTAATTGATTAAAAAATAAACTTATAGTTTTTATTTTTTGACTACAAAAATATAAAAAATTTAATTTTGTATTTTTTTCAAAACGATTTCTAATTATTAAACTATCTGCTAAAAATATACTATTTTTTACAAATTTTGACATATTTTATAAAATATAACAAATTATTTCACCCCCTATTTTTTGTGAGAGTGCATCCCGATGTGTTAAATATCCTTTTGTTGTTGATAAAATAAAAATACAAACTGATGTTTTTAAATGCTTCAATAAATTATAATGAATATATAAACGACGCGATTTTGTAGATAATAATTTTATATCATGCATAACTAATTTACCATACTGATTATAGCGCAAATATACTTTTATATATTTCTGATTGTAATCAGTATATGATAAAATAAATCTTTGTTTTGTTAAAAAGAATAAAAAATCATATAAAATTACAGATTTTTGAATTAATACGCTATGCTTCTGATTTAATATCCCATTTCGTATTAATGTTATACAATTTGCTAACGGATTTTGAATCATAAAATTTTATTATTAATAATTAATATAATACTATACTATAAAAAACACCAATAAAAAATAAACAAATATTAAAAAAATTTAATGATAGCGTAATTGAAAAAAAACTTTTTTGAATACTTTTTGACACTTGTGTACAAAAAAATAATAATCCATTTGGCCCAAATAATTCTAAAACTCCTTTATCAATTAACTGATATGTTAACTTATACCCAAAAATAAAACTATAAAAAACAACCAATTTATTAAAAAATATATCAAAAAACCACTTTTTAATAAGAAATTTATATGCCCAATAATATTGAAATTTCAAGTTATAAAAAGAATTACAAAATATAAAATAAAAAAATAAAACTATAAATATAGCTAAAAAACCAAATAACATTGGTATTAATTTTATAATAATAGGTAAAAATTCCGAATATTGTTGATAATAATGTTCTGGCAATATTAAAATACTATTAGATAAAAAAATACTACCAAAACCTGCATACAAATCAAATAAAAAATAACCTGAAAAAATACTAAAAAGAATCAATATAATTAGCACAGTACAAATAGTCCAAGAACTTTCAGTAATATAAAAAAAAACTCCGCGAGAAATATTTGTTTTAACAAAAAATACTAAAAATAAAATACGTAAAGAATATAAACTTGTAAAAAAAGCTATTAGAATGACTAAAAAATATAAAACATAAGACAATATTGTATTAGAAACGAAAACACTTTCCATAATATAATCTTTTGAATAATATCCTGCAAAAAACGGAAAACCAGTTAATGCTAAAGAACCTATCAATAAAGCTGTATAGCTTATAGGTAATAATTTTTGTAAACCTCCCATTTTGCGAATATCTTGTTCGTCAATTAGAGAATGAATTATAGAACCAGCTGTTAAAAACAATAAAGCTTTAAAAAAAGCATGAGTTATTAAATGAAACAATGCCAAATTATAATTAGATAATCCACAAGCTAAAATCATATATCCTAATTGACTACATGTAGAATAAGCTATTATTTTTTTTATATCATGTTGAATTAAACCAATTGTTGATGAAAAAAATGCTGTTAAACTCCCTACTAAAAGAATTAGAAATAACGATATTTCAGAATATTCAAAAAAAAACGAACATCTTATTAACAAAAAAACACCTGCAGTAACCATTGTCGCAGCATGTATTAATGCAGATACTGGAGTAGGACCTTCCATAGCATCGGGTAACCATGTATGTAACCCAATTTGTGCCGATTTACCAACCGCCCCAATAAATAAAAAAATACAAATAACATCAATATAAGATAAAGTACAAATAAACGTATTATCTAAAAATGCTGTATAAGGTAATAAAATAAATAATGGTAAATAATTTATAGTTCGATATAAATAAAAAATTAAAGCTATAGCAAATAATAACGCAAAATCTCCAACACGATTAACAACCATTGCCTTAATTGCTGATTTAACTGCTTGAATTCGAGTATACCAAAAACTAATTAATAAATAAGAACATAAACCAACACCTTCCCAACCTAAAAATAATTGAAAAAAATTATTTGCAGTTACTAAAAGTAACATAAAAAATGTAAATAAACTTAAATATGAAAAAAAACGTAATTGATAATAATCCCCTTCCATATAAGAAAATGAATATAAATGTACCAAAAAAGAAATAAATAAAACAACACATAACATTGAAAAAGTTAACTGATCAAAATAAAATCCCCAATTTACTACTAATAACCCAAAATCAAACCAAATTCCACATTGTAAATTAATTAAATAACCATTTATACTATAAAATAAATATAAATAAAATGAAAATACACAGCTTAAAAATATTAACATTATATTAGTTTTTAATAAAAATGCTTTAATAATTTGATACTTTGAGAAATTGTTTGGTGAAAAAAAACTTGAAAAAAAAAATAAAATAATAAAACAAAAAAATGGAATTATTATTAAACATAATAAATTTATTGTAACCGAAAAAAAACTCGTAAAATAATGAAAATTATAACAATACGTTTGTAAAAAATTAATAAACATATCTTTTGATAATAAATAATTTTCATATAAAAAAAAAGATTCTATAAATGGAATTAAATTAAAAAAAAAATTATGCATAATTGATTATAATTATTTAAAAATTCTGTAAAAAATTCCAAAAAAGCTTACCTAAATATAATATAATATTAATAATTTTTAAAAATTAACATTTTGACGCCATTGCATAAAATCAACAAAAGGTACTCCATGCACAACTATAGGCATAAAAGCATGATTAACACCACAAATTTCAGAACATTGACCATAAAAAACACCTGGTCTTTTTAAATATAAAGAAATTTGATTTAATCGTCCTGGAACCGCATCAATTTTACAACCTAATGATGGTACAGCCCAACTATGTAAAACATCAGTTGCGCTAACTAAAACACGAATATGTGTTTTAATCGGTAAAACTAATGCTTTATCAACCTCCAATAAACGTAATTCACCTTCTTTTAAATCATCTGTAGCTATCATAACACTATCATAATGTCTTTTAGGAAAAATTAAACCTTGTTTTGTAGGAATAATTGTATTATCACTATACTCATATGTCCGATACCATTGGCGACCTATAACTTTCACAGTTAATTCAGGAAAAATAATTTCATCCATTGAATATAATAAAGCAAAAGACGGTATAGCAATACATAATAAAATAAAACTTGGTATAATTGTCCAAATTATTTCTAATAATGTATGATGAGACATCATTAAATCAGTTGTATTAATTTTAACTACTTTTCCTTTAGAATATTGTTCTTTAAATTTAATAATAATAATAAATAACATCCAAGAAACTAAACAACTAATTAAAATTAATACAACCATTAAATCATGATGAAAATCTATAATACCCTCCATTATTGAAGTTGCAGGATCTTGAAAACCATATTGCATAGGTAATGGGGCATCAATTAAAAAAAATAATGCTGACCATACAATTTCCTTATTTAAAATACTTTGTGATGTTGCGTATTTAACATTCGAAGACATTAAATAAGAATATAAGCCAAAAAAAAAAATAAAAACTGAAATGAAAGAAATTGTTGAACCAATTGAAGAAATTGTATTCCATACCGTAAAAGCATCAGGATAATCTGGTATTCGTCTAGGCATTCCAGATAACCCTAAAAAATGCATAGGAAAAAATGTTAAATTAACTCCAATGAAGAAAGTCCAAAAATGAACTTTACCAATCCAATCAATAAACACTAATCCTGTGATTTTTGGTAACCAATAATAAATTCCCGCAAACATAGAAAAAACGGCCCCCATTGATAAAACATAATGAAAATGGGCAACAACATAATATGTATCATGTAATGCGACATCTAAACCACCATTTGATAATACGATTCCAGTTAATCCACCTACTGTAAATAAAAAAATAAACCCCAAAGCAAAATACATTGGAGTTTGCATATTTAAAGAACCACCCCATAAAGTAGCTAACCAACTAAAGACTTTTACTCCAGTAGGTACAGCGATTATCATTGTAACTGCGGTAAAATATGCTCGACTATCAACATCCATTCCAACCGTATACATATGATGAGCCCATACTAGAAAACCTAAAATTCCAATTGATAACATTGCATAAACCATTCCTAAATACCCAAAAATAATTTTACGAGACATCACAGAAACAATATGACTAATTATACCAAAAGCAGGTAAAATTAAAATATATACTTCAGGATGACCAAAAAACCAAAATAAATGTTGATATAATAAAGGATCACCCCCACCTGCTGGATCATAAAATGTTGTATTAAAATTTCTATCTGTTAATAACATAGTTATTGCACCCGCTAAAACCGGTAATGATATTACTAATAAAAAAGCTGTTAATAATAACGACCAAGCAAATAACGGTAAGCGATTCATTTCCATTCCATTACAGCGCATATTAAATATTGTAGCAATAAAATTAATTGATGCTGCAATTGATGAAGCACCCGCTAAATGTAAACTAAAAATAGCTAAATCAACAGCTGGGCCTGAATGTGCATGTATATGACTTAAAGGTGGATAAACGGTCCAACCTGTACCTACACCCACATCTACTAAACTTGACAATATTAATAAAAATAGAGACGGCGGCATTAACCAAAAACTAATATTATTTAAGCGTGGAAAAGCCATATCTGGGGCACCGATCATTAGAGGTACCATCCAATTACCTAAACCACCCATTAAAACAGGCATTAACATAAAAAAAATCATTATAAAAGCATGCGCTGTAATAATAACATTATAAAATTGATTATTTCCTAATAAAACTTGATTTCCAGGTTCTGCTAATTCTAAACGTATAAATACTGATAAAACACTACCAATAACGCCAGAAAAAGCACCAAAAATAATATATAAAGTCCCAATATCTTTATGATTTGTAGAATACAACCAACGACGTAATTCCGGTTTAAACATCAAATTTATCATATTATCAATAAAACGACGATATGATAAATTTGATTTTTTATTTTCTTTTTTTTCCATATTTGTATTTTAATTTAAAATAACATAAAATTTCTACAAGTTCCCAATTATAGTATATATAAAACACCAAATATTTGTATTACTCATAATTCGCAATTTACAAAATAGCGGATAAAAACACAAACAATACCAAAAAAACTAAATATTACAATCTACTTTTTGCGGGAATTGAACCCACATCGACGCCGTGAAAGGGCGTAGTCCTAACCTTTAGACGAAAAAAGTAAATTTACTCCAGGATAAATGGGACTTGAACCCATACAAACTATTTTGGAGACAGTTGCTCTACCAATTAAACTATTATCCCAAAAACAATATCTTCAATGGGACTTGAACCCATAACTTTTAGTTTCTAAGACTAATGTGTCTACCATTCCACTATGAAGATAAGAATATATAAAAATTAAACTATATAAGTATAATTAAAAAAAAACCATTAATTAAATTTAACTAATAATATTTCTAGAAATATTATCCTAATTAAAATTATTCTATCATCTTCTTATAAAAAAAACCCATCAAATTGCAAACTATCATCAGAAATTTCAGTATACAGCGTAGTATACATATAATCTGCATATAAATATTTTTGTTGAACCAACGTTGGAACATTTAATTCAGATAAAATAGTAATATTATTAAATTCTGTATATGTCAAATATGGTGGTAGTTTAGTTATATCGCCATCCAGCACATCCTCATCAACATATAACATACGTTCAAAATATATTAGTTGACTATAAAAAAATTGAGTTTGATATTTTTCATTAAAAAAAAATTCCTCCAAAAAAAAAGCATCCATTTCCTCATATTCTAAAAATTCTTTGTCAAAAGCATTATAAACAATATTATAAAATCTTTTGTAAGATAATTCACTATTTTCAATAAACGTATTAGAATCAAAACTTTCAGTCCCTGCTAAGATTTCATACTGTTGTAATTGCAATAAAAAACGATTTAATTCATTTAAATTTGTTGGTAATTTAATAGAATAAAACTTATATTTATTAATGTAATAATTCACTAAATTTAAAACTAATATGGGCGATGGTGTTACTATATCTAATTTAATTAATTTTAAAAAATAATTATAAAAAAAAAAATCTAAATCATACAATGTATTAAATTTAGCAAATTTAAATAAATCAAATAAAATTTGTATTTTATTTTTTAAACGTTTAGATTCATCAACTTTTATAATACTATATTCTAAATAATGTTGAAATATTGATATTTGATTTTGTAAAACAAAATCATTTAAATTAATATTATTACAAAATAATAAATATAAATTTGAATTTAATGTATTTAACATATTAGTCATTACTTGTATATTATGATGAAAAAAATCTAATTGTATAGGTAAATCTTCATTTGACTCTAATATTTTAGAAAACGGTACAGTTTCTAAAATATCAATTAAACTTTGATCGTCTTTAAAATTCGACGTTAATAAATCATTATCCATAATATTAGTATATGCAAAATTTGAACTAAAAAAATTTCTTCGATACTTTTCATTTCTATAATTATAATGCTTTTTACTAAAATAACCTATTATTGGTATATGATCGACTAACGATACAAATAAAAACATTTCCCATGAATTTGGTGTTTCTTCGTAATAAAAAGAATGATAACCAGAATAATATTTTTCTAAATTAAGCAATGCTAATGCAAAATCATTATAAACTTTTTTAGTGGCATATAATTGTTTATACCAATTCGCTACCCTATATTTAACTTCTTTATAAAAATTATTCATATTTAAAATCCAAAAAGGAATAGAACCTTCTTGTAATAATTTTTGTAATTTAATAATTTCGGTATTAGTTAATTTTTTTTGTGTACGTAAAAAATCTAATTTATAATATTTTATTAAAAAATCTTTTTCGTCCGATAATTCAAAATATATAACTTGAAAAATTTTTTGCTGTATAATTTTTTGAGTACTATGAAAATAATTAACAGCATTACTCATTGTTAAATTTTCACCAGAAATAAATTCTTCTTCTATTGATTCTGTTTCAATATCAGGAATATCATGATTTAAAACTAAATCCGAATCGGCTTCATGATTCATTAAACGTTGTTGACTAAAAGAAAAAAATTGACTGGATAAACCATATAATTCAAATAATTCTAAATCTTGCGAACTGCTATCATCCAAAAAATTGGCTAAATCATTTAACGAATGTTCAATATTATTTAAATCGAAATCTGACAATAAATCGGCATCATAAAATACTTCTGGTTCATCTGCACGCTCTAAAATAGAATCTAATTCATATTTTAAGTCAAAAAAATCATCAATATTTGCTGCCGCTTGTAATTCTTTTGTTAAATTCAATTTTGTACTTTTAGAAATAAATAATTCAAAAGGATACCCGTGATAATACTCAACACGATCTAATTCTAATTCTTTCAATGTATCAACTGGAAGATCTTTCCAAGCATCACATTCAAAATCATATAAAATTTCATAAAAAGTTAAAAATAATAATTCTGAGACATTATTATTAAAAATTTGTGCTGGATTAACATCCTGTAAAATTTCTTCAAAATTACTATTATTTTCCATTTCTAATAATAAATTACTTATTTTTCGATTTTCAAAATCACGTTCTAAAATATATTTTTGTTGGTAATAATAAATGTCGTCATATTGAGTAATTTTATAATCACTCAAATACAATTTTTCATAAAATAATTTAGAATTAGCTTTTTTAGTATAACCAAATAAAGATAACTCAAATAATATAGTAAAACGGTCTAAAATAAAACCAACAAAACAAAAAATACAAATTATACCTAAAAATAAAATTTCATAAAAATTTATAAAAAACAAAAAAATTAAAATAACAAAAAAAAAAAAAAAACTATAATAAAATTTTGTTATTTGTGGTAATTTCTTAAAAAAAATATTAAAATAATTTCTAGAAAACATTAAACTAGATTGTTCAAACAAACCCGTAGAATTTATCACTTTTTCTTGATTAAAATTTAATAGCGTAAAATAAAATAATGAAATATATTTATAATTTATATAATTAACTTTTGTAGAATAAAATATATGTGATTCCTCATATATTAATTTTTGTAAATTTAACATATAATTTTCTATATTTTGAGTTACTAAATTATTATTTAATTGCAATATAGTATTAAATCCGCGCAAATCATCTAAAATATAAATATGATTAAATAATTGTAAATGTTCTTGTTGAATTTTAAAATAATCATAATAGTATAAACTAAAAAAAGTAAAAAAACTCATTGAATCACGACTATGAATTATTTGCAAATTATATTCAGATGGTAAATATAATTGTGAATAAAAAAAAACAAAATATTGATATAAAGTTAATTCATGTTGTTTTTCATTCTTTAATGGTAAATCATAAAAAAACTTATCAAATAAATTTATTTCATTTGTTAAAAGCCGGTTTTGAAAAATAGAATAATTAAATAACGTACTCTCAACTAAAAAAAATGTATTATAAAAATTATCAAAAAAATCATATGAATTACCTAAAACGGTTAATTCTACACTTTCTAAATCAAAAATAATATCATTTAATAAAATATTATTAAAATTAGAAATAAAATAAGTTTTATTTTTTTTTTTTAAACCATTTAAAATGAAATGTTTATTTATAGGAAAACACGCGTGTTGCCCTAAATCTAAAAAAATATTTTCCACATTTGGATTTTTATTATTTTGGTTTTTTACCAAATAATTCCAAATTTTATTATACAAATCCTGATTATTTTTAAATAAAACATGAATAGTCTTTAAAATTTTATTAAATGTGCGAAAAGTTAAAGAAAAATCAATTTTCATTAAATACTTTGTAAAAAAAAAAAAAAAAATTATCTAGTGGTAAAAAAAAAAAA
>VYLE01000251.1_pt1 | contig 47583 bp, 33 predicted proteins | sample 5114391 | NCBI WGS metagenome assembly VYLE01 (sample SAMN12291771, study PRJNA351875) | freshwater metagenome | isolation source: freshwater lake | place: USA: Michigan, Kent Lake | collected 2013-08-15
AAATATTTTGGCCGCAGGGCTTGCGGTGTCAGTCTGTAGAGCGACCATAAGACCAGAACAGAGTAAATCTGTTAAGGCAGGTGCGGAACCCCGCAAGGGAAAGAAGCAGAAACCCAAATCGTGAGGTTTGGGAATCGCCGTCCGTTTTACGGCGGCGAGGATGTCAATCCACAATACCCTCGATCGAGCTTAGGGTAACATTTTGGGCTTATTGAATTTAACTAGCGATAGATTCGAGGATTTATTAGCCCCATCAAAACAAAAAAACCTGATTTTCGCCCGATTTTTCCCCATTTACCGCCCTAGTCCGACAAATAATTTCTCCCGCAGATAAGAATTATTCTCAATAGCTGTACAATAGGAAAAGACAACTTTACCAAGAATCGAGCAATGAACGATAAAATAACTCGGAGAGTCTTTCTAGGCGCGGGAACAGCCACCTTAGCGTTAGCAGTGGGTCAATTAGGGAAAATAAACGAAGTTTCCGCCCAAACTAAACAATTAAACCTCTATTCCTCCCGTCACTACAACACCGACCGACGATTGTATGACAACTTCACCCGACAAACGGGAATAAAAATTAACCTCGTGGAAGGGGAAGCGGACCCATTAATCGAACGGATTAAAAGCGAAGGCAGCAATAGTCCTGCTGATATACTCCTGACGGTAGATGCCGGGAGATTATGGCGGGCCGACCAACAGGGAATTTTTGCCCCGGTCAATTCCCGCATTCTCACCCAAAGAATTCCCGCTAATTTGCGTCACCCCAAAGGTCACTGGTTCGGGTTTAGTAAACGCTTGCGGGTAATCATGTATAACAAAGACAGAGTTAACCCCAGAGAAATCGATTCCTATGCAGATTTAACCAATCCCAAATGGAAAGGAAAAGTCGTCACTCGGTCGTCTAGTAACATCTATAGTCAATCTTTTACCGCTTGGTTAATCGACATCCAAGGAGAAGCAGCCGCAGAAAAATGGTGTCGGGGATTAGTGGCTAATTTTGCCCGTTCACCCCAGGGTAATGATAAGGCACAAATCGAAGCTGTAGCCGCAGGAATTGCCGATTTAGCCCTAGCTAACACCTATTACTTAGCGGGGTATGCCGAAGAAAAAGACCCGGCTAAACGGGCAATTTATGACCAAGTAGGCGTAATTTTCCCCGACCAAGCAGGCCGCGGCACTCACGTTAATATTAGCGGTGGTGGTTTAATTAAAACTGCCCCCAATCGAGAATCGGCCATTAAATTTTTAGAATATCTTTCTAGCAATGAAGCACAGAACTTTTTTGCTAAGGGTAATCGAGAATATCCCGTCGTTCCAGGGGTTGCTTTAGACCCTTTCCTAGCAAAACTCGGACGCGGGAAAGAAGATACAGTTAGCGTGGCTAATTATGGTCCTAATTTAGCCAAAGCGGTACAGGTAATGAATCGCGCTGGTTGGAAATAAGTTATCAGTTATCAGTTATCAGTTATCAGTTAAGGCAATTGAAATAAAACCGAGAGATTATTAGCTGGCATAGGAATTACTTCTAACAATTGTAAACCTCGATCGCTCGCTGCTTGCACCACATCTTCTAAATTCCTAACTCCCCAAGTAGAGTTTTGAGAACGGAGAGAAAAATCAAAGCTTTCATTACTAGGAGAAGTATGTTTTCCCTGTCGTTTATAGGGACCATAAAGATAGAGAATTCCCCCCGGACTGAGAATGCGACTCGCTCCTGCCATTAACGCTAAACAAGCGGACCAAGGGGCGATATGAATCATGTTAATATTAACAATCGCATTAATAACGATATTTTCCGTCTCTACCGCCCAAACTGACTGATGAACATCGATAAATAGGGGGCGATCGAGATTAGAACTAGGACAATAATCGCACCAACTGCGAATACTATCTAGAGCCAGAGGGTTACAATCCGAGGGAATCCAACGACAAGGAGCAAGACGAGGAGCAAAAAAAACAGCGTGTTCACCCGTGCCGCTAGATATTTCTAGGATATTCCCAGTCTTCGGTAAAAATTGGCTGAGAACTTCTAAAATCGGCTGACGATTGCGTTCTGTTGCCGGAGCATATTGACGTAAATCAGACATAACTAGGGTTTGCGGCAAAAAGTTGGTTGGTGGGGTTAGGAGTCGGTCGTCAGGCGTTGGTCGTCAGGCGTCAGTCCTGATGAAAAAATTTTCACCACCACAGATGAAAGGGGTTTGATCGATTTTCAGGTGGTCAACTACCTAATTTTCAGGGAAAAAGTACCTGAATTTTCCCCCCTATCCCCGCAATGGCTGGCACTTTTTGAGGGGAAAAAAGTCCAAATCCAAAAGTCTTATCCAACAAGGTTTTTAGATTTATTCAGCAAACCCTAATTAGGATAACCTTCTAGGTTTGGTGAGGGTTTCAACCATTGCTGCCTAAAAAAGCACAGAATATCCCATTATGAAATTCAGTAAAATCGCTGTAACCATTGTAACATCGTTGTTAAATAAAAATCTTTCTCAATTAATTTTTAAGAATTTGTAAATATTGCGGAATGTTAATTTAAATATTCTCAAGTTTTTGGAGTCAATAAATAATTTTTGCTTATCTTTGGCGAACATTGGGTTAGGAGTCAGTATTCTCCGAGTCAGCTTTTTTCTCCCTTCTCCCTGCTCCCATCTCCCTGCTCCCATCTCCCTGCTCCAGAAAAATATTAAGTTTTGTTAAGAAGTTAGTGACAAAAGACCAGCTTTAATCTCTATTATCGTAGTAAGTGGATTTTGACCCGAATCAAGCCGGTCAAGATAAATAGTAACTTTTGCCCATCATCAAACAAAGATGGTCAGTCTAACTAAAACAGTCGCTGTGGCCATGCCCTCGTGATCAATTCCTATGTCAACCCTGGTTATTGTCGAATCCCCCACCAAAGCTCGGACGATCAGCAATTATCTGCCTAGCGGCTATCGAGTCCAAGCCTCCATGGGCCACATCCGCGATCTGCCCGCCTCCGCCGAAGAAATTCCCCCCGCCCACAAAGACAAATCCTGGGCCAATTTAGGCGTGGATGTGGAGAACGATTTCGACCCCCTCTACGTCGTCCCCAAAACCAAAAGTAAAGTCGTCAAAGAATTAAAAGAAGCCCTCAAAGGGGCCAGCGAACTGATCCTCGCCACCGACGAAGATCGGGAAGGCGAAAGCATCAGTTGGCATCTCTTGCAGGTACTCAACCCGAAAATACCCACCAAAAGGATGGTATTTCACGAAATCACCAAAGAAGCAATCCAAGCCGCCCTCAAAAATTGTCGCTCCATCGACGAAAATTTAGTTCACGCCCAAGAAACCCGCCGCATACTCGATCGCCTCTACGGTTATACCCTCTCCCCCCTACTCTGGAAAAAAATCTCCAAAGGGTTATCCGCCGGCCGGGTGCAATCCGTGGCGGTACGTCTGCTCGTGCAGCGCGAACGAGAACGACGAGCCTTTAAAACCGCCAATTATTGGGATCTGAAAGCCACCCTCGAAAAAGACAAAAATCAATTCGAGTCGAAATTAGTCACCTTAAACGGTCAAAAAGTGGCAAATGGGAGCGATTTCGATGCCGAAACCGGCAGACTGCTCCCCGGTCGCCAGGTGACACTTTTGGATCAAGCCACCGCCGCCGCCTTAAAAGAACGCATCGAAGACAAAATCTGGCGCGTTAGCCACACCGAAGAAAAACCCACCACTCGCAAACCTTCCCCCCCCTTCACCACCTCCACCCTACAGCAAGAGGCTAACCGGAAACTGGGCATATCCGCCCGCGACACCATGCGAATCGCCCAAAATCTCTACGAACAGGGCTACATCACCTATATGCGGACCGATTCCGTCCATCTTTCCGATCAGGCCATCACCGCCGCCCGCAATTGTGTAGAACAAATGTACGGAAAAAATTACCTCAGTCCCCAACCCCGGCAGTACACCACCAAAAGCAAAGGCGCACAGGAAGCACACGAAGCCATCCGGCCCGCCGGTAGTAGCTTTCGCCTGCCCCGGGAAACCGGCCTGAGCGGACTAGAATTCGCCCTCTACGACCTAATCTGGAAACGTACCGTCGCCTCACAGATGGCCGATGCCCGCATTACCCAGATCGCCGTCAATATTCAGGTAGAAAATGCCGGATTTCGCTCCTCTGGCAAAAGAATCGACTTCCCCGGCTTTTTCCGCGCCTATGTGGAAGGTTCCGACGATCCCGAAGCCGCCATCGACGACCAAGAAATAATCTTACCCGCCCTCAACGTCGGTGACACCCCCAATTGTCGGAAACTAGAAGCGATTAGCCACGATACCCAACCCCCCGCCCGTTATAGCGAAGCCTCCCTCGTAAAAACCCTCGAAAGTGAAGGAATCGGGCGACCCAGCACCTACGCCACCATTCTCGGCACAATTATCGATCGCGGTTATGCCCAAATGCGGAATAAAACCTTGATTCCCACCTTCACCGCTTTTGCCGTGGTTAGTTTGTTAGAAAATCATTTCCCCGACCTGGTAGATCCCAAATTTACCTCGAAAATGGAGGAAACCCTCGACGATATCGCCACCGGTTCCGCCCAATGGTTGCCCTATCTCGATCGCTTCTATCGCGGCGAAAAGGGGCTAGAAAGCCAAGTAAAAGAGCGCGAGAGTCAAATTAACTCTAGCACCGCCAAATCGGTGATTTTAGAGGATTTACAGGCAACTATCAAGATCGGCAAATACGGACCCTATCTGGAAGTCCCCCGGGGGGATGAAATCCTCACCGCTTCCATCCCGGCCGATTTAACCCCGGCGGATCTGAACCCCGAACAGGTAGAAACCCTGCTGCGACAAAAAACCGAAGGTCCGGATAAATTAGGTCTTCATCCCGACACCGGAGAGCCGATTTATCTGCTGGTGGGTAGTTACGGTCCCTACGTCCAGTTAGGAGATATCAGCGATGACAATCCCAAACCGAAACGCGCCTCCTTACCCAAAGGAGTCAAACCCGAGGACATCACCCTCGAACAAGCGGTGGGTTTATTAGCACTGCCGCGACTGCTGGGAACCCATCCCCTCACCGGAGGCAAAATTAAAGCCAGTTTAGGGCGTTTCGGCCCCTATGTGGTTCAGGAACAGGGTAAGGAAAAAGAATATCGTTCCCTGAAAGCCGGCGATGATGTCTTAACCATAACCCTCGATCGAGCTTTGGCCTTATTAGCCGAACCGAAAAAAACTCGCAGCGCCCGCGGTTCTACCAAACCACCCTTAAAAGAATTGGGTAAACATCCCGACGATGGGGAATTGGTGGGATTGTACGAGGGACCCTACGGAGTTTATATCAAGCACGGTAAGACCAACGCCAAGATTCCCGAAGGAGAAACCGCCGAAACCCTCACCCTAGAACAAGCTTTAGTCGCCCTAGCGGCCAAGACAACCACTGCCAAGAAAACCACTACCAAGAAAACTACTTCTACCACCACTAAAAAAACTACTTCCCCAGGCAGTAAAACTGGCAAAAGTAAGACGGTTTAGCGGTTAGTGGTGGGGCGATTTTCTCCCTGGTTAATTCCTCACCCCGATGCGGGGACAAATCCGGCTGGCTTTTTTGTCTTTTGCACCACTTTGAACGGGCTGATCCTAAGTAGGGTCTGCTGAAAAAGTTTTTCCTAGGGGCAGGGTGTGGGGTGTGGGGTGTGGGGTGTGGGGTTTTACCCATTTTCAGGTGGTCAATTACCTAATTTTCAGGGAAAAAGCACCTGAATTTTCCCCCCGATCCCCGCAATGGCTGGCACTTTTTGAGGGGAAAAAAGTCTAAAAGTCCTATCCAACAAGGTTTTTAGATTTATTCAGCTGATCCTAAGTAGGTAGGGCTTGCTGAATAATGGTAAAACCCTTTTAAAATAAAGCTTTTGACCTGTTAAAGTCCGATGTTAGTGCAAGAAAATAGGATTGGGACTTTCAAAAACCTTGCATTATCCACCGGCTCCTGACGACCGGCTACTGACTCCTACCCCCAGGAAAAACTTTTTCAGCAGACCCTAGGTAGGCGTTAAAAATTATCAGACACCACCCTTATCAAGGGTAGGGTTGATTCATGAATCAACCCTACCTTGAATCAACCCTACCTTGAATCAACCCTACCTTGAATCAACCCTACCTTATCAAGGGGGGCAGGGAGGATCGAACCTAAAATCCATTTTTAATTTAATTATAACCAGCTACTTATACCTCAAATTCCCCTACTGTAAAGCAATCGCCATCGCTTCTTGGGGAATTTGCCGGTAAATTGGTTTTAAAAATTGTTCTATGGCATCTGATTCGGGGGCAGCGAGGGGAAAATTGCCTAAAATGTCGAGAATGGTTTGATTTTCATTCCCCGGCGTAATCACAACGAGGGAGGGATCTAGCTCCTCATCGTACTGCCAAAAGCGATCGATAGCACTTTCGGGGGCAGTTTTTTCGACTACTGTGGGGGGTTCACTGACTGCTAAAGGTTGATTATCAGAGGAATAGGAGCGTTTTTCCCGTAAAGCTTCCAGAATTTGGCTTTTGCTTCGGCCGCGCAGTTGCAAAAGCAGGAAGGGATCGACAATAAAACGATCACCCAATTGATAGTATACTGCTCCTATATGTTTGCAGGGGTTGGCTTGATCGGGACAGGTGCAACGAGAGCGAATATCAGCTAGGGAAAAGGGAAATAAATTCACCCCACTATCGATAAAAACACGCTCGATATGATCGGGCATTTGTCCCGTGAGCAATTGAGCGGAATAAATGGCCTTTTTGGAGAGAAGCTTAATAATATAATCCCATTCTTCATCACTAAAAGCGACTAGGGATAAGTCCACTATATAAGGCTCTGGTTCACTGCCTTGTACTCTGGCAATAACTTGCGAGTCTTCAAAGTCAATACTTAAAACATTGCCTTCTCTGGCGTACAGTCTAGCTCGTTCCAAGCGTTTTTTAAAGCGATAGGAATCGAGTAGTTCCAGCCATTTTTGTACCCACCAAGCTTGTTCTGTCATTTTTTATTCACCCTACCGCTTATCAGCTTCGTTACCAACAAAAACGCCAATTCAAAAAGGAAACGCATCAGCCTAGAGGCCTGACTAGGAAAAGCTCATCAGGTATATTCCGATCTTTAACAACAACAAATCAGACCCAAAAACGAAGCCCTCAACATCTTAACATAGAACAAAGAAACTTGCTCTACCAACTTAGTCAAGAGGGAAATTTATCTCAAAGACAAATAGCCGTCTTGCTCGGATGTGATCAAAGCACGACCGGAGCAAGTATTAAGAAGGAATCAAAGTTCCCTCGGATGCTATCTACAAAGGTACAGCACAAGCTGAGGGTGAGACTCGCCGAAAAAACTGAAAACAACCCTTTAAAAAAGTAACTGAGTCGGTGGTAGAAGGGAATGAATTTTAAAATCCTTAGGGCAGAGGAAATAGAAAGAGCCGTAAACTTAATTAACCATCCTCCTCGAAAATGTCTTGACTATCCTATCCAGAATGAGGTATTCTGTGATAGCCCAGACAGTGATGCAATTCCTGACAGGGGGACAAGCGAGCTAGAAAATTTGCCAACAAAGGCTTCTGGCTTCTCTCGCTAGAAATAGATCTAGCAATTCTAGGCAAAAAGCTAACGAAAGAATTAGGGATAGGAGCGAGCTTACTAGGAATTATTATTAATAAGTGAGAGATGGCGCGGCGAACTTTTTCGAGCTAAAATCATGGAAAGCTTATGATATATGGATTTCAGCCTTCTTGTCCCCCTGTCAGATGAAATTCAGACTTGAATTAGCAAGATGTACACAGAACCGAGGATTTTAGGTATGAGGACAGAACACAAAAATCCACAATTAAATTGTCAGAAATTAGCAGAAGTATTTTTATCAAATCCCTTAATTGAAGATTGCTATTTTATGGTACGAGAGGATGAATTAGTCGCCTATATCGTTTCCTCTGGAGCTTGGAATTCTGAACAATTGTCCTCCGATTTACAGTCTCAGTTACCGGACAATCTTCTACCTAATATCTATGTGCAGATTTCCAGTTTACCCTTAACCGATAGCGGTGATGTCGATGAAACTGCATTAAAGAATATTGAAATTATCGATGATCATCAAGTTCAGGAAACAGAAGAAAAACTACGCTCTTTGTCAGATATTGATCAAGTTGCCGCTGTCATGACTTCCAAAAAAATCAAAATTTTACCCCTACATCTATCGGACTTATTGCCCTTAAAACTAGAGAAAAGAAATGATAATCAAGAATCTCAAACCCCGATTCATATGAGGATTCACACTTCTAACACTCAAGCTAGAATCAGTCACGGACAGCTTTTAGAAGAATCTGAACTTCAGCCTAAAACCTTGGCAGAAATACTCCAAAAAGCTGCTGAAAATCATTCAAATAAAGGGATTATTTATATTCAATCTAATGGATCAGAAGTTTTTCAATCTTATCAACAATTATGGGAAGACGCTCAACAAATACAAGCCGGATTACAAAAGCAGGGTTTACAAGCTCAAGATAAAGTGATTCTTCAGCTATCGGAAAACTATGATATTATTTCCGCATTTTGGGGGTGTCTTTTAGGGGGATTTATTCCTGTTATTATTTCAGTGCCACCCAGCTATAAAGATTTTAATAATGAAATTCATAAAATATCTCAAGTTTGGCAGTTGTTAGATGAACCTATTATTATCACAAATCAATCCCGTCAGCAAGAGATAAAATATTTAGAACAATGGTTGCCTAATCAACCCTTAAGCTTGAGTTTTATTGAAGAATTAAAAACTCATTCTCCCCATCAGCCTCCTATTGGTCAACCGGATGATATCGCGTTCTTTAATCTCACATCAGGCAGTACAGGAATACCGAAATGTATCTCATTAACCCATAAAAATGTCATCTCTCGTGCGCGAGGAACAAACATAATTTGTGAACATCAAAACGACGATATTATTCTTAATTGGCTTCCTTTTGATCATATTGGAAGTATTTCAGACTGGAATATTCGCTGTGTCGAGTTAGGATGCCAAATGGTTTATGTTCAAACTGAATATATATTAGGTCGTCCTTTGAATTGGTTAGATTTAATTGATCAATATCGAATTAGCCATAGTTGGGCTCCTAATTTTGCCTATAATTTGATCAATGAAGCTTTAAAAAAAGAACCGGATCAAAATTGGAATTTAGATTGTGTCAAATTCTTTTTGGCAGCGGGTGAAGCCGTTTCTGGTCAAGCAGTTGGAGAATTTATTAACACCCTTCATCTTCAATATAATCTGAAAAAAACGGCGATGCGTCCTGCTTTTGGGATGGCAGAAATGGGTTCAGGGATTACCTATTATCAGCCTACAGAACAACAGCCATTACTCTTTCACACGGTTGATAAATCCTCCTTGAATTCTTCCTTAAAACGAGTCCATCCTGAACATCCCAATGGTGCAACCTTTACGGATTTAGGATTACCCATTCCGGGTATATCGATTAGAATTGTTAATACTGATAATTCCCTATTACCAGAAGAAACCATTGGTCATTTACAAGTTAAAGGAGATGCAGTTTCACCGGGGTATTATAAAAACCCAGAAGCGAATCAAGACGCTTTCTTAAAAGATGGCTGGTTTAAGACAGGAGATTTAGCATTTATTAGTAACGGTCATTTAGTCATTACTGGAAGAAGTAAAGAAACCATTATTATTAATGGAGTGAATTATTATAGCCATGAAATTGAAACTGTAGTGGAAACTATTGAAGAAGTAGAAGTGTCCTACACCGCCGCTTGTGCTGTTTATGATCCTAGTAATAGTACCGATCAATTAGCTTTATTTTTTAGTGTAGAAACCTTTGACCACCAGCATCTAGCGGAACTTCTGAAAAAGATTAGACGAAAAGTAATTAACAGTTTTGGCGTTAATCCTGAATATTTAATCCCCTTAAATAAAACTGAAATTCCTAAAACTTCCATCGGTAAAATCCAGCGATCGCAATTAACAAAACGGTTTGCGAACGGAGAATTTAATTCTATTTTAAAAGAAATAGATATTTTATTAGAAAACGATCAAACCATTCCTGATTGGTTTTACCAGAAAGTTTGGAAACCTCGATCTCCAGTTAACTTAAAAACCGAACTTTCCAAGTATTGTAGTTTAATTTTTCTCGATTCCTTGGGTTTAGGAGCATCTTTAGCAGAAAAAATCCAAGGTCAAAACTTACCCTGTATCACGGTTTTAGCAGCGGAAGAATTTTCTCAAATCAGTCAAAATTGCTATACCCTCAGACCAGGGACAGCCAATCATTATCAACAGTTAATGGCATCTTTATCCGAGCAAAAAATTATCCTTGGCAATATTATTCATCTGGGTACTTATCAAGACTATCAGGGAGAAATTTCAACAATTGAACAGTTAGAAAAAGCACAAGAAAAAGGGACTTATGATTTATTATTCCTAGTTCAAGCCTTAGCTAAAACTCATGATTTTAACTCAAAAATTCAATTGCTATTTGTTTCTAGTTATAGTCAATTTGTCATAGAAACCGATGAAATTGCCTATGAAAAATCTCCAGTTTTAGGACTGATCAAAACCCTAGCTCAAGAACTTCCTTGGTTAAATACTCGTCATGTTGATTTACCCCTGGATCAAACCGAAATTAATGTCAGTTATCTGCTGCAAGAACTATCCGTTTTATCCAAGGAAAGAGAAATTGCCTATCGCAACGGGAAACGTTTAATCGCAGGTTTGGAAAAAGTCAATTTACTTCAACACAGCCAACAGGAATTACCCTTTAAATCAGGGGGAATTTATCTGATTACCGGAGGACTAGGAGGGATTGGCAGACAAATTGCTCAGTATTTGCTCAAAAATTATCAAGCTCGTTTACTGTTAATTGGAAAAACACCTTTACCAGAAAAACACCTTTGGAGTGAGTACCTCAAAACCGAAGATCAATTATCCTTAAAAATAAAAAATCTCCAAGCTTTAGAAAATCTTGGGGGACAGGTAATTTATCAAGCGGTAGATGTGGCTAATTTCCCTCAAGTTAAACAGGCTGTAGAACAGGTGAAAAAACAATGGCAAGGAGAACTTAATGGGGTGATTCATCTGGCTGGAATTTACAAAGATTGTTTACTTCTGGACGAAACTCAAGAGGGTTTATCGACAATTCTTCGTCCTAAAGTAATAGGAACTTGGGTTTTACATCAACTTCTCAAAGAATCTCAGGGAATTTTTATTAGTTTTTCTTCCTTGGCTAGTTTTTTTGGAGGAGCGGCTTTGGGTTCCTATGCGGCGGCTAATAGTTTCCTTGAGTCTTTGAACAGCTATCAAAAATCTAAGAATTTGTTCCCCAGTTATTGTTACAGTTGGACAACTTGGCAAGAAACCGGGATTAGCCAAGGTTATCAGATGCAATACATAACTCGATCTCAAGGGTATTATGATATGACAGTACGGCAAGGTTTAGACTCATTTCTAACCAGTTTATATCACAACCAAAGACAATTAATGATCGGTTTAGATGGGAGTAATAGCAAGATTAATCGTTTCACATCTAGGTCTGAAGGATGCCAAAAGTTAACGGCTTATTACACCCGTAAATCTACAGTTCAATCGGTCAATCTACCTAATCATGTTAGTCTAAAAGATCGATTGGGAACGTCCTATCAATGTCCCCTAGTTCTGCGACAATCTCTGCCTATTAAGGATAATGGAGACATTGATAAGCGGCAATTACTCAAGGAACTCCAAGGCAAAGAAAATAACGAATTGATAGCACCCAGAACGGAAGCTGAACGTCAAGTTGCTAAGATTTGGCAAAAGGTGTTAAATCTATCTCAAATTGGAATTCATGACAATTTCTTTGAACTAGGAGGACATTCCTTGCTGGCTAGTCAAGTCATCTCTCGTTTACGCGATGTTTTCTCGGTAGAATTGTCTTTGCACAGTTTATTAGAATACCCCACCGTTGCCAGTTTAACTCAAACGATTGAGGTGCTTAATGTAGCCAACAATAGTCAAAGTGTATCCAAAAGTGGTAAAGTTATGACAACAGCCTCAGAAAATTATGAAGAAGGAGAATTATGAAAATAGCTTAACTAAAATTTAAGCTTTTCAGATCCATTTTGGAAAAAAATGTAAAAAATTGTATCCATCACTAAAATTTATCATCCAGAATATGCTATAAATAGTTTCGGTTTAAAACAGTCTTTTTGTGGAGTATGTAAGCGGTTGCTCCCATAGCAACTGACTTTAACAATAACCACCGACTCCCCGCCATTGATAATTTTTGTTTGGTCTATAGTATTTAGTCTTTGAGGGACTTAAATTTATGAAAACAGTTGAATTTTTATCGGATCTGAATCATTTAGGTGTGACAATTTGGATGGAAGGGGATAAGCTGCGCTATCGTTCTCCTCAAGGTGTTATGACTCCCGATTTACTCGAACAATTGAAAGAGCATAAAGAAGAACTCATCGTTTTATTGCGTGAACAAGCTGACAATTTTAGTTCGGAAACAGACTATGATGTGGCAATTTGTGGCGGTGGATTAGCGGGTTTAACCTTAGGGAGACAGTTAAAACTTAAACAACCTAATCTTTCTGTTGTTGTTCTTGATAAAATGGCTCGTCCTTTACCGGAAGCTGGTTTTAAAGTGGGAGAATCAACCGTTGAAGTTGGGGCTTTTTATTTAGCAAATACGCTGCAGTTAACCGATTATTTTAACAATCAACATTTATCTAAACTGGGATTACGTTATTTTTTCAAACCTCAAGAAACTGAATTTCATAAAAGACCTGAACTGGGATTATCAGAGTTTCATGCTCCTAAATCTTATCAAATTGATCGGGGTAAATTAGAAAATGATTTACGCCAATTTAATATTGAAGCAGGAATTGACCTTAAAGAAAATTGTTCGGTTAAAGACATCGAGTTTGCTGAAGGGCTACAGCAACAGCATAAAATTATTTATACTCAAGGCAGTGGAGCGAATCAAAAAACTCATTGTATTAAATCCCGATGGGTTGTCGATGCGATGGGTCGTCGTCGATTTATACAGAAGAAACTCGGTTTAGCGAAACCTAATCATAATAATTACAGTGCGGTTTGGTTCCGAGTTGAGGGTCGTTTTGATGTCAGCAATTTTGTGCCAGCCAGTGAAGAAAAATGGCATCGGCGTGTTCCTAATAACAACCGTTATTATTCTACAAATCATTTATGCGGTGAAGGATACTGGGTTTGGTTAATTCCTTTATCTACGGGTTATACCAGTATTGGCATTGTGGCTCGTCAAGATATTCACCCGTTAAAAAATTATCATAACTATGAGTTAGCCTTTCAGTGGTTAAGGGAAAATGAACCCGTTTTAGCGGCTCATTTAGAAGGTAAATCCCCAGAAGACTTTAGAAAGATGCCGAAATATAGCTACTCCTCGAAACAAGTCTTTTCCTTTAATCGTTGGGCTTGTGTCGGTGAAGCAGGCCTATTTCCTGATCCGTTTTATTCCCCCGGTTCAGATAGTATTGGTTTTGGCAATTCTTTAACCACTCAAATGATTGAACTTGACCTTAAAGGTCAACTAACTCCCGAAAGAGTTGACGATGCGAATCACTTTTATTTAACCTATCACGATGGGTTAGCCTTTAATATTCAAAATTCCTATAACTGTCTTAAAAATGGGACAGCGATGGCTACAAAAGTCATCTGGGATACCTTAGCTGGATGGACATTCGGTTGCTTAATGATGTTTAATTCCATCTTCCTTGACCCGGAACTTAAGATGAAAGTTCAACAGATTAATGCAGAATTTTTCCCTCTTTCCTATCGAATACAACAACTATTCCGAGATTGGGCAAATCAATCCCTGGGTCGGGTTAGCTTTGAATTTATTGATTACTTAGCAATCCCCTTTGTAAATGAACTGCGAACCAGGAATTTACAATCTAATAAAACCGAAGCTGAAATCATAGAAGCTTATCGAGCCAGCTTAAAATTATTAGAAGAATTTGCTCAAGTCATTTTTCAAATTGCCTTAGAGGATACCAGACCCGAACTGTTACCTAAAATTAACGAACACCCCTGGTTAAATGCTTGGGCAATTAGTTTGGATGCCAGTAAATGGGAGACTGATGGGCTGTTTTCGCCTAAGAGCGAACCTCGTAATTTACACAGCATTAAAAAACAATATTTAGAGGCAATAAACCGATAAAAATAGACGAATCAAGTTGATTATATCTCTAACAGTAGCTCTAGCTTGAGCTACTGTACTCAGCCAAATATCACCCCCATTCCAAAAATACCAGAACATTAATTAAGGAAAAGGATACTATTGATGAAAGTCGCAGAATTTTTATCTTACTTAAATAGTTTAGACATCAAGCTTTGGCTTGAGGAAGAAAAGTTAAAATATCAAGCTCCCCAAGGAGCAATGACACCAGAAATTAAGCAAGAAATCGGGACAAGAAAACCAGAAATTCTCACTTTTTTAAGAAGTGCAACAACACCATCTAAACCCCTTGAATCCGTAATTAATAGCGTTGCCCGAACTGAAGATTTACCCCTATCTTTTGCTCAACAGAGAATGTGGTTTCTCTATCAGATGGATCAGCAAAATTCGGCTTATAATGAAGCTCTAACCATCCGTTTAACGGGACGCTTAAACATTGATATTTTAGAGCAAACGATTAATGCTATTATTCAACGCCATGAGAGCTTACGGACAACCTTTCCAGTGGTTGAAGGAAAACCTATTCAAAAAATTGCTCCATCTCTAAAGATTAAATTATTAGTTATTAATTTAAAAGATATTTCCCAAGATCAAATTGATAAACAGATTATTGAAGAACTACAAAAACCCTTTGATTTAACCCAATCTCCCCTATTACGATGTACTCTGTTTGATCTGGGATATGAAAATTATATTTTAGTCAACGTTTTCCATCATATTATTATCGATGGTTGGTCAAAGGGCATTTTATTTAAAGAATTATCTAAATTTTATCAAGCACTTTTATCCAATTCAACCGTAGATTTACCCGAATTAGCCATACAATATGCGGATTTTGCGGTATGGCAAAGACAATGGTTACAAGGTGAAATCTTAGAAAATCAGTTAAATTATTGGAAAAAACAATTAACGGCTGCTCCTCCTTTATTAGAACTTCCAACCGATAAACCCCGTCCAGCTACTCCCAATTTTCGAGGTCATAGTATCTCGTTTCAAATTGACTCAGAACTCACAGAAAAACTGAAACTTTTGAGCCAAAAGTCGGGGGTGACTTTATTTATGACATTACTGGCTGCTTTAAACACTTTACTCTTTCGTTATAGTGGTCAAGATGATATTTTAATCGGGACACCCACCGCCAACCGAAACCGACAAGAAATTGAACCTTTGATTGGTTTTTTTGTCAATACTTTAGTGCTGCGGAATTCCCTAGAAGGAAATCCGACTTTTTCGGGATTATTACAGCAAGCTCGCAATGTTGTTTTAGAAGCGTATGCTAATCAAGATGTCCCCTTTGAGCAAGTGGTTGATGGGTTAGAAATCGAACGAAGTTTAAGTTATAATCCCTTATTTCAGGTAATGTTTGCGCTGCAAAATGCCCCCCTCAATGCTTTAGAATTACCCAATTTAAAAGCTCAATATCTAGCCATTGAAAACCAGAGAATTAAATTTGATCTCAGCTTAGTTTTAGAGGAAATTGAAACGGAAAAAGGAGCTTATTTAGAAGGTTTTTGGGAATATGATAGCGACCTATTTACCGCCGAAAGAATTACCCGCATGGTGGGTCATTTCCAAACTTTATTAAAAGGAATTGTAGCCAATCCTCAGCAAACCGTCGGGAAATTACCGTTACTGACTGAATCGGAAGAACAACAATTATTAGTAGAATGGAATCAAACTCAAACGTCTTATCCTGATCATTACTGTATTCATCAGTTATTTGAAGAACAGGTTGTTAAAACACCTGATGTTATAGCGGTCATCGATGGAGAACAATCCCTCACCTATGAACAGTTAAATCAAAAAGCCAATCAGATTGCCCGTTATTTACAAAAATTAGGGGTTAAACCAGATCAATTAATTGGGATTTGTGTCGAGCGATTACCCTTAATGATTATTGGATTTTTAGGAATCTTAAAAGCTGGAGGAGCTTATGTACCACTGGACACAAGCTATCCCGAAGAACGACTTGAATCTATCATAAATGATGCTGAAATCAAAATTTTATTAACGCAACAGCACCTCATCAAAAAACTACCAACAACAGTCAATCAATTGATTTGTTTAGAACAAGATGAAGACCCAATTAAACAACAAAGTAAACAGAATCCTCTCAGTCATGTTAACGCTGAGAATTTAGCCTACGTCATCTATACTTCAGGTTCTACAGGTAAACCTAAAGGAGTTGCTATTCCCCATCGAGGAGTGACTCGTTTAGTCTGTAATACTAACTATATATATTTAAAACCAACTGATAGAATGGCTCAGGTTTCTAATCCTTCTTTTGATGCCGCTACTTTTGAAATTTGGGGGGCGCTGATACATGGCGCACAGTTAATAGGAGTAGATAAAGATATAGTTCTTTCTCCTGAAAAATTTGTTCATTTTCTCCAAAAATATCAAATTACTATTTTATTCTTAACGACAGCGTTATTTAATCAGTTAGTTCAGACTATTCCCCATGCTTTTCAAAGCTTAAGATATTTACTTTTTGGTGGCGAAGCAGTTGATCCTCAATGGGTCAAAGAATCCCTTAATAAAGGAACCGCTCAAAATTTACTTCATGTTTATGGGCCAACAGAAAGCACAACTTTTACCTCTTGGTATTTAATTAAAAATATTCCTTCAGAAGCTACAACTATTCCAATTGGTCGTCCTTTAGCTAATACAGAAATTTATATTCTTGATCCCTATTTGCAACCTGTTCCTATTGGTGTTAAAGGCGAATTGCATATTGGTGGTGATGGTTTAGCCCGTTGTTATCTCAATCGTCCTGACTTAACTGAACAAAAATTTATTCCCAATCCTTTTAGTCAAGATTCGTCAGCACGTCTGTATAAAACAGGTGATATAGTACGCTATTTAGCCGATGGGAATATTGAATTTATTGGACGGATTGATCATCAGGTAAAAATCAGAGGTTTTAGAATTGAATTAGGCGAAATAGAAGCCGTTTTATTTCAGCATCCTCAGGTCAAAGATGGAATTGTTATCGCCAGAGAAGATCTACTTGGAATCAAGCGTTTGTATGCTTATGTTGTTCCGAAAGATAAACAACTCACTCAGCCAGAATTACGAATTTTTCTCCAAGAAAAGCTTCCCAATTATATGATTCCTGCTTTCTTGATTTTCTTAGATGCTTTTACTCTTAATCAGAATGGAAAAATTGATCGCAGTGTTTTACCTAGACCAGAAATTGATGTTGATGAATTAGAAAATTATCTTCTTCCTAGTAACGAGAAAGAAACAATTTTAGCCCAAATTTGGCAGGAAGTTTTAGGTCAAAATCAAATTAGTATTAATGAGAATTTCTTTGAATTAGGAGGCGATTCAATTATCGCCATTCAAATTGTCGCTAAAGCTAATCAAGTGGGATTACAAATTACTCCTAAACAATTATTTAGTCATCAAACTATCGCTCAATTAGCCACCGTAGCGGAGACAACTGCTATCACTGAAATTGACCAGGGATTAGTTACAGGTGAAGTCCCGTTAACGCCGATTCAAAAATGGTTTTTTGAACAAAATTGGACCGAACGTCATCACTTTAATCAATCTATCTTGTTAGAGGTTCCCAATAATCTACAACCAGATTTATTAAAACAAACTATTTCTAAATTACTCTATCACCATGATGCTTTGCGGTTACGGTTTGTGCAACAAGGGGAACAATGGCAACAAAATCACAGCCTAGACTGCCATAGTTTCGCCTTTGAAAAGGTGGATTTATACCATCTATCTTGCCATGAACAATTGACCAAGATGGCAGAAATTTCTGAGGTTCAACAACGGGTACTCAACTTAGAGGAAGGACCCTTAATGGCGGTGGTTTTCTTCGCCTTGGGTGAGAGGGGAAAAATGTTAATTATCATTCATCATTTAGCAGTAGATGGAATTTCTTGGCGGATTATCCTCGAAGATTTCGTTACGATTTACCACCAATTAGAAACCCAAAAGCCTCTGCAACTTCCTCCTAAAACCAGTTCTTTTAAAACTTGGGCTGAGGAACTGCAAAACTATGCTACAACCCCAGAATTTCACGCTCAATTCAAGTATTGGCTAAACCGTGATTTTCCCTCAATTTCTCCTCTTCCTTTGGACTGTCAAGGTGAAGCTCAGTCCAACATTGTTGCCCATGCAAAAACGGTTTCTTTCACCTTAACCGAAGAACAAACCCGCTTACTCTTACAGGAGGTTCCGCAAGCTTATAACACCCAAATTAATGATATTCTATTGACCGCTTTAGTCCAAGCTTTTGGCCATTGGACAGGGAGTTATAAGCTTTTGCTTGACATGGAAGGTCATGGAAGAGAGAATGTAATTGAATCCGTGAATTTATCTCGAACTGTGGGTTGGTTTACCAGTATTTTTCCCGTCTTTTTGACCTTAGAAAATCTTCACCATCCCGGTGAATGTCTCAAGTCCATTAAAGAGCAATTACGACAAATTCCGAATCGGGGATTTGATTATGGAATTGGATATTATCTGAGTTCAGATTTAACGATTCAATCCCCGTTAAAAAACTATCCAAAAGCTCAAATTAGCTTTAATTATTTAGGTCAATTTACCAGCCATCAAATCGGCGAGATAGGCTGGAAATTATCTCAAGAATCCAGTGGTTCCATTCATAGTCCTTTGGGAAAACGTTCCCATTTAATTGCGATTCATGGAATTGTGGTTGATGGGCAACTTGATATAGAATGGCAATATAGTGAAAATTTTCATCATCAAACAACGATCAAAAATTTAGCTGCTGCCTATCGAGATTCTTTAGAAAGCCTGATTAACCATTGTTTATCGGTAGAAGGAGGCTATACTCCATCGGATTTTCCCGATGCGGATCTTAATCAGGTAGAACTAGATGAACTGCTTTCAGAACTCGATTTTTAACCTCAACTTAATGTTTAACCCTCCTGCTTGATAACAACTATGCCATCACCTAATCTTCCCAGTGAAATTGAAAATCGTAAAAGCGAACATCTGCGAGTTTGTATCGAAGAAGATGTAGAGTTTCAACAACTTACAAACGGTTTAGAAAAATATCGTTTTACCCATTGTTGTCTTCCTGAACTTGACCGTAGCGATATTGAACTGGGGACAACCTTTTTGGGGAAATCTCTAAAAGCTCCAATTCTCATCTCTTCCATGACCGGAGGAACAGAATTAGCCCATTTAGTCAATACTCGATTGGCAACGGTCGCTCAACGTTATGGTTTAGCGATGGGGGTGGGTTCTCAACGCATTGCACTCGAACAACCGGAATTAGCGCCGACCTTTGCAGTCCGTTCTCTGGCGCCAGATATTCTCCTGTTAGCGAATTTAGGGGCTGTACAGTTAAATTACGGCTGCGGTTTAGAAGACTGTTTAAAACTGGTGGAATTATTAGAAGCTGATGCTTTAATTCTGCATCTCAATCCTTTACAAGAATGGGTTCAATCGGAAGGCGATTCCAATTTTAAAGGGTTACTCGCTAAAATCGAGCAAATTTGCGCTCAATTGCCCGTTCCCGTCATCGCCAAGGAAGTCGGAAATGGCATCTCTGCGGTGACGGCCAAACAATTAATTGAAGCCGGAGTCGCTGCGATTGATGTGGCTGGGGCCGGAGGCACGTCCTGGGCTAAAGTCGAAAGTCAAAGAGCCAAAGACAACAGACAAAGGCATCTCGGACAAGTTTTTGCCGATTGGGGTTTGCCTACGGCTGAATGTATTACTGCCATTCGGTCTATGAATTCAACCATTCCTTTGATTGCTTCTGGAGGCTTAAAAAATGGCTTAGACCTTGCCAAATCCATCGCTTTAGGAGCCGATTTAGGAGGGTTGGCTCGACCGTTTCTCGTAGCAGCGATTGAATCAGAAGCCGCCGTTGATGAGTTGGTAAAATTTTTAATTGCTGAACTTGAAATTGTTTTATTTTGCACCGGAAATCCTAATTTATCCGCCCTTAAAAATTCAGGAGCCTTAAAACCATGTTAAAGTTTTCAATGGAATTGTGTTATCCCCAGCTTGATGTCAAAACCTTAAGCGTTGGCACTTTGGGTCCAAAAGAAACCAGTAGTGAACAAACCTTAAATTATCTAATTTCTCAATGGAAATTACAACAGATTTCGGTTAATAGTCATTTATTTGATAGCTTTACAGATTTAAAAGAATCTTTACTCGACAATCAGATAGATTTGGCGTTAGTACCCCATGCCTATGAAAGAATTAATGATTTCTACATGGAACCGAGTTTTAAACTAGGTTTTATCTTCACCTATCCCACACCCGTTTACGGATTAGCCAAGCGAAAAAATGAAGGAATCGTTTTAGAAAACTGTACCCTAGTTACTCATCCCGCTCCTCTTCCTTTACTTCCCTATTTATTACCTAGCGACCTGAATCAAAACAAGATTAAAATCAAATTTGTCAATTCTACCAGTGTTGCCGCTATTCAAGTTAAACAGGGGTTGGCAGATTTAGCCATTACCAATGAAAATGCCATCCGAGAACATGATTTAGAATTTATTTCACAATATGGTAAAATTGAGATGAGTTGGTCTTTATTTCACAAACAGGAAAACACCATGATTCAAAGTATTTATTTACCTGTGCATACCTAAAAAAGCTCCCTATCCGATGAAAATAGTTGCCTTCATCACAGAAAAATAATTGAGAGTTTAAATTTCAATTTCATTTTGAACTTGTCCCCTAAAATCATGTCTAAATTTTTCCCAATTCCCAAGCCTATTAAACTCAATCCTCATGTAGAATTAGAGGTTTTTCAATGCCAAAATACCATTTTTCAATTATCCGCTGTAGCTCCTAATGCTAAACTTGAATCCCACCAACATCCTGAAAGTCAAATTGGCATGGTACTCTCAGGAGAACTGGAACTGTATATTAAAGATGTGATTAAACCCTTGAGAGCTTTACAAGATATTCATGTCGCCGATGCTAATGTTTCTCATGGTTTTGTTAATCCTTTGTCCGAAGCGATGATTGGATTTGATCTTAAACGGATTACCTCTTCTTTACCTTCAGAAGACGTTGTATTAACCCTATCAAACAACCAAGATAAAATCACTCATTTACCTTGTCAATCGGTTAAGGGTTCTTGGTTTGAAATCGTGATGATGAAAATCCCGTCTAGTTATTCCATTCCCCCACATCAAGGTCAGCAAGAAGAAATCGGATTTATTTTAAATGGACAATTAGAAATTTTTATAGAAAATGAAGAACAGTGTTTAGAATATGGTCAAATTTATTATGCTCCTTCAAAAGTTTTAAAAAAGGGATATAATTCATCGAATCAAGATATTAATTTGATTAAAATTTTAATTTAGTTTGTTTTAAAATTTTAAGTTTAACCACAAAATGCTAGGACAAAGTTTATGGATTTAGGATTAAAAGATAAAGTGGCTTTGATTACGGGAAGTAGTGCGGGAATTGGGTTTACCATTGCTGAAAAATTAGCAGAAGAAGGCTGTCACTTAATTATTTGTGGTCGCAATTCCCAACGCTTAGAACAAGCTTATCAATCTCTGGTTCAAGCTTATCCTTCCCAACAAATTCTGCGTTTAGTGGCTGATGTCCATCAAGCTCAAGATTCTGAACAATTAATACAAGACTCTTTAAATCAATACGGCAAAATTGACATTTTAGTCAATAATTCTGAAGGAGCTAACTTTGCTGAAAATTTAATTGAAAACCTTTCCGATGAAGATTGGTTAAACGTTTTTCAAGGAAAATTAATGGGTTATATTCGCTTAACCAATTTAGTGTTACCGATTATGAAAAAACAACATTGGGGAAGAATTGTTAATATCATTGGGACATCGGGAAAAGAGCCATCTCCTCGTTTAGTTAAATCGGGTGTTGTCAATGCAGCTTTAATGAATTTTACCAAATCAGTAGCTAGACAAACCGCCCCCTATAATGTTTTAATTAATAGTGTTAACCCCGGCGTTATTGATACCCCTAGACATCGAGAATATTTAGAAATTTATGCCAAAAAGCAAGGAACAACCCCAGATTTAATCCGAGAAGGAATTCTAAAAACAATTCCCATGAATCGAATTGGTACGACTGAAGAATTTGCTAATCTCGTTGTATTTTTAGCTTCAGAATGTGCGAGTTATATAACGGGAATTACTATTCCCATCGATGGTGGTTTATCCTCGTCAGCATTTTAAATTCAACCCTCCAGCATCATCAACAAGCATCATGAACACACAAACTAAACTCTCAAACCAAGCTCTTAACTATTATCCCATCGCAGATAAACAGTTTTTTCCCGTGTATTCCTATATGAATAATAGGATTAATATGTGGAATACAGAAAGAAAATTAAAACAAGAACTTCTCAATAATTCTTCAGTCATATTTGTTTATCAAATGGGGAAAGTCGGTTCAATGAGTACCTATTTGACCCTAAAAAAACATCTGCAAAATCAAGCTATTTATCATATCCATAATCTGAATTCAGAACATTTCTCAAAAATTTGGGAAACAATGCAACTGGAGAAACATTATCATGCTTTTACCTTTGGGCATTCCTGTATGACCAAATATTTAAGCGAACACATTGAGGAAATTAAAAATCAAAAAAATATTAAAATTATTACTGGAGTCCGAGAACCCATCGCCCGTAATATTTCTTGGTTTTTTCAAGTCATTCATTGTCAATCTGTTTTTCCTGAATTTTTCATAAAATATCAAGAAGGATTAATCACAATGGATGAAATTATTAAAAAATTTTGGTCTCAAAAATTTGTTTATGGAAAGCAGTTTGACTGGTTTGAAGAAGAATTGCAACCAGTTTTCGGCATTGATATCGCTTCCATTGATTTTCCGAAAGAAAAAGGTTATGCGATTGCAAATTTCCCAGACAGAAATATTGACTTATTAGTCTTAAAATTAGAAAAACTTGATTCTTGCTTAAAAGAAGCCCTAGAAACTTTTTTAGGTGTTGAAAATTTAGATTGTGAACGACTTGACCGAGCAGACTTTTTAGAAGCGGATGACTATCTCATCTATGATAATTTAAGAAAGAGTCTGACCTTTAGTGATGAATATTTAGAAGAAATTTATGATCAACCATTAGTGCGTCATTTTTACACCGATGAAGAAATTAACAAATTTAAACTCAAGTGGTCTAGTCAACGTTAAAGGTAATTCGTTCTAAGTTTATCGTATTTATTGAATAAAATTTGATTCAATAAACTCACGCACATTTTTATTTAATCTATTGGGAAAAACAATGGTAACACCTCAAAAATCTAAGGTTAGTAAAAAAGATATTGAATCCATTTATCCCCTTTCTCCCATGCAGCAGGGGATGCTGTTTCATTCTTTATATAATCCAGAATCAAAGACCTATTTATCACAAATTCAAATCACCTTGCAAGGTAATTTAGATATTAATGCATTCCAACAAGCTTGGCAAAAAGTAGTAGATAGACATAGTATTTTACGGACTTGTTTTGCTTGGAAAAAAACCAAACAGCCTTTACAAGTGGTTAGAAAAAATGTCACCTTACCTTGGTTTAATTATGATTGGCGAGCGCATTCTCTCGCCGAACAAGAAACTAAATTTCAGGAATTATTAATCTCTGATAAAGAGCAATATTTTGAATTAGATAAAGTCCCCTTACTTCGATGTCATTTAATTCAAGTCGAAGATCAAAAATATGAATTTATCCATACTGGACATCATATTTTATTAGATGGTTGGGCAACAGCAATTCTGTTGAAAGAAGTTTTCGAGTTTTACGCTGGACTCATCAACCATCGACCCGTCAATTTACCGACACCCCGCCCTTACCAAGACTATATTAATTGGGTACAACAGCAAGATCAAACTGAAGCCGAACGATTTTGGCGACAAAATCTTCAAGGTTTTACCTCTCCAACTCCATTAGTCGTTGATAAACCGTTAAATCCTCTTGTTACTCAAAGTAAAAATTATCTTCATCAAAAATCAAAACTTTCTCCAGAAATTACCAGTCGTCTGAAATTACTCGCCCAAGAATATCGCCTTACTCTTTCTACCCTAATTCAAGGAGCTTGGGCTTTATTATTACATCATTATAGTAGTGAATCTGATATTGTATTTGGGGCAACCGTTTCGGGACGACCGCCCAATTTTACAGGAATTGAATCGATGGTAGGGATGTTTTTAAATACCTTACCCGTTCGCATCAAAATTGAGCCTCAACTTGAATTATTAACTTGGTTTCAACAATTACAACAAGAGCATTTAGAACGAGAGCAATATAGTTATAGTTCTTTAATTGATATTCAAAAATGGAGTGAAATTCCGTCCCCTCATTCAGTTTTTGAAAGTTTTGTTGTCTTTGAAAATTTACCCTTTAGCGACAATGATAGTCAGAATTTAGGCGGTTTACAAGTCGGTGAAATGCAAGATTATGGCAATGCTGATTATCCCTTAACGGTTATTGTCACCCCTGGAGAAGCCTTAAGTATTAAAATTATTTATCCTCAAGAACGATTTGAAAATGACACCATTGAAAGGATATTAGGTCATTTTAAAACCTTATTAGAAGGAATCGCTATTAATCCCCATCGTCGGATTCAAGACTTACCTGTATTAACGGAAGCTGAACGTCAATTATTATTAATTGAATGGAATCAAACTGCACCCGAAAAACTCCTAAAACAGTGCGTTCATGAATTATTTGAACAACAAACCCTCAAAACCCCTTCAGCCATCGCCGTTGTTTTTCAAGAGCAAGAATTAACCTATCAAGAACTCAATGAGTCTGCCAATCAACTGGCTCATTATTTACGAAAAATTGGGGTGAGTTCTCAATCTTTGGTCGGGATTTGTTTAGAACGGTCTGTTAATATGGTAATTGCCGTTTTAGCAGTGTTAAAAGTAGGCGGTGTTTGTGTTCCTCTAGACCCAACCTATCCTCAAGAAAGACTTTCTTACATCCTGCAAGACACCCAAATCAAAACCTTATTAACCCAAAAAGATTGTCAATCTCTTTTAAACAGTGAAACCATTTCTCAACGGATTTTATTGGATGAACAAGGGTCAGAAATTGCCTTAGAACCCAAGACTAATCTTGACAACCCCGTGAGTTTAAAGGATTTGGCCTATATTATTTATAGTTCAGGCTCTACGGGTGTGCCAAAAGGGATTATGATCCTGCATCAATCCTTAACCAATATTATTGAGCATCATCAGGCGAAAATGTCACCGGAGAGAAATTTCTTACAATTTGCTCCCTTCAATTTCGATGTTAGCTATCACGAAATGTTTGCAGCCTGGTGTTTAGGGGGAAGCTTATTTATTGTTCCAGAAGATGCCCGCTTAGACCTTGCTAAAATAAGTCAATTATTGGCAAATAACCCCATTCATAAAGCGATTTTGCCCGTTACTTTGTTACAACAATTAATTGAAACCTATAGTGAGGAAACCTACTTATTTGCTAACTTGCGTGAAATTATTTCAGCTGGAGAGCAATTACAAATTACCCCAGCGATGATTTCTGCATTCAAGAAACTCGAACATTGTACGCTTTACAATTTTTATGGACCCACAGAAGCGGATATCGTTACCAGTTATACCTTTGACCCTAATCCTGAGCTTTGGCCGAAGTATATTCCCATTGGTAAACCCGCGATTAATGTGCAAGTTTATATTTTAAATTCTCATCTTCAACCTGTACCCATCGGAGTCACTGGCGAGTTATATGTTGCGGGTGGCGGTTTAGCGCGGGGTTATTTCAACAATCCCCAATTAACCAAAGAAAAATTTATTCCTAATCCCTTTAGCGATAATTCATTGCTGTATAAAACTGGAGATTTAGCTCGTTATTTACCCAATGGAGACATTGAATATTTAGGAAGAATTGATGATGTGGTCAAAGTTAGAGGTTATAGAATTGAATTAGGGGAAGTAGAAACTATTTTAAATCAACATCCTCAAATTGCCCAAGCCATTGCTACAGTTCAGGGAGAAACCGCCAGAGAAAAATATTTAGCCGCTTATTTTATTCCCCGTCCAGGTGAAACCGTAAACCAAGTTGAATTACGTCATTTCCTTGAAAACTGGCTACCCGATTATATGATTCCCTCTGCTTTTGTGGTGATGGAATCTTTTCAACTCAGTCCTAACGGTAAAGTTGATCGAAAAGTCTTACCAATACCCGATAAAAACCCCTTATCGTTAACTCAAAATTATGTCGCTCCTCGAACTGCAATTGAAGAAGTTTTAGCAGAAATTTGGGCAGAAATTTTAGAAGTAGAACGAGTTGGGATTGAAGACGATTTCTTTCTGTTAGGTGGGCATTCTTTAAAAGCGATTCAACTGATTAGTAAAATCCGTCAAACCTTAGAAATTGAAATTTCTGTGCGTCAACTTTTTAATCACTCAACTATCAGCCAATTAACTCAAGTCATGATTGAATTAGTGGGGCATGAAGGTTTACTGAATGAAATTGCCGTAACAGTTCAAGAAATTTCCAAACTTTCACCAGAAGAAGTTCAAGCTTTATTATCTCAAAGCTGAACCTAAATGAATTAAACTTTATATAATGGACATTGATTTAAACTGAAGGAAAAAAATGACAAATCATCTCTTTGATTTAACAGGTAAAGTTGCAATTATCACGGGTGCTGCCCGAGGAATTGGTCGGGTATTAGCCCAAGGATTAGCACAAGCTGGAGCTAAGGTGGTAATTGGTGATATTAATCAAGTTGGTGCTGAACAAACGGTTCAACTGATTCAAGAAGCAGGAGGCGAAGCCATCGCAATTGAGACCGATGTTCGTCAACGTCAAGCTTGTCAGAATTTAATTAACCAGGCGGTTGCTCATTATGGTCAACTCGATATTATGGTCTGTAATGCAGGAGTTGAAATTCTCAAAAACACTGATGAATTAGAAGAATTTGAATGGGATCAGGTTATTAATGTTGACTTAAAAGGTTATTTTAATTGCGCTCAACTCGCAACCAAACAAATGATCAAACAAGGAACAGCAGGTTCAATTATTATGAATTCTTCTATCTGTGCTTTCGTTGCTGTTCCCAAATCTTCAGGAGCATATAGCGCCGCAAAAGGTGGTGTCAATCAATTAGTAAAATCCCTAGCGGTAGAATTAGCTAGTCACAAAATTCGAGTCAATGCTTTTGCACCGGGCTATATGAATAATATGATGGAAGGAACAGAAGGTTTACGTTCAACTTCGGATGAAATGGACGAATTATATACTAGAATTCCCATGAAACGAACCGGAGATTTAGAAGAGTTAATTGGCCCTGTCGTGTTTTTAGCGTCTGAAGCTTCCTCTTATGTAACTGGAACAATTTTAATGGTAGATGGAGGTTATACCGCTATTTAGCATCAATAATTAAACAATTTTTAGGTTGATTTGTATCCATGAAACCAACCTAAAATCACTAAATTAAATAAATCCTATTAACTCATGTCAAAAATGAACCATAATTCTCAAGACCAACAAAAATTACTCAAGCTGTTACTACAAAAAAAAGGAATCGGTGTAAAAACGAATACAATACCGACTAGAAATCCGTCTCAATTTGTACCGCTTTCTTTTTCTCAAGAACGACTTTGGTTTTTGTACCAATTAGAAGCTCAAGGCTATACCTATAATATGCCGTTTCGCTTTCAAATTGAAGGCAATTTAGATATTGAAATCTTTAGAAAAGCTTTGGAAACTATTATGCAACGTCATGAATTGTTGCGAACTTGTTTTCAAGAAGTTGACGAAATTCCCCGACAAATTATTAACCCGAAAATTCATTTAAATTTTACCTTGCTGGATTTACAGTCTTTATCTTCTGCGGAACAAACCCAAGAATTAGAGCGATTAACCGAACAAGAAATTTATACTCCCTTTGACTTAACCCAAGCTCCCTTAATGCGGACTTTTTTGGTTAAAATAAAAGCTAATTCTTATCTTTTATTTTTGAGTTTACACCATTCTATTTTTGATGGCTGGTCAATGAAAGTTTTACTCGAAGAACTTTCTAGTTTATATCAAGCTTTTTTACAAAAACAATCTAATCCTTTACCCGATTTGCCTATTCAATATGGTGATTTTGCCGTTTGGCAAAGACAAAAGTTACAAGGAGATAAACTCACCCAGGAAGTTAATTATTGGCAACAAAAATTAACGGGAATTCCACCCTTATTGGAAATTCCCACTGATCATCCTCGTCCTCCCATACAAACGTTTAAAGGCAATAATTGTACATTTAAACTAAGTCCAGAATTAAGCCAACACCTGAAAAATATTAGCCAAACGTCAACCGCTACCTTAAATATGACGCTGTTAACGGCTTTTAATATTTTATTATATCGTTATAGCAGTCAAGAAGATATTGTGATTGGAATTCCCAGTGGAAATCGACAGTTTCCTGAAATTGAACCCTTAATTGGTTGCTTTATTAATACCTTACCCATTCGCACTCAGTTTAAAGAAAATCTCTCGTTTAAAGCTTTATTAAATCAAGTCAAACAAGTAGTTTTAGAAGCTTATGAACACCAAGATTTACCCTTAGAGAAGGTGGTAGAAGCGGTAAATCCTCAACGAAACATAAGTTATAGTCCTTTATTCCAAGTGATGTTTTCTTGGGAAGATATGCTGCACATTAATCATTTTTCGATGGCGGATTTAAAATTAACTCCCGTCACGATGAATGCTTTAATTGCTCAATTTGATTTAACCTTAGCCATGCAAGAAACGACTGAGGGTTTAGTTGGATCGTTTGATTATAATTGCGCGTTGTTTAATCAAAACACAATTGAGCGCATGATTACCCACTTTAAAACTTTATTAGAAGGAATTGCCGTTAATCCTGAACAATCAATTGAATTATTACCAATTTTACCGTTATCAGAACAAAAGTTATTAGCTCAATGGAATCAGACTAATATTGCTGAAAATCCAAAGGTTTGTATTCATGAATTATTTGAACATCAAGTTTTAAAAACGCCGAATGATATTGCCATAGAATGGGGCAAGGAAAAAGTCACCTATCAAGACTTAAATTATCGTGCCAATCAATTAGCTCATTATCTCCAATCTAAGGGGGTTAAAGTTGAATCATTAGTGGGTATTTGTTTAGAACAATCTGTATCTATTATTATCAGTTTTTTGGCAATTCTTAAAATGGGTGCTGCTTATCTTGTTCTAGCTCCCAATTATCCCCAAGAGCGTTTAAACTATATCTTAAATGATGCTCAAGTCTCGGTATTAATCACTCAAAATACCTTGGTTAATTTATTCCGTGATCATCAAGCAGAAGTGGTTTGTCTGGATAATGAAGAAAACTTAATTGTTAGTCAAAGCCAAAACAATTTAGTTAACCCTATTCAGCCAAATAATTTAGCTTATATTATTTATACCTCTGGTTCAACAGGCACTCCTAAAGGGGTTATGATTGAACATCAAAGTTTAGTTAATCATAGCTTAGGAATCATTAAAGCCTATGATTTAACAAGTCGTGACCGAATTTTACAATTTGCTTCTTTTACCTTTGATGTAGCTGCTGAAGAAATTTATCCAACCTTTTTAACGGGTGCAACTTTAGTCATGCGTCCTGCATTAATATTCCCTTCTTTAGCCGATTTTACTCAATTTATTCAGCACAATCGTTTAACGGTAATTAATCTTCCTGCTACTTATTGGCATGAATGGGTATTAGATTTATCTCAAACTTTAATAACTTTACCTGAAACCCTACGCTTAGTGATTACAGGAAGTGAAGAAGTATTACCAGAGCGATTAATATTATGGCAAAAAATACTATCAAATAGTCAACGAGAAGATATCACTTGGCTGAATGCTTATGGTCCGACAGAAGCGACGATAACTACCACGGTTTTTAATCCCAATTTGAGTCATAAAATTGCTCAAATTCATTCTGTTGCTATTGGTAAACCGATTACAAATACACAGGTTTATATTTGTGATCGCTATTGTCAACAAGTCCCCATTGGAATACCGGGAGAACTGTTAATTGGAGGTTTAGGTTTGGCTAAAGGTTATCTCAATCGCGATGATTTAACCCGTGAAAAGTTTATTACTCATGCTTTTAATTCATCAGAATATCAACGTTTCTATAAAACTGGAGATTTAGCTCGTTATTTACCCGATGGAAATATAGAGTTTTTAGGACGCATTGATAATCAAGTCAAAATTCGAGGGTTTCGTATTGAAATTGGCGAAATTGAAGCCGTATTAACTGAATACCCAGATGTCCGAGTGACGGCGGTAATTGTTCGAGAAGATCAAAAAAATAATAAACAATTAGTGGCTTATATTGTGCCAAAATCTCCATCCATTGATCCTGCAAAATTGCGAAGTTTTCTCAAACAGAAATTACCAGATTATATGATTCCAGCTTTCTTTGTACAGCTTCAAGAATTGCCCTTAATGAGTAGTGGGAAAATTGATCGTAACGCTTTACCCGCACCCACCGAAATTCAGGAGCAAAAAACGATGATTACACCCCGAACAGCTACGGAAAAAATTGTTGCTGAGATTTGGCAAGATGTTTTAGGGTTAAAGCAAATTAGTATTTTCGATAATTTCTTTGACTTAGGTGGTCATTCTTTAAAAGCTGCCCAAGTGATTTCTCGACTGCGAGAACAATTAGCTATTAATATTCCTTTAAACTATCTTTTTTCAGAACCGACGGTAGCAGGATTATCCTCTAATTTAGACTTGAATTTATCTGATGAAATTGAGAGCGATCAAATCCCAGATTGGCAAGTCGAAATTACCTTAGATCCCTCCATTCAACCGCCGAATCTTGTGGCTCCCTTTCCTCAAAAACCTGCTGATATTTTGCTAACAGGAGCTACGGGTTTTCTCGGAATTCATTTATTAGCTGAATTATTAGACAAAACAGAAGCTAATATTCATTGTTTAATTCGAGACAAAAGTTTAGAACAAGCTCAAGCGAAAATTTACCAGAAATTAAAAATCTTTCAATTATGGGATGAACAGAAAAGCTCTCGTATTATTCCTGTTATTGGTGATTTATCCCAAAAGCGTTTAGGAATGTGTGAACCAGATTTTCTGGACTTAGGGAATCAAATTGATGTGATTTATCATAATGGAGCTTGGGTTAATGCCATTTATCCCTATTCAATACTGAAACCCACTAATGTTTTAGGAACAGCAGAAATCTTGAGATTAGCGTGCTTAATTAAAACTAAACCTGTTCATTTTGTCTCAACGATTTCTATTTTTTCCCCCAGTTATGCTCAAGGAAACTTAATTCAAGAATCTGATCTTCTAGGTATAAATCATGGACTCAATGCTGGTTATACTCAAAGTAAATGGGTTGCTGAAAAATTAATCATGGAAGCTGGAAAACGGGGACTTCCGATGACAATTTTCAGAGCGTCTCGAATTATTGGACATAGCAAAACCGGAATTTGTAATAGAGAAGATTTGTTTTGTCGTATGATTAAAGGCTGTATTCAATTAGGAATGATTCCTGATTTTGGCGATAGTACAGAAGACCTCACTCCTGTGGATTATGTGAGTGGTGCAATTATACATTTAGCCAGTCAAGAAAGCTCTTTAGGGAAAGCATTTCATTTGTTGAATTCTCACCCAACCTTAAATCGTGACTTATTTGATTGTGTTCGGGAAATGGGTTATCCGTTGCAGTTGGTTTCTTTTGAAAAATGGCGATCACATTTAACAGAACAATGTAAAATTAATACAGATAATGCTTTATCTCCGGTGTTAGATAATTTTTCAGATGAAAATTTATCCGCAGGTTATCCCCCCCAGTTTGATGCTCAAAATACGGTAATGGGGTTAAAGGGTACAGCCTTTAATTTTCCAAAAATTGATGACAGATTGTTAAAAACTTATTTTGAATATTTTACTAAAATTGGGTTTTTAACACAATAAATGATCGATTTCATCACACTCCATAAGCTGAATTGCACAGCTTATCTCATACCCAGATTCAAAATATCCAGAGCATCAATTCTAAGAGGGAAATGTTATGTTTAACTTAAAACATAAATTATGTTTATTAATTTCAAAATTCTTAGAAGAACAAGAACGAATCGAAAAACGTAAACAACTTTCCGAAAATGCCACGGTTCACAGTTCCGTAAAATTTATCGGAAAGTGTGAAAATTATAGGGTAGATAAAAGTTTAATTACTATCGGAGAAAATACCATAATATTAGGTGAATTGTTTTTATTTACCCATGATGGAAAAATAGAAATCGGTAAAAATTGTTATATTGGTGAGAAAACTGGAATTAGATCAGCAAATTCTATCAAAATTGGCAATGAAGTTATAATTGCCGATGATGTCAATATTTATGATACCGATGCTCATTCATTAAATTATGTTTTAAGACAGAAATAATTTGTGGAAGTCGTCATTTTAAATAATCTGATTAAGGATGCTAAATATCTTGATATAAAATCTGCACCAGTGGTGATAGAAGATCATGTTTGGATTGGATTTAATGTTGCGATTCTTAAAAGGGTTACGATTGGGAAAGGAGCAATTATTGGAGCAGGTTCGGTGGTGACACAAGATGTAGAACCTTTTACTGTTGTTGCTGGTAATCCTGCCAAAATTATCAAACGATTATGAATCTGCTCCAATGCCTAAACAATAGGTTAATATTGATTACTGATATGTAAAAAATCTAGAAAATAGTAGTAATAGAATTTGTGATAATAATGCAGATTTTTATGGTATGCTGAATTAGTGTCTAACTCAATAGATAGACATTAAAAGTTCTAATGTCCCCCATTTTAGTGCGAGAAGAATTCTATGAATGTTGCAGAAAAAGCCTCAGATACTATAAATCTCAAAGAAGATACCCGAACTTTCAATCAATCTCTTCAAGAATTTTTAAGATTTATTCAAGTTTATTGGTATCCTAAAGAACACCAGGATAGAGCTTTTTCGCAGATTATTCGTTCCTGGGGAATGCTCGTTTTATTGTTTTTATTATTAGTGGGAGTAGTAGGTCTTAATGCGTTTAATAGTTTTGTTTTTAGAGACTTAATTAGCGTCACAGAAGCTAGGGATGCAGAAAAATTAACTCATTTTGTCATTATTTATGGGATTACTCTAGGCAGTATGACGTTTTTCACAGGATTGTCTAGGTTTCTTAAAAAACTAATTGCGCTGGATTGGTATCAATGGATCAATAGTAGTATCTTGCAAAAATATTTTAAAAATCGTGCTTATTATCAAATTAATTTTAAAGGGGATATTGAAAATCCAGATCAACGTTTATCCCAAGAAATTCAACCCATTGCCAGAACAACGATGGACTTTTTAACAACCTGTGTTGAAAAAGTTATGGAGATGCTGGTTTTTATTGTCATCCTTTGGTCAATTTCTAAAACCATTTCTATTGTGCTTCTGGTTTATACGATTATTGGAAATATTCTTGCCACCTATATTACTCAACAACTAAATAAAGTCAATAAACAACAATTAGAAATCGAAGGAACCTATAAATACGCCATTACTCATGTTCGGACTCACGCTGAATCAATTGCATTTTTTAGAGGGGAAGAAAAAGAGTTAAATATTATTCAAAGAAAGTTCAATCAGGTGATTAAAATCATGATTGAAAGAATTAATTGGGAAAGAACCCAGGAATTTTTTAACCGAGGCTATCAATCCATTGTTCAAATCTTCCCCTTCTTAATTGTTTCCCCATTATATATTAGTGGTGAAATTGAGTTTGGACAAGTTAACCAAGCCAGCTATTGTTGCTATTTCTTTTCCACAGCCTTATCCGTGTTAGTGGATGAATTTGGACGCTCCGGTGAGTTTATTAATTATATTGAACGTTTAGAAGAGTTTTACCAAGCTTTAGAGGGTGTAAGCAAACAAAAAACCCCAGTTAATACCATTAAAGTCATTGAAAATAACAATCTAGCTTTTGAGGATGTCACCTTACAAACTCCCGATGCCGCTAAAGTGATTGTCGAACATTTATCCCTATCCGTTGAACCAGGGAAAGGTTTATTAATTGTTGGGCCAAGTGGTCGAGGAAAAAGTTCTCTTTTACGCGCTATTTCTGGGTTATGGAATACAGGGACAGGTCATTTGGTGCGACCTCCCCTCGACGATTTATTATTTTTACCCCAACGTCCTTATATCATTTTAGGAAACTTGCGTGAACAGCTAATTTATCCTCAAACGACAACGGAGATGAGTGAATCCCAATTAAAAGAAATCTTACAAGAAGTTAACCTGCAAGATGTTCTTAATCGCATCAAAAATTTTGATGAGGAAGTGGATTGGGAAAATATTTTATCCTTAGGAGAACAACAACGTCTAGCCTTTGCGCGACTATTCGTTAATCAGCCAGATTTTGTGATTTTAGATGAAGCCACCAGTGCTTTAGATTTAAAAAATGAAGATCATTTATATAAACAGTTACAACAAACTGGAAAGACCTTTATTAGTGTCGGACATCGAGAAAGTTTGTTTAACTACCATCAAAAGGTTTTGGAACTTTCCGAGGATTCTACTTGGCGCTTAATGAGGATGGAAGACTATCATCCATCAGCAGCGATTGCAACTCATTCTAACAATGCCAAAACCGTTGATGAAACGATAGAAATTGTCTCTGAAATTAACAATCAAGACAATTTTACCCATCAAGAAATGCAAAAACTGACCAACTATAGCTTAAGTACCATCAAAAATAAAGCCAGTCGAGGTCAAATAATTGTTGCCAATGATGGCATGAGCTATCGTTATGACAAAACCCTTGATATTGCCAAATGGGTGAGAGTTTAGCTTCTCAAGGAGCTTCGATCGAACTTAAAAAGGCATCTCGCCGCAGTTCGGGAACCTTCAAAGAAGATTCTCGACCCATTACATTGTTCGCCAATTCCGAGTTGAATTGGCGAATTAAAAGCCGCCAGGACTTAAATAACTGGGATTTTCCTGTAGGGAAGTATCGAAGGGATTGGGTAAATCTTGGGTGCGAATTAAGGGGCCAGACTGTTGCTGTTGCATGACATCATAGTATAAAGTTTCGACCAATTTCGCATCCCGGGTAATCATATTATCGAAATAGGAACCTTGCATAAAAGTACGCCAACCCTCCCGAGAGTTGAACTGTCCTAAAATGCTGGTGTAGTCGTAGAAACGACCCGTATTGTTATTAACAGCGCGGTTAAACAAACCGGGGATATTATTAAATCCCACCGCCGTATCGGGAGAGGGGACAAGTTGCAATTGTTGGGTTTTTACCGGTGCCGGAGTGGTGGCGGGGGAACGTTGGGCGATCGCAATAGGCGAACTCAACCAGACTAAACCGGTTAAACAAAACAGGGAAGGAAGTAAAAATTGAGCGCGCATGGCTAAAAATCTCCTCACAGGGATAGGGTTAATTAAAAAATCGCGTCAATGGGATGAGAAAGAAATCAATACTAGCGATCGAGTCAATATATAATGACTTTTGGCTTAATTGTAACCGAAATTTTGGAGTCAGTCAGGCTCCCAATCCTGAAAATATGGCTAATTCCTCGGTAGCGAATCTCGATACTGCTTCCCTGCGTCAATTTCTCCTCGATGCTCTTGTCCGTCTTGCCTATGGAGAGGGGGATTTCACCCTGTCTTCAGGACAAAAAAGCAGCTACTATATCAACGGCAAACAAGTTACCCTCACTGCTGAGGGAGCTTTAGCCGTGGGGCGTTTATTGCTGTCGCTACTGCCTCCAGATACCCAAGCGGTGGCAGGATTAACCCTAGGGGCGGATCCGATTGTCAGCGCCGTTATTGTGGTATCTGCCTACGAAAATCGTCCGATTCCAGCTTTAATTGTCCGCAAAGAGGCAAAAGGTCACGGAACCATGGCTTATATCGAGGGGCCGATTTTAAACCCGGGTGCCGCGGTGGTTGTCCTCGAAGACGTGGTGACAACGGGCAAAAGTGCCATGGTAGCGGTAGAAAGATTACGCGATGCCGGTTATCAAGTAGATTTAATCATTGCTTTGGTGGATAGAGAGCAAGGAGGGGCGGAATTTTACCAATCTCAGGGAATAAAGTTTCAAGCTTTGTTTTCGATTCGGGATCTACAGGCGGCTTATCATAATAAATAGGGTTTGCGGCAAAAAGTTTTTCCTGGTGGCAGGGTGTGGGGTGTGGGGTGTGGGGTGTGGGGTTTTACCAGTTTTGAGGTGGCCAATTACCTAATTTTCAGGGAAAAAGTCCCGGAATTTTCCCCCTGATCACTCCCATGCCTGGTACTTTTTGATTGACAAAAAGTCTAAAAGTCTTACCCAACAAGGTTTTTAGATTTTTTCAGCCTACCCTAAATAGCGGGGAGTGGCCAGAAACGCTCGATAACTGGGTTTTAACAGTCGGTAAAACTTATCGCACAAGGGACTGGAGAGCTGCTTTAACTGCCTAAACGGTAAGTTATCTAGATTTTTTTCCTGTGAATAATTGGTCACTAGCTGAGGTTGTCGGCGCTAAGAAACAGCTGGGAACATTGATAGATTCAGAGTCTAACTATTGACTAATACCTATTCTCGGCGGGGGAATCAAGATTGCTTGACTCTCTTGGCTGCTAATGAGTTGAAGCCTTTGTCACTTTACTGATAACCCTCAGACCGACTAACTGTATACTAGGCTATAAGATTTGCTTAAAAATCTTCAGACCATGCCGAACTATCGACAGTACAGCGATCGCCAAATATGAATCAAGGCATAGATTTACAAGAAAGTTTCATTAAATCCCTAACAGACCTGGGATTAAGTGGAGGACTGGCTAAAGCGATTTGGATGCCTTTACCCATGTTCCTGATGATTATAGCCGCCACGGTGGGGGTTTTAGTCTGCGTCTGGTTAGAAAGAAAAATTTCCGCCGCCGTCCAACAGCGTATCGGGCCGGAATACGCAGGCCCCTTGGGCGTTTTACAACCGGTCGCCGACGGTCTGAAATTAGTCTTTAAAGAAGATGTCGTCCCCGCTAAGGCTGACCCTTGGTTATTCCTCTTCGGGCCGATTTTGGTGGTGATGCCGGTGTTTGTCTCCTATCTCATCGTCCCCTTCGGTCAAAATCTGGTGATTACTGACCTAAACGTAGGTATCTTTTTATGGATTTCCTTGTCCAGTATTGCCCCCATTGGCTTATTAATGGCGGGTTATGCCTCGAATAATAAGTATTCCTTGCTGGGAGGCCTGCGGGCGGCGGCGCAATCGATTAGTTATGAAATTCCTTTGGCTTTATCGGTATTAGCGATCGCGATGATGTCTAATAGTCTCAGTACCATTGATATTGTCGAACAACAATCCGGTTATGGCATTTTAGGCTGGAATATCTGGCGCCAACCGGTGGGGTTTCTGATTTTCTGGATTGCCGCTTTAGCTGAGTGTGAACGTCTGCCTTTCGATTTACCGGAAGCGGAGGAGGAATTAGTCGCCGGTTATCAAACCGAATACGCGGGGATGAAATTCGCTCTCTTTTATGTGGGTTCCTACGTTAACCTCGTGCTGTCGGCCCTAGTTTTCGCCGTCCTCTATCTTGGCGGTTGGGAATTTCCTATCCCCGTCAATGCTTTGGCCGGCTGGTTGGGAGTGAGTGAAACCAATCCCTGGCTACAAATTATCACCGCTTCCCTAGGGATTACGATGACAGTATTAAAAGCCTATTTTCTCATCTTCATCGCTATTCTCTTGCGTTGGACCGTACCCCGGGTTCGCATTGACCAATTACTCGATTTAGGCTGGAAATTCCTCCTACCAGTATCTTTAGTTAACTTACTACTTACCGCCGCCCTAAAACTAGCTTTTCCCTTTGCTTTTGGCGGTTAATTTCCTTTTTTGCCCTGTTAACCTACTATAACTCTGACCATCATGTTTAACATTCTCAAACAAGTCAGCGATTACGCCAAAGGTAGCATTCAAGCGGCGAAATACATCGGCGAAGGTTTATCCGTTACCTTTGATCATATGCGTCGTCGTCCGATTACCGTCCAGTATCCCTACGAAAAGTTAATTCCCTCGGAACGTTATCGGGGTAGAATTCACTTTGAGTTCGATAAATGTATCGCCTGTGAAGTTTGTGTGCGAGTTTGTCCGATTAATTTACCAGTAGTGGATTGGACTTTTAACAAGGAAATTAAAAAGAAAGAACTCAAACACTACAGTATCGATTTTGGGGTCTGTATTTTCTGCGGCAATTGTGTGGAATACTGTCCGACTAATTGTTTGTCGATGACCGAAGAATACGAACTAGCGACCTATGATCGTCATGAATTAAACTATGATAACGTCGCCCTAGGCCGTTTACCCTACAAAGTCACCCAAGATCCGATGGTGACACCTCTGAGGGAATTAGGTTATCTGCCTAAAGGTGTCATCGAACCCCACGATTTACCCGCCGGTAGTCAACGCGCCGGTAAACGTCCAGAAGAAATTACCGATTAATTAGCAGTTAGGGGGCTCCGAGACAGCTTTTTCTCCCCAATCCCCCCCGCAACGCGCACGCAGTGACCACCCCATCACCCAATCCCTCACTGATAACTAATAATTAATAACTCTCAAGCATAAAAGGAGATGAAACTACTGTGAATTTAGCCGAGGGCGTTCAAATAGTATCTTTTGGCATTTTAGCAGCCCTGGTAATCGGGACAGCTTTAGGCGTGGTACTATTATCTAATATCGTTTATTCCGCCTTTTTATTGGGTGGTGTTTTTATCAGCATTTCCGGTTTATATCTCTTACTAAATGCTGATTTTGTAGCGGCGGCACAAATTCTAATTTATGTGGGCGCAATTAACGTTTTAATTCTCTTTGCCATTATGCTTGTTAACAAGCAAGAGGACTTTTCTGATATTCCTAAACGTTGGATTCGTCGGGCATCTACTGCTTTAGTTTGTGTGGGTTTATTTGTCCTGTTATCGACCATGGTTTTAATCACGCCTTGGTCAATTTCTAGCACTTCTCCCGCAGTAGTGACTAATACTTTAGTAGAAATCGGTAAGCATTTCTTTAGTGATTTCTTGCTACCCTTTGAATTAGCTTCCGTGCTATTATTAATGGCCATGGTCGGAGCAATTATTTTAGCTCGTCGTGACCTTATCCCCACCCTGAAAGCTGAAGAACCTACGGCCACAGCCTTAACATTACCCGAACGACCTAGAGAATTAACCGCCCCTAAATAAGACCAAAGAAAGAGGTATCATGCAGATTCAGTTAGAGTATTATTTGTTATTAGCGGCGGCTTTATTTTGTATCGGAATTTATGGTTTAGTCACCAGTCGCAATGCCGTCCGGGTTTTAATGTCGATCGAATTGATGCTCAATTCCGTTAACATTAACTTAATGGGTTTTTCCAACTATCTTGACCCCGCTAATATCCGAGGCCAAATTTTTACTATTTTCGTGATTACCGTAGCGGCAGCCGAGGCAGCCGTGGGTTTAGCGATTATCCTGACTATCTATCGTAACCGCGACACGATCGATATGGAACAGTTTAACCTGCTCAAATGGTAAGGTTTTAAATAGGGTTTGCTGAATAAATCTAAAAACCTTGTTGGATAAGGTTTTTAAACTTTTTTTCCCTCAAAAAGTGCCGACCATTGGGGTGAACCCCACACCCCACACCCCACACCCCACACCCTGTCCCCACGAAAAACTTTTTCAGCAAACCCTAAATATTTCCCCCCCCTCTCTCCCTTTTTTGGGGAGAGTTTTTTTTGGCTAATTTTCCCTGTTAACGGGGATAAATCTCGGTGACAACTCGATCGGGGGAGCTACTACTAACAACAATGTTATTATCTTCTAAAGTTCCGATCGCTTTATCGCCAGTGAGATTAAATTTTGGTTCCTGTTGTTCATAGATAATATTCCCCTCGGCCTCGACAATTTTTTCCGACATTTTCCAAGTTAAGATCTGACTATACAATTGCGCCCCAGTTTTCTGATTAATTCCCTTAACCCCATCCTTGAGATAAGCGATACGATTGCCTAATTCCACCACCACACGATTACCAGTAATAGTGATTTGATCTTGATATTGAAAAATTTCCGTGGGGCGATCGGAAGTTAGGGTACGATTTTGATAGTTCCAAATTGCCTGAGAACCAGAAATCTGTAAAGGTGGTTCTAAAGAGCGATATTCGAGGTTTTCTTGCAGGATAACCTGATTATTTTTTCTTTCCCAACGACCGCCGATAGCAGTAAGGCGATCGATAATAGTTTTACTAATATAGCGATCAAAAGCGACTTTTTGATCGGTACTAATGACTTGTTGAGGAATTTCCCAGTACAGGCGCTCGGTTTGCAGGACAACACGGGATTCCTTGGCGGTAGCCACCACTTGACCTTGTAATTCTAGTTTTTCTTGGCGCGTGTCGTAGCGTCCTTGGCGCGCCTTAGCTTCTAGTTGTAGATGACTACCTTTGATCCCTTTGGGGGAGATTAAAACACCCTCCTTGGGTAGCCAACGCAATTCCGGCGCGTTAATAATGGCCTTATTGCGGGGATCCACAGCCACAATATTATCTTTGAGGAGAATTTCCTGGCCTTCCTTGTAAACTTCACCGCGGTCAGCACTAACCTGTAAAACCACTTTCCCATCTTGATAGATATTACCTTTGATATTTTCCAGACGGGCGATTTTTTGGTCTTGGGTGTAGGTAGCTTTTTTGACTTGAATTTTCCAGAGGGGTTGTCCGGAGGGGTTAGCCTGTTCTAAGGTGGCATTATTGAGAATTAAGCGGCCAGTTTCCTCAATTTTAGGCGATTCTGTCGGCGAAATTGTCGGCGGATCAGGCGGTTGACAGGCCGTTAATCCCAGCAAACCGATTAGAAGGGCAGCCCCGCGCCCAATTGATAGTTTTAATTGTAACCGCTGCCTCAATTTCGATCGCTCCGCTGCTATTTTCTCTCCTCCCAGTTTAGGGTAAGGGGTCGCCCCTTGACCGGTTGAAAGTAGTTCACTCGCTAGTTTTGCTAGGAAAAACCCCCGGTTGAACGGTGAGAGTTTGTTGTTTACCCCTGCGGTTAATCTCGATTTCCAGATTACCACCGATCGCACTGGTTTCTACACCTTGCTGCACATCCGAAGCGGTTTTAACGGGGTTTCCTGCCACAGTTTCGATGATATCACCCGCTTGCATTCCGGCTTTTTGAGCGGGGGAATTTTCCACCACTCGCAGGACGATTACCCCTTCATTTTGGTCAATATTAAAGTTTAATTCTTTAGTTTCGTTCAATTGCTGCCGTAATTCTGGGTTTAGCGTCACCATGTGGATACCGATGTAGGGATGTTCCGCTTTACCCTTGCTAGATAGCTGTCCCGCCACTTTTTGGGCGGTTTCGATGGGAATAGCAAACCCTAAACCCTGGGCATCGGCCCGAATTGCCGTATTAATACCGATAACTTCCCCCTTGGCGTTTAGCAACGGGCCGCCGGAATTGCCGGGGTTAATAGCGGCATCGGTTTGGATAAAACGAACCCGTTTATCTGGAACCCCCACTTCGCTGCTAGTGCGTCCTAGGGCGCTAATAATGCCCACTGTCACCGTATTATCTAAGCCTAGGGGATTGCCAATAGCGATCGCCCACTCCCCGGGGATTAAAGTTTCGGCCTTGCCAAAAGTCACCGTCGGTAAATTTTTCGCCTCGATTTTCACCAGGGCCACATCGGTCATATTGTCAACCCCCAGGACTTTACCTTGATGAGTTTGACCGTTTTTCAAAGTCACTTTTACTTGGGTTGTCCCTTCCACCACATGGGCATTAGTTAAAAGTAGTCCATCTGTACTGATTATAAACCCAGAACCGGTTCCTCGTTCTAAATGCTCCTTGGGAATCGGCACTTCATTACCAAAAAAGCGCCGAAAAAAGGGCTGTTTAAATTCTTCGGGAATTTGGTCGGCCACTTCCCGGGCCGAGTCAATCCGCACCACCGCCGGCCCGACTTTCTGCACGGCCTGGGCGATAAAATTAACATTGCCGTCGGTTTGGGGAATAACAGGGAGAGAGAGGGAAGCGGGGAGGATTGCCTGCGGTTTATTTACCTCTAGCGGCTCTTTTCTGCTTAAATACTGATTTCCTAGCACACCCACAGTACCACCTAGGGCGAGTAATCCCAGTGAAATCCCCAATCTTGTCAATAAACCCATAAGCTCTAGCCCTAAAATGTCGTGTGCGGTAGAATCGGCGCCAAACTTACCTACAATTATAGGCTGTCTTTTTCAAAGACGAACCCCTGGGGCAGATAAAGGCTTTTTGTATTTGATGGCAGTGGCAATCACTTTGATTAAGCTTTTCTCCTAAAGGTGAAGTGTAACCTATATTTGGCATCGTCTCCGCGCTCTGGTCTGCTTACTCCCCAAAAGGAAAATTTCGTATTCTACTATTAGGATAACCGCTGTAAGAATACTTCCCTGTAATCAAGGGGCTAAAACTTAACTCAGATGCTACATTTTCTGGAAATCTATTGGCTTTAAATATTGACAAAATTCTCGAAGCGTAATATGATGTTTTCAAATATTTCAAGGCTGAGTTTATGAATGATAATTTAAAGCTGGTTAATACACCTGAAGGTAAATTTTATTGTCTCGACCCGAAGACATCTAATTTATTGGAAAATCTGCGAGATTTGGCGAGTGCTTATCCCGGAATCGACGATAAAATGATTCATCCGGGGGATGTTTGCTTTGATATTGGTGCCAATATTGGCACTTTTTCAACTTTGGCAGCCCGTTTATCATCCCCTCAAGGCCGAGTATTTGCCTTTGAGCCTTGTCCAGAAACTCATCAAATTCTCTTGGAAAACCTGCGATTGAATAATGTTTCACATTTAGTACAAGTACAAACTGATGTTATTAGTGATACTCAAAAAAATTTTTCTATAAAAAAAGCCCCTAAAAACATGGGAGCTACCCGCTTTATTGAATCATCAGAGGTCGAGGGAGAACTATTTACTTCCACAACCTTAGATTTTTGGATAGAAAATAATTTGCATCTGAAACAATGTAATTTTATTAAGATAGATGTGGAAGGAATGGAGATTAAAGTTCTTCAGGGAGCCAGGAAGACCTTAAAACAGTATCACCCCATTTTATATATTGAAGTTTGTTTACCCCATTACGAAAAATATGGATTTAAAATCGAGCAATTGCAAGAATTTTTAGCAGAAATTGGCTACCATTTCTTTCGTTATTTCGCTCCTGCGCCTTTTCTCACTAGCGATCTACGTCGCCTTCATTCTCTTAACCAAGGTTCTTATTTTTATAATTTAATTGCCATTCACCCTAGCAGTCCTCGCTATCCTCAAAAATACAATTCTACACAAGAAGCTTTCCTGTTTATGATTCAGGAAAAATCAACAATTACTTATAGTGAATTACGCAGAAAATTTCCGATAATAACTACAATTAAAAAACTTGTTAGGGGAGAAAAAACGCCAGAATGAACTGAGATTTACCTCAACTGCGAGAGGAATTAGGGAACTTACCCCGTTTACCGGTCTTCTTTTAGGGGTAAAATCACGAAACAGCTATGAGAATCTCAGTTAATGCAATTGTTTGATCGCATCCGTTTAGGGATAGCCGTAGCGGTGGCTAAAACCGTTACTGCTGTGGTTAAAGGACTCCGTTTAGGGGCTGCCAGCGTCTTGCCGGGGGAAATTGCCCGTCGTCTCCATCCCCGTTTGTTACCGCTACTTTGTGGGCAAGTCCGACGGGGGGTAATCTTGGTGGTTGGCACGAATGGAAAAACTACCACTTCCCTACTCCTAAGAACTATTCTAGAGCGTCAGGGGGCAAAAGTCACCCATAATACCACTGGGGCAAATTTAATTAATGGTTTAATCACTGCTTTATTAGCCGATGCCAATTTATTCGGCACTTTAAAGGCTGATTATGCCATTTTAGAAGTGGATGAAAATATTCTCCCTTTGGTTTTAAAAGATTGTCGTCCTCGCGCTATTTTAGCTCTCAATTTGTTTCGCGATCAACTCGATCGCTATGGGGAAGTGGATACAATTAGTCGCCGTTGGCAAGGGGCCATATCTCCCCTACCCACCGATACTTTAGTGATTCTCAATGCTGATGATCCGACCCTTTCCCATTTGGGTCAACAACTGCCCCAAAGAGTTGTATATTTTGGCTTAAGTGAGCCGGAATTATATCTAGAAGAAATTCCCCACGCTGTCGATTCTATTTACTGTCCTAAATGTGGCGCTTCTTTGGATTATCGCGGAGTTTATCTCTCCCATTTAGGGGATTTTAGTTGTCCTAGTTGCGGCTTTAAAAAGAGTAGTCCTGCTTTTCATAGTCAGGATTGGCCGCAGATTTTAATCGGTGTTTATAATAAATATAATACTTTAGCGGCGGGTTTAGTAGCCCAGGAATTAGGGATTAAAGATCGAGAAATTTTTGAGACAGTTCAGGGTTTTAAAGCGGCTTTTGGTCGAGCGGAAGAATTAGAAATTGAGGGTAAAAAAGTTAGGATTTTACTGTCTAAAAATCCCGTGGGTATGAATGAAACAATTCGCGCAGTGGCTGATATTTTACAGAAAGAAAAGTCTTCTACTACTCTCTTAGTTCTCAATGATCGCATCCCCGACGGTACGGATGTTTCTTGGATTTGGGATGTGGATACGGAAAAATTAACCCGTTTGGGAACAACTTTAGTAGTAACGGGCGATCGACTTTATGACATGGCTTTACGCTTACAATATAGTCAGGATAGTCTCGCTTATCCCGTTAATTTAATTGTTGAATCCGAGCTAAAAAAAGCGCTCCAAATTGCCCTTAATAACACCAAAAATGAGGAAACTTTACATATTTTACCCACCTATTCTGCTATGTTAGAAGTACGAGAGATTCTCACGGGCCGAAAGATTTTGTAGAAATTAGAAAAGAGTGAAGATTGGTGTTAGGTGTTGGTGTGGTCACTGCGTGCGCGTTGCGGGGGGTTTTAGGGTGTTAGGGTTTTAGGGTTTTAGTTGAAATTCCCCACTTCCCCACTTCCCCACTTCCCCATTCCCCCATTTCCCCATTCCCCCATTTCCCCATTTCCCCATTCCCCCATTTCCCCTAAGAAATTATGCAAGAACTAGAACTAAAAATCGGCTGGTTATATCCGACCTTAATGAGTACCTACGGCGATCGAGGTAATGTTATTACTATTCAAAGAAGATGTCAATGGCGTGATATTCCTGTGACAATTATTCCCCTAGATGCTCAAACAGAAGCCGAGACATTTTATCAAGTAGATATAATTGTTGGGGGTGGAGCGCAGGATCGGCAACAGGAGATCGTTATGCGGGATTTACAGGGGAGAAAAGCGGCGGCGATGAAAGAACAATTATCAGCAGGAATACCGGGAGTTTTTACCTGTGGTTCCCCACAATTATTAGGACATTATTACGAACCAGCTTTCGGTCAAAGAATCGAAGGATTGGGATTATTAGACCTAGTAAGTAAACATCCCGGTCCCAATGCAAAACGCTGTATCGGTAACGTGGTTTTTGAAATTACTGCCTCCCCCTTAGCGGAGGAAATTAAAGCTATGACTGGGGAAAAACCGCTAGTAATTGGTTTTGAAAATCACGGGGGTCGTACCTATTTACAAACCGTTTCTCCCTTAGGAAAGGTGATTACCGGTTACGGAAATAACGGAGAGGACGGTTATGAAGGGGCATTTTACCACAATGCGATCGCTACCTATGCCCACGGTCCCTTACTACCCAAAAATCCCTTTTTAGCCGATTGGTTAATCAAAAAAGCTTTAGAACAAAAGTATCAAAAACCGATTTTTTTAACAAAACTTGATGATTCTCTGGCCTTGAAGGCACGATTTGCCATGTTTGAACGACTAGAACTAACCGGCGTGACCAATAAAGCCTAAACTGGTCATATACACTTATGGCAGGAGATAGTCAAACTAGCCATTAAGAATTTTAATTGTGGCAGCTCATGAAATTATGACTGGAAAAATTATCGATCGTCAAACGGCGGGGTTTCTCGTCCTCATCATCCCCCTAGCGGTGCTAATCATCCTTGTTTTTACCGCTTGGCCATTGATCCTACTTGTCTTCTTCTTAACTCTGGCAGTCAAGGTGTGGCAAGACTATCGCTGGTCAAAATTATCGACGGTGATTAACCCCTATTTCAATCAACTTTTACAGGACAATCAAGGTTGTCTCACCCCGATTGACCTATCGGCAAAAGCCAATCTCACGGCCAAATTAGCCAGACAATTTTTAGACAAAAAAGCTGAGGAATTTGGGGCGCAAAAAAAAGCTGTAGGCGATCAGGGTATGGCCTATTACTTTATCACCGCCAGTACCTTGGGTAGTATTTTTGATGAGAGTGACCCCTCTTTAGAACAAATAGGGGAAAAACAAATTCCTGCGATTACTGCATCGAGATTCCCTCGGACCAATTTAGAGCAATCGCAGGAGACTAAATCCCCCCTGATTGTCGCCGAGAAGAGGGAAAATTCCGTCCCGGAGGTTCCTGTTATTTCCTCCTCCCAACCTCTGACTAATTTAGGTAAATTATTTGAGGAAAAAGAGGAAGAAAATACCGCAGCGATCGCTGTTCAAGAAACGGTAATTCAAGAACCGGAGGAGATAATTAATCCTAGTTTGAACAGTCCTGATAGTTCTTTATCCCAATCAGAATCAGAAGTTAAGGAAGAATCTCTAACCTCTGATTCTGAAACTATCTCATCAATGAGTTTGGCGGATTTGGCTAAACGTTTAGGAGTTACCCCGGCCGTTTTGGGTAGAAACAAGAAAAATAAATCCGAAACAGAATTTGCCGATTGGAGTCGCATCAGAGATCCCGATGGTATTGCTTGGAAATTTGACGCAAAAAACTCCCTATTTGTGGCCAACTGATCGGTAATTTGTTTGGTTTTTTAGACAGGCTCAATGCCTGTCTTTTTTGGCTCTACGTCCTACCCTCGATCCCATAGATGGTTGCTTCAGATTGCTTGAGGATGTTGGAAATCATCACCGACCACAAATCTTGCGGTTGTATCAGTAAGAAACTGTTTGTAAACAAGTATTTAAATCGCCAAAGTCCTTACTTGACAAAGATCCTGAGTTTTTAGTTCATTTGCTCTATAAATCGCCAAAACCTTGACTTGGCGAGCTTTTTACATTAATTTACAAACGGTTTCTAATTTCAGGCATTATACCTGCTTGCCAGGAGCCATTAAAAATGTTGGCTCTTCGGGAATTGTTATGCAAATAATTAACTTAAAATAAAATTCGATGAGAGTGCCTACCCTCAAAAGTAGCTGAAATCCATACAGGGAAGGACTTAAGGCACAAACAGGTTAATACCAAAAGATAGACAATTGAGTTAAGATTTGATATAATAGCCAAAAACGAGATTATTTT
>VYLE01000220.1_pt1 | contig 47448 bp, 51 predicted proteins | sample 5114391 | NCBI WGS metagenome assembly VYLE01 (sample SAMN12291771, study PRJNA351875) | freshwater metagenome | isolation source: freshwater lake | place: USA: Michigan, Kent Lake | collected 2013-08-15
AGCTGATCGACCGTCCCGACGTCCGCCTGATGTCGCTGATGGACCACACGCCCGGCCAGCGCCAGTTTCGCGACGAGGTCAAGCTGCGCGACTATTATCGCGGCAAAGGCGGCGGCATGACCGACGCCCAGCTCGACGAATTGTTCGCCAGGCGCTTCGACTACCAGCAGAAATACGCTGCCGCCAACATGCGCCAGATCGTGGCTCTGGCGCATGAGCACAGGATTCCGCTCGCCAGCCACGACGACACCACGGATGAGAACGTCGCCGATGCCGTTCGCGACCGTGTCTCCGTGGCGGAATTCCCGACGACGCTGGAGGCCGCGCGCGGGCTGCACGAGGCCGGCATCGACATCCTGATGGGGGCGCCGAACGTGGTGCGCGGCGGTTCGCATTCCGGCAACATCGCCGCGGTCGATCTCGCCCGTGAGGGCCTGCTCGACATCCTGTCCTCGGACTACATCCCGTCGAGCCTGCTGATGGCCGCGCTGCAGCTGCCCGAGCACGTGCCGGCGATCAGCCTGCCGGCGGCGGTTCGCACCGTCACCAAGGCGCCGGCGGACGCGGTCGGCCTGTCGGATCGCGGCGAGATCGCAATCGGCAAGCGTGCCGACCTGATTCGCGTCCGTGTCGCCGGCAGCGTTCCGGTCGTCCGCAGCGTCTGGCGCGAAGGGAGCCGGGTCGCATGAGCGAGACAGTCGTCACCAATGCGCCGCAACAGGCAGGCGCGATCGGGCCGGGGCGTCTCGTGCTGGTGGTCGGTCCGAGCGGTGCCGGCAAGGACACCCTGATGCGGCTGGCACAGGCCGGCTGCGCCGACGACCATGGCATCGTCTTTCCGCGCCGCGTCGTGACGCGGGAATCGTCTGAGGCCGAAGACAATTTCGCCATGAGCCCCGATGAATTCGGCCGCGCGCTGGAGCATGGCGACTTCGCCGTTCACTGGGATGCCCATGGACATTCCTACGCTTTGCCGCTGGAGATCAACGACGATATCCGGGCCGGCCGGACCGTCGTCGTCAATGTCTCGCGCACGGTGATCGCGGCGCTCCGCCGGGCCTACGCCAATGTTACCGTGGTCGCGATCACGGCGCCGCCGGACGTGCTGGCGCAGCGGCTGGCCGCTCGCGCGCGGCGAAGCGACGGGGACATCGTGGAGCGTCTGACGAGGAGCGTCGACGACGCAACGGTTCATGCCGACGTCACCATTCTCAACGCCGGCAGCGCGGACTATCACGGTCGCCAGCTGCTGCGCGTGATCAGGAACGAGTGCTGGCACGACGAGCGGCCGGCCTAGACGGGGAGAACGGAATGTCGGTGATCGAGACGGTCGAGCAGCTGGAGGCCATCTACGGTTCCGTCGGTGATGCCTCCACCGTGAAGGTCGCCGACCATGTCACGCCGCTCTACCGCATCTTCATCGAGAAGGCGCCGTTTGCCGCCCTCGCGACCATCGGCCCGGAGGGAATCGATTGCTCGCCGCGCGGCGATCTGCCCGGCTTCGTTCGTATCCATGATCCGAAGACGCTGATGTTGCCGGATCGGCGCGGCAACAACCGCGTCGATTCGCTGCGCAACATCGTGCGCGATCCGCGCGTGTCGCTGATGTTCCTGATCCCGGGATCCGGCAACGCGGTTCGCGCCAACGGCCGCGCGCATCTCTCCATCGATCCCGAGTTGCTGGCCTCGTTCAAGGTCGAAGGCAAGGCGCCGCGCAGCGTCATGGTGATGAAGGTGGACGAGATCTATTTCCAGTGCGCCCGCGCCATCGTCCGCTCCGATCTCTGGAATCCGGACAAGCGCGTCGATCCGAAGAGCTTGCCGACGCCCGGTCAAATTCTGGCCGAGATGAGCGCGAACACCGTCGGTGGCGAGGAATACGATCGCATCTGGCCGGAGCGCGCCGCCGCGTCGATGTGGTGAGGCCACTTGCCCTCTCCCCTTGTGGGAGAGGGTGGCTCGCCGCGATAGCGGCGAGACGGGTGAGGGGTATGCCTCCGCGCGCGCATCTCTCGTAACTTGCCTCGTGGCGAGACGCCCCTCGTCCGGCGCTTCGCGCCACTTCTCCCACAAGGAGAGAAGGAAGAGGCGCGACCTGATCGCGAGATAATTCCGTCTCTCGGCCTTGACCGCCGGAGAAGCGGTCCCGCGCGCGGCGCTGAAATATGGATAGCCATTTCATTGACCGATCGGGCCGTTCCCCCGATATTCCTTGCATCGAAACTGCTCCCAGAGCCGATGCCGCGATGACGACGAACAACCAGCGAATGAATGCAGACATGCGTGAGCGCATGACGCGTCGCTGTTTCGTTGCGGCCACCGGCGCCTGTTGTCGCTGACGCGCTACAAGCCGCCACCCTTCGCATCATTTCCAGACAGGAACGCCGGGCCTTCCGGCGAACGAGCAGTCATGTCCCAGCCCCAGTCCAACGCCTACATCATCGAAATCCACGACCGCGCCGCCGGCATCGTCGCCAGGGATGAACGCGGCTATCGCTTCTTCTCGTCCGAGCGTCTGTTCGACAGTCTCGACGGGCGCCAGTTCGGTTCGGCACGCGAAGCCGAGCGCGCGGTGCGGGCGATATTCTCTGCCCGCGCGCAGCGCGCCAACACGTTCCTTCTCGCCTCCTGATCACACCGAAAGGATCAAGACATGCTGACGAGACGCCATATCCTGACAACGACGCTGTTGCTCGCGACGGCGCTGGCCGTGCCCGCGCACGCCGAGGACAAACCCAAGGAAATCCGTATCGGCACGCAGAAGGGCGGCTTCTTCCCCGCGGTGCGCCAGCGCCAGACGCTGGAAAACGCCTTCAAGCCGCTCGGCATCGAGATCAAGTGGATCGACTTCCAGTTCGGCCCGCCGCTGCTCGAGGCCATCAATGTCGGCAGCGTCGATTTCGGCTATGTCGGCGATTCCCCGCCGATCTTCGCCCAGGCCGGCGGCGCCAAGATCCGCTACGTCGCGGCCGTCAAGTCCGACGGCAACACCCAGGCGATCATCGTGCCGAAGGATTCGCCGATCAAGACGCTGGCCGACCTCAAGGGCAAGCGCGTCGCCTTCGGCAAGGGATCGAGCGCGCACAACCTCCTGGTCGCCGCGCTGGAGAAGGCGGGCCTGTCCTGGTCGGACATCACGCCGGCGCCGCTCGCGCCCGCCGATGCGACGGCGGCCTTCGTCAAGGGCTCGGTCGACGCCTGGTCGATCTGGGATCCCTATCTCGCGCTCGCCGAATTGAAGGAGAATGCGCGCGTCATTGCCTTCGACAAGGACGTGCACAAGCCGAACGCCTTCTACATCGCGGGCAGCGATTTCGTGGATAAATATCCCTCGATCGTCGCCAAGCTCAACGCGACCTTTGCCGGCGAAGGCGTCTGGGCGGATGCGCATCATGAGGACGTCGCCAAGGCGCAGGCCGAGGCCACCGGCGTCGACATCGAGGCGATCCGCCGCTTCGTCGCCCGCTCCAACTACCGGATCGTGCCCGTCGATGCCGATGTGATCGCGAGCCAGCAGGCGGTCGCCGACCGCTTCGCGAAGATCGGGCTGATCCCCAAGCCGGTCAACGTCTCCGACATCGTCTTCAAGTGGACGCCGGGCTCCTGAGCGGCCACGCAAGGTCAGCTCCCTCTCCCGCTTGCGGGAGAGGGGTGGGGAGAGGGTCTATCCGCGGCGGGACACTCGCCTGGAGGACAGAGCCCTCACCCGGCGCTGCGCACCGACCTCTCCCGCAAGCGGGAGAGGTGCACAGGACTCGCAGCTCGCATTCGCAGACCAACTCGCTATGACGCTTGGAGGCCGCCTCACCCCTTCAACGCCGCCAGCAACTCGTCCGGCCGTTCGGCCATGATCATATGGCCGGCGCCCTTCACGATGACGGTCCTGGCATGCGGGATCGCCGCGGCGAGCGCCTTGCCCGCCTTGGCCGGCGTCATCATGTCGCGTTCGCCCAGAATGAGCGTCGTGGGCACCTGGATGCCGGCGGCGGCTGCAAGCGCATTCGTGTAGGAATTGCAGGCCGACAAATCCTTGTAGAGCACGCCCGGCTCGCACGCCTTCAGCACCGCCTGCGCCGAGCCATGCATCCAGAGGCCAGGTGCCAGGCTGCCGCCGAGTTCGGCGTTGAAGCCGAGGCCCCAGATCGAGACCATGTCGTTGGCATCCTGCGAATTGGCTTCGGCCGCCTTCAAGAGATCGGGCCCCACCGTCATGGTCGCGGCGGTGCCGATCAGGCTGAGCGCGGACACCCTGCCCGGGTGACGCGCCGCGGTCTCGAGCGAGATCAGCGATCCCATGGAATGGCCGATCAGATGCGCCTTTGCAGTTCCGGCGGCATCGAGCAGCGCCGCGGTCCAGTCCGCCATCTCGGCGATGGTCGCAAGTGAAGGGCCGGCCGATCGGCCGTGCCCGGGCAGGTCGGGCGCCAGCACCGAAAAGCCGTGATGGGCGAACCAGCGCGTGTGCAGCGCCCAGGTGGAGTGATCGAACCCGGCGCCATGGATGAAGACGACCGCAGGCAGGGATGTGTCGAAATCGCGGCCGCCGGTTGCGGCGAAGACCTCGAGGCCGTTGACGGAGAGCTTCATGGCGTCAGACCTTCTGCGAGACGCGCAGCGCCTGCGCGAGATCGCCGATGATGTCGGAAACGGTTTCGATACCCACGGACAGCCGCACCAGCTCCTCGCCGATGCCGGCGGCCTTGAGCTGGTCTGCATCCATCTGCTGATGCGTGGTCGAGGCCGGATGGATCACCAGCGTCTTGGCGTCGCCGACATTGGCGAGGTGGCTGATCATGCGCAGGGATTCGATGAACTTGCGCCCCGCCGGCCGTCCACCCTTGATGCCGAAGGAGACGATCGAGCCGGCGCCGCGCGGCAGCAGGGTTCTGGCGAGCTGATGGTCGGGGTGATCCTCGAGCGAGGGATGCAGCACCCAGTCGACCGCCTTGTTGGCCTTCAGCGCCTCCAGCACGGAATGCGTGTTCTGCATGTGGCGATCCATCCGCACGCCCAGCGTTTCGACGCCCTGCAACAGCTGGAACGCGTTGGTCGGCGACAGGCAGGCGCCGAAATCGCGCAGGCCTTCGGTGCGCGCGCGCATGATGAAGGCAGCCGGGCCGAACTGCTCGTCGAAGACGATCCCGTGATAGCCGCCATAAGGCTCGGTCAGCACACCGAACTTGCCGGAGGCCCGCCAGTCGAAACGGCCGCCGTCGACCAGCGCGCCGCCGATCGCGATGCCGTGGCCGCCGATCCATTTGGTCGCCGAATGCATCACGATGTCGGCGCCGAGCTCGATCGGGCGGCTCAGATAGGGCGTGGCGAACGTGTTGTCGATCAGGAGCGGGATCTTTGCCTCATGCGCGATCGCCGCCACCTTTGGAATGTCCAGCACTTCGAGGCCGGGATTGCCGATCGTCTCGCCGATCACGAGCCTGGTGTTCGGCCGGATCGCCGCGCGGAACGCGTCATGGTCGCGCGGCTTCACGAATGTCGTCGTGATGCCGAAGCGCGGCAGCGTGTGTGCGAGAAGGTTGATGGTGCCGCCATAGAGCGAGCTCGACGCCACGATGTGGTCGCCGGCGTTGAGCAGCGTGGCGATCGCCAGATGCAGCGCCGCCATGCCGCTCGCGGTGCAGACCGCGCCGACGCCGCCTTCCAGCGCCGCCAGCCGCTCCTCCAGCACGCCCGTGGTCGGGTTGGAGATGCGCGTATAGATGTGGCCGGCGCGTTCCAGGTTGAACAGCGCGGCGGCGTGGTCCGAATCCTGAAAGACGTAGGACGTGGTCTGGTAGATCGGCACCGCGCGGGCCCCGGTCGCGGGATCCGGATGCTGGCCCGCATGCAGGCTCAGGGTCTCGAAGGCGGGCGGTTTCGGCGCGGGCATGCGTGGCCTCTTTGGTCGTTCGGTGATCGCGGCCCTTGTGCCACAAAACGGCGTGGCGCGTCAGCCCATTGACAGTGCTGCAGCGGCGGTGCGCTCCCTCGCCCGGTTCTTGCGGGGAGAGGGGTTGCTTCCGCAAATATGGTGACGGGCGGATTCGCGGAGGCGTCGCCTCACCCGGAATTCAAGCTTAGCCCGAATTCCGGCCTTTCCCAGCAAGCGGGACGAGGTGAAGCGGCACCGTCGGCGATCGCCAACATCACCTGCCAATCGCCTGCTCGATCGTGCGCGCCTCCCGCTGCAGGATCTCAGCGACCTCCGGCTCGCGCCGCGGGCCCAGCCTGGTCCGCACCGCGGAGACGGTCATCGCCGCGGCGGGCCGTCCATCCGGAGTCTTGATCCAGGTCGAGATCGATTTGGTGCCCTGCACAAGGCCGATCTCGCGCATGTTGTAGCCTCGTCGCCGTGCCGCGGCGATCTGCGCCATCACGGTCGCGGTGTCGGTGCGATAGGTCTCGAACCGCTTCTCGTTCGCCGCGACGATCCTTCGCGCCTCCTGCGCCGGCATGGCGGCGAGGATGGCGACGCCGGCGCTGGAGACGCCGAGCGGCCGACGCGCACCGACCTCGATCGAGAGCACCTGAATCGGATAGGTGCCGATCCGGCGGTCCACGCACAGCGTGTCGTGGCCGGTCCGCACCGTCAGGAACAGCGTGTCGCCGATCGCGGCCGACGCGCGTCGCAGCGAAGGATCTGCCGCGACCAGCAGCGCCGACGGCCGCGGACGGGCGAGCGCCAATTCCGGCACCTGGTTGCCGATCGCGTAGCGGCCGGTTCGTTCGTGCCGCTCGACGATGCCTTCCTCGATCAGCACATGGATGATGCGATGCACGGTGGGGCGGGTGAGGCCGGTCGCCTGCACGACCTCGACAAGCGGCACGCCATCCTCGCGCCCTGCGGCAAGAATGCGCATCACGGCAAGCGCGCGCCGGATCGCCTGCGCACCCGGGCGCGGTTCCAGCGCGTTGCGGTCGCGACGGGGGGATTGTCTTCTGTCCATAATGTGGACAAGAACGCCACAATTCACTCGACAGGTAAAGCGCTCATCTGGAGATTGCGCCGCGATCGAGAGCCCTGCACGACGTCAGGGGGTCGACACGAATTGGAAGCGCCGCCGGGAGGTTAACATGAGATTAATCTGGATTGCCATAGCTGCAGCGACCGCCATCCTTGCGGGGCCGGCGTCGGCCCAGCAGTGGCCCGCGCGCGGCGTCAAGCTGATCGTGCCCTATCCCGCCGGCGGCAATGTCGACAGCGCCGCGCGCATCGTCGCCGACAAGCTCCAGGAGAAGCTCGGCCAGCCCTTCATCGTCGAGAACAAGGCCGGCGCCGGCGGCATGATCGCGGGCGAGGCCTTCGCGAAGTCCGCCCCCGACGGCTACACGCTGTTCGTCGGCGCCAACGGTCCGGTGCTGTTCGCCACCGAGATCAACAAGCGCGAGGCCTACAGCTGGAAGAAGGACTTCCTGCCGATCTCGACGATCTCGCTGACGCCGCTCGTGCTCGAGGTCCATCCGTCGGTGCAGGCCACGACCTTCAAGGAATTCATCGATCTCGCCAAGCGCGAACCGGGCAAGCTGACCATGGCCTCGCCCGGCCCGGGCACCACCAATCACCTGCTCAGCGAATTGATGCAGGAGAGCCTCGGCCTGCAATGGGTCACCGCGCATTACCGCGGCAACGCGCCGGCGATCAACGATCTGCTCGGCGGCCAGGTGCAGTTCGCGTTCGACCAGCTGACCGTCAGCCTGCAGCACATCAAGGCCGGCCTGTTCCGCCCGCTCGCGGTCACCAGCCCGCACCGGCTGAAGTCGCTGCCTGATGTGCCGACCTTCGCCGAGCTCGGCTACAAGGATTTCGACGGCCAGACCTTCACCGGCCTGTTCGCACCCGCGGGCACGCCGGCGCCTGTCGTCGACAAGCTGCACGAGACGCTGATCGCGATCCTGAAGGATCCGGGTGTGGTCGATAAATTCGAGAAGCTTGGCGGCGAAGCGGTCGCGATGACGCCGGCCGAATTCAGGACCTATCTCGAGCGCGAGGACGCCAAGTGGATCCCGGTCGTGCGCAAGGCCAACATCAAGGCCGACTGACCGATGCGCATCGACCCCACCGAACTCGGCGCGGAGCGCATCTACCGGCTGATGACCGGGATCGTCGTGCCGCGGCCGATCGCCTGGGTGACGAGCCTGTCGCGCTCCGGCGTGCTCAATCTCGCGCCCTTCAGCGCCTTCACCTTCGTCTCGCAGAAGCCGCCGATGCTCGCCATCAGCGTCGGCCGCAAGGGCGCCGACTACAAGGACACCGCGCACAACATCCTCGACACCGGGGAATATGTCATCCACATCGCCGACACCCCGCTGATGAAGGCCGTGCATGACAGTTCGGTCGAGCATCCGCCCGAGGTGAGCGAGGTCGCCGAGCTCGGGCTGGAGACGATCGCGAGCGAACGCATCAAGGTGCCGCGGCTCGCCGCCGCGCCCGCCGCGATGGAATGCCGCTTCCGCCAGTGCCTCGAATTCGGCGACGCCAAGAGCCGGCTGATCGTCGGCGAGGTCGTTCTGTTCCATCTGCGCGATGGCCTCGTCAATGACGGCAAGGTCGAGACCAGGGCGCTCGACCCGATCGCGCGCATCGGCGGTCCGCGTTACGCCAGCCTCGGCGAGGTCGTGACGCTGAATACCGTATTCCAGACACCCAAATCGAAGGACTGAGCGCGCCGCGCGAACGCCAACGGAGACGACGACCATGCGACTTCTGAGCTATCTCCTCGACGGCAAGCCGGGCTATGGCGTCGCCGTCGACGGCGGCGTGATCGACCTGAGCCGCCGGATCGGCGGCGAATTCCACGACCTGAAGGCGCTGATCGCCGCCGACGCGCTCGCCGTCGCGGCGAAAGCCGTCGCGGGCCAGAAGCCGGACCATGCGCTCGACGGACTGGTGCTGCTGCCGCCGGTGCTGGCGCCGGAAAAGCTGTGGTGCATCGGCGTCAACTACGCCGAGCGCAACGCCGAATACAAGGACAATTCGGACCTGCCCAAATATCCCAGCCTGTTCGTGCGCAGCATCTCGTCGATGACCGGCTCGGGCCAGCCGCTGGAGAAACCGAAAGTCTCCGACCAGCTCGACTATGAGGGCGAACTCGTCATCGTGATCGGCAAGGGCGGCCGCCACATTCCGCGCGAGCAGGCCTTCGCGCACATCTTCGGCATGACCCTGTGCAACGAGGGCACGATCCGCGACTGGCTGCGCCACGGCAAGTTCAACGTCACGCAGGGCAAGAATTTCGACCGCTCCGGCAGCATCGGCCCTTGGATCGTCACCGCCGATGAACTCGATCCGCGCGGGCCGCACGACATCGTCACCCGCGTCAATGGCGAGGTGCGGCAGCAGGACACGACCGAGCGGCTGATGTTCCCGTTCGACTATCTGATCGCCTATCTCTCGACCTTTGCGACGCTGAAGCCCGGCGATCTGATCGTGACGGGCACGCCGACCGGGGCGGGCGTTCGCTTCGACCCGCCGCGCTGGCTCAAGGTCGGCGACGTCGTCGAGGTCGAGTCGCGCGGCATCGGCGTGCTGCGCAACACCGTGGCCGCGGAGCAATAGACCATGCTGGATGCTGCGACGATCGACCGTCTCGCCGCGCGCCTCGACGAGGCCGAGCGTACCAAGACGCTGATCACGATGTTCACGAAGGACTATCCGGATTTCAGCATCGAGGACGCCTACGCCGTCCAGCGCGCCTGGACCAAACTCCAGCTCGGCCGCGGCCGCACCATCAAGGGCCACAAGATCGGCCTGACCTCGAAGGCGATGCAGAACGCCGTCAGCATCTCCGAGCCGGATTACGGCGTGCTGTTCGCCGACATGTTCTATCCCGACGCCACGCCGATCCCGTTCGACCGTTTCCACGCGCCGCGGATCGAGGTCGAGCTCGCCTTCGTGCTGAAGGCGCCGCTGCGCGGGCCGGACTGCACCATCTTCGACGTTCTCAACGCCACCGACTACGTCACGCCGGCGCTCGAGATCCTGGAGACGCGCATGCACCGCGTCGATCCGGAGACCGGCAAGCCGCGCAAGGTCATGGACACGATCTCGGACAATGCCGCGAACGCCGCGCTGGTGCTGGGCGGCCGGCCGATCCGGCCGATGGATGCGGATCTGCGCTGGATCGGCGCGCTGCTGTTCCGCAACGGCGAGGTCGAGGAGACCGGGCTCGCCGCCGGCGTTCTGAATCATCCCGCCAACGGCATCGCCTGGCTCGCCAACCGCCTCGCGCCGCATGACGAGCATCTGGCGGCCGGCGAGGTGGTCCTGGCCGGCTCGTTCACGCGGCCGGTCGACATCCGCCGCGGCGACACTTTCCACGCCGATTACGGCGCGTTCGGCTCGGTGTCGTGCCAGTTCGTCTGAAGCAAAGAAACGCAGGGAGGCAAGCATGACGGAAACCCGCCGCAAGAGCATCCATATCGGCGGCTTCAAGCACGCCAATCCGATTCCGAACGCCTGCCGCATCGGCAATCTCGTGATGTCCGGCGTCATTCTCGGCCGCGATCCCGCGACCAACGCGATGCCGGAGAGCCTCGAGGCCCAATGCGCCAACATGTTCGCGCACATGAAGGCGACGGTGGAGGCCGCCGGCGGCACCACGGACGACATCATCAAGATGACGGTGTGGCTGAAGGACCGCGGCAATCGCGGGCCGGTGAACGTCGAATGGCTGAAGATGTTTCCGGACGAGCATTCGCGCCCGGCGCGTCACGCGCTGCCGATGGACAATATGGATGGCGGCGCGCTGGTGCAGTGCGACTTCACCGCCGTGATCGACTGAAGGAGCGAAAGCGCATGCCCGACTATCTGCCGTTCGATCCCAACCCGCGCCGCCCGATCAAGGCGCCGCCGCCGAAGACGGTCGACAGCCAGTTCCATGTGCTCGGCCCGATCGAGAAATATCCTGAACGGCCCGGCGCGGCCTATCGCATGCCGACGGCGACCTGGGAAGCGGCGCTGCGCATGCACAAGGCGCTCGGCATCGAGCGCGGCATCATCGTGCAGACCACGACCTACGGCGCCGATCATGCCGTCGTACTCGACGGCCTTGCCGCGATGGGCCCGAACTATCGCGGCTGCGCCAATGCGCTGGTGTTTGCGGAGGCGAATGACGCCTATCTCGCCCGGCTGCACGAGGCCGGCGTGCGCGGCGCGCGCTTCAGCTTCCGCCAGGAGCTCGGCGCGGTGCTGTCGGATGCCGATTTCGCCCGCGCCATCGCGCGCATCAAGGAGCTCGGCTGGTACGTCAAGATCCAGCCGGAGAAGGACGGCATCGTCTCCAGCGTGGCGAAATACGAGAACCTCGACGTGCCCGTGCTGATCGACCACATGGCGCGCCCCGATCCCGAGGCCGGCCGGAACGATCCCAACCTGCGCAAGATGCTGGAGCTGCTGGCCAGGGGCAATTTCTGGGTCATGCTCTCGCTCGGCGAGAAGACCTCGAAGACGGGCGCGCCTTACGACGACGTGATCCCGATCGCGCGCGCCTATATCGAGGCCGCGCCCGACCGCTGCGTGTGGGCCAGCGACTGGCCGCATCCGGTCTCGGTCAAGCAGCCGCCGAACGATGCCGATCTGCTCGAACTGATGTACCGCTACGCGCCCGACCAGGCGACGCTGGAAAAGATCCTGGTGCACAATCCGGCGAAGCTGTTCGGCTTTCCGGATTAGCGCATGCGAAGCCCTCCGCGCGAGCAGTGTGCTCCCTCTCCCGCTTGCGGGAGAGGGCTCGGGTGAGGGCTCTTTCCCCTGGGGGATTGTCCCATTGTGGAGACACCCTCTCCCCGACCCTCCCCCGCAAGCGGGGGAGGGGGCGCACCTTCATCGGCCCGCGACTGCCCTCACGCTGCCTTCTGCGTCGCCAGCCGCTCGCGCACTTCGGCGGCGATCTCGAACGAGCGCAGCCGCGCGGCGTGGTCGTAGATCTGGCCCGTGGTCATCAATTCGTCGGCGCCGGTCTCGGCGATCAGCCGCTTCAAGTCGCGCTCGACCGTGGCGGGCGAGCCGACCGCCGCGCAGGACAGCGACTGGCCGACCATCGCCTTCTCGGCCGGTGACCACAGCGCATCCATGTCGTCCACCGGCGGCGGCAGCGGCCCCGGCGTGCCGCGGCGTAGATTGATGAATTGCTGCTGCAGCGAGGTGAACAGCCGCCGCGCCGCCTCGTCGCTGTCGGCGGCGAACACGTTGACGCCGACCATGGCATAGGGCCGCTCGAGCTGCGCCGACGGCTCGAACCGCGCGCGGTAATCGTGCAGCGCCTGCATCATCATCTGCGGGGCGAAATGCGAGGCGAAGGCGAAGGGCAGGCCGAGCATGCCGGCGAGTTGCGCTCCGAACGTGCTTGAGCCAAGGATCCAGAGCGGCACCTTCGTGCCCATGCCCGGCACGGCCCGGATCGTCTGGTTCGGTTGGACGTCGCCGAGCAGCGCCTGCAGTTCCAGCACGTCGTGCGGAAAATTCTCCGAACTCGTCGCGAGGTCGCGCCGCAGCGCCCGGGCCGTGAACTGGTCGGTGCCCGGCGCGCGGCCGAGCCCGAGATCGATGCGGCCCGGATAGAGCGATTCCAGCGTGCCGAACTGCTCGGCGATCACCAGCGGCGAATGGTTCGGCAGCATGATGCCGCCGGAGCCGACGCGGATCGTCTTGGTGCCGCCGGCGACATGGGCGATCACCACCGAGGTCGCCGCGCTCGCGATGCCCGTCATGTTGTGATGCTCGGCGAGCCAGAACCGCTTGAAGCCCCACGCTTCGGCGTGGCGGGCGAGGTCGAGCGAATTGGCGAACGCCTCTGCCGGATTGCCGCCCTTGCGGATGGGCGCGAGGTCGAGCACGGAGAAGGGGATCATGCGGAGGCACCGGGTGAAGGCGCGAGAGGCGCGCGGAGCCTTACATGTAGGGCCGGGCGCTCGGATTGCCAGCGCCGGACCGCCCAACGCCTCGCGGTTCAGTTCCTCGCATTGGCCAGCGTCTGCGACGGCAGTTCCCCGATCACGCTCTGATAGATCCGGGAAAAATCGCCCATGTGCCAGAAGCCGTGCGCGAATGCGCTGGCCCTCACGGTCAGTCCGGGAGCGCCGTTGCGCAATTGATGGCGCACCGCCCAGAGCCGCTGGAGCTGGCTGTAGCGCAGCGGGCTGGTTCCGCAGACCGCATGCACCGCGCTGCTCATCGTCCGCACCGAGACGCCGAGTTCGGCGGCGAGCGCGGTACAGTAGAAGTCTGTCGTCTGGCTGGCGCGCACCGAACGCTCGATATGGTCGACGATCTCCTTGTAGCGCGCGCGTGCCTCGCTGCGATCGATCTCGCCGGCCTTCAGCGCAGCTGCGAAGGCGCCCAGCAAGGAGTCCTGAGCCGCCTGGCTCGCCTCATCGGACCGGATCGCCGCGGGATGACGGGCGGCACCCTCGAGCACGCTGCGGAGATGCAGCTGGAGCTGCGCCAGCCTGTCGGCGGAAAGGCGCAGCAGCATCCAGCCATCGTCGAAGCTCAGCCAGCTCGCCGCGGCGGCATCGGGCCGGATCGCGAGGATCGCGACGAGGCGTCCCTCGGGCTCGTAGACCGTGCAATTGGCCTCGCCCTTCACGATCACGATCGCCTGGCCAATCTCCTGCCCGTTGATCCGCGCGCTGCCGATCCCGTCCATCGGCACCACCATGACCAGCCGGCCGGACAGGTCGTAGCCGCGGATCAACCGCGGAAATGTCCGCACCAGCGACAAGGCGCCGTCGGGCAGCGCGAGATTGGCGCGCAGGATCTCGAAGCGGCCGCCCTTCAGGGGCATGCTCTCGGCGCTGGCATAGCGCTCGCTCTCGCGGAACTGGTCGATATCCGCGTAGCGCTGCAGTTCCACAGGACTTGCCGGATGCAGGGTCTCGAACAGCATGGAAAGCGAACGCGCGTCGATCCTTCTCGATGGGAGGACGACCATAATCTGATTCGGGAAAAGTCGGCAGCGGGCCGGGCGCTGGCAATTTTCGGCCAGAGCTGGCGCGCGTCGGCCATTCCGTGGATGGGTCGTGGCAGCTCCGGAGCAAGACCCGGCGGCGCGTCGCCGACGTCAGGTGGCTTCGCCCAGCCGCTCGGCGCGCGCGATCAGCCGCAGCGCGTTGCGATAGGTCGGCACCTCGACCCACAATCCGTCGATCAGGGCGCGATCCTCGCCGCGCTGACGCGCCGCCTCGAACCCGGCGACGATCGCCCTGGCGCGAACCAGCTCGTCGGCCGCGGGCGTGAACACGCCGTTGAGCGCACCGGCATGCTCGGGCCGCACCAGCGATTTGCTGCGATAGCCGAGCCGCCGGGAGAAGCGAGCCTCGCCGACCGCGCCTGCGACGTCGCTGAACGTATAGGGGGCGTCGATCGGCTCGATGCCGGCGGCGCGCGTCTCCAGCACGAAGCGCCGCCGCGCATGGTCGAGCTCGACCGCGTCGGAGCTGCGTTCCGCACAGAGGTCGTTCGCGAGGTCCTCGGCACCGAGCAGCGCGCAGCGGATGCGCGGGCTGGCCGCGGCGATGCTGCGCAGCTCGACGACGCCGAGCGCGGTTTCGCAGACCGGCAGGATTTCCATCGCCTGCGGCGCAAGGCCGAGCTGCCCCTCCCAATGCGTGATCGCCGCATCCAGCGCGTGGATCTGCGCCGGCGTCTCGCTCATCGGATAGGCGATCACGTCGGGCCGCGCCGACATTGCGGCGGCGAGATCGATCATGCCGTCCGCCTGAAGCGCATTGATGCGAATGGCGGCGAGCCGGCCGTGGGCGCGGCACCCTGCGACGAAAGGTCCGAGCAGGCTCCGCGCGGCCGGCCGCCGCTCCGGCGGCGTGAAGTCCTCGAGATCGAGGATCAGCGCATCGGCGCCGCTGCGGAACATCGCGTCATGCGCGGCCGCATCGGCGCCGGGGCCGAACAGCCAGGTGCGGCGGAGGTCTGGATCGATCATGCGCGGGAAACGTAATGTGTGATGTGGTGAGAGTTCTCCGAAGGCGCCGTTCTATCATGAACCCCCGACCGGGATGAAGACGTGCCCCTCCGAGTTGCGCGCGAAGAGAAGGTGCGGGAGTTCCGCGCTGCGGCCGGTCCGAGCCGCGCTCCGGGTCCCGTCCCGATTTTTTGATCGGCCGTGTCGGTACCGATGCGTTCCGTTCGTCCTGGGATGGACTATCCGGACGTGCGAGACTGCCGCATCGCCGCGTCATGGAAGGAACCGTCACACGCGAACCCGGAGCTTGCCCATGAAGATCACCGTCGAAACCCGCGTCGCGGCCCCCATCGATCAGGTCTGGCGCGCCTATACGACGCCGGCCGACATCGTGAAGTGGAACGCCGCATCCGACGACTGGCACACGACGACGGCGACCGTCGACCTGCGGGCAGGAGGCCTGTTCTCCTCGCGCATGGAAGCGAAGGACGGCAGCATGGGCTTCGACTTCGCCGGCACCTATACCCGGATCGTTCCGCATCAGCGCATCGATTATGCGCTCGGCGACCGCCAGGTCGAGGTCACGTTTGCACCAGGCGAGAAGGGCGTCGTCGTCCGCATCGTCTTCGATGGCGAGCAGACCCATTCGGTCGAGATGCAGCAGGCCGGCTGGCAGTCGATCCTCGACAACTTTGCACGTTACGTGGAGGCGCAGCGGGCCAGCTCGTAGCTGGCGCCTTCCGCTTCACAACACCGTCAAGGCTCCCTCTGCGACGGTCGGAGCGGCTGGGCGTGGCGGGCGTCCTGTTGTACGTTCCTCGCATCGCCTGGAGGAACCGACATGACACTGGTCGCACTCACCCGCCGCCACCTTCTCGCCGCCGGCGGCTCCGTCCTGGCGGCCGGCATGTCCGGTCTGCTGGTGCCCGCGCGTGCCGGTGGGCTTGCACCGACCGAGACGATGACGGGCGGCGCGAACAATTATCGCAAGGGCGCGCCGATCGTGGAGCGAATCGGCAAGGGCGGCTTCTGGATGAGCGGCACCGTGCGCCGCGCCGGCGACGGTGCGCCGCTCCCCTCGCAGCGCATCCAGATCTGGGCGCACACGGTCGAGGGGCAGGAGCACGAGCCGCAGAGCCACGGCGCGACGCTCACCGACAAGGACGGCCGGTTCCGGCTGGAGATGCCGCAGATCATTCCGGTGTTCGGCCAGCCGCATGGCCATCTCGCCTATGACAGCGGCGAGTTCAGGACGGTGTTCCTGCGGCCGGTGATGCGCAGCGCAAAGGAGACCAGCCTGGAAGCGCATTTCGTGCTGCAGCCGGCCTGAAGGGCTTGCGCGCGATGCGGCGGACATCGGCGCGCGCGGTCATCGCCTGGGCTGCGCTCGCCGCGGTCATCGCCGTGCCGGTCGCGCTCGCCGCTGCAAGCGAGCTGCTGGCCTGGCGCAGCGCCGTCTACATCCTCGCCGGCTTTGCCGGGATCCTCGCGCTCGGCCTCGTGCTCGTTCAGCCGCTCTTGATCGACGGCCTCCTGCCGGGCCTGTCGGCCTATCGCGCCCGCCGCGCCCATCGCTGGATCGGCGGCGCGCTGGTCGTGATGGTGGTGGTCCACGTCGCCGGCCTCTGGATCACCAGCCCGCCCGACATGATCGACGCGCTGACCTATTCCTCGCCGACGCCGTTCTCGCCGTTCGGCGTCACCGCGATGTGGGCGATCTTCGCGGTTGCGGCTCTCGCCGTCTTTCGCCGCCGCTTCCGCCTGCGCACCTGGCGCCTCGTCCATCTTCCGCTCGCATTCGTCATCGTTGCCGGCAGCGTGATTCATGCGCTGCTGATCGAGGGAACGATGGAGACGATCTCGAAGGCGGCGCTCTGCGCGCTGGTACTCGCCGCGACGGTGAAGGCGATGGTGGACGTCTGGAGACGGCGGGCGCTACGTGGCGTGCAACACCCGTGATGATTCAGGCCCGCGCCATCGTGTCCCGGGCGCCGGGCTACGGCACTGAAGGAAGCGGGAACCCATCATGGAAGAGGTCATGACCGGTCCGGCACACATCGTTCAACTGCGCCCCTCCGACATTGCCCTGATGAGAGGCATGCTGGCGATGTTCGCGAGGGCCTTCGCGGACCCCGCGACCTATCTCGGCAAGCCGGCCGATGACGCCCACCTCGCCCGGCTCCTCGCCAAGGAGCACGTCATCGCCATTGCCGCCGTGCAGGATGACGCCGTCATCGGCGGCCTCGTCGCCTATCAGCTCGACAAGTTCGAGCAGGACCGGCGCGAGATCTACATCTACGATCTCGCCGTCGACGAGGACTTTCGCCGCCGTGGCATCGCCACCGCGATGATCGACGCCCTGCGCGACGAGGCCGTGCGGCGCGACGTCTATGTGATCTTCGTCCAGGCCGATCTCGTCGACGCCCCGGCCATCGCGCTGTACGACAAGCTCGGGATCAAGGAAACCGCGCACCATTTCGACATCGCGCCGAAGCGACAAGGTCCGTAGCCCGGATGGAGCGCAGCGCAATCCGGGACGATAGTTTCCGCGGTGTAGGGCCCGGATTTCGCTAGCTCCGTCCGGGCTACGGCCCGCCACCAGTCAAGGCGTACATCCCTCCGCAAGCAACATGCGCCCCGTCGTCGTGCTGTGCCGCAGCTCGAACAAATGTTGAGCGTCAGGGTCGCTCAAGAGTGCTTCGGCATGCGCCCGGTCGGGAAATTCGATGATCACAAGCCGCTCGTGCGTCCATTCGCCCTCGAGGCATGTCGGCTCCACGCCTTGCACGATGTACTTTCCCCGGTGTCTCGCGATGATGTCCGGGATTTCGTCGATATAGGCCTTGAACCGATTGTAGTCGTGGACCGTGATGTCGAGAACAAAATAGGCCTTCATTCTCTAACCTCGCGATCTTCCCCCGTCGCCGATGACTGCGGCCGGCCCGCAGCTCCTGCTACAGCAGCGCCAGCGAGTGCAGCGAGTTTCGATGAAGTCCGTAGGCAACCAGTCCGGACAGAAGCAACGCAGTCCCAGTCACGATCAGGCAGAACGCAAACACCAATCAGCCTCATGTTCGTCAGCCCGTAGCCCGGATGGAGCGCAGCGCAATCCGGGACCACTGCGTCACCGATGAAGAGCCCTGGATTTCGCTGCGCTCCATCCGGGCTACGGCGATCTTGCGCAATTCTGAGGCCGGCCCGCCGGTCCGGCTACAGCAGTGCCAGCGAGTGCAGCGAGTTTCGATGAAGTCCGTAGGCAACCAGTCCGGACAGAAGCAACGCAGTCCCAGTCACGATCAGGCAAAACGCAAACACCATTGAGCCTCTTGTTCGTCAGCGATGACGAGGACCCTAATCGATAAAATTTTACCGACAATCGAAAGGAAGAATTAACCTTACCTCGCGCGGCCGCGCCGAATTGCCCGTCGGGCAACACACCCGCCCCCGGCAAAATCCCGTCAATCCCTTCCCGCAAAAATATTCCACTTTACCGAAATTCGGAAATGCGGCATTGTTTCGCCATCCCGGCCCGATGGAGAGGGGCGATCGTACGTCGTGTCGAACGCGGGTCGGGGATGCGGTGGACGCGGACAGCGCCGGCGCGGATGTGAGGGGCAGGGCGGGCAGAGGATTGAGCCGACCCCCGTGAGCCGCTTTGCAAGCCGTGTCGTTCGAACGGCGCTGAACGCGTACGGCAAAACCGTGTGGTCCTGACCGTCGTTCGCCACGGTCAAGCCTTGTGGATGCGGCCCCGTGCCAACCGGCGCGGTGCCGGCGACTTCCGCAAGCGTGAGGGAGGCCAGAAAGAAGCATCGGCTCCCGGGAGAGCACGGCATAAGCCGTCCGACCACCGCGCAGGGAAGGCCGGGTGTTCGGCCACACCTGTATGCTGCTGTGCGGTTCTTCCTGCGTGTGCATTTCGCGCAGCGGACCGCGGGTGCCGGTCGGCACCCGGTCTTCCCTGCGCCCTCTTCAGGCAAGAGGGCGAAAGACGGAAGCAAAACTCGGGCGAAGTCAGCCGCGAGAACGATGCGTCATGTGTGAGATACGGGAAATGATCGCGCGGGCTCGCGCGAACACGGGCATCACCGGGCGCTCTCGCTCGCCGGCGTCGCCTTTATCAGCGGCGTGCGGCGGTCGCCGTCAGTTCCAGCCTGACGCCCGGGCCGAGATCGGCCACGCCGATGGCGGCGCGCGCCGGCAGATGATCCGCGGTGAAATAGCGTTTCCACACCTGGTTGAACGCCGCCTTGTCGGCGAGATCGGTCATGAAGATGGTCACCTGCAGAACGCAGGAGAGATCTGAGCCGGCCCCCTCGAGAAGGGTCTTCAACTGTCGCAGCACGTCGTCGGCCTGGCCCGCCATGTCCAGCCCGGTGTCCTCGGGAACGATGCCGCCGAGATAGAGCACGCCGTGATGCTCGACGATCTCGTGGAGCAGTCCGTCATAGGGCAGGGAACGTGTGATCACCGGGGTATCCATGGACATTGCGGCTCGCCGGACAGGGCAAGGGGGTTTTTGATCATGCTTGCTTCATGGGAAGAATGGTGCTGCCAGACAGGATTGAACTGTCGACCTCTCCATTACCAATGGAGTGCTCTACCACTGAGCTACGGCAGCATGTGCTGGTGAAGAATCGTCCCGCCGCGAGCGGTCGACCAAGCGGGGCGATATCTGCCACAAGCCCCCCTGCTGTGCAAGCTTGCCGGTCCCGCCAAATCGAGAAAATCGGCCCGCGAGAGGGCGGAAATCGGCTGTTTCGGCAGGAAACGAACGATTTTCACCCCCCGGGTTCCGCAACCGCCCCAGCCGTCCGGCCGGTTGCCCTCGTCCCCGAATTCGGCCACATCGGACGGCCTGGTGCCGCAGCCCTTGGTACGGCTTGAGCTTGTGCCATCCGATGGCATCCTGCGGACGGCTTGAAGCGGAACTGAGATGACGGACGAGCGCGACGCGAAGCGGGGGGCCGGCCGCGAGGACCGGCTGAAATCGGCGCTCCGGGAAAACCTGAAGCGACGCAAGCTCCAGGCGCGTGAACGCGCGTCACGAGGCGAGCCTTCGCAGACTGATGAAGGGTCCCAGGAGCAGGACCAGGACGCCGCCGGAAAGCCGGGCGGCTAGGAATATTGGAGTACGTTGAAGTGGCAGTGTCAGATGACGGCGCGGAATCGACGGCAAGGGGTGCGCAGCTCTCGCGCTTCAAACGTCCCGAGCAGACCTTCCCGACGCTGACGCCGGCCGAGATCGAGCGCATCAGGCATTTTGGCGAAGTGCGCAGCTATGCCGATGGCGAGCTGCTGTTCGAGACCGGCAAGCCGGGACCGGGCATGTTCGTCGTGCTCAAGGGACATGTCGCGATCACCCAGCGCGACGGGCTCGGCCATGTCAGCCCGGTGATCGACCAGGGCCCGGGGCAATTCCTCGCCGAACTCAGCCAGCTCTCCGGCCGGCCGGCGCTGGTCGATGGCCGTGCCGAGGGCGACGTCGAGACGCTGCTGCTGGCGCCCGATCGCCTGCGCGCGCTGCTGGTCGCCGAGGCCGAGCTCGGCGAACGCATCATGCGCGCGCTGATCCTGCGCCGGGTCAATCTGCTGCAGGACGGCATCGGCGGTCCGGTGCTGATCGGCCCCTCGCATTCCGCCGGCGTGGTGCGCCTGCAGGGTTTCCTCACCCGCAACGGCCAGCCGCATCATCTGCTCGATCCCGCACGCGAGCACGATGCCGCCGACCTGATCGCGCGCTATTCGCCGAAGCCGGAAGACTGGCCGCTGGTCGTCACGCCGGGCGGCGAGGTGCTGCGCAACCCCGGAGAAACCGAGCTGGCGCGCGCCATCGGCATGATCGGCGGCAGCAAGGATGGTCGCGTCTTCGACGTCGCGGTGGTCGGCTGCGGACCGGCGGGGCTTGCCACGGCGGTCTATGCCGCCTCCGAGGGACTCTCGGTCGCGGTGCTCGACAGCCGCGCCTTCGGCGGCCAGGCCGGGGCCAGCGCGCGGATCGAGAACTATCTGGGATTTCCCACCGGCATCTCGGGCCAGGCCCTCACCGCACGCGCCTTCACCCAGGCCCAGAAATTCGGTGCGGAGATCATGATTCCTGTCTCGGCGCAGTCGCTCGATTGCACCCGGAAGGACGGCGCCTTTGCGGTGGCGCTGGATTGCGGCGATGCCTTGCGCGCCCGGTCGATCGTGGTCGCCAGCGGTGCGCGCTATCGCCGGCCCGACTACGCCCATCTCGACAAGTTCGAGGGCCGCGGCGTGTGGTACTGGGCCTCGCCGATCGAGGCGAAGCTCTGTGCCGGTGAGGAGGTCGCGCTGGTCGGTGCCGGCAATTCGGCCGGACAGGCCGCCGTGTTCCTGTCGGGCCATGCGAAGAAGGTGCTGATGATCATCCGCGGCGGCGGGCTCGGCGCCAGCATGTCGCGCTATCTCATCGAGCGCATCGAAGCGACGCCGAACATCGAGCTGATGTTCAACACCGAGATCACCGCGCTCGACGGCGACGAAGCCTCGCTGCTGCGGCATATCCGCTGGAAGAGCCGGCTGTCGGACGACGAGGATGGCGCCGACATCCGCAACCTCTTCCTGTTCGTCGGCGCCGATCCCGCCACCGGCTGGCTCGACGGCTGCGGCGTCACGCTCGATCGTGCCGGTTTCGTCGTGACGGGCGCGCAGTCCGAGCAGAACCAGGGCCGCCTCGTTGCGCCGCTCGAGACCTCCGTTCCCGGCGTCTATGCGGTCGGCGACGTCCGCTCCGGCTCGGTCAAGCGCGTCGGCGGCGCCATCGGCGAAGGCGCGCAGGTGGTGGCCTCGCTGCACGGCTATCTCGGCGACGTCGCAAAACCGGCGCTTTGATCCCACAGAAGTCCCAATCGGCCAGCAGAAGTGACTTGCGGTCCTCGCCACAACTGAGGACACTCGCCTCATTCCGAGGGGGCCGCGACAGCGGCGCCTGCGTGGTTCGAGACGCGTGCGCCGCACGCCTCTCACCATGAGGATCGACGAACGAACAAGAGACTTGAAATGGGAGGACCAGATGGCTGAACTCGTCGTGCTCTACAAGACACCCAAGGATCCCGCGGCCTTCGACAAATATTATGCGGAGACGCATATCCCGCTGGCGAAGAAGCTTCCCGGCCTGAAGAAGTACACGGTGAGCAAGGGGCCGGTCGGAACGCCCGCGGGTCCATCGCCCTATCATCTGATCGCGACGCTCAGCTTCGACAGCCTCGCCGACATCCAGAAGGCGTTCGGCACGCCCGAGGGCAAGGCCGCGGCCGACGACGTTCCGAAATTCGCCTCGGGCGGCGTCGAGATGCAGATGTACGACAGCAAGGAAGTCTGACGCTGCAGGCACATGTGGCCCGGAGACGTTGCGCGTGGTCCGGGCCACGCACTGCCGTCGCCTGTGGCAGCGGTGCAAAGGATTCATGCATCGCGATTTCAATTTGCGCGATCATGCGTGGCTCGGGACGCACGTGTGACGAGAAGTCATGTGGTAAAGCGATGAGGACTGTAATACCATCCTGCTGACACCAGTGTCGCGCGTCGGGCCGACAATGCAGGAGAGTTTCATGCTGCTCGGATTGAGCCTGCCCGCGTTCACGATGGTCCATGTCGTCATCAGCCTGATCGGGATCCTTGCCGGCATCGCCGTGATGTTCGGCCTTCTCAACTCGAAACCGATGCCCGGTCTCACCGCGATCTTCCTGCTGTTCACGGTCCTCACCAGCGTCACGGGTTTCATGTTTCCTTTCACGGCGCTGTTGCCCTCGCACATGGTCGGCATTCTCTCGCTGGTCTTGCTCGCGATCGCCTGTCTCGCGCTTTACGGCATGAAGCTCGGCGGCGTCTGGCGGCCGGTCTATGTCGTGACCGCGATGGTCTCGCTCTATCTCAACGTCTTCGTGCTGGTGATCCAGTCGTTCCTCAAGGTGCCGGCGCTGCATGCGCTGGCGCCCGACGTGCCGCCGTCGGGGCCTGTGTTCGCGGTGGTGCAGGGCCTCGTGCTGCTGGTCTTCGTGCTGTTCACCATCGGTGCCTGGCGCCGCTTCAGGCCGATGTCGCTGGCCTGATCGGTCGCGCGTCACCGCAAGGGGTCATCATGCCCGTCATCACGCTGAAGACCTGCAAGGGCTTCCCGCGCGGCATGCCGACCACGGAAGCCGCCACCGTCAACGCGGACCTGCTCGCCTTCTTCAGGGGCTGAGGCGGCCCGCGAGGGCGGATATCGATGGCCTCGGCGCGCGCGGCGCGGTACTTTCGACGGGAAAGTCTGCGCCGCCGAGCCAAAATCGGCTCCCGAGGAGAAGGCGATGTCCGCTCCGCTCAAACTGATCGCGCTCGATGCCGACGATCTCGCCGTGATCTCGACCCATGTCCAGGACGCCCGCGTCCAGGCCGGCGACATCATCTGGCGGCAGGGCGACAAGCGGCTCGTGGTCGGGATGAGCCGGCTGGACTGGGAACAGACGCTGGAGGGCGAGACCGAGCCGCACCGGCGGCTCGCCGCGCTCCGTTTCGACCGCGTGCTGGCCTGCAAGTCGCGCAATATCGATATCGAGGCACCCGGCCGGGTTCTGGACCTCGTCGGCCTCGAATTCCATCCCCACGGAGGCGAGGAGCAGGGCGAGGACAAGGGACCCGGCGGCAGCACGCTGCTGCTGTTCGCCGATGGCGGCGCCATCCGCCTCGATGTCGAATGCCTGGAATGCGAGCTGACTGATCTGGGCCCCGACGATCTCGGCATCGGGCTGGAGGCCGAGGGGGAGGGCTGATGGAATTTGGCCCCCAGCCAAGGGTTGACGCCGGTTGCCTGCCGCGCCATTGAGCAGGGGACCTGGTGAGCCCACAGCCCCCAACGTCCTGCCGGAAGCCAAGCCAAGATGCCCGTCCGCCTCGACCGCAGCAGCGCCGATTTCGACAAGCGATTCGCGGATTTCCTCGCCGCCAAGCGCGAGATCTCGGCCGACGTCGAGGCCACCGTGCGCGCCATCGTCGACGATGTGGCGCGGCGCGGCGATGCGGCCCTGATCGAGGCCACGCAGAAATTCGATCGGTTGACGCTGGATGCCGCCTCGCTGCGCGTCACCGCCGCCGAGATCGAGGCCGCCGTGAAGGCCTGCGATGCGGCGACGTTGGATGCCCTGAAGCTCGCGCGCGACCGCATCGAGACCTATCACCGCCGCCAGCTGCCGAAGGACGAGCGCTTCACCGATGCGCTCGGCGTCGAGCTCGGCTGGCGTTACACCGCGATCGAATCCGCCGGCCTCTACGTGCCCGGCGGAACCGCCGCCTATCCGTCCTCGGTGCTGATGAACGCGGTGCCGGCCAGGGTTGCCGGCGTTGCGCGCCTCGTGATGGTGGTGCCGTCGCCCGACGGCAAGCTCAATCCGCTGGTGCTGGCGGCCGCCCATCTCGGCGGCGTCACCGAGATCTACCGCGTCGGCGGCGCGCAGGCGGTGGCCGCGCTCGCCCATGGCACCGCGACGATCGCGCCGGTCGCCAAGATCGTCGGCCCCGGCAACGCCTATGTCGCCGCCGCCAAGCGGCTGGTGTTCGGCAAGGTCGGCATCGACATGATCGCCGGCCCCTCCGAGGTGCTGGTGATCGCCGACGATACCGGCAATGCCGACTGGATTGCCGCCGACCTGCTGGCGCAGGCCGAGCACGATGCCAGCGCGCAATCGATCCTGATCACGGATTCGCCGCGCCTCGCCGCCGACGTCGAACGCGCCGTCGAATCGCAACTGACGACCTTGCCGCGCGCCGCCATCGCCGGCCGCTCCTGGGCCGATTTCGGCGCGATCATCCTGGTGAAGACGCTCGCCGACGCGATCCCGCTGGCGGATGCGATCGCTGCCGAGCATCTCGAGATCATGACCGTGGATCCCGACGCGCTGGCCGCAAGGATCCGCAATGCCGGCGCGGTGTTCCTCGGGCCGCATACGCCGGAGGCGATCGGCGACTATGTCGGCGGCTCCAACCACGTGCTGCCGACGGCGCGCTCGGCGCGGTTCTCCTCAGGGCTGGGGATCGCCGATTTCATGAAGCGCACCTCGATCCTGAAATGCGGCCCGGACCAGCTGCGTGCGCTGGGCCCGGCCGCGATGACGCTTGGCAAGGCGGAGGGCCTCGATGCCCATTCGCGCTCGATTGGATTGCGCCTCAACCTGTCATGACAAAGCCGCCCGAACAGGACGACACGACCAATCGCATCGTCGCGGTCACGCTCGACGAGGAATCGATCGGCCGTTCCGGGCCCGACATCGAGCATGAGCGCGCGATCGCGATCTACGACCTGATCGAGCAGAACCTGTTCGCGCCCGAGGGCGCGGACGGCAAGGGTCCGTTCACGCTGCATATCGGCATCACCGGCAACCGCCTGATGTTCGACATTCGCCGCGAGGACGGCTCGCCGGTGGTCGTGCATCTCTTGTCGCTCGGTCCGTTCCGCGGGATCGTGAAGGACTATTTCATGATCTGCGACAGCTATTACCAGGCGATCCGCACCGCGACCCCGGACAAGATCGAGGCGATCGACATGGGCCGCCGCGGCATCCATGACGAAGGCTCGCGCACGCTCCAGGAGCGGCTGAAGGGCAAGGTGCGGGTCGATTTCGAAACCTCGCGCCGGCTGTTCACCCTCATCACCGTGCTGCACTGGAAAGGCTAGCAGCGGATGGCTGCGCCGCCACGCGCACGCGATCCGCAATCGGTGCTGTTCGCCTGCGCGATGAACAGCGTCCGCTCGCCGATGGCCGAAAGCCTGCTGCGCAACATGTTCCCGCAGGGCCTCTACGTGAAGTCGGCCGGCGCGCGGACCGGCGAGCTCGATCCCTTCGCGGTCGCCGTGATGGCCGAACTCGGCCAGGACATCTCCGGCCACAAGCCGCAGACCTTCGATGAACTGGAGGACTGGGAGGGGCTGAACTTCGATCTCATCATCACGCTGTCGCCGGAGGCGCACCACAAGGCGCTGGAGCTGACCCGAACGCTCGCCGCCGAGGTCGAATATTGGCCGACCCAGGATCCCACCACGATCGAGGGCACGCGCGAGCAGAAGCTGGCCGCCTATCGCGAGGTCTGTGACCAGCTGTTGATGCGGATCCGCAAGCGCTTCGCCAAGGTGGGTGCGGCCAGCGGGTGAACTCATGCCCGGGCCCGCCGTAACACCGGCGTCACAGCGCGCTGGCACAGGCAGGTCGAGACGGGCCGAATCAGCAACCGCCGGTTCCCGGTTGTGAAATCAGCCCCCTTCCGATAGGTTCCGCGCGCAATTCACCCCCTGCTTCGTCCCCCAAATCATCCGATGCTCGGCCGCCCCAAATTCGTCCTCGCCTCCGGTTCGCCGCGGCGCCTGTCGCTGCTCAACCAGGCCGGCATCGAGCCGGATGCGCTCCGGCCCGCCGACGTCGACGAGACGCCGAAGCGGGGCGAGTTGCCGCGCGCCTGCGCCAACCGGCTTGCCCGCGCCAAGGCCGACGCCGCCTTGAAATCGGTGCAACTCGACGACGAGCTGCGCGGCGCCTTCATTCTCGCCGCCGATACGGTGGTGGCGGTCGGCCGCCGCATCCTGCCCAAGGCGGAGCTGGTCGACGAGGCCGCGCAATGCCTGCGGCTGCTGTCGGGCCGCAACCACCGCGTCTACACCGCGATCTGCCTGGTGACGCCGCGCGAGGCCTTCCGCCAGCGCCTGGTCGAGACCCGGGTCCGTTTCAAGCGGCTGTCGGAGGACGACATCCAAGCCTATATCGGCTCCGGCGAATGGCGCGGCAAGGCCGGCGGCTACGCCGTGCAGGGCATCGCCGGCTCGTTCGTGGTCAAGATGGTCGGCTCCTACACCAACGTCGTCGGCCTGCCGCTCTACGAGACCACCACGCTGCTCGGCGGCGAAGGCTTTCCGATTCGCTTCGGCTGGCTCAACGCCACCGCGATCTGAGCGGGCGCTGCCCGGCCGTCGCGTAAAACAACCCCATGCAAAGTAGAGCGGCGCGGACACCGCGACGCCCTCGCAGGAACCCGTCCCGCCGACAGGCTCTTGAAACCCTATCACCCTTGTCAGCCGCGCCTCATGGACGACCAGATCAGCAAACCTGCCCGCCCGCTCAAAACCTGCCCGATCTGCGGCAAGCCGCAGGCGGAGGCCACCCGTCCGTTCTGCTCTCCGCGCTGCCGGGACGTCGACCTGAACCGCTGGCTCAAAGGCAGCTACGTCATCCCCGGCCGCGACGACGAAACCGACGACGTCGAATAATTCAACGATATCAGAATATTGGAGCGGCCGCCGGCGCGCCGCGGGCGACCCGGCTCCGTTCCGCCAGGGCTTGTGCACAGCCGGGCCGCGCCCGGCGAAGCCATCAGGCGAAGCCGGGTGGACAGGCCGCCCCGAGCCCACTATAAACCGCCCGCTCGACCGGCCTTGGCCGTCACATGTCGAGCAGGCCCAGGTAGCTCAGTTGGTAGAGCATGCGACTGAAAATCGCAGTGTCGGTGGTTCGATTCCGCCCCTGGGCACCATTCCTGAACAGATTTACGAACCCTAGGCGTGGGTTGGCCCTTGGGGCCGAATGTGAATCGGATGTTGTCGTTTGAACCGAGGATCCGGATCTTGTCCTCCGACACGATGATCGCGTCCACCACGCTGGACAGGTAGGCCTTGCGAGCGGCCACGTCACCCGAGGTGAGCTGCTCACGCATCAGCTGGGTGAACCGGTCAATGGCGATAGGATCAATCTCGATTGGGCTAGTGCTTGACTTCTTGGCATAGTCCAAAGCCTCGGCGGCCTTGTCACGACCGGCCTTCAGAGCAGCGATGCGATCCCTGAGGGTCGGATCGGTGCCATCGATCGTGCCCGCTTCGATCGCTGCATAGAGGCGGCCCAGGCGTTCTTCGGCCTCCGAAGCTTGACGGGCGAGATCGACGATACGGCGATCGGCAGAAGCTTGCCGATCATCTCGACGGGCTTTGAGGGCCAGCAGAATGGATGTGACGCGATCTGGCTGGAGCAGTTGGTCAACCAGAGCCTCCACCACGAGCTGCTCAATTACCGGGCGGGGAACCTTGCGGTTGACGCACTTTCCGTCCTGATCCTTGTGGCGCCCCTGCTTGGTGGACTGGATGCACTTGTAATAAGAGTAGATTTTGCCGGTCCGCGAGGTGCCGGTGGCCGTCGTCAGAGCGCACGAGGTCTTGCAGTCGCAGCGCACCAGCCCGCCCAACAGTGACGGCGCCGAGGTTAGGCGCGGCCCTTTGGCCCGGGGCTGACGCGACGTCATGAGAGCCTGAACTTCGTCGAAGATGGCACGCTCAACGATCGCCGGAATCTCATATTCGACGATTTCCGAGGCGTCTTTGCGTTCGCCGTCACCCTTGCGATTGAATTCGTTGAAGCGGCGCACGCCCGTGTAGGCTTCACGGGTAAGGACTTCATGTATCGTGCCGGTGCCGAAGAGCGAGCCGCTTCTGGAACGGTAACCGCATTCATTCAGCCACATCGCGATCTTCTTGGTCCCTAACGGGCCGGACTCTCCATCGCCGTTTCTCGCGAGATCGAAGGCGCGAATGACGATCTCGGCTTCGACCGGCTCAATCGCGAGCTTCTTCTTTTGCTTGTTTCCGATGATTTCGGCATCGACGGATTTGTATCCGAACGGAATGATGCCTCCGTTGGAATATCCGCGCCGGGCGTTTTCTTTCATCGTGCGGGTGGTCGCGCGCGCGGTTTCAGCGGACTGGAATTCGTTCACGATGCCGATGAATTTCCTGAACAGATCGCCGCTGGCGTCCTTGGTCAGCGGCTCGGCGAATGAGATCAATTCGACCTTGTGCTTGCGTAGAGCGCGCACCGTAAGTTCCTGCTCGAACTGATCTCGGAACGCCCGCGAAAACGAGTAGACGAGAATGGCGTCGATGGATCGCGTGCCGTCTGTCGCGCGCGCAATCATCTGTTCGAACGCCGGGCGCTTCATGTTCGTGGCGCTCTCGCCTTCCTCACGGAAGATGCCGACGATGTTGTCACCGTCGCGCTTGCATCGGGCAATCAGCTGGTTGGATTGGTCCTCGAGGCTCAATGCGTTCTGGGCCTGCGCATCGGTAGATACGCGCACATAAATGAGAACGTTTCGAGATGCCTTGACCGCGTTCGTTGACGGTGTCTCCGACGCGTGAAGATGTTTACGTGCCATGAGAATATACCCCTGCCTCAAGCCAGGGATCGAGTCTAGCGAGGCGGTGTGAGCTTGTGAAGCAGTTCGATCGCAGCTGTACTGCGCACCTTGCTCACATCGATCATCTTGCGATGGCGGCGCGTCCATTCGATTCGGAAGGCCTCGTGCAGCATCGCGGTGTGTGTCTCACACAGGCACTGAAACGTTCCCTGCGCGCCGTTGTCCGGTAGCCTCAAGAATCCCGCGACAAAGATCCGATGGCGAAGGTTCTCGTTGATCGCGTGAAGCTCGATAATCGCTGCCTCCCGATGCCGGGGCTTATAGACGTAGCGAGTATCGGGGACGAAATCTCCTCTCATCGAGCGACCCTGCGCCAGCACCTCACCGACCAGCCAGAGTCCGCCATCGATGGCGATGTCCGCGAATTTCTCCAATTTCATTTTGAGGATGCGGGGTGCGTAAGTCGGGCGGATGGTCATCACTTCTCTCCTTTTTGATGTGCCGTAGTCGCCGCCGGCATTGGGCGGGGTTTGGGATCGAAAACTGCGTCGAGCAGGTCGCCGAAATATCGCTCGATCGCATCCAGTTCGGCCTTCGCGACCGGAATCGGATCGGGCAACTCGTTCTCCACGGTCCAGAATTCCGGATCGATAGGCCGAAGCTTCGGCTTCAGTTCCTTAGAGCTCATGGCCGAGCTCTTTCTGGCGGCTGCGCTGGCGCTTGGCGTGCCGCTCGGCGTATTGGGCAACATCAACCAGGTCGAGGGTCGTGGTCTTGACGCGTTCCCGCGACAGGCGCTGCGCCAGATGATCGAGACGTTGCGCGTCGTCTATCGGGCTGTGAAAGTCGCCGCTGGCGGCCCGAATCGACGAGTCGATTGATCTCGAGCAGAAATATCGCGTGTTGCCCCTGGCTCTCGATGCGCTAACGTACGCGTCGTGCCTGTCGAATTTGTCGTTGAGCAGCACAAATGTCTGATCGACAGTGATGCCTTGGCTGCGAAAGATCGTGGAGACGAGACCGTTGGCAAGGCGAACGCGTCCCTTGCCGTCTGCGATGTCCTCCGGCGAAAAGTGAATGATTTCATCGCCGCGTCGTGCGGTGATCGTGATCTTCTTGGTGAGGCGCGCAACCTTGACATGCTTGACCACAAGCGGCGTGCCGTTAACGACACCGAGGTGATCGGCGCGACGAAGTGCAACCAGCGTGTCCCCGGCTGCTACGGGCAGAGTATGAGCGTTGCCGGATGCATCGACCGCCGGCAGTAGGACCTCGCGGGTTCCGATGGCGCCTTCGCGTTTCAACAGGTCCCGAAATACTGCTGCGATCGCGCGCGCTTCCGCGTTGGACTTTGCTAGGACAATGACTTGCTCGTTTGGACTGTTCAGTCGGGCCTGCTGCCAGGCATCTGCCAACGCATCGACAGTTGGCTTGAGCCTGTCATGGAATTCGACCAGGCCGCGCTCATCGAATGCCTGCAGCGCTGCTTTGGCATCACCGCGCGCAAACGCTTGCGGCGCCTCGCGAGCCCAGGTTTCGCGCTGCCGATGTATCTGGCTGAGCGTGGAGGCGCCGACCGCCTCTCGCACCAGCCGGGCCGAAAAGCCGGGACCCAAAGGCCTGATCTGGCCCTCGTCGCCTGTGAGCACCAGGACGCATTGGTTGTTCCTGTCGCCGGCCGAGCCGCGGCTGACGTGGTCCAGAATACGTGCAAGCTGGGGGCTCGATTGCAGGCTGCTCTCATCGACCAGCAAGACCGTCCGGCCTTCGAATGCAGGCTTTCCGGCTGCAACCCGAGAATCCAAACGCGTCAACAGCGCGTCGATCGCGAAGGCCGGGACATCAATCGATTGCCCGAGTTCGAGAGCTGCCCGCCAGGCCACCGATGCACCAACCACGGAAGCGCCCGGCAGATCGGTGTTGGTCACGGGACCGTCGAGCGCACTGGCTTCGACTGGGGACGCGCTCACTGCGGGCGCATAACCGGCGCCCTCGAAGCTGCGCGCTATGACGCCCATCAGCTTTGACTTGCCGGCTCCGGCAGGCGCAACGACGTTGACCAGGCGAGCGCCCGATGTCGCTGCCAGCGCGACCTCCGTCTGCTCCTGCGACAAGCCGCTTTCTCGGCAGAGACGGCGCACCAGGCTCGGATCGGGGGCAGCAACACGGGCTTGCGCGAGGTCAACCGCCGTCTCGACAAGCCGCCGTTCGATTGCGATCATTTCGGGGGTGGACAGGACGACGCCATCACGCGTCGCGCCGAGTTCGACGATGGCACGGTTCTCGACGAGGGCATCCGCCTCCTTGATGGCCTGTTCGACCGACACGCCGGTGCCCACGAGTGCATTGAACGTGGCCTCAAGGAGATGGCGACGCTCGAAGGTTGCCTCAGCCTCTGTGAGCGAGGCCGGAAGGAGCGCCGTTCGTTCGCGAATGAGCGTGTTGACGGTCGCGGAATCGCGGGTCGCTGCGGACTCGCGGCCGGCTTCGCGGGCCGCTTCAACGATCGCGCCGGGATCGAAGCCGAGCTTGTTGATGGCACTCTGCCACTTGGTAATACGATCGGCGGTGTCCACCGTATCTTTTGCCAGGCGGTTCTTTCGTGTGATGGCAGCGGCCAGAGCTGGCGCTTCGCCCGAGGTCAGCCCGGCCTTCGCCAATTCCGCCTCTATCGCGGACCTTCGAGCAGAGAAGTGCTTGCAGACAGTGTCCGGTACGCCAGCGACGGTCCAGCGCCAGTCGCCGTCGACGCGCTCGATGGCGAAGCCACGCCGCTCCAGTTCAGTTGCGAGTTGGAGCCTGAAGGCTCCTCCTAAGGATTTTTTCCAGGCTCGGATGCCTCCAGCCGTGTCAACGGCTCCGAACGTAAGATCGCTCTTGCGAACACAAATAGACGGAATGCAAAGATGATGGTGTCTCTGGACGGAGGCCAGCACGGTCCCATCAGCATGGGTCTCGGGCCGAGCCTCCGAGTGGGTCCATTTGGCCAAAACAAAATCGGCAAACTCGCGCCGGACCCCGTTCCTTCCCCTCCTGGCAAGGGGGATTTCCGTCTCGATCAGCCGGACAGTGGCCTCGACCGCGGCATCCTCTGCCTCCGCGATCGTCTTGCGCAGTTCGTCATCGCCGGCGGCATAAAGCACCGAGACGGCTTTCGGACAGGACAGCGTGATATCGACGCCGAGCGCACGGCGCTTGAAAGCGGGCGTCTTAACGAGCTTGCGGCCGCTTGTGTTGCACCCCTCGCACAACAGATCAAAATCGCGCGCGCGAACGGGCGAGCCCTCCATCACGCCGAGCTTCTCGTTGCCGCGCAACCATACACCGGCGGCCTCGACATCCGCCTGATAGTAGGCCGACGGCTGCGAAGTGTAGTAGCTCGGCCGATGGATGATGGCGAACGACGCGACCAAGAGAAGCCTCCAAGGAGGCCTTTCAATTAGCGCGCGACCCAGTCTCGGTTTTTGGGATTAGATCGCCTGTCCGAAAGATTCTCAAAAAAAGGGCCGCCTGGACGGCGGCCCTTGGTTGCGTAAGGTACCGGATGAACGGGAGCGCCTATTCGCCGGTCCACCGCGCCGGGAGATGGCCGGGGCGACGATCGCGCCACACGGTAAGCGGCACGTCCACGATCGCGGGATTGCCCAGTCCCATCACCAGCATTCGCGCCATCTTGCGGTGCCCCCTCTTGATTACCCCAAGATCGCTCTCCAGGCGGTCGGCCGGACATACCGGCGCCGTCTCGCGAACGGTCTCGCGAACCCAGCGGCCGGAGACCTGATCGCGGTGGGGCGGCCCGAGATATTCGACGCGGCGTTCGCCGAGCAACGCGCTGATCCGGTCCGCAGAATCCCCGGCGCCGAGCTGGTGGATCAGCTTGATCCTGAAGCGGGCGAGGAGAACATTGGCGAGATTCTCCCCCCAGATCTCGACCAGATGAGAGATGTCCTGAATCCCGACCAATGTCATGATTCCGAACTCACGCCCGGTGTTCAGAAGTCTGGGAAGCCCCGAGAGGCGGCCGTTACCGCACTCGGGCAATTCGTCCAGGCAAAACACCAGCTTGCGCGTGGGGTTGCGTGGGCGACCGGGCCGTAGGGCGAGCGCGATCAGCCGATCGATCAGAAAACCGCCGATTGCACCCGACAGTTCTGGATACTCGCTCGACTTCTGCAGCACGATGACGCGGGGATATGCGCTCGGCTCGTCTAGCCACTGACGCAGCGAGAAACGCCGCCCAGCCGGTACCTCACGCCATGCTTCGGCGAGCGGCAACACGGTGGTCAAGGCCGCCACCCACATCGTCACGAGTATTGACATCGTGGTGCGGTTTTCTTCGGGGCTCTCGCTGCCGAAGATCAGACGGCTGGCGCTCCCCTTGCCGGCGGCCTCCAGCGTTGTCTTGATCGTCTCGCCCGGCGACAGGAGAACCGACGCGAGATCGTCCCAGTTCCAGGCACCCGAATTCTCCGCATGGAGCGTCATCACCAGGTCCGCCCAGACAGCGCGGGCACCATCTCCCCACATCGAATCGTGTTCGGACTTCGCGACCGCGTGTGCTGCGAATTCTCGCGCATGCTTCTCGTTCCTGATGTCGCGCGCGATGTCGTAGGCGGCGGAGCGGCGATCATGCGGGGCCACCAGAATGAACGGGTTGACGGGCAAGCCCGCCGTGAAATCTCCTTTGACCTCATGGATGAAGATCTGGTCGCCCCTGGCTTCGCACTGCTGGACGAAACTGCGGAGCGTCGACGTCTTGCCGCTGCCCTGCGTGCCGAGGGCGAGGATATTGTAGCCTTCGCACTCATCCGTCAGTTGGACATGGGGCAGGAGCCATAGGCCGCGCTTGAGAATCCGCCCGGTTCGCGCGATCACGGCTCGCAAGGAGGAGCGGCCCTCCCCATCGAACAGCAGCCGCCATCCGCGCAGCGTCACGAGGCGCTCCCGCTTCGATGCTGTCGTGTACATCATGTAAGCCGTCGTCGCCCATGATGCCACAAAGGCCGCTCCCAGAGCCACCGCGTGGATTGCCGCCACTCTGGATCCCGCAATCGCCTGAAGGACGCGGTCCAGGTACTGGAATCGGCAATCAAGCCCGATAAGCTTGGTCAGGCCCGCAGAACAGGTATCTCCACGGAGGAATTCCGCCGCGATATGGCCGATCATCTCCAGATTGAGCGGCACGACGCCATTGGTGCCAATGACATAGGGGGCACCGGCCGAAAAGAGAATCGCGAGTCCCGCGATCAGCGTGACGACGGCAGCGAAGGTCGCGCCCAGGATCGCGGGCATGATGGGTTTGGTTTCGATGAAGGGGTTGGTGATCGACATGGTGATTCTCGTTGCTGTTGGTTAGGAGAACGCCGCGGCCACCAGGCCGCACGCGAGGATGAAGAACCCGGACCCCAAGCCAGCGGCGAGGGCGCGGAGCCAGCGGTTCGGCTCCAGCTTCTGCAATTGGTGCCAGGACGACACCTGCACCCCCCTATCGACCGGCTCGGGCAACGCACCATGCCGGGGGGCTGCCTCGACCGCGTGCCGGCGAACCGCGGCCAGCAGGAGCCGAAGGCCGTCGGACCCCAGCACCTTCAGCCGGTTCGGGTCGAACTGCGAGGGGTGGCGCAGGATCTCTTTGGCGAGATCCTGCGCAAGTTCAGCCTGCGTAGTTGTGCCGATGTTCGCTGCATCCGCTGCCGCAAGATCGAAAAGATCGCGCTGCTCCGCCATCAGGTCGTCTCCCTCGTTGCCCAGTTCAGAACGCGGTCGAGTTCGCCGAAAACCTCACTCGTCCACGCAGCCACTTCGCCGCGCGAGATCTTGCTTTCCGGGTACGGCAGACCGGTCAGTGCCATCACCTTACGTACGGGCATCAACGGCAAGTCCATGAGGCGGCAGTGGGCAGCCTCGAACGGACGCCACGAGCCGGCCGCGATGGCCGGCATCCGCAGCAGCGTGGCGCGATCCATCAACGGCTCGATCGAAGCGCGGTAGACCGCGGCGGCGTCGGAAGCTTCATGCAGATGAGCGAATTCACCGTCGCGCTCGTTCTGGATCAAGACCAGCTTGGCCCGCGGGAAGTGCTGCAGCAGCGCATCCGCGGTCGCGGCAGCCTGACGGATGCCCTCGCCCTCCGCCACGAACGGGATCATGACCGTGGTCTCGAATGCCCACGCGTGGAGATCCTCGTCGAGCTCGACGATCCCGACCCAGTTTGCGAACCGGCCGACCTGGTTGGCGCCGATGTCGAGCAGGCAGTTCGTATTGCGGGCACCCGCGCGCTCCAGCATGTGATAGAGGGGCGTGAAGGAACGCGCGTCGGCGGTCGGATCGCGGCGCGCTTCACGCGTCACCGTAGGGATGGTCAGGACATTGCGACCGACCGTCTTGGCCAGTCGGTGCTGGGCGTCGAGCTGGGCGATGGCCAGGGGCGCATCGTGCAGATGGGCATGGTCGGCGACGAGCAGCGAGGCCAGGGTCTTACCCTGCCCGCCTTTGTCATTCGCCATGATAATGAGTTGGCTGGCGCCACTCATCATTGCAGCTTTGTGATGCGTCATAACGATCCTTTCCCGTTGAGACCGGCCCCCGGGGCTCGGCTGCGGGATGGATCTTTGCGCCCCCAAAACCCTAGAGTTTGGGATTAGATGGCCAAAGTGTAATTTACCCGGCTTGAGGCTGAATTTTTTCGATAACGCCCGTCGAAGCGATCCGGTCGAGCGTCTGCATCCAGGCCGCCATGTCCCGGCAGGTCAGGGCTGCGTCCGCCAACAGGAAGTTCATGGCGTCGGATTGGGTTTCGAGGCAGCCGAAACCTCGCTTGATGATCGCATATCGCAATATCTTCGCCTGGTGCGAATCGATCTCGATTGATCGTCCCCGTGAGAGCTGGCCGATCAAACGCCCAAGTTCGAAGCGGTCCTGCTCGATCAGCAGGTTCTTATGGACGTCCGCGGGCTGCAGATCGCCCGCAATGGCAATCTTCATCAGCGCGGGACCGGTCATGCGCTCTTCGACGGCGTTGGTGAGCCTCTTACCGCTCAAGCCGGTGATGGGCTGGTCGCAGGTCGCCCGTTCCGCCCAATGCCCCATCGCTTTGACAGATTGGCCCGCACGCTCTCGGTTCCAGGCCACCCCGCGCACGCGCGCGATGTTGTCCTCTTCGATGTGGTGCAGAATCTCCGTCCCGTGCTCCTGCATCCTGGCCATGACGTCGGCTTTCTCGCCGGCGATCAAATCCTTCGGCGCCAGGGTGGCGAAGAAGGCCTTCACCAATCGGCGGCCCCGGTCGATCAGACCTTGAACGAGGCGCATGATCCTATCGAACGTGGGCACGTCCCCGAGGAATTTGGGCCCTCCCTCACCGCGATACGCGGCCACGCCAACGGTCAGCGTCGCCCGATGTTCGGCTTCCCCCGGGGTCAAGGTGCGAGAGCGCGTATTGCGGGCCAGTTCAACGCCGGCCTGACGACCGGTCAGGCGAAAAGTTTCGATCTCGAGCGCGTGCTTTGCTGCCTTGACCAGGTCGCCGTCATGGCGATCATGTTTCTGTCGGATCGCGACATCTTCGTGCTCGACACCTCGGATCACAATGGGAAAGCCGTTGCGGTACCGAACGAGCTTATCCGGCGGCACGAATATGTAGAGTCTTCCCAGCCATTCGACCGGCACATCGAGCGTTTGGAGGGGGCGGTCCGAGAGCATGGCCTGGATGGCTTCGATCTCGCTGCGACCAGGCTCGGTCGTGAAGCGCTGATCATGGATGATCACGGCTGTGGTCGGAGGATCCAACCGTTCCAGGCGAGCTTTGAGCTCCGTGAATTTGGGATCCGTGTTGTCGTTCATGGGACGCTGTGCCTCGACTAATCGCAGTCGTGATCGTTATCGTCGAGCCCGTTGGGCCAGGCCTTCAACTTGACGCTGGGCGCGGCGATGCGGATAATTTCCGAGCACGCAATCCGCCGCGGCAGGTCAAAACACGCGCGGGCTGCGCAACGGCCCCTCTCCTGAATCGACCGCAAGTTGATCAGTCCTGCGTGTACAACGGTGGAGGCGGGAATCTGATTCTTCATTGCCGTTGTGTTGCCCAATTCGACCAAAGTCTTCGCGCCTGGCGCTTCCTGACCTAGTGAGCCGTCCACATCGGTAACGTTGGCAGTCGGTGCAAATGAATCCTCCTTCTAAGGAAGGTGCGCGTGGCATTGATTGTTCTACGATCTTCCTTTTCGAAAACGGCGATACCGTCGATCTCCAATGTTACGTGGCGGCGACGGGAGATGGCTTCGATTATGTAGAGCGTACGCGCGATCGACAGGTCTTCGACCGCGATCGAACCCTCCGCGTTCGGGCTAATGTCCATTATTTTGACGCTCAAACGCTCGACCAACCGGCGAATAATAGGATCGAGGACTTTCTCGAAATAGGCATGGCCAATGGCATGTCCGCATCCAACTGTTTCGAACTCTTCAGTCGAGACACTGGCAACCGGCACGTATTCGATATCCGGATGAGCGGTCATGCCGCATGCCGCGTCCCGATCCGCCTCTCGCGCATACGCTTCGACTCGGTAGTATTGGAGTGCGCCCGCTAAGCTTCCGCCTGGAGTGTCGATCGTATATCCGGCAGAGAGATTCTGAAGGTGCTCGTAGTTCGGGCTGTCTATGTCAAACCGCGGTTTGGCGAAGTACAGATCGCTCATGGTCATGTCCTCAACTAGATGCAGCTAGAGCTTCAATAGATGGCGAACCTGTCGGCGCCACCTGCACGCAAGTGCGTCAACGCGTGCGTATTCGGGCATGGCGACGAGGACCATCTCGGCAGCAGCGCCCTCATCGAGGCTGGGGAACATGCTGCTCTCGTTATCGTCGGTCATGTCAGCGGAGCTCATCGTCGATTGCGCTTCAGCAGTCTGTTGCCCGCCGCCAAGATTAGTTCGGTGGTTGGATCGTATCTCGCTTATGCTGACTGAGTTAACCATCCGCTTTCGGTTCATCGCCGATCAGGAACGCGCGGATGCTACGACATGCGGCCGTGACGCCGTGGTCATTCTTGAGGGCGCTATGAAGGCGATGGAAGCGAGCGCGAAGCTCGCCGGCCTCCCCGAGAGCATCCATAATGACGTTCGTATTCTGAACGACGCCCATGAACCGGACGTATTGGTCCGTCACGAAATAGTCGAGCATGGGCATCTCGTGCGGGGAATCGATGATGATGGGCGCCCTCACCAAGTCGATACACGAAATTCGGGGCGGCCACTTTTTCGAGACGCCGATGGTCATGTCATCGCTGTCGATGAATTCGGGCATCGCAAGATGAATCGAAATCATCGGTGGGTATTCCTGCTCGGTCATGGCTTGTCTCTCACTCGGTGTTGGTGTCGGGGCTCTTCAGTCGGCATCGGCTCCGGCGCTAATGGATGTCAGCCGGCGCAGAGCCCTGGGGGGTGTGCACGTTGAACGGAAGGCGACCGAGCGCCAGCACTGCGTTGCCCATGTCCCGCGCGTCAGGCCGTTCCTTGATTTCCAGCTTGAGGCTTTTGCCGCCGTCCGAGCAATAGAGCTGGCCGACGACGAGGCCGTCGAGCAGCAAGACGAGGCGCGCCTGCGTCAGCGTGTTCTCGACGACGTGATAGGGCTTCAGGCGGAGCTTGTCGGAAAGAGAAGCATGTAGGATCTGCTGCCCCAAGGCGGAGTTGTCGACGCTGATAAGGATCGGCAACTTGAACGCGTCGGAATCGTCGCGATACCGGACGTCGATGGTGACGGTGTTTTCGAGGGGGCGAACAGTCTCCGGTTTTGCCGCAAGCGTTCGCTCGAGACCGTCCAGCATGAAGTCCAGCGTCGCCGTCAAGGTGCGGCTTGCAGACTGCATGAACAGGGGGGCAGGGCAGAAATTGTCCTTACGTGCGATCGGCGCCATGTTCAAACTCCATCTGATCTGTCGGCAGGAATGTAGCATAATATGTTACAAATGCAAGAGGGCGTGCCGAACCTCGAAGAGCGGCTGGCTATCCTGGTTAAGAATGAGTTCCCACCGACTTTGACGGCAGCCGAATCGCACCCTCAGTTCTGTTCGCCATCGCGACGCAAACGGGTCTTGTCATAGTCAGTCCAGAGATTGCGGCGATCGGGGGTAGGAGGGCCGAGAGGAAGGCGAGGCCAGTGAAGGCGTTCGTCTACTCCAACCAGGATCACTCCCACATTGCCGAGTTTCAGGTGATCACACTCCCAGAGAACCGTGTCTGCGCTTTCACCCTCCGGTACGACGATCCAGAATCGCGTGAAGAACGAGCACTCGGTCGCCACCAAAATGATCTTACGCTGAGCTGCATCCTTCTGCGACCCGCCGTAAAGCGCATAGCAATCAACCGCGTCGATCCGTGCCACTTTGCCCTCGTCGCGGCCAACAACATAATAATCAGGCGATGCATATCGGAACGGGACGATTGGGCGCAAAATCTCGAACTTCAGTCCGGACTCACCGCCATACAGCTTTCGGGGGTCACGCTTGATGAGGCCAAGCGCTTTCTCTCGAAACTGCTTGGCCGCCTTCTTGCCGGCGGCGATCGGATCTGTGCCACCACTGCTTTCACTGAGCGTTCCGTAAATTCCGAGAAGATCACGGAACGTGTGACCTGAGCGTGTGATCAGATCGCGCGCCTGTTCTTCGTCGAGCGGCCAGATCTTGGAGATCATCTCCACGTGCGAAAACGGTCTCTCCAAGATCTTTTTGGCGAGTTCTGGTTCAGCCTGGGTCAGATAGCTCTGGAACTCCGCGACCTTTGCCATCCGGCGCAACTGGTTAGCCGAATATCCACTTTCAGCCTCCGCGCGCTGGATCCAGGGACGACCGCCTTCGTCGGCCGAACTCAGGCCTTCCAATTCCCGAAGCGCTTGAGCGACCTCCGTCCAAAGACGATTCTGCTTTCGTGCCCCTCGCAGAATCCTGAGGATTTCCTCCGAGTTAAGCTTCTTCATAGAGCAACTTGTCTTCCGGACTAACGCAGGATAATATGCTACAAACGAGCGGCGGGAGCAAGCCCGGTGTCCACAGCATCGCACACCCCTTAGCTTAACCGTCGTGTAACATAGAGTGCTACAAAATGACTGAAAAGCGTGACGCGTTAATGGGCGTAATGGATCAGCTGGCGAAGCTGCTCCCGCTTTTGGCCAGTGACAAGAACGGCGAAGTCGCTAATGCAGCCAGCCGCATTGTTCAAGTCCTGGCCAAGGTTAGGCTGGATTGGCACGATCTCGTTGAACTCTTGCGGCAGGAGCCGGCGCCGGCCCCCGTACGCAACTCGTCGCCTTTCGAAACTGATCATGAGGCGCTTGTCCGCCTGGCCGGCAGCGCAACCTACTTCCTGAACTCCGAACGGGACGTTTTCGCCGACATCGTGATCAACGGTCACCGCGAGACTCTGCAGCTTGACAGCGCACAGTACACGGATTGGCTGATGCACGCTTTCTGGAAGGACAAGGAGCGGCTTCCCAAAGAGGCGCAGCTCAAGGAGGTGACACGCCTTGTGAAAGCGCGGACGTTATTCTCAGACGCCCAACGGCGCGACGTGCAGCTTCGTGTCGCCGAAATGGATGAAAAGATCTATCTGGATCTTTGCGACGACTCCTGGCAGGCAGTTGAAATCAGCGCTGGAGGCTGGCGGATGATAGAGAGGCCGCCCGTCAGGTTCCGCCGAACCAAAGGAATGCTTCCGCTCCCGCACCCCGTGCATGGTGGCACGATCGAGGAGCTGCGTCCTTTCGTCAATCTTACCGACGCCGACTTTTTGCTCGTCGTCGCCTTCCTTCTCGATATGTTGCGGGTGGGACGGCCGCATCCCGTTCTTTACCTCGCCGGAGGCGAAGGGACCGCCAAATCGACACTCACTCGCGTTCTGGGAAGTCTGATCGATCCACATCGGCTCAAACTGCGCGGCCTCCCGAACGTCCGAGATCTGTTCGTCGCCGCTCACAATCAAGCGATCGTGTGTTTCGACAACATCAGCCTCATCACCGCCGAGATCAGCGACGGCCTTTGCCAGCTGTCCTCCGGCGCCGGCTTCGCCAAGCGCAAGAACTACACGGACGGCGAGGAATTCGGAGTCAACGGTGCTCGCCCGATCATTTTGAACGGCATCGAGAACTGTATCGATCGGCCGGATCTCGCTGATCGCGCCATCGTACTCAATCTGCCCCGTGTTGATCCTGCGCGTCGGCGCTCGGAGTCCGATTTCTGGGCAGCTTTCGAGGGTGCGCTTCCTCGCATTCTCGGCGCGATCTTCGATATCGCTGCACATGGGCTTGCCAATAACAATAGGGCAAGAGCTCCGCAGCTTTCCCGTGTTGCAGACTTTCAGCGCTGGGCCATAGCCTGCGAGACTGCGTTTTCGCAGCCCGGCCGCTTTGAGCGCGCGTTCGCCGCCAATATCTCCGCCACTGTCGAGGGGCTCATCGACGGCGAGCCTGTGGCCAAGGCCATTGGGGCGTTCATGCTCGGGCGACTCACCTGGCACGGCACGGCGGCCGAGCTCTTGTCGGAGCTGAATCGCCACGATCGGACAGAGGCGCGCGTCAGCCGCTTGCCGACGTGGCCGCGGGACCCAGCGCGTCTTAGCAAGGCACTGCGAGCCATGCAGACCACTCTGGCCAAGGGCGGTATCGTCGTCGAATTCGGCAAGGCGCTCCACCGTCGCCGGACCCGGATGGTCAAAATCTCGAACTCAGAGATCGGGACCAACAATGGTCAGAGCCGGCATGACGACGTAGTGCCGATCGCAGAAGCGGACGTGCCGCGCACGGAGGTTTCTACGGAATAAGCCGAAATGGCAGCGCGCGGGTTATGCGATTCGACCGTCCGTACCGTCCGTACCGTCCGCACTGTCCGCAGGTCCAGTCTGGCAACAAAGAGCGCTCCCTCTGCAACGTTCGGAACGCTGTGTCGAAGTCGGCAGAGACTCGACAGGAACATGTCGCTCGCTGTGTGGCCGCAGGCGGCAGTCGCCACCCGAGGGATCGCAATGGGCAGGTATAATCGCCGTCGAACGCGTGGCCCTCACCGCACCTAATGGGTTGGTCATGCCAACATCCGGGAAGGCTACGGTCTCAGTACGCGGCGCCTGCCTAAATAAGAGTAAGAGTTTCGCCGGAGTTTCCGTGACGGGTTGAGAGCCGAGTGAAGAGTCTTGCGGCGCCCGTCATGGAGATACCCCATGACCCAACGGAATGTTCTGGATGCCGCGCGCGGCGAGCGCGGCAGCTATCGCGTGGATGTGAGCCGTGGTGAGCGCGTCGCTCGCGTGTCGTCGGAATGGTATTCTCGTCCGGCGGATGAGCGGTACCTGTCGTTGTCCGAGCTTCACGCCGCCGTGCGCGGCCGTGCCGAGCGAAGCCGGACTCGGACAGTCGAGAGCCCGGCGATCCGGGTGGAAGCACATCGTGATGACACGGAGCGTCTGACGCTGATGCTGCCTGGCGACGATGTGCCGCTTGCGCCGACTCATTGGAGCTTCGGCCAGCTCTCAACGATGGTCGGAGCGCCATCCTCCTATTTGCGACAACTGCCGGCACCACTCGCCGCCATCAATTTGCAGTACGGACTAAGTTCGAATCGTGCCGAACTAATCAAGACGCTACAGGTCGAGGACGGACGCGTCGAACTACGCGCGGTCACCAGCCCCGACTATGGGCGCATCTTTGATCAAGAACTTGTGGCCGCGGTGCAGCGCATCGCCGGCAATGGCACTGGCGACACGCGCTGGAAGGTGCCGGGCGTGCTCGACTGGTCGACCGGGATCTACAACCCGCGGGTCGATGTCACGAAAGCCACGACGACCTTGTACGCCTCCGACCGGGACGTATTCCTGTTCCTGGTCGACGACCTCAATCCGATCGAGGCGGGCAAATTGCCGGATGGCTCGCCCGACCTCTTCTTCCGCGGCTTCTATTGCTGGAATTCCGAGGTCGGTGCCAAGACGCTTGGGATCGCAAGCTTTTACCTTCGCGCCGTGTGCCAGAATCGCAATCTCTGGGGAGTGGAGGATTTCGCGGAAATCACCATCCGCCACTCCAAATACGCAGCGTCCCGGTTCGCCCACGAGGCGGCGCCGGCGCTCACGCGCTTTGCCAACTCCTCGCCGACTCCGTTCGTCAACGGCATCAGGACGGCGCGGGAGCGGATTGTTGCGCGCACGGATGAGGAGCGCACCGAGTTTCTGCGCAAGCGGGGGTTCGGCAAGTCGGAGACCGGCAAGATCATCGACACGGTGCTCGCCGAAGAGGGTCGCAAGCCTGAGAGCATCTTCGACTTCGTCCAAGGCATCACCGCCGTGGCGCGCGACAAGCCGCACCAGGACGCCCGCTTGGACCTCGAGGCGAGGGCCAAAAAGTTGCTCGATCGGGTGAACTGAGGTCGACCGCCTCACCCCGGTGGTGCGCATGTAACGAACCTCAGCTCGCGGTTTCTCCGGTTCGCGCCGCCCTTCAGAGTCAGAGGGCGGCGCTCCGCTTCGTGACGGGTCAGAAGGTCGAGAGAGGTTTCTCACCGCTCGTCGCGGAGAAAATTCAATGGCAAAAGCTGTTCGGAAAATCACCCTCAGTCAGTCCCGGGATATCCCCTTCGACCGTCTGGTGCTGAGCCAGTCCAACGTCCGCCGCATCAAGGCGGGCGTCTCGATCGAGGAGCTTGCACAGGACATCGCCCGTCGCACGCTGCTTCAGAGCCTCACCGTCCGCCCGGTCCTCGACGAGGGCGGTGCGGAAACTGGCATGTTCGAAATCCCGGCCGGCGGACGCCGCTATCGCGCGCTCGAGCTTCTGGTCAAGCAGAAGCGGCTCGCGCGCAACGCGCCGGTGCCCTGTGTCATCCGGACCGATGGGCTCGCAGAGGAGGATTCGCTCGCCGAGAACATCCAGAGGGTTCCACTTGCGCCCCTCGATCAGTTCCGCGCCTTCCGCGATCTCGTCGAGAAGGGTCGGACCGAGGAGGAGGTTGCAGCCGCTTTCTTCGTCAGCGTGTCGGTGGTCAAGCAACGGCTCAGGCTCGCCGCCGTCTCGCCAAGGCTGCTCGACGTCTATGCCGAAGACGGCATGACTCTCGATCAATTGATGGCGTTTGCGGTCAATCCGGACCATGAGCGCCAGGAGCAGGTGTGGGAGGCCGTGCAGCGGTCGCACAACAAGGAACCCTACTACATCCGTCGCCTCCTCACCGAGGGCGCCGTGCGCGCCTCCGACAAGCGTGCCCAGTTCGTCGGGATCGAGGCCTATGAGGCCGCCGGCGGCGACATCATGCGGGACCTCTTCCTGCAGGACGGCGGCGGTTGGCTGCAAGAGCCGATGCTGCTCGATCGGCTCGTCGCCGAGAAGCTGGAGCGCGAGGCCGGCAACATCCGCTCCGAAGGCTGGAAATGGGTCGAGGTCGCGGTCGATTTTCCCTATGGCCACACCTACGGTCTGCGCCGCATTTCGGGCGAGTCCGTCGCGATGACCGACGAGGAGGAGGCCGCGGCCGAAGCGCTGCGCGCCGAGTACGAGCGTCTCGAGCAGGAGCATTCCAACGTCGACGTCCTTCCCGAAGGGATCGATCAACGCCTTGGCGAGATCGAGACGGCCCTTGCCGAACTCGATGAGCGGCCGGTCCAGTACGATCCTGACGAGATCTCCCTCGCGGGTGCCTTCGTCAGCATCGACACATCTGGCGCGCTGCGGGTCGAGCGCGGCTACGTCCGTCCCGAGGATGAACCTGCAATTCCGGAGGCGGAGAGAGAAGCTGACGCCGAGCCGAGTGCCACCCCAGCGGCGACCTCTGCCTCCGGAGACGCGACCGAGGGGCAGACAGGCGCCTCGGCAAATATCGAGGAGCCCGATCAGGAGGAAGGCATCAAGCCGATCCCGGATCGCTTGATGACCGAGCTCACGGCCTTTCGCACGCTGGCTCTGCGCGATGCGCTGGCTAAAGACCCGGACATTGCGTTCCTGGCCGCGCTGCATGCGCTCTGCCTGAAACTGTTCTACCGCTACACATCCGAGTCCTGCCTCGACATCGACGCGAAGAGCGTCGTTTTCGGCAGCCAGGCGCCGGGCCTCGGCGATACCGCCATCGCCAAGGCCGTCGACGAGAGGCACCAGCACTGGTCGGATCAGTTGCCGCGTGAATCAGCCGAACTATGGGACGCGCTCGCGACCTTCGATCGGGACAGTCGCGATGCTCTGTTCGCGCATTGCATCGCGCTCAGCGTCAATGCGGTGTACGAGCCCTGGAATCGGCGTCCGCGTGCGCTGAGCCACGCCGACCGCCTCGCCGAGGCAATCGAGCTCGATGTTGCCGCCGCTGGCTGGTCGCCGACCGTCGACAACTATCTCGGGCGGGTGACCAAGGCGCGCATCCTGCAGGCCGTCCGCGAGGTCAAGGGAGACACCGGGGCTCAGCTCATCGAGCACCTGAAGAAGGGCGAGATGGCTGAGAGGGCGCAAGAAGTCCTCGCCGGCTCAGGCTGGCTTCCGGAGCCGCTGCGCACGCCCGGCCGGGCCATCAGCGCAACATCACCGACGTCTGAATCTGGCCCAATCTCGCCATCCGCTTCGGGCGAGGACGCGCCAGTGAGCGAATGCGGAGCGGCCATGCCCGATGTAGAGCATGCGGCCGAAGATGACGCAATTCTCACAGACGAGCCGCTTGTCGCGGCCGAGTAGCAAAGCAGCAAGTGTCGTCTCGAAGGCCCGCCAGCACCGGCGGGCCTTCTTTTTTTGGTGGGATGGTCATGTCAGCCCAAGTATCCGATCTCGCCCGCCGGCTGGCCGAGCGGGCCGAACTCGTCTGCCGGCACTATCTTTCCAATGGGCGGCGCGTTGGCCGCTATTGGGTCGTCGGCGACGTTCACAACACGCGCGGCCGCTCCATGTATGTTCGGCTGCGCCCACGTCATGGGGGTAAGGGAGCGGCCGGCAAGTGGACGGATGCCGCGACCGCTGAACACGGCGATCTGCTCGACGTCATCAAAGAAAGCTGCGGCTTCGTCGAATTCCGCGATGTCCTTGCCGAGGCGCGGCGTTTTCTCAGTCTACCGCAGACCGAGGTGGAGTCTAAATCGCCGTTCCCACCCGTTCCCATCGGTTTGTCGGAATCGGCTCGGCGCCTGTTTGCCATGTCAAAGCCCATTCATGGCACGCTTGCCGAAACATATCTCCGGACGCGCGGCATTTCGGCCTTGCATGAGACGACAAGCCTTCGCTTCCATCCGCGCTGCGACTACAGGCCGGATCGGCACTTGCCAACGGAGACCTGGCCGGCCCTGATCGCCGCCGTCACCACGCTTGACGGCGCCATCACCGGCATCCAGCGCACCTGGCTCGATCCTTCGGGTCGGAGCAAGGCGCCGATCGACACGCCGCGCCGGGCGATGGGTCTCCTGCTCGGCAACGCAGTCCGATTTGGCATGGCCCATGACGTCATCGCCGCCGGTGAGGGCATCGAGACCATGCTCTCTTTGCGCAGTGCCCTGCCGACCTTGCCTATGGCATCAGCGCTATCGGCCAACCATCTTGCGGCCATGCTGCTGCCAACCAGCCTGCGCCGGCTTTACATCGCCCGTGATGCCGATGCCGCCGGAGCAGCGGTCGCAGCCACTTTGGCGCAGCGTGCTAGAGCCGCCGGTATCGAGGCGATCGCCCTATCGCCCCGGTTTGACGATTTCAACGGGGATCTGCGCACCTTCGGCGTCGATGAGCTCCGGGCAGCCTTGCGCATTCAGCTTACGCCAGAGGATGTCACCCGCTTCTTGCCGTCGACCGTCGCGATCACGGCGTGAGAATCTGTGCTTCGCAATCGAAGTCGACAGCCCGATGAGCATGAGGCTACCTCGTCGGAGACAGCCGCGCCCCGGCCTTCTAGAGGGCGATCGGACGGCAAGCGGGCCGGACCGGCAATGGCCGGATCGCGGCTATTTTCCGCCGGCGGTGGCCACCGCGCAAATCAACATCGACCAAGTCCATCCCGCCTTTGCATCGCGAAGCAAAATAGCCGCGCCCTGCCATCCTCCGTTGTCGCTGCGGCCCTCCGCGTTGCTTCGGGTTCTGGTCCGGCCCGCCCGCCGTCTGAGTGATCGCCACGAAGGCCGCGATGGTCGCGGCCAATCCACCGAGGACATCGTCCCATGACGGATCGTGACGACACCGAATTCGAACCGCAGCACGGCTCATCACCGCTTCATCACGTTCTGACCGAATTGCAACTCTTCGGGTACCGACCGTTCAACGACGAACCCGATCCGAGGCCGCTTCCCGAAGCCAAGACGATCACAGCGGCCGTTGCCGACATCTTCGATGCCTTCGTGGCAACCCTGAGCGACAGCCGCATCGAGCCGGACCTGGAA
>VYLE01000432.1_pt1 | contig 47396 bp, 43 predicted proteins | sample 5114391 | NCBI WGS metagenome assembly VYLE01 (sample SAMN12291771, study PRJNA351875) | freshwater metagenome | isolation source: freshwater lake | place: USA: Michigan, Kent Lake | collected 2013-08-15
CGTCTTCCGCCTCGGTGACATCGCAACGGTGACCCACGGCTTCGTCGATCCGCCCAGCTTCGTCGTCCGGCAGGAGGGCAAGCCTGCGATCGGCATCGGTATCGTCACGGCCAAGGGCGCCAACATCCTCGACCTGGGCAAGGAGGTCGAAAAGGCGACCGCCGAGTTCATGAAGGCGGTGCCGCAGGGCATCGACGTCAATCTGATCGCCGATCAGCCCAAGGTGGTCGAGCACGCCGTCGGCGAGTTCGTGCACTCCTTCATGGAGGCGCTCGTCATCGTGCTGTTCGTCTCGTTCCTCGCGCTCGGCTGGCGCACGGGCATCGTGGTGGCGCTGTCCGTGCCGCTCGTGCTCGGCATCGTCTTCGTCATCATGAATGCGATGTCGCTTGACCTGCACCGCATCAGCCTCGGTGCCCTGATCATCGCGCTCGGCCTGCTGGTGGACGATGCCATCATCGCGGTCGAGATGATGGTGGTGAAGATGGAGCAGGGCTGGGACCGCGTCCGTGCGGCGTCCTTTGCCTGGGAATCGACGGCGTTTCCGATGCTCACGGGGACCCTGGTGACGGCCGCCGGCTTCCTGCCCATCGGTTTTGCCAGTTCCGCGGTCGGCGAATACACCGGCAGCATCTTCTGGATCGTGGCGATCGCGCTGGTCGCCTCCTGGTTCGTGGCGGTGATCTTTACGCCCTATATCGGCGTCAAGCTGCTGCCCGACATGAAGGCGCATCACAACCACGATCCGCATGCGGTGTACGAGACGCGCATGTATCGGGGCCTGCGCGCCATCGTGCAATGGTGCGTCGGTCATCGCATCACGGTGGTGGTCGCCACGGTCGGCATCTTCATCGCCTCGATCGTCGGCTTCGGCCATGTCCAGCAGCAGTTCTTCCCGCTGTCGGAACGTCCCGAACTGTTCTTCCAGCTGCGCCTGCCCGAAGGCACCGCCTTCAACGTCACCGAGAAGGTGGTGAAGAAGGCCGAGACGCTGCTCAAGGACGACAGGGACATCGAGACCTACACCTCCTATGTCGGCCAGGGTTCGCCGCGCTTCTGGCTCGGCCTCAATCCGCAGCTCCCGAACGAGGCCTTCGCCGAGATCGTCGTCGTCGCGAAGGGCGTCGAGGCGCGCGAGCGCGTCAAGGCCAAGATCGAGAATGCCGTCGCCGAGGGCATGCTGAGCGAGGCCCGCGTCCGCGTCGACCGTTTCAATTTCGGTCCGCCGGTCGGCTTTCCCGTGCAGTTCCGCGTGATCGGTCCCGACGCCAACAAGGTGCGCGAGATCGCCTATCAGGTCCGCGATGTCATGCGGCAGAACAAGAACGTCAAGGACGTCCAGCTCGACTGGAACGAGCAATCGCCCTACCTCAAGCTCGTCGTCGACCAGGATCGCGCCCGCGCCATGGGCCTGACCCCGCAGGACGTCTCGCAGGCGCTGGCGATGCTCATCTCGGGCACGCAGGTCACCACCATCCGCGACGGTATCGAGAAGGTCGGCGTGGTCGCCCGTGCGGTCCCGTCGGAGCGCCTCGACCTCGGCGGTGTCGGCGATCTCACCATCACCACACAGAACGGCATCGCCGTGCCGCTGCAGCAGATCGCCAGGATCGAATATGCGCATGAGGAGCCGATCATGTGGCGGCGCAACCGCGACATGGCGATCACCGTGCGCTCCGACGTCGTCGACGGCGTCCAGGCACCCGACGTCACCAACCAGATCACGCCCAAGCTCAAGCAGATCAAGGATCACCTCGAGCCGGCCTACCGCATCGAGGCGGGCGGAGCGTTCGAGGAATCCGCCAAGGGCAATGCCTCGATCTTCGTCCTCTTCCCGGTGATGGTCATGGTGATGCTGACGCTGCTGATGATCCAGCTGCAGAGCTTCTCGCGCCTGATCCTGGTGTTCCTGACCGCACCGCTTGGCATCGTCGGTGCCTCGCTCGGGCTCAACGTCGCCAATGCGCCCTTCGGCTTCGTGGCGCTGCTCGGCCTGATCGCGCTCGCCGGCATGATCATGCGCAACACGGTCATCCTGGTCGATCAGATCGAGGCCGATGTGTCCCACGGCCTGACCCGGCGGGAAGCGATCGTGGAAGCGACCGTGCGTCGCGCCCGTCCGGTGGTGCTGACGGCCCTCGCGGCGATCCTCGCCATGATTCCCCTGTCGCGCTCCGCCTTCTGGGGACCGATGGCGATCACGATCATGGGCGGTCTGTTCGTTGCGACCTTCCTCACGCTGCTGTACCTGCCCGGCCTGTACGCGTTGTGGTTCCGGAAGAGCCTCGACGAGGCCGGGTCCGGCCAGTCACCTGCTGCGTCGCAGCATGGCAGCGATGAACATTCGGCAATTCCGCTTGCTGAAGCGGCTGAATAAGTGGGAAGAAGTGCTGACCGACGGATTCCTGAAATGACACTGGTTGCGGAACATATTGAAGGCGACACCCGGGATCGCATCCTCGAGGTGGCCGAGCGGCTGTTCCGGCAGATCGGTTACCAGAAGACCACGGTCGGCGACATCGCCAAGGAGCTCAGGATGAGCCCTGCCAACGTGTATCGCTTCTTCGAATCGAAGAAGGCGATCCACCAGGCGGTGGCGCGGAGCCTGATGGCCGAGGTCGAGCTGGAAGCCCAGCGGATCGTCGTCGGGCCTGGTCCGGTGAAGGAGCGCTTTCGCGAGCTCCTCACCACGATTCATCGCATGAACACCGAGCGCTACGTCGGCGACAACAAGCTGCACGAAATGGTCGAGATCGCGATGGAGGAGGATTGGGAGGTCTGTGCCGCCCATATGGAGCTGATCACGACGACCATCGGCCAGGTGATCGCGCAGGGCGCGGCCTCCGGCGAGTTCGAGGCGCCTGATCTGCCGTTGGCCGCCATGTGCGCCTGCACGGCCATGATGCGCTTCTTCCACCCCCAGATGATCGCCCAATGCACCACCAAGCCCGGGCCGACCATCGACCAGATGATCGATTTCGTCATCGCGGGTCTGTCGCGGCGCCCCTGACGGGCGAGGAAAATTCCTTTATAAGCAGATTTGCCGCCCGGCCGGTGAATGGCGGGCAAGGACGGATCAGCATACACCGTCATTGCGAGCGCAGCGACGCAATCCAGAGCGTCTCCACGGAGGGATTCTGGATTGCGTCGCTGCGCTCGCAATGACGAAAAAGGAAGCAGCGCGTGACCGACAGAGATATCCATTTCTACGAGCCGGCCAAGGGCCACGGCCTCAAGCACGATCCCTTCAACGCCATCATCGCGCCACGGCCGATCGGCTGGATCTCCTCTCGGGACGCCAAGGGCCACGTCAACCTTGCGCCCTACAGCTTCTTCAACGCGTTCTGCTACGTGCCCCCGATCATCGGCTTCTCCTCCACCAACTGGAAGGACACCGTTGCGAACATGGAGCAGACCCGGGAGTTCGTCTGGAATCTGACCACGATGGATCTGGCGAAGCAGATGAACGCGACGGCGGCACACGTCGCCCCCGAGGTCGATGAGTTCAAGCTCGCCGGTCTCACCGCCGTTCCCGGCAAGCTGGTCAACGTGCCCCGCGTGGGCGAGAGCCCGGTCGCCTTCGAGTGCAAGGTGTCCGACATCGTCCGCCTGAAGAGTGCCAGCGGCAAGGAAGCCGATGCCTGGCTGACGCTGGGCGAGGTGGTCGCCGTGCATATCGACAAATCCCTGATCAAGGACGGCGTCTACCAGACTGCCGCGGCCCATCCCATCGTGCGGGCCGGCAGGCGCGGGGACTATTTCGAGATCAAGCCCGACGCCATGTTCGAGATGGTGCGGCCGGACTAGGGCTGCCGAGCATCCATGAGGGCCCCATGAGCGAGACCTCCAGCACCGGCCCGCGCGGCGACCTCTGCATCCGGACGCTGGCCATGCCCGCCGACACCAACGCCAATGGCGACATCTTCGGCGGCTGGCTGCTCAGCCAGATGGATGTCGGCGGCGGCGTGTTCGCCTCCAAGGTCGCGAAGTCGCGCACGGTGACCGTTGCGATCGAGGCGATGAATTTCCGCAAGGCCGTCTATGTCGGCGACCTCGTCTCGGTCTATGCCAATCTCGTCCGTCTGGGGCGTAGCTCGATGACGGTCCATCTCGAAGCCTGGGCGCTGCGCCGCCGGGAGGAGCATCCGTTCCTCGTCACCGACGGCAACTTCACCTACGTCTCGATCGACGACCAGGGCCGTCCGCAGGCGATCAGCCGCACCGATCCGCCCATTGTGACGTGATCGCGCGCGGCATTGTGTCCCGTCTTGCCGAGGGCGGCGGCACGGCGGCGCGCGGTCGTCGCATCTTCGCCAACGGCCAGTCATAAAACGGATCAGGCTTGCGCGTATCCAGACAGCGCGTCGATTCGCGGGAAGCCACCGGTTGATTTGCCCCGAGGAACATTTGGGCACAGATGCCGTTGATTGCCCGCATTGAGGAAGTACGGGCATGCCGGACAGCTACATCATCGAAGTCAATTCGCAGACCGCAGGAATCGTGGTTCGCAGCCAGGGCGGCTACTGCTTCTTCGCCTCGTCCCACCGATTCAATCGCCTCGAAGGCCAGCTCTTCCGCAACGCGCGCGAGGCCGAGCGCGCCGCGCGCAAGCTGGTCAACGGCGATTGGCGAGAGGCTGCCTAGCGTCGGCTCCCGCCTGCGTCATTGCGCGATGCTGGCGGTCTTGATACGGGTTTCCGCAGGGATGCGCCGCGCATTCGGGAAACCACTGACATGACCGACGTCACCGGCCGGGCGCTGTTGTTCGACATCGACGGCACGCTGGCCGATACCGACCCGCTGCATCTGGAGGCGTTCAACCGGGTGCTCGGGCCGCGCGGCCATCTCTTCGATCACGAGCGTTTCTCGAAGGAGCTGCAGGGCTTTTCCAATGCCGCGATCGGCGAGCGCTTCCTGCCGGACGAAGCCGTGGAGCGCCGTGCCGAAATTCTCGGGGAGAAGGAGCACGTCTTCCGCGCCCTCGTGGCCGGGCAGATCGCGCCGCTGCCGGGCCTGATGGCGCTGCTCGACCGGGCCGACGCCGCGGCAATCCCCATGGTGGCCGTCACCAATGCGCCGCGCCTCAACGCCGAACTGCTGCTGTCCGGCCTCGGCATCACGCATCGCTTCAAGGCGATCGTGATCGGCGACGAACTCCCCCACGGCAAGCCGCATCCGTTGCCCTACCAGGAAGGGCTGCGCTTTGCAGGCGCCCGTGCGGCCGCTTCGATCGCGTTCGAGGATTCCCGCTCCGGCGTGCAGTCGGCGACCGCCGCCGGCATTCAAACCATCGGCATCCGGACCAGTCTCGGCCATGCCGATCTGCTCGGTGCCGGCGCGGTCGCCTCCGCGAGCGCCTTCGACGATCCAGATCTGCTCGCGCGCCTCGCAGACGCGATGGCGTGGTGAGCGCCTCATCATTAACCCTGATCGGCTCTTGCATTGACCGGACGCACGAACCGCCGCACCATGCGTCGATCTGATTTGAGGCCATTGCCGTGACTGGATTGACCCATCGCCAGGCCGAAATCCTCAACATTGCGCGCGCCTCCGGCCGCGTGATGGTGGAGGAACTCGCCCGTCGTTTCGAGGTCTCCGCGCAGACCATCCGCAAGGACCTCAACGATCTCTGCGAACGCCGTTCGCTGACCCGGATCCATGGCGGTGCCATCATCGCCTCGGGCGTCGAGAACCTCGCCTATGAGGCGCGGCGCTTCGTTGCGGCCGATGAGAAGAAGGCCATCGGGGCCGCCGCCGCTTCGCTGATCCCGAACGGCTGTTCGCTGTTCATCAACATCGGCACCACGACCGAGGAGGTCGCAAGCGCGCTGACCTCGCATGAGGATCTGCTCGTCATCACCAACAATCTGAACGTGGCGATGCTGCTCTACCGGCATCCGCGCATCGAGGTGGTGGTGGCCGGCGGCACGGTGCGGCGGGCCGACGGCGCCGTGGTGGGCTCCACCGCCACGCAGCTGATCGGCCAGTTCAAGGTCGACTACGCCATCATCGGGGCGTCGGCGATCGACGAGGAGGGCGCGCTGCTCGACTTCGACTATCGCGAGGTCCAGGTCGCCCAGGCCATCATCGCCAATGCCCGCAGCGTGATGCTGGTGGCCGATTCCACCAAGCTGCGCCGCAGCGCGCCGGTGCGCATCGCCCACATCACGCAGATCCAGACCTTCGTCACCGACCAGGAACTGCCCGAGCGCCTCGCCACGATCTGCCACAGCAAGGGCATCGAGGTGGTGGCGGCAATGCCGAAGGGGGCAGATGCCGAGGAGCCGCCAAGCGAACTCCTGGACTCGACGGCCGCGGTGGCGCCGGTCGTCCGACTTCGCTAGACGGCCGCGCGCCAACCGCCCGAGGCAGGGAAGGCCACATGTGGCGGCGCCCTCTGCCGCTCCTCCAATCGTTCTGCCTGTGAGCGGCCCCTTGCGATTGCCGGTTTTTCGGTCGGATTGCCCAACGGAAAGTTCCTCTTTCGCTTTCTTTCGCCTCTCTTTCGTCTTGCTTTCGTTTTCCGGTATGATCTAATCAAAATCGAAAGTAGCCGCTCGAAGGAACGAGCGGTCGTCGGGGGATGCGTCTGTTGGAGCGTATTTTCGACCTCGCCATCGTTGGAGGCGGCGTAAACGGCTGTGGCATCGCGCGTGACGCGGTCGGCCGGGGCAATACCGTTTTCCTGTGCGAAATGAACGATCTGGCGAGCGGGACGTCGTCCTGGTCGACCAAGCTGGTGCATGGCGGCCTGCGCTATCTCGAATATTACGAGTTCCGTCTGGTCCGCGAGGCGCTGATCGAGCGCGAGATCCTGTGGGGCATCGCCCCCCACATCATCCGTCCCTTGCGTTTCGTCTTGCCGCATCATTCCGGCTTGCGACCGGCCTGGCTGCTGCGTCTCGGCCTGTTCCTCTACGACCATATCGGCGGCCGGCACCTTCTGCCCGCCACCCGCTCGGTCGATCTCCGGCGCGACGAGGTCGGGCGGCCCCTGATCCCGAACCGCTACAGCCGCGCCTTCGAATATTCCGACTGCTTCGTCGATGACGCCCGGCTGGTCGTGCTCAACGCCCGCGACGCCGCCGACAAGGGCGCCGAAATTCGCACCCGCACCCGCGCTACCGAGATCCGCCAGTCCGACGGCATCTGGACCGTCAGCATGGTCGACACGCTGACCGGCGCACGCTCGCAGATCCAGGCTCGCGCACTGGTCAATGCCGGCGGTCCTTGGGTCGAGGACGTGCTCGGTCGCGGCGCGGGCGTCAACGCCAAGGCAAAGGTGCGGCTGGTGCAGGGCTCGCACATCGTGGTCAAGAAACTCTACGACCACGACCGCGCCTACATGTTCCAGAACGCGGATGGCCGCATCATCTTCGTGATTCCCTATCAGGACGATTTCACCCTGATCGGCACCACCGATCGCGACTATGACGGCGATCCGTCCAAGGTGAAGGCGACGGCCGAGGAGATCCAGTATCTCTGCGCCGCCGCGAGCGAGTATCTCGCCAGGCCGGTGACGTCGGACGATGTGGTGTGGACCTATTCCGGCGTCCGCCCGCTCTATGACGACGGCGCCAGCGAGGCCAAGGCGGCGACGCGTGACTACGTGTTCGAACTCGATACGCCCGGCGGTGCGCCGCTGCTGTCGATCTATGGCGGCAAGATCACCACCTACCGGCGGCTCGCGGAAGAGGCGCTGGAGCGGCTGGCGCCCTATCTTCGCAGCGCGAAAGCGCGCGAGGGCTGGACCGGAAAATCGCCGCTGCCCGGCGGCGACATGGGCGTGTCAGATGTCGACGGCCTGATCGCCGAGTTGCAGCGCAACTATCCTTTCCTCGACCACGCCCATGCGAGACGCCTTGCGCGCGCCTACGGGACCCGCGCCGCCCGGCTGCTGGGTGATGCCAAATCCGCTGCCGACCTCGGACAGGATTTCGGCGCCACCTTGAGCGAGCGCGAGGTGCGCTACCTCATGGCGCATGAATGGGCCGTTTCGGCCGAGGACGTGGTCTGGCGCCGGTCCAAGCTCGGCCTGCGACTATCTGCCGACCAGGTCGCGACACTGGATGACTGGATCAGAACCCACGCCGTGCCGCAAAGTCCCCTGCTGGAAGCAGGAGGCCGCTCGTGAGCGTGACGCTCGATCATGTGACCCGCACCGTCGACGGCGTCGCGCATATCCGTGACGTCTCCCTGACGCTCGAGCGCGGCACGCTCAACGTGCTGCTCGGGCCGACGCTGTCGGGCAAGACCTCGATCATGCGGCTGCTCGCCGGCCTCGACAAGCCGAGTTCGGGCCGGGTGCTGGTCGACGGCAAGGATGTCACCGGAGCCGATGTGCGCCGGCGTTCGGTCGCCATGGTCTATCAGCAGTTCATCAACTACCCCTCGCTGACGGTCTACGAGAACATCGCCTCGCCGCTGCGGGTGCAGGGCAAGCCGCGCGAGGAGATCGAGAAACGTGTGGCCGAGGCCGCACGACTGCTGCGGCTCGAGCCGTTCCTGAAGCGGACGCCACTCCAGCTCTCCGGCGGTCAGCAGCAGCGCACTGCGATGGCGCGTGCGCTGGTCAAGGGCGCCGACCTCGTGCTGCTCGACGAGCCGCTCGCCAACCTCGACTACAAGTTGCGCGAGGAATTGCGCGCCGAGCTGCCGCGAATCTTCGAGGCCTCGGGCGCGATCTTCGTCTACGCCACCACCGAGCCGACCGAGGCGCTGCTGCTTGGCGGCAACACGGTCTGCATGTGGGAAGGCCAGGCGCTGCAGATTGGCCCGACCGCCAGCGTCTATCGCAAGCCGCACACGCTCCGCGTTGCGCAGGTGTTTTCCGATCCGCCGCTCAACCTCGTCGGGATCGAGAAGAGGAACGGATCGGTGCAATATGCCGGCGGCTCGGCGTCGCCGGCCTCGGGCCTTTATTCCGCACTCGCCGATGGCGCCTACCGCGTCGGCTTTCGCGCCCATCAACTCGCCCTCGCCAACGGCCAGGCCGACCGCCACGCCTTCCATGCCACGGTGACGGTGACCGAAATCACGGGCTCGGAGAGCTTCGTGCACCTCACCCGCGACGGTTCGAACTGGGTTGCGGTGCTGCACGGCGTGCACGAATTCGAGCCGGGCCAGACCATCGATGCGGTGCTCGACCCCAACGACGTGTTCGTCTTCGATGCGGCCGACCGTCTGGTCGCCGCTCCGGGCGCGTGAGGTAACGTCATGGCCCGCATTGATCTCGTCGATCTCGCCCACTCCTACGGCGGCAATGATGCGCCGCAGGACAGTTTTGCCCTCAAGCCGGTGACCATGACCTGGCGGCAGGGCGGCGCCTATGCACTGCTCGGTCCCTCCGGTTGCGGGAAGACCACGCTGCTCAACGTCATCTCCGGCATCATCACGCCGTCGCGCGGGAAAATCCTGTTCGACGGGGTCGATATCACACCGTTGTCAACCCAGAAGCGCAACATCGCCCAGGTGTTCCAGTTTCCGGTGATCTACGACACCATGACGGTGGGGCAGAATCTGGCGTTTCCTCTGAAGAACCGCGGCGTGCCGAAGGCCGAGATCGACAAGCGCGTCGCCGAGATCGGCCGCCTGCTCGACCTCGAGCCCTATCTGAACCGCAAGGCGACGCGGCTCACGGCGGACGCCAAGCAGAAGATCTCGCTCGGCCGCGGCCTCGTCCGCTCCGACGTCGCCGCCGTGCTGTTCGACGAGCCGCTGACGGTGATCGATCCCGAGTTGAAATGGCAGCTGCGCTCCAAGCTGAAGGCGCTGCACCGCGAGCTCGATCTCACGATGATCTACGTCACCCACGACCAGACCGAGGCGCTGACCTTCGCCGACACCGTCGTGGTCATGCATGACGGCCGCGTGGTGCAGAGCGGCACGCCGGCCGAGCTGTTCGACAAGCCCGCGCATACATTCGTCGGCTATTTCATCGGCTCGCCCGGCATGAACATCCTGCCGGCCGAGGTGAAGGGCCGCGAGGCCCGGGTCGGCGGCCACGTCATCACGCTGAACCGCAGCTACGACAATCTGCCTGCCGGCGCCAAAATCGAGATCGGCGTGCGTCCCGAATTCGTCGAAGTCGTAACGCCCGCGCCCGGGCTGCCCGACGCGAAGATCGAGCGGATCGACGATCTCGGCCGCATCCGGTTTGCCCGCGTGCGTTTCGGCGATGTCAAGCTCGCGGCCCGCGCGCCGGCCGGCTTCACGGTCGGGGACGACACGGCCGGACTGAAATTCGACGCCTCGCATGTCCACGTCTACGCGGACAGTCGTCTGGTGGAGGGAGCCGCCTGATGGACAAGACCGTCAACCAGAAAGCCTGGTTCCTGGTGCTGCCGGTGTTCCTGGTGGTCGCCTTCTCCGCCGTGCTGCCGCTGATGACGGTGGTGAACTATTCGATGCAGGACACCTTCGGCAACAACCAGTTCTTCTGGAACGGTGTCGGCTGGTTCAAGGAACTGCTCGATCCCTCGACCGATCTCGGCGGTCGCTTCCTCGCCTCGCTCGGACGCAATCTGCTCTTCTCGCTCGTCATCCTCGCCATCGAGGTGCCGCTCGGCATCGTGATCGCGCTGTCGATGCCGCGCCAGGGCTGGACCGTGGCGGCCTGCCTCGTCATCCTCGCCCTGCCGTTGCTGATTCCGTGGAACGTGGTCGGCACCATCTGGCAGATCTTCGGCCGTCCGGACATCGGCCTGCTCGGCTATGTCCTCAACGCCGTCGGCATCGACTACAACTACGTCTCCAACGACGTCGACGCCTGGATCACCGTCATCGTGATGGACGTCTGGCACTGGACCAGCCTCGTGGCGCTGCTCTGCTATGCCGGCCTGAAGTCGATCCCGGAGGCCTATTACCAGGCCGCGCAGATCGACGGCGCCTCGCGCTGGGCGGTGTTCAAGGCGATCCAGCTGCCGAAGATGAACAGGGTGCTGCTGATCGCGGTGCTGCTGCGCTTCATGGACAGCTTCATGATCTACACCGAGCCCTTCGTCGTCACCGGCGGCGGCCCCGGCAATTCGACCACCTTCGTCTCGATCGAACTGGTGAAGATCGCGCTCGGCCAGTTCGACCTCGGCAAGGCCGCAGCGCTCTCGCTGGTCTACAACCTCATCATCCTGATCGTCTGCTGGATCTTCTATACCGTCATGACCAATGCCGGCAGCGAGCGCAAATCGCAGGAAGGAGCCGCGTGATGCATTCGATTCCCGGCCGTCGCCTCATCATGGGGCTGTTCCTGGTCTTCCTGCTGCTGCCGATCTACTGGCTCGTCAACATGAGCTTCAAGACCAACGCCGAGATCGTCTCGACGATGACCTTGTGGCCGCACACCCCGACGCTGCAGCACTACAAGCGCATCTTCACCGACGAGAGCTGGTACTCCGGCTACATCAACTCGCTGGAATACGTCGTCCTCAACACCATCATCTCGATCTCGGTGGCGCTCCCTGCGGCCTATGCATTCTCGCGCTACCGCTTTCTCGGCGACAAGCACCTGTTCTTCTGGCTGTTGTCGAACCGCATGGCGCCGGCCGCGGTCTACGCGCTGCCGTTCTTCAACCTCTACTCGGCGATCGGCCTGTTCGATACGCCCTGGGCGGTCGCGCTCGCGCACTGTATCTTCAACGTGCCGCTGGCGGTGTGGATCCTCGAAGGCTTCGTGTCCGGCGTGCCGCGCGAGATCGACGAGACCGCCTTCCTCGACGGCTATTCCTTCCCGCGCTTCTTCATCAAGATCCTGGTGCCGCTGATCGCGAGCGGGATCGGCGTCGCCGCCTTCTTCTGCTTCATGTTCTCCTGGGTCGAGCTGTTGCTGGCGCGTACGCTGACCTCGGTCTCGGCCAAGCCGATCGCCGCGATCATGACGCGTACGGTATCGGCCGCCGGCATGGACTGGGGGCTCCTGGCGGCGGCAGGCGTGCTCACCATCATTCCGGGCGCGCTGGTCATCTGGTTCGTCCGCAACTACATCGCCAGCGGTTTTGCGCTGGGGCGGGTCTGAGGGAGGCTCTGATGGACTCCATCGCATGGATGGCCTGGACGCTGCCGACGGCGATGTTCTTCGCCGCGCTGGCCTGTACGCTCGCGGTCATGACCTGGCTCGCCGCGGTCTATCCCGAGGCCGAGCGCGTCGGCGTGCTCCGCATTCCGACCACGCGCGGCGATCGCCTGTTCATCTCGCTGATCGCGGCGGCCGTCATCCATCTCATCTGGATCGCCCTCGTCGGCACCGACGCGATCGCGACCCTGCCGGTCGGTGAGGAGGGTGTTGAGATTTCGAGCCTCTGGCTCGCAAGCGGAATTTCGCTGGTCACGGCCGTGCTGGTTTTTCGCACGGTCTGAAGCTCGCGAAGGGACGGCCAGATCCGGGGGGAAACCCGGGCCTGTATAAAAGTTTGTCGCTGCAACGGAGGAACAACATGCGACAGTTTAGGAGAAGGAACGGCCCATTGACCAAGAACGCTTTTCTGACCATGTCCAGCACCGCCGCGCTTCTCGCGGTGTCGCTTGCCATGACCGCGCCCGTGCGCGCCGCAGACGAGGCCGTGATCCAGAAGTGGATCGCGGAATTCCAGCCTTCGACGCTGTCGAAGGAGGACCAGAAGAAGGAGCTGGAGTGGTTCGCCAAGGCCGCCGAGCCCTTCAAGGGCATGGAGATCAACGTCGTCTCCGAGACCATCACCACGCATGAGTACGAGGCGCAGACGCTCGCCAAGGCGTTCTCCGAGCTCACCGGCATCAAGCTCAAGCACGACCTCATCCAGGAAGGTGACGTCGTCGAGAAGCTGCAGACCCAGATGCAGTCCGGCAAGAACGTGTACGACGGCTGGATCAACGATTCCGACCTGATCGGCACCCACTTCCGCTACGGCCAGACCATCGCGCTGTCGGACTACATGACCGGCGAGGGCAAGGACGTCACCGATCCGATGCTCGACGTCAACGACTTCATCGGCAAGTCGTTCGGCACCGCGCCCGACGGCAAGCTCTATCAGCTGCCGGACCAGCAGTTCGCCAATCTCTACTGGTTCCGCTACGACTGGTTCAGCAATCCCGACTACAAGGCCAAGTTCAAGGCCAAGTACGGCTACGAGCTCGGCGTGCCCGTGAACTGGTCGGCCTATGAGGACATCGCCGAGTTCTTCACCAACGACATCAAGGAGATCAACGGCGTCAAGGTCTACGGCCATATGGACTATGGCAAGAAGGACCCCTCGCTCGGCTGGCGTTTCACCGACGCCTGGCTGTCGATGGCCGGCAACGGCGACAAGGGCATTCCGAACGGCAAGCCGGTCGACGAATGGGGCATCCGCATGGAAGGCTGCCGTCCGGTCGGCTCGTCCGTGGAACGTGGTGGCGACACCAACGGTCCGGCGGCGGTCTACTCGATCACGAAGTACCTCGAGTGGATGAAGAAGTACGCTCCGCCGCAGGCCCAGGGCATGACCTTCTCCGAGTCGGGTCCGGTGCCTGCGCAGGGCAACATCGCCCAGCAGATGTTCTGGTACACCGCCTTCACCGCCGACATGGTGAAGCCGGGCATCGCCGTGATGAACGCGGACGGTACGCCGAAATGGCGTATGGCTCCGTCGCCGCATGGCGCGTACTGGAAGGAGGGCATGAAGCTCGGCTACCAGGACGCGGGTTCGCTCACGCTCCTGAAGTCGACCCCGGCAGATCGCCGCAAGGCGGCCTGGCTCTATCTCCAGTTCATCGTCTCCAAGACGGTGTCCCTGAAGAAGAGCCATGTCGGTCTCACCTTCATCCGTGAATCCGACATCTGGGACAAGTCGTTCACCGAGCGTGCGCCGAAGCTCGGCGGCCTGATCGAGTTCTACCGTTCGCCTGCGCGCGTGCAGTGGACCCCGACCGGCAACAACGTGCCCGACTATCCGAAGCTGGCTCAGCTGTGGTGGCAGAACATCGGCGACGCGTCGTCCGGTGCGAAGACCCCGCAGGCCGCGATGGACTCGCTCGCCGCTGCCCAGGACTCCGTCATGGAGCGTCTTGAGAAGTCCGGCGTGCAGAAGGATTGCGGTCCGAAGCTGAACAAGAAGGAATCGGCCGAGTACTGGTTCAAGAAGGCCGAGAAGGACGGCACCATCGCTCCGCAGCGCAAGCTGGCGAACGAGAAGCCGAAGGGCGAGACCGTCGACTACGACACCCTGATCAAGTCGTGGCCGGCAACCCCGCCCAAGCGCGCGGAAGCCAAGTAAGCGGAGCGAGCCTCCATCAAGACTGCCAAAGGCCGGGAGCGATCCCGGCCTTTTTTCATCGGGGGCGAACAGCCGTCATGGTCAAGCCGGTGGTCGATTGCGCCGTGCGCCCGTGTTCGCGAGGCTCGTTGTCGGTTGCGATGTCCGTGCGTCGAGACCGCCGGCGATGGGCCGGTCATCGGCCATGCGGGTGCGCCCGGCTGACGGCCTCATCGCCGCCGGCGCACCATGTCATCGATGGTGGCCTGGACATGGGCGAGCCAGGCATCCCGTTGCGCCTGGTCGGCGAGTTTGACCTGCATGTAGCTCGACAGCGTATAGAGATTGGCGCGATAGAAATAGGTCAGTGACAGGATCGACAGGAACAGATGCTGGCGGTCGCAGTCCGGCCGGAAGTCACCCTGTGCGACCCCGCTTGCCAGCACCCGGTCGAGCATGCCGAGCTGAGTATCGGCAAAGCTGCGGCGGATGTTGTTCTTGACGTGACGTCCCTTGAAGAGGTTCTCCGACGCAAGGATTGAGAGCAACTCGGGATGATCCCAATAGTAGTTCCAGTTGAAGGCGATCAGGGCAGCGAGTGCCTGGCGCGGTTGCGCGAAATCGAGATCGAGTGCCTCTTCGCTCGCCACCAGATCGCCATAGCAGTGCTCAATGACCTGGTGAAACAGCTTCTCCTTGCTCTTGAAGTAGTAATAGAGCATGCGGTCGTTGCTCTTGGCGGCCTTGCTGATCCGATCGACGCGGGCGCCTCCATAACCCTCGCGAGCGAATTCCGCGACGGCCGATCGCAGGAGCGCTTCGCGGGTCTGGTCAGGCGATCTCGTGCGCCGGGAGGCCTTCGCAATCGTCTTGCGAACTTTTGCCGGCTGCGCCCGCGAGCCGGATTTCCCCCCGGGCAGGTTCGTCTCGTTTCCCATTGAACTTCCTCGGAATCACCCGGGCAGAATGCGGGCTGCACGAATTTTGGCAAGTGGCGCCAATTTTTCAGCGTTGACACCCGGAGGCATCTCATATTCGCTATGTAGTAAGTACTACATACATTTGTCTTCTTGAGGATGGGAGAGTTGGCATGTGGCTGTCTTGTGCGGCGAGAACGCTCGCCCTTGCTGCGGCGATGATCGGTTCAGTAGCCCATGCCGCCGAGACGCCTCCGATCAGGATCGGCGATATTTCCAGCTATTCGGCGCTCCCGGTCGGGACCCGGGGCTACCGCCAGGGCTTTGAACTTGCACGTGACCAGATCAACGCCCGGGGTGGCGTGATCGGCCGCAAGATCGAGATCATCGCCCGCGACGATGCCGGCAAGCCCGATGTCGCGATTACCCAGGCCGGGCAGCTGGTCGACGGCGAGCGGGTTGATCTGCTCACCGGAACGATCTTGTCTCATGTTGGGCTAGCGGTCGCCGATTTCGCCAAGCAGAAGCAGGTCTTCTTCCTCGCCTCCCAGCCGCTGACAGATGCCCTGATCTGGGAGAAGGGCAATCGCTTCACCTTCAGGCTACGCCCGAGCACCTATACGCAGGCCTCCATTCTGGCAAAGGAAGCCGCCAAATTCCCGGCGCGGCGATGGGCGACGATCGCGCCGAATTACGAGTTCGGTCAGGCGGCCGTTGCAAGCTTCAAGCAGGAGTTGAAGCGTCTTCGGCCCGATGTCGAGTTCGTCTCCGAGCAATGGCCGCCGCTTGGCAAGATCGACGCGGGCGCGGTCGTCAATGCGATGACCGCCGATCGCCCCGACGCCGTCTTCAATGCAACCTTCGGCCCCGACCTTGCCAAGCTCGTACGCGAGGGCACGACCCGCAATGCCTTTGCCGGCCGCTCGGTCGTCAGCCTGCTCACGGGTGAGCCTGAATATCTTGCGCCATTGAAGGACGAAGCACCTGTCGGATGGCTGGTCACAGGCTATCCGTGGAGCGAGATCAGTACGCCGGCCCATGATGCGTTCATGAAGGCCTATGTCGATCGCTTCAAGGAGCCGCCGACGATCGGCGCCTTGATCGGATACATCAATACACTCGTGCTTGGACGGGCGATCGAAACTGCGGGATCGACCAGGACGGATGACCTGATCAAGGCCATGGAGAATCTGAAGGTGGATACGCCGGCAGGGCCCATCGCCTTTCGAGCCATCGATAACCAATCCACGCTGGGCGTCTACATCGGCAAGCTCGCGGTGCGCAATGGCCAGGGCGTCATGACCGATTGGCGTTACGTCGATGGCGCCGATCATCAACCGCCGGACACCGAAGTCCTGGCGAAGCTGAACAAGTAAAGGCCCAGTCCATGAACACCCTCGCTCCCCGCAACGTCTGGTATCCACTGACCTGGTCTCGCAATGTCTCCCGCCAGTTGTCCCGTCATCGGGTCCTCGGCATGGATCTCGTGGTCTACCGTGGCGAGAAGGGCAACGTGATCGCGCTCGACGACGTCTGTCCGCACCGTTTGGCCCCACTCTCGATGGGCAAGCTCAGGGGTGACGCGATCGAATGCGGCTATCACGGAATGACGTTCGGAGCGGACGGGCGCTGCGTCCGCATTCCCGGACAGCCGGTGATTCCTCCCAATGCACGCGTGCCGTCCTATCCGGTCAGCGAGAAGATGGGCCTGGTCTGGATCTGGCCGGGCGATCCCGCGTTGGCCGACCCGGCGCTGATCTACGACCTTCCGCAGTTCGGTCAGGCGGGCTGGCACGCTGCCGAGGGAGATGCGCTTCGCATCGAGACCAACTATCTCAACCTGGCCGACAATCTCTGCGATCCCGCGCATGTCAGCTTCGTGCATTTGTCGACCCTCGGCAATTCGGCGAGCGAGGAGATTCCCGTCGAATACAGCTCGGGAGATCATGGCGTCCTGGTATGGCGTTGGATCAAGGATGCGCCGCCGATTCCGCTGTTTGCCAAATACGGCAATTTCAGCGGCAACGTGGACCGCTGGCACTACTACGACTATATCGCGCCCTGCATCGCGGTGATCGATTTTGGCAGTGCCGATGCGGGGGTCATCGTCGATCCGGCGGATCGGGGCAAGGGCCTGCGCATCTTCGCCTGCCATTTCATCACCCCCGTGGACGATCACGTCTGCATCGACCACTGGCTGCACGTTCGCAATTTTTCGCTCGCGGATGCCGACACCGATCACCGGCTTCACGCCGATTTCCGGGTTGCATTCAACGAAGACAAGGAGATCCTCGAACAGATCGAGCGAGTCGCGCAGGCACGGCCGAATGTCAAAACCCTGCGCCTTGCGATCGATGCCGCTCCACAGCGCATGCGTCGGATCGTCGAGCGAATGGTTGCGAACGAAACGGAGACGCGCGCGTCGGCATGAGTGGGCCGACGCGCGATCGAAGGTGGCGGCTTGCTACGCCAGCGTCGGGTAATCGGTGTACCCCTTCGCGCCGCCGCCATAGAACGTGCTCTTGTCCGGCTCGTTCAGGGCCGCGCCCGCCTTCAGCCGTTCGACGAGGTCGGGATTGGAAATAAACGGCTTGCCGAAGGCGATCAGGTCGGCCGCGCTCGCGTCGAGCACCTTGGTCGCGAGATCGAAATCGTAGCCGTTGTTGGCGATGTAGGTGCCGGCGAAGCGCTTTCGCAGGCTCGCATAGTCGAACGGAGCGAAATCGCGCGGGCCGCCGGTGGCGCCTTCCACCACGTGGAGATAGACCAGCTTGAGGGCGCCGAGACCGTCGACGATGTGGTCGAACAGGGCCTGCGGATTGCTGTCGGAAATGTCGTTGGCGGGCGTCACCGGCGAGATCCGGATGCCGGTGCGGTCGGCGCCGATCTCGGCCACGACGGCCCTGGAGACCTCAAGCATCAGCCGGGCGCGGTTCTCGATCGAGCCGCCATAGGCATCGGTGCGCTTGTTGGCGCCGTCCTTGGCGAACTGGTCTAGCAGATAGCCGTTGGCGCCATGGATCTCGACGCCGTCGAAGCCGGCCTCCAGCGCGTTCTTCGCGGCGCGCTTGAAGTCGTCGATGATCCCCGGGATTTCGGAGAGTTCGAGCGCGCGCGGCTCGGAGACGTCCGCGAAGGTGCCGTTGACGAAGGTCTTGCCCTTGGCCCTGATGGCGCTCGGCGCCACCGGTGCGCCGCCATTGGCCTGCAGATCGACATGGGAAATGCGGCCGACATGCCAGAGCTGGATGTAGATCCTGCCGCCGCGCGCATGGACCTGATCGGTCACCTTGCGCCAGCCCGCGATCTGCTCCTTCGAATAGATGCCGGGCGTATCCTGATAGCCCTGGCCCTGTTGCGAGACCTGGCTGGCCTCGGTGATCAGGAGGCCTGCGGAGGCGCGCTGGCCGTAATACTCGGCAGCCAGGGCACTCGGCACGAACGTGCCGGGCGTCGCGCGATTGCGCGTCAGCGGTGCCATCACCACGCGGTTGGCCAGCGTGATCGGGCCGAGCTTGTAGGTGTCGAACAATTTGGTCGGGCGGCTCATGGGAATGTTTCCAGGAAGTGAGAAGGTCCGGGAGACTTGTGCATTGCGGCAATCAGCGCAAGGGACGAGCCATACGGAAAGTGCAGGAGAGCTACGCGGGGCGAGCCGCGTAGCATGGTTCAGGCGCGATGGCGGCCGTCGCAGGGAAATCATGCTGGCCCGGGCCGCGCGATCCACGGTCAGTTCGCGCCGAGGAAGTCGCGCTTGCCGATCTCGACGCCGTTATGGCGCAGGATGCCGTGGGCGGTTGCGGCGTGGAAATAGAAATTCGGCAGCGAGAACGAGCTCAGGAATTGCTGCCCCTTCATGGTGATGGACTTGTCGGGGCCGGCCGGGAAAGTGACGTCCCGGGTCTCGGCACCCGCGAACTGCTCGGGCTTGAACGATTTCACATAGTCGATCGTCTTCATCAGCCGCTGCTTCAGTTCGGCGAAGCTGGTCTCGGTGTCGGGCATCGAGGGCAGTTCGCTGCCCGTCAGACGTGCGCAGCCCTTGGCGGCGAAGTCGCTGACCAGTTGAAACTGCTTGGACAGCGGCAACATGTCCGGAAACAGCCGGGAGCCGAGCAGAACCGCAGGGTCGATCTTTCGAGCGGCGCAATGCGCCTCTGCCTTGTTGAGGAGGCCGATCAGGCTGTTCAGCATTTGCAGATAAGCGGGGACCGCCGCGTCGTAGAAGGACATGTGATGCTCGCCTTTGGTGATGGGAAATCTCAGGAGAAACCTGAGCCCCTCACATGGGAAGATTATGGAAGAATGCAATCGCATGAAGCGGCCGGGCGAGGCGAAAATTCTACCGGTCGCAAACGAGGTGTCATCGCCCGTGGAGGCGGCCGATCCCGTACGCCGAGGCTGCCATGATTGAGCCGATAGGCCGCGGCGAACTGGATTTCCAGTTTTCCGCGGGGAATGACGACATGGATCGTCTTTACCGCACCGTGCCCGCCGGCTGCGCCTGCGCCGTGCCGCCCCGCATCCGCGCCAAAAGTTCGGCCGTGGGCCAGGAATCGGCCGGCAGGCCGAACTTGATCTGCATCGCCTTCACCGCGGCGCGGCTCTGCTGGCCCAGCACGCCGTCGACCTTGCCGACGTTGAAGCCGGCGCGCACCAGCAGCTGCTGCAATTCCTTCAGCTCGTTGAACGGCAGCTGGGCGACCGGCTGCGCCGGCTTGCGCATCGGGGCTGCGCCGGCAATGCGGGTCGCCAGATAGCCGGCCGTGGTCGAATAGATCAGCGAGTTGTTCCACTCGGTATAGGCCGCGAAGTTCGGGTAAGCCAGGAAAGCCGGCCCGAAGCGTCCCATCGGCAGCAGCACCGATGCGGCGAGGTTGTCGTTCGGCAGCGGACGGCCGTCCGGATAGGCCACGCCGAGCTGCGCCCATGCGGAGCGCGGTTTTTGCACCGTGAGATCGGTCTGCTCCCAGGGCAGATTCGGCGGCACCTTGATCTCTTCCAGCCATGGCTCGCCGCGCCGCCATTTGAGGCCGTTGGCGATGTAGTTCGCGGTCGAGCCGATCACGTCGTTCTCGCTGCGCAGGAGATCGCGTCGGCCGTCGCCGTCATAGTCGACCGCGTAGTTGACGTAGTGCACGGGCAGGAACTGGGTCTGGCCGAGCTCGCCGGCCCACGAGCCGATCATCTCGTCCGGATGCAGATCGCCGCGGTCGATGATCTTCAGCGCGGCGATCGTCTCGTTCACGAACATCTCCGAGCGCCGGCAGTCATAGGCCAGCGACACCAGGGATTTCAATGTCGGCAGGTTTCCCATGTTGACGCCGAAATCGCTCTCCAGCCCCCAGAACGCGGCGATCACCGCCGGGGGCACGCCATACTCCTTCTCGGCGCGTGCGAACGCGGCGGCATGCTGCTTGATGTGCTGCTGACCGTTCTGCATGCGATAGGGCGCGGCCATGCGGCCCGCGAACTCCGTGAAGAGCTGGCCGAACACCCGCTGGCCGCGGTCGCGATTGACGATGCCCTGATCGAATACGAGGTAGGGCGAGGCCTCCGCGATCGTGCGCTGCGAGACGCCGGCGGCAACCGCCTGCTGCTTCACGTCGGCGAGGAAGCGGTCGAAGCTCGCGCCGTTGTGGCATGAGGCCGCGCGCGGCGAAGGAGCGGCCTTGGGGGCCGCCTGCCTTGGGGCCGGCGGCGCAATCTGGGCGGCGGCAGGGACGGCGAGCGCGAGCAGGGAGGCGGCCGCGATCGCAAATCGGGTCTGGGACATTCAGTTTCCGCGGGGAAGGGACGCTTGGATTCTTGACGAAGTTTAATGGAATGACCTGCCGCAGGCCAGCGCCGCGGCGCCGCGACGCACCCTGAAACCTTGCGGGCGGGACGGCGCTATTCCTACCTGATGTCTGCCGGCCGAGGCGCTTTCCGCGCCGCCGCCGGCCCGGGAGACCACCATGAACTACCTTCGAACCGCAATGCTGCTCGCAGGCCTGACCGCCCTGTTCATGGGCGTGGGCTATTTGATCGGCGGGGCCTCCGGCGCCGTGATCGCGCTGCTCGTCGCGGCGGCGATGAACGTCTTCACCTACTGGAACTCCGACCGGATGGTGCTGTCGATGTACGGAGCCCATGAGGTCGACCGCCGGAGTGCGCCGGAGCTGGTGGGCCTCGTGGCGGAGCTTTCGGGGCGCGCCGGCCTGCCGATGCCGCGCGTCTTCCTGATGGATGAGCCCCAGCCCAACGCGTTCGCAACCGGACGCAATCCGGAGAACGCGGCGGTTGCCGTCACCACCGGCCTGATGCGCCAGCTCAGCCGCGAGGAGCTCGCCGGCGTGATCGCGCATGAACTCGCCCACATCAAGAACCACGATACGCTGCTGATGACGATCACGGCGACCATCGCCGGCGCGATCTCGATGCTGGCGCAGTTCGGCATGTTCTTTGGCGGCAACCGCGAGAACAACGGGCCAGGCATCGTCGGCTCGATCCTGATGATGATCCTGGCGCCGCTCGGGGCCATGCTCGTGCAGATGGCGATCAGCCGGACCCGCGAATATGCGGCCGACGATCTCGGCGCGCGAATCGTCGGCCAGCCGATGTGGCTCGCATCCGCCCTGATGAAGATCGAAGGTGCCGCGCATCAGATGCAGAACGTCGAGGCGGAGCGGAATCCCGCCACCGCGCACATGTTCATCATCAACCCGCTGTCCGGGCACGGCGTCGACAATCTGTTCGCCACGCATCCGTCGACGCAGAACCGCGTCGCCGCGCTCCAGCAACTGGCGGCGAGCTTCGGCGCGCACCCCGCGCCCTCGCTCGGCGCCAACGAGAACTATCCGGCGCGCGGTCCGTGGGGCCGGTCCTCGTCACGCGGCGGCTCACGCGGGCCCTGGGGATAAGGCTCACGCGGAATTTGCGCCAGCTTTGTGATATGGCGCACACAGAGCAGCCATCGCCGGTGTTAACACCCGCGCGACAATGTTGCTTCGAAAGGGGATGTGCGGCTGGCTCCATGCCGGCCGCGCGCGACGATGACAAGGGCTGCCGTACCATTGCTGATCGTGCTGGGCGTGCTGATCGGCCTGTCAACGCACACCGTCGTCAATTGCGGTGACGAGGACGATCCCGACGTCTGCGCGGCCGTGATCGCCTTCTCGCCGTTCCGGGGATCCCTCATCGCCTTCGCCTATGAGGGGCGCGGACGCATCGCGCTACGCCACGGTGATTGGCGGCGGGCCATCGCGGACTTCAGCGAAGCCATTCAGCTCAATCCCAATCGCGCCTCGCTCTATCGCGACCGTGCGCTGGCGCGCCGGCAAAACGGCGAGCCGGAACTTGCGATCGAGGATTATGACGAGGCGATCGCACATGATCCCAGGCTCGCCGCGCCCTATCACCAGCGGGGCCTCGCGCTCGCCGACACCGGCGATCTCGACCGCGCCATCCTGAGCTACAGCACCGCCATCCGGCTCGACCCGACGGACGCCCAGGCGAGGCTCGACCGCGGCCTCGCCTTCCTTGCCCGTGGTCTCGCCGATGACGCCCGTGCCGATTTCGAGGCTGCGCTGTCACTGCCGGCCGGCAAGGATCTGCGCACGCGGGAAACCGCGCGGGCCAGGCTCGCCGAACTCTCAGGTGCCGAGCCGGGGCCGGTCTCTGTCCCGAACAGGTGAGATCACGCAGCCATCCGCCCCCGACGGGTGCGCTGAAGCGACCGCTCGTCCGGCTTCCCCAGCCAACCGGCGAGTGACTATTTCGCCGCCTTGGCCTTCTTCGCCTTGCCCTTCTTGGGGTTGGCCTTCTTGGGGGTGGCCGCCTTTTTCGCAGGCTTCCCCGTTTCCGATGTCTCCCTGGCTGTCGGCGACATTGTCGGCGGAGATCTGCAGGCGCCGGGCGGCCGCGCCGGCCTGCTCGAGCGTGGCCTTGGCCATCATCCTGAAGCGCGCGCCGGCTTCCTTGCTCTTGGCCTTGGCGGCAAGGCCGTTGAAATGGTCCCGCCGCTGCTTGGCGCGGGTCATCAGGCCCGTATGCAGTTGTCTGGCCAGTTGCCGGATCACGACATCCAGGTCGGCGTCCGCCATGTTCTTCCATCCTCTCGAAGGGGTATCGGTTCGGGCGGGACTATGCAGATCGGACCCCACCTTGGCAATTGCCGGCCCGGAATCATCCGCAGCTTCCGTCAAAGCGAAAGAGCCGCGCTGTTGGCGCGGCTCTCGCTACGGTGTGGCTTGCGGCGCTGGCTTGCGCCTCACTTCAGCGAGGCGACCGGGCCGCTCGTCGCTGCCGGATCGGGATCGAAGCCGAACACGCCGACCAGGTATTTGTAATAGTCCGGCATCTTCTCCTTCAGCGCTTCGCGCGTTTTCGGGTCGTGGAAGTCGCTCTTGCCGGACAGGAAGATGCTGCCGGTGACCGCGAAGAATTCCATGGGATTCTTCATCGCATAGGAGTCCTTGGGCAGCAGGTCCTTGGATTTGGCCAGCGCGTAATACGCGATCACGCCCTTGTTGGCGTAGCCGTCCGGCAACAGGCGCGCGTGATAGGCATGCAGCAGCTCGTGCAGCAGCACGGCTTCCTTCTCGTAGCGCATCATGTCCGGCCGCAGCATGATCACGCCGAGCCCGGAATCGACCGCGAGGTCGACGGCATTGGGATTGGTCCATCGCTGCTTCTCGGGATCCCAGACCGTGAGCGTCCGCGGCACGCGGCGCTCGACGTTCGGGGTGACCCGGCCGTAGCAGGCGGTCGCGGCGCCCTCGTCGAGGCAGGCCAGTTCGCTCGCGATGATCGGGACGGTGCGGAAGAAGCGCAGCACGCGCGGCGACAGGCCGGCGGCCTCGACCACGTCGATCTGGCTCTTCAGGTTCTCGGTGATCTTGTCGAGATCCTTGCGGTCCGAATTCTCCGAGAGGTCGAACATGTAGCCGCGATAGCCCTGGAAGCCCGGCGGCAGGGGCTGCGCGGACGCCTCGGGCGATCCCGCGCGGGACGGGCTGGCGAAGAGAGCGCCGACCAGTGTTGCAGTCAGCAGCAGCGCAAAGCGCATGATGAACCCCCTGATGTCACTTCACGCGGCAGGATAGGCCGCCCTTGTTTGCGAAAAGTGAGTGGGGAGAGACTAGGGGACCGATGTTGAGGTGTACTTAACGGTTCGTTGCAGAGCGTCGTGACCGGGTTAGGGCCGGATTAACCACATGGAAGGGCGCTCTTTCGGTTTCGTCGCGGGTCTTGGCCGCGATGCCGGCGTCGCTCACAACTCGCGCGCATTCGAGAACGAGAAGCTCGACACCCGCCGCGTGGTCTCGTCCAGGATCAGCGTGCGCGTGATCGGAGGCTCGGCGCGCTGGGCGCAATTCTCGCGTTCGCAGAGCCGGCAATTGACGCCGATCGGCGTTCCCTCGGTCTTCTCCAGGTCCATGCCGGCGGCGTAGGTGAGGCGGGCCGCATGGCGGATCTCGCAGCCGAGTCCGATGGCAAAGCGCGGCTGCGGCAGCGGGTGCGGCGCGACGGGCCGGCGCACCATCTGGGCGATCGAGAAATAGCGCGTGCCGTCGGGCAGCTCGATCACCTGCCTGAGCAGGCGGTCCGGCGTGTCGAAGGTGGAGTGCACGTTCCACAGGGGGCAGGTGCCGCCGAACTTCGAGAACGGGAAGGTGCCGGAGGAGAAGCGCTTCGACACGTTGCCGGCATTGTCGACGCGCAGCAGGAAGAATGGAATGCCGCGCGCGTTCGGGCGCTGCAGCGTGGTGAGCCGGTGGCAGACCTGCTCGAAGCCGGCATAGAAGCGCTGCGCCAGCACGTGGAGGTCGTAGTTGAGCGCCTCCGCCGCCGCGAGGAACGGCGCATAGGGCATCATCACGGCGGCCGCGAAATAATTGCCGAGCGCGATCCGAAACAGCCGACGCGGAATGTCGTCGAGCGGGCCGGAGCGGCTGATCACCGTCTCCATGGCTTGTGCGCATTCGCCGAGGCCGAGCTGGAAGGCGAGCTGGAAGGCGCGGCCGGGCGGATCGACGAGCTCGGAGATCAGCAACTGGCGGCGGTGGCGGTCGAAGCGGCGCAGCGTCTCGCGCATGACGTCGACCGGCATGATACGGGTCTGGATCGAATGTTTCTCGCGCAGGCGCCCGGCGAGGGCGGAATAGAGCCCCTCCGCCGGCACGTCCAGTTCGTCGCGAAGGGTCTCCGCCGCCTGCTCGAGCTCGGGGAAATAGTTGCGGTTCGCCTCGATCAGCTCGCGGACCCGCTCTACCGGATTGGCCTCGAAGCGCGTGCCGAGGTCGCGGTCGGCCATCTGGGCGGCGGCCAGCGTCTCGCCCTGCCGGGCTTCGGCATAGGCCGCATAGAGCCGCTGCAGCGCATGGGTGACGCCCGGGCAGAGCTCGGCGAGGTCGCGCAGCTCCTGCTTGGGCACGTCGATCTGGCGGAACAGAGGATCGGAAAAGATCTCGTTGAGCTCGGCGAAGAAGCGGTCCTCGTCGGCGGTCGCGAGGTCGCGGAGATCGAGGTCATAGGTCTCGGCCAGCCGCAGCAGGATCTGGGCGGTGACCGGGCGCTGGTTGCGCTCGATCAGATTGATGTAGCTCGGCGAGATGCCGAGGCCCTCCGCGATCTGGGTCTGCGACAACCCCAATTGCTGCCGGATCCGCCGGAAACGGGGGCCGACGAACAGTTTCTTGGCGGATGCCGCAGGCATGAGACCTCAGTTACTGTGACAAAATTTACAAAATTACATTCACGACAAGTTCTTATGTTACATGACATCACCATTCAAATACAAGGCCACTGTACGAACATCGCTTTTTCGCGTTTATCTCACCGCAGGCAAATCGCAACGCTCTGTCAAAGTTGTTGACTGGAAGGAACGGCAAATGACCAAGGGTAGCAATTTCTGGGTGATCGGCGGCGAGTTCGGCTCGATGAACTTCCACAAGCTGGTGGAAGGCTCCGCCCAGGTGCAGGGGCCGTTCAAGACCCGCAAGGAGGCCGAAGACGCCTGGCGCACGGTCTCGGAAGAGAACCGCCACAAGGCCGGCGTCCGCTTCTCGATCGTCGAAGAGCCGAACCGCGCTCCGGCGGCCTGACGGTCCGGTCCGAAATCAAGAAGACGTCCAAGGACGGAGGGTCCCATCCGGCGCGAGCCGGGTGGGATCTTCTGTTTCGCGGCCGGCCTTTGCGCGGTCGATGACGTAAGTATCTGGAATTATGGGCCTTTGCGGACAGGATGGTTGCTGATAGGTTAACGGCGGAAAGTGACGAGGCCGTTCATGTCAGAGCCCGAGACCAGCGGGACCCATCCCGGCCAGCCGCGGCCGGTACGGCTGCGCGATGCCCTGCTGCGCGCGCGGATCGAGGCGGCCGACCGCACCGGCGTGGTGGTCGACCTGCGCGATGCCGAGGTCGCGCGGCTTGAAATCCTCAATGACGCGCTCGATCCGCTGTTCGCGCAGGTGCCGGACCAGATCGACCTGTTCGACCGCGGCATCAGCCAGGGCGACACGCCGCGGCTGTGGATCGACGTCGTCGCCCACGTCATGATGGGACGGGACAAGCGCCAGTACCGCTTCGTCCAGGACACCCGCTTCGGCCGTATCGTGCTCGCCGAATCGCACGACACCGCCGTGATCGTCGGAGCCGTCACCGACTACGTCGCGCGCCGGATGGTGGAGCGCGAGCGGGCCATGGTGATCATGCCCGAGCCTGCGCCGGCGATTTCCGAAGCGCCGCGACGTTCGCGCCTGTGGCCGTTCGTGTTCGGCTTCGTCCTCGGCGCCGCCGCTCTGTTCGGCGTTGCCGTGCTGGCGGCGCTGCGGAGCTGGTGACAGAGCGCGGCAGCGCGACGTCACATCAGCCGTACCTGCCTGATCTGGCGGACCTGGAAAGCCTCGTCGATGCTCCGCACCGTCTGCTGGCACCGCCAGCCGGCATTCTGCTTCTCGATCGTGAAGAGATTGTACGCGGCCGCCGGATAGTGCCCGTGCGCGACGGCCGACGCGGACGGCACGCCGATCGCGGGAATGTTGCCGTTGGGACCTTCGAACCACATCGTCGAATGGATGTGGTCGTGGCCGTGCAGCACCAGCTCGACACCATGGCGCTTCAAGAGCGCGATCAGGTCGGCCGCATCCGTCATCCGCTTCTGGCGCACGATGGATTTCAGCGGGTGATGCACCAGCAGCACGCGGAAGACGTCCTCCGCAGCGAGTCCTTCGAGGATCTCCGCCAGGGCTGCCAGCTGCCGCGGGCCGACCGTGCCGGTGGCCATCAGCGGCAGCGTCGCGACCGCCGTGGACAGGCTGATCAGCGCCAGCGGTCCGCGCCGGCGCAAGGCCGGAAATCCGAGGTGGCCGTCGTCGCTCGCGACATAGGGCGCAAAGATCTCGCCGAAGCGATGCAGCGTGCTCCGGACATAGGCATCGTGATTGCCGGGAATCGTGGTGACGCGATCGGGTGGCCCGACGTCGTCGAGCCAGGCCCGCGCCGGGCCGAACTCCGCCTCCAGCGCCAGATTGACGAGATCACCCGTCACCGCAATGTGGTCGGGCGCCTGGCCGTGGATGTCGGCGACCAGCGCGTCCAGCACCTCGCGGCGATGATATTTGTGGCGCCGGCGCGTCCAGTTGATATAGCCGAGCGCCCGCTTGTTGGCGAGTTCGGCCAGCCGCGGCCGCGGAAACGGCGGCAGATGCGGGTCGGACAGGTGGGCCAGTGTGAAGGGCGCCATGGCGCGCGGTCGCCTCGCTATTGGTCCGCTGTAATGGCAAGGTCGCAGCCGACGTGCAAGCGGAGCCTGAAGCGAGACGTGAAGGGAGCCCGATGGCGGAGCTGCTGAACCGCGCGAGACGGAAATTCGAGCCGCTGCTGCGGCGCGGCTTCCACGCCTATTTCCTGCTGGCACGCGGCATGACGCTGGGGGTCCGCGCCGTGGTGCTCGATGCCGACAACAGGGTCTTTCTTGTCAGGCACAGCTATGTCGCCGGATGGTACCTGCCGGGCGGCGGCGTCGATTTCGGCGAGACCATGGAGCAGGCGATGCGGCGCGAGCTCAAGGAGGAGGGCGACATCGATCTCACCGGCGAGGCGGCCCTGCACGGCATCTTCCTCAACAGCCACGTCTCCCGCCGCGACCATGTCGCGGTCTATATCGTCCGGCAGTTCAGGCAGGAGCGCCTTCCCGCGCCCAACCGCGAGATCGTCGAATCCGGATTCTTCGCCCTGGATGCCCTGCCGGAGGGGACCACGCCCGGGACGCGGTTGCGGCTCGCGGAGGTGCTGGAGGGCAGGCCGCCGATTGCGACGTGGCGCTAGGCATGATCGGAAAAGTGCAAGGCGGTTTCTCGAAGAGATCATGCGCGACCAAAAACCTGATGCGCGATCATCGCGCTTCCGGGCCGGCCTGTGCTAGTAACCCGCCCCGATGAGCCACGGATACCGGATGACGACCGCCAAAATCGCCTTGAAACTCGCTCTCGGCCTGATCTGCCTCGCGATCCTCGCCAGCAACATCGTGACGATGTCGCGCTGGAGCGAGGCGCGCGGCGTCTATGACGACATCTGCTATCTCCGTCAGGCGCATCTGTTTCAGCGCTTCGGTCTCGACGGGCTGAACACCGATGCGGCCCGCGACGACGACCGCTACTTCGAGGGCAGGATGAAGGCGATCGCGTTCGCCGAATGGAACGAGGTCTCGCGCTGGCCCTGCCACAATCCGATGCGCAGCGGCAGCTTCGTGCTGCAATATCCACCGGGCACCGGATTCCTGCTCGCGCTGTTTCCGGAAGGGAATCAGGTGGTGCCGCTCTACGTCGCGGCGAGCCTCATCGTCACGGGTCTCGCACTGCTCGGCATCGCGATGGCGCGCACACCGGTCTCGATCGCGGGCGCCGGCCTGTTCGGGGCGCTCGCCGTCTATCTCATGATCAATCCCGCGAAGGCCAGCTATTCGATCGCGCCCACCATGGCGATCTGCGCGGCCGCCGGATATCTCACGGTAGCCTGGCTCAGCGGCGACAGGCGCAGCGTCGCGCTGATCGCGGGCGCCGGACTCCTGCTCGGGCTGTCCGTGAATTTCAGGTTGCCCAATGCACTGCTCGCGTCAGGTTACGTCGTCTTCCTTGGCGTCTCCTTTCTGTGGTCGCGAACCTCGACCAGCTTCATGCAGGGCCTCGGTTTTGCCGCCGGCGCGCTGCTCGGCATGGCGCCGACCCTGGCTGCGCAGGCCATCAATGCCGGCAGCCCGCTGGCGACGACCTATGGCAGCGCCGACGTCGTCGCGCCGGCCTTCGATCTTGCCGTGCTCGGCCAGTATCTGCGCGACATGCAATGCGTGCTGATCGTGCTCGCGATCGGCGCGGTGGCCTCGCTCTGGCTGCGAGGGCGGGGCGGCCTGCGACAGGTCGCACTGCTTACCGGCGCCAACCTCGCACTCAATCTCGGTTTCTTTCTCAGCCATCCGATCTTCACGCCCTACTACGTCGTGCCGATCGCGATGCTGTCGTTGTGGACCGTCTCCTTCGCCTGCCTGATGCGCCTCGGGCAGGCCGGCGCGCCCGCGGCCGGCGAGGCGGCGCCGGTTGCGCGTGGGGCTCTGCCGCAATGACGTCCGTGTCTCCCCGCATCGCCGTGCTGGTGCCGTGCTACAACGAGGAAGCGGCGGTCGCGGCCGTCGTCGCCGGCTTCCGCACCGCGCTGCCGACGGCCGAGATCTACGTCTACGACAACAATTCGCGCGACCGCACCGCGAGCCTTGCGCGCGAGGCCGGCGCCATCGTGCGCAGCGAGCGGCGCCAGGGCAAGGGCCACGTCGTGCGCCGCATGTTCGCCGACGTCGAGGCCGACATCTACGTGCTGGTGGATGGCGATGCGACCTACGATGCCCCGAGCGCCCCGCGCATGATCGACAAGCTGCTCGACGAGCAACTCGACATGGTGGTCGGCCTTCGCGTCGACCAGTCCAAGGCCGCCTATCGGCGCGGCCATCGCACCGGCAATAGAATGCTGACCGGCTTTCTGGCGTGGACCTTCGGCCGCGATTTCCAGGACATCCTGTCCGGCTATCGCGTGTTCTCGCGCCGCTTCGTGAAATCCTTTCCCGTGCTGTCGGATGGGTTCGAGATCGAGACCGAGCTCGCGGTTCACGCGCTGGAACTGTCGCTGCCCGTGGCGGAGGTGGAGACGCCCTATTATGCCCGGCCCGAAGGCTCGTTCTCCAAGCTCAACACCTGGCGCGACGGGTTTCGCATCCTCGGCACGATGCTCAAGCTCTACCGCGCCGAGAAGCCGTTGCGCTTCTTCGGGGCGATCGGTCTCCTGCTGGCGGCGGCATCGATCCTGCTCGCCATTCCCGTGGTGGTCACGTTCATCGAAACCGGACTCGTGCCGCGGCTCCCGACCGCCGTGCTGTCGATGGGCCTGATGATCATGGCGATGCTCTCGATCTCGTCGGGCCTCGTGCTCGACACCGTGACGCGGGGGCGCCGGGAAACCAGGATCCTCGCCTATCTGGCCCAGACGGGGCCGAAAAGGACCTGAACATTGCGCTGCTCCGATGGACCGCGGCCGCCTCAGATGCTATCCCGCCAGCCGATATGACCGATCTCTCGCTTACCATTCTCCCCGAAGCCGCAGGCGATGCGCAGGCCATCGAGCGCCTGCACGAACGCACCTTCGGTCCGGGCCGTTACGTGCTCAGCGCCTACCGCATCCGCGAGCACGTCGACCACGTTCTGCCGCTGTCCTTCACGGCCCGCATCGGAACGCTGCTGGTCGGTTCTGTCAGGCAATTGCCGGTGCTGATCGGCAAGACGCCCGCCCTGCTGCTCGGACCGCTCACGGTCGAGCCGCCGTTCCGCAGCCGCGGCATCGGCCGGCTGTTGATGGAACGGGCGCTGAAGGAGGCGCGGGAGCAGGGCCACCGTCTCGTGCTGCTGGTTGGCGACGCACCCTATTACGGCCGCGTCGGCTTCAAGCCGGTGCCCAAGGGCCGCGTCACCATGCCCGGTCCCGTCGATGCCGCCCGCATCCTGGTGTTCGATCTCGTCGATGGCGCCTTCGAGGGCGTCTCGGGCGCGGTGACGCCGGACTGGAGCCAGGCGCGGGGCTGACGGCGAGGGACCCTCGCGGGTTCCGCTCAACTCCTCGCCGCGGCCTCGACGTCCCCTGCGGGACGCTCCCCGCTGGCACCCCTCTTGCTGCATGTGGACCAAAGCCCCGCGCTGTTCGCGGAGCTGTGTCAGATTGAGGCGATCACATGCAAGCCAAGGCCCCTTTGAAGTCCCGTTTTGAAGCGACTGCGTCCCTGCACCTGCACGCCCTGATTTCCGACCTGAACTGGCGGATCCAGATGCTGGAGGCGGATATCCAGGAGGAGGAGCGCAAGGCGGGGAATTCCGACCCCGGCAGCGCGACCTATCCCATGCTCGCCCTGACGCTGCGCACCCGCCTGGACAATCTGCGCGCCTCCATCAACCTGCTGGAGAACCAGCGGCAGTTCCCGTTCGAGCGGGCCCGCGCCGCCTGAGGCTTGCGGCAGCGAGGACCGACGAGCCGGGCGTCTTCGCCAGGGAAGCGGCCCGCATGGCGGGCCAGACCTCAACCGGCAGAGCCGGGCGCAAGCGGTTGCATGCGCCCGACCCCATGCCGGACTATTCGGCCGGCTTCATGTCCAGTCCCGCCCAGTCGATGTAGTAACCGTTGGGGGCGGAGAAGCCGGTGATGCGCGGCGACAGGGCCCGCGGCGCGACCTCGTGCAGGAAGAAGACGAACATCGCTTCGTCGACGAGCCGCTCATGCACCTTCGAGAGGGCGAGATCGCGCGCGTCGGCGTCGAACGTGGTGCGTGCGGTCGCGGCCAGTCGTTCCAGCTCCGGATCGTTGATGAAGCCCCAATTGTTCGACACCGGCGGCGCCATCCGCGAGTCCGCGAAGCGGGCGAGCGCGAAGAACGGATCGATGGTCGCGATGGAGACGTTGATCGTGTTGGCGCCTCGCGCGGAGGCCGCCTTCGGTCCTTCCCGCCAGTTCGTGAACAGCGTGCCCCATTCGAGCACCTCGATCTTGACGTCGATGTAGCACTTCCGGAACGCCTCCTGGATCAGCTCGTTCATCGGCAGAGGCTGCATCATGGCGGAGCCCGACATCGCCGTGATGAGCTTGACGGTTGCCGGCTTGCTCTCGGAATAGCCGGCCTCCTTCATGAGCCGGCGGCCTTCCTCGGCGTCGAAGCGAAGCTTGAAATTCGGCTTGCCGAACCAGGGATGGCCGGGGCGCATCATGCCGAGCGCAGGCTCGGCGATGCCGCCGTTGAGCGCGACGAGATCGTTGCGGTCGACGCAGAGATTGGCCGCCTGTCGCACCCGCTTGTCCTGCCATGGCGAGTCCGGCAGCAGCGAGGGCTGCCACGGCCACACATGAGCGCTTCGGCTCGTCGCAATGTTGAAACCGCGGGCGCGGATCGAGGGAACCGCGTCCGGCGCGGGGGCTTCGATATAGTCCACCTGTCCGGCGAGCAGCGCCGCCGTCCTCGAACTGACGTCCGGCAGCGGCACCATGACGATCCGCTCGATCTTCGGCAGCCTGCTCTTGTCCCAGTATTTGTCGTTGCGGACGAGCTCGAGCCGTTCGCGCGGAACGAAGCGGGCGAGGGTGAAGGCGCCCGTGCCTGAAGGATCCTTTGCGAACTCTTCCCAGGCCTTCGCTGCGCGCTGCGCCGGGTCGGTGATCTCGGCCGGCACCGCGGCCAGCTTGGCGCGCCAATGCGTGGGTGAGGCCATGAACAGATTGGCGAGGTTGAGCGGCAGGAAGGAATCCGGCTCCGACGTCGTGAATTCGACGGTCGTGTCGTCGATCTTGCGCGCCGATCGCAGCGTCGGCATGCGCGGCACGGTCCAGCCGACCTGGCTCTGGTCGAAATGCGGCGCCGTCTTGTCGAGCACCTTCTGAACGTTCCACACGACGGCATCGGCGTTGAATGGAGAGCCGTCCTTGAACGTCACGTCCGATCGAAGCTTGAAGACCCACTTCGTCTTCTCCTCCGGATTCACCGACCATTCCGTGGCGAGAACCGGCATGATCTTGGTGCCGGTCTTGTAGTCCCACGCGGTCAGGCCGTCGTACATGGTGAGGCCGGTCAGGCGATTTCCCTCAAAGGCCTGATCGGGCTGGCCGTGCGTCTTCGGGATGTCGCCGGCGGTCATCCCGATCCGAAGAATCTTTCCCTGGGCCAGAGCCGGTGTCGATATCGCCAGCGCGAGCATCGAAGCGAAGACAACGGGGATGGTTCGGCGCGAACTCATGGGCCAGCTCCAGTTGGGTTGAAGGGTCTGCAGGATTTTCATGGGAGCACAGCCAGTCACGAGCGACTCGGGCTGCGCCGCGCGGTGAGAGTCCGCGCCGTCGCGCTCCGAGCGGATCGTCGGATCGCCCGGACGCCTGCGCGGCACATGCTTACTCATCGAGAACGGTGACGGTGCAATCTTCGCCGCCCTCGCGCCACGTGCGCAGGCCGACCTCTTCCAGGAAGGGCCACTGGCTCTGGTCGACGCGGGCAAAGAGGTTCACGCGGGACTCGCCGCGCCAGTCGCGGACGGTCTCGGTCCCGTAGAACCAGCCGATCGCCTCGAAGCCGGTCACGTCGCGATCGGACCATTCGCAGGCATAGATGACGTCGCCCAATCCGGCATTGAGGATCTGGTTCTCGCGCGGCGGCTTGTCGGGCAGGTCGAGCTTGATGTGGGTTTCCCGTCCCGTCCATCGGGCATTGTAGGCCTTGACGGTGACGGGAAGGTGCGCGCGCAAGGCCTGCCAGGTCTTCGGCGCCTTGTCGGCCATCACGTTGGCCGTGAAGCTGCCCCCGCGCGCGAAACTGAACAACAGCTTTGGCATCTTCCCTCCAGCCCCCACTCGATGGATCGGAGGCAGTGTCTCGCAACGGAACGTACTCACAAGTTCAATCTTACGAATGCATCGTTGCCAACAGCGCAACGCACATGCGGCGGGCAAACAGTGCCCTGAAGGATTCCAGTCTGCTCGAAATTGCTGCAAATCCTGATGATTTCGCCGGGTGCGCCGCTGCCCTAGCGACTTTTGAGTTGCCGCTTGTGTCGCGTTTGATCGATAGTGTTCTTCAGGGAGCAACTCGATTGCAGCTTGAGTCCACGCTCATACGCTATTTCCGGGAGGTGTATCGGCTGAAGTCGATCCGCCATGCGTCGTCATCCCTCAATGTCGCGCCGTCGGCGGTGAGCCGGCAGATCTCCCGCCTCGAGCAGATGATCGGCGTGCCATTGTTCGAGAGGTTGCCGCGTGGCGTTGCTCCGACCGAAGCGGCGGACACCCTTGCGCGCTTCTCGCGCAACTTCCTGCTCGATGTCGAGCGGCTGCGCGGAGAAATCGATTCGCTGCGTGGTTTGCAGCGGGGGCACATCCGCATCATGGCGAACGAGGGCCTGGTCGACTATCTGCTGACGCGAACCGTGGTCTCGTTCCACAAGCGGTTTCCCGGCATCAGCTACGAACTCGAGGTCGCCGGGACGTCGGCGATTACGCGCAGCCTGCACGAGGGGACCGGTGATATCGGCCTGGTCTTCAACGCCGAGCCGGACGAATTCCTGAGCGTCGCCTCGCGCATCCATGATCCGCTCTGCGCCGTCGTGGCCCCGGGGCATCCGCTCGCCCGGGCCACGTCGCTCGATCTGTCGGAGATCGTCGGTCATACGCTCGCCGTTCCGGAAAAGTCGTTCGGAATTCGTCGGCTGCTGGATGCCGCCGTCAGCGCCAGGCGATTGCGCTTGTCTCCCACGCTCGAGACCAATTCCATCGCCGCGCTCAAGGGGTTTGCCCGCTATGGCGGGGGCCTCACCTTTCTGCCGACATTGCCGACCCTTCAGGAACTCGAAAGCTGCGTCCTCGTCGGCATCCCGATCGCCGAGGAGACCTTCCGGCGGGCCTCGCATGACGTCTGCGTCATGGCCGGACGGCGGCTCCCCCTGGCCGTCAGCGCCTTCGTCGAGATGCTGAAACAGCAGGCCGATCACGCTTCCGCGTCCGACAAGCTGCGCTGATCGCCTCTCGTGCTCGCGTCACATATAGGCGCCGCCGTTGATCGCGAGCGTCTGGCCGGTGATGAAGCTCGCTTCGCCGGACGCCAGAAACAGGGTGGCCCCATTGACCTCGTCGGTCGTTGCAAACCGGCCGAGCGGGGTCATGGCATTGAGCTTGTCGCGCAACGCGGGCGGCCAGCCTGCGGTCATGTCGGTTTCGATATCGGCGGGCGCGATGCAATTGACGCGGATGCCATGGGGGGCGAAACGTCTTGCCAGCGACTTGGTCAGGCCGATCAGTGCGGCCTTGGAGGCGGCGTAGGCCGGGCTGCCGGCAACGCCACCATGCTGGCCGGCAATCGACGAGACGTTGACGATGCTTCCGCCGCCGCTCTCCCGCATCGCGCGGGCGGCGTGCTGAGCCAGGAAGAACGGGGCGCGCAGATTGACGGCGTGAACGCGGTCCCATTCCGCGGGCGTCAGCTCCCATTCGCTGAGCGTGCTGCCGACACCTGCATTGTTGACCAGGACGTCGATCCTGCCGAAGCGGTCGAGCGTTGCCTGCACCAGTTCGGCTACGGCATCCGCGCGCGCGAGATCGGCCACCATCCCATGGATGGACGGCGAAGCGCCGAAGCTCCGGAGAGCTTTTGCGACGCTGGCCTCGCTTTGACCGGAAAAGCCGACGCGCGCGCCTTCGTTCAGGAAAGCGCCGACCAGCCCCGCGCCGATTCCGCGCGTTCCGCCAGTGACGAGGACGACCTTGTCACGAAACCGCGTCATGCGACGCTCCCGGCGCCGGCATCGTCGAACAGCGGAGCGACCTGGACGATCGCCGCGCTGTTTCCGTTGCGATGGGCGATCCCTTCCGTTTGCACCCGCGCGCGCCGGTCGGCCAGCGAGCCGAGCACCGTCGCGCGGGGAACGTAGGGGGCTGCGACGTTTGCACCATATCCCCGATTGAAACTGGCGTAGTCGCGCCAGTCCGTCAGCACGTTGTTGGTCCGCAGCAGAGAATCGCTTGGAAGTCCGGCGGCTTCGATCAAGGCGTGGAGCTTTTTCCAGATCGATTGCCCCTGCTCTTCCGCATTCTCGCCCCCGTCGTCCGATGCAAGCTGGCCGCTCAGGAAGAGTGTATCGCCGGCCATCATGGCCGGTGCGGGTCGTCCATCAACCAACGGGGAGAACCCGCTCGATATCGGGGTTGCGCCTCCCCTGAATGCGACCGATTCGACGCCGATCAGGACGTCGGGCTGCGCGAGTGGAGCCCCCACGACGGTCCAGGTGGGAAAGCTCTTCCCGAAGAACCTGGCAAATCCGTCCTGCACCAGCTCGACATCGCGAATGTCCGCGATGGTCACGTGGAGATTGCAGACGTCGGAGATGCCGAATCCCGTATCCGAGAGCATCTTCGCCAGGTTCTCCAGCACCGTCCCGACCTGCTGCCGGGCGGTCTGGCCAACGGGCCGGCCATGCGTGTCGATCGGCAGCGCGGCGGCATGGTGGAACTTGCCGGTGACCACGGCGCGTCCATACGCTCCGGACGGTTCGCCTGCGGCCATATCCGGCCTGACATGCGAATGCGGGTGGCCGTCGACGATTGCGGTGGTGTCGATCTCCACAGCCGCCTGTGGCAGCGGAAAGTCCCATGATCCGACCACGCTATGCGCCGGTCGAAGGTCGGGAAACTCGTCCGCGTAGATCGCGAGATATTTCGGAATGTCGCGGGTATCGGCAACATAGGCCTTGAGCCGGACCACATCGCTCATCTTGCCGCCGAGCAGGTCGAGCGTCGTGCGCAGATTGGCGAACATGCGGCGGGTCTGCGCTTCCATATCGACCCGTCCGGGTGCATCGCCGGCCAGCCGCAGATCCGGAAACACGCCCGCGGAAGCGCCGACATGGATCACGTCGTCGATCCGCGATGCATGCGAGAAATGCGCGATCGGCCGCATCAATTGATCGGTGTAGATGACGTCGCGGGGCATGAGATGCGGACCTCGCAGTCGTAATGTCAGATCACGAGCTCGGCGAAGACGCCGCGGACATCCATCTCGTAGTCGAGGCCCTGCACGGGCGGCCGCGACAAGTGCCAGCTCACGCCGCTCGCCGCAGCCCCGCGCGGGACGATCTCCTTCTGCATCGACGGGTGAATGTCATAGGCGGTGTAGACATGCACGCCGGTCGCGGTCTCCCATCCGGCATCCAGCGCGCTCATCCGCCGCTCCATCTCGCCGAGCACCCAGCGGCTTTTTTCGAGCATGCCCTCGGCCGACTGGTCGCCGGGCCGGATCGCGAAGTCGCGATAGCTGGCCCGGCCCTCCGGCGCCTCTCCGCTGCCGGCAACGACGAAGCTGCCCTGGCTCCGAGAAGACGCCGGCCGCGTATAGCAGAACGCATACATGCTGACGGCAGCGGGAGGATCGAGCTCCGGACAGACATTGGTTCGCGCGACCGGATTGATGCCATCCCTGGTCAGGCCCCATCGGTCGAGCCAGCCGACATATTCCCTGTTGAAATCCGAAAAGCCCTGCTCGGTGAAGGGGGCAGGTGATCTCAGTTCGCAGGCACAGAAGGCCTCGACGCCGCGGCCCGACGCGGCCAGGTGACCGGCCGCCGCGCCGAAACCTTGCGACAGGGGCAGAGGCCGGCGGAAGCGTACGCGCACGATCTCGAAACCGTCATCCGCCTTAACGCCGGCGGAATACTGAAAAACGCCTGGAATGAACTGATACGATCCAGCGTGGAACGAACCCAATGTCGTCATTGCCCTGCTCGCCGTGTCGATGTCCATCGGCCGCGATGAACGCCCTCGCGGATCAGGACAGTGGAGAGCGTGGAGGGGTGTCACAAGATCATTCTTTGCACGCCATCGTTGCCGATAGGGCAACGGGAGCTCCGGTCGGGACCGGACGAGCCGGCCTCTGGAGCGGGCATGGGGCCGCGCAGCGCTCGTCGGCGCCGAGATGGTGCGCAACATCTGTTTACATTCAGAAAAACTTCGTCTGCTGAAAGGCCACGAAGAGCCGGCTATTGAGCCCTGATCGTTCCTGGTCACCCCTCGGCGCGCGGGTCCTCCGAGACCCCGGAAGGCGCCTTCCTTCCGCCCGGCACAGGCTCACAGATACCGTCCTCATGCTTCCACGCTCACCCATCCCGGATGTTGCGCCGTCGGCCAAGGAGCCCCCGCTCCGGACGCCGCTTTCGCTCACGGCCGGCGGGACGAGCATCCTGTCCGTCGCCGGTGCGCTGGCTCTCTGCGCCCTTTTGACGGGCTGTGCCGTCGGTCCGGACTACAAGGGGCCGCCCCGGCTGGACCTGCCCGCATCCTGGCGCGGGACCTCGGGGGCACGGCATCAGCCGGCCAAGCTCGATCGCTGGTGGGTTCGTCTGCGCGATCCGCAGATCAACCAGCTGATTGAGCTCGCGGTCGAGGCCAATCCGAGCGTGGCCAAGGCCAAGGCCGTCGTTCGCGAGGCGCGGGCGACGCTGCAGCAGACCAGTGCCGGGATGTTTCCTTCCGTCAGCGGCAGCGCATCGGTGACGAACAACAAGACCAGCGCTGGCTCCAGCTCCGTCCTCGTCGACAGCGCGCCCTACACGCTGCATCAGGCCAGCTTCGATTCGAGCTGGGAGCTGGACATCTTCGGCGGCACGCGGCGCGGCATCGAGGCCGCGATCGGAGCCGAGCAATCCGCCGAGGAGGATCTGCGCAACAGCCTGCTCACCCTCATCGGAGACGTCACCGCCTATTATGTCGAAGCCCGCGGCTACCAGGCTCGCATCGCGCTGGCGCAGCGGACCGCAGCGTCCCAGCGCGACACCGAAAAGCTCACCCGCAGCAAATATGAGGCGGGCAGCGGCAATGCGGTCGATCTCGCCAAGGCGACCGCGCAGGCCGCCAGCACGGAAGCGAACGTCCCGACCTACGAGGCCGCGCTCGCGGCCGACATCCACCGGCTCGGCATTCTGCTGGGGCGGTCGCCCGACGGCGTCACCGCGCTGATGGCGCGGCCGGCGCCGGTGCCGGCGCCCCGCCTGCCGCTACCGGCAGGGCTACCCGCCGATCTCCTGACCAGCCGGCCGGACGTCGCCAGCGCCGAGCGCAAGCTGGCGCAGGCGACCGCCAAGATCGGCCAGGCCGAGGCCGATCGCTATCCCGCCGTGTCGCTGACCGGCTCGGTCGGCACCTCCGCGCTACGCGCCGGGGATCTCGCGAAATATTCCAGCGTCAGCTGGTCGGTCGGTCCTTCCGTCACGGTCCCCGTGTTCGATGCGGGAAAACGGCTGGCGACGGTGAAGATCGCGGAGGCACAACGCGACCAGGCTTTCGCAACGTTCCATGCGACGCTGCTCACCGCGCTCGAGGACGTCGAGAATGCCCTGGTGTCGCTGTCGCAGGAGCGCATTCGCATCGTGCGGCTGACCGAAGCCGCGAAGAACTACCGCGAGGCGGCACGGCTGTCGCGCTCGCTGTTCGAAACCGGCAGCGCCAGCTTCATCGACGTGCTGGATGCGGAGCGCTCGCTCTACAGCGCGGAGGATTCCCTGATCCAGAGCAAGGTCTCGATGACGAAGGATTATATCGCGCTGGCCAAGGCGCTCGGCGGCGGCTGGAGCGATCCGGTCGACGTTGCCACGCCGATCATCGTCGACGTCAACACCGGTCCGCACTTCAGCGAGGTGCGGCCGTGAAGGGCATTGTCGGAATGAGCCGCGGCAGGATCGTTGCCGTGCTGCTCGTCGTTGCGGCCGCACTGGTGGTTGCGGTCCGCATGAGCGCGAAATCGGACAAGACGCAGTCCTACATCACCGCCACGGTCACGGTGAGCGATCTCCGCGAGGAGGTGCTCGCCAGCGGCACGCTGAAGCCGGCCCGGCTCACCGCCGTCGGCGCGCAGGTGTCGGGGCGGATCACGGCGCTGAACGTGCGCGTCGGCGACACCGTCAAGGCCGGCGACATCATCGCGCAGATCGATCCCGTGACCAAGCAGAACGATCTGCGCAACGCCGAGGCGACGCTGAAGAACTACCGCGCGCAGAAAGCCGAGAAGGAGGCGGCGCTGGTGCTCGCCGAGGCCAACCTGTCGCGCCAGCAGGCGACACTGGTCCAGCGCGCCACGTCGCGCAGCGACTTCGACAGCGCCGAATCCACGGTGCGCCAGACCGTCGCCCAGATCGCAGCGCTCGATGCCCTGATCGTCGGCGCCGAGGCCAGCGTCGAGACGGCCCGCGTCAATCTCGACTACACCCGTATCACCGCGCCGATCGACGGCACCGTGCTGGCGACCGTCGTCCAGGAGGGCCAGACGGTGAATGCCGTGCAGTCCGCGCCCACCATCGTCGTGCTGGGCCAGCTCCAGACCATGACCGTCCGTGCGGAAATCTCCGAGGCCGACATCGTCAAGGTCAGGCCGGGACAGAATCTCTATTTCACGATCCTCGGCGATCAGGAGCATCGCTACGAGGCCCGGCTCGACCAGATCGAACCGGCGCCGGAATCGATCAAGAACGACGCGAGCTTCTCCTCGACGACCACCACGAGTTCGAGCTCGAGTTCGTCGAGCACGACCAGCACCGCCATCTACTATATCGGCGTCTTCAACGTTCCGAACCGGGATTACGCGCTGCGGACCTACATGACCGCGGAGGTGCACATCGTCACCGGCGAGGCGAAACGCGTGAAGGTGATCCCGGCCCTCGCGGTGATGCGCCGGTCCGACGGCAAGAGCACCGTCCGCGTCCTCGACGCGACCGGCGAGGTGCGCGAGCGCGAGGTGCAGACCGGGCTCAACGATCGCACGACCGTCGAGATCAGATCGGGACTGGAGGAGGGCGAGCGCGTCGTCACCGGAGAAGCCAGCGAACTCCAGGCGGCGCCGCGCAGCAGGCCCGGCCCGCCGGGGATGCCCTGAGATGAATGGTCCCATCATCGCTCTCGACACCATCCGCCGGGAGTTCGCCGCCGGCGATGGCCGGGTCGTCGCGCTCGACGATCTCACGCTCGGCATCATGCCCGGCGAGATGGTCGCGATCATCGGCTCCTCGGGCTCGGGCAAGTCGACGCTGCTCAACATTCTCGGCTGTCTCGATCGCCCGACCTCGGGCGCCTATCGGGTCGCGGGCAAGGACGTCGCCGGGCTCGATGCCGACGAGCTGGCGGCGCTGCGGCGGGAGCATTTCGGCTTCATCTTCCAGCGCTACCATCTGCTGGGAGACCTCACCGCGGCGTCCAATGTCGAAATCCCCGCTGTGTATGCGGGCATGGTCGGGCAGGAACGTCACGCGCGGTCCGCCCGCCTGCTCGAAAGTCTGGGCGTTGGCGCGCGCCGGGATCATCGCCCGAACCAGCTCTCCGGCGGCCAGCAGCAGCGCGTCGCGATCGCCCGCGCGCTCATGAACGGGGCCGAGGTCATTCTCGCCGACGAGCCGACCGGCGCGCTCGACCGCAGCAGCGGCGAGGAGGTGCTGAGGATCCTGCGAGAGCTGAACGACGAGGGGCGGACGATCATCATCGTCACCCACGATCCCGATGTCGCCGCGCGGGCCGGGCGCATCATCGAGCTTCGCGACGGCAGGATCGTCGCCGACCGGCGGACGGCGCAGTCGTCGGCTCCGGCACCGTCATTGTCGCGACCGCCGGCGGTCTCTGTCTCGTCCTCCCGCATGGCGGGCGGGTTGCGGCTGCTCAGGGAAGCCTCGCGGATGGCGCTGGTGTCGATGGCCGCGCACCGCATGCGCGCGTTCCTGACCATGCTCGGCATCATCATCGGAATCGCGGCGGTGTCGACAGTGGTCGCGCTCGGCAACGCCACGCAGCGCAAGGTGCTCGCCGACATTTCCAGCCTCGGCACCAACACGATCGAGGTCTTTCCCGGCAAGGATTTCGGCGATGCCCGTGCGGCCAAGATCAAGACGCTCGTCGTCGACGACGCCCGCGTGCTCGACCGCCAGAGCTTCATTGCCGGCGTGACGCCGACGGTATCGACCAGCACGACGGTGCGCTATCGCGGCACCGAATCCAACGTCCTCGTGAATGGCGTCGGCGAGAGCTACTTCCAGGTGAAGGGCGCCAAGCTGGCGAAGGGCCGCCTGTTCGATGCCGACGCCGTCCGCGGCATCGCCCGCCAGGTCGTGATCGACGACAACACCCGCAAGACCTTCTTCGCCGATGACCAGACCGCGGGGGTGGGGCGGGTGATCTGGCTCGGCAAGGTGCCCTGCCGCATCGTCGGCGTCATTGCCCAGCAGCAGGGCGGGTTCGGCTCGAACCAGAACCTGTCGGTCTATCTGCCCTACACCACCGTGCAGGCGCAATTCACCGGCGACCGCTCCCTGCGCAGCGTCCTGCTGAGGGTCAGCGAAGAGGTCTCGACGGCTCTGGCCGAGGACGCCGTCACGACGCTGCTGACGCGGCGGCACAACACCAAGGATTTCGTCATTCTCAACACCGACGACATCCGCCGCACCATCACCAGCACGACCCAGAATCTCGCCTTCCTCGTCGCGGCCATCGCCGTGATCGCCCTGCTGGTGGGCGGCATCGGGGTCATGAACATCATGCTGGTCTCGGTGTCGGAGCGCATCAGCGAGATCGGCGTGCGCATGGCGGTGGGCGCAAGGCGCAGCGACATCCTCCAGCAATTCCTGGTCGAGGCCACGCTGATCTCCTTCATCGGCGGCGTCGGCGGCGTGCTCGTCGCCCTGGCGCTCGGCGCGCTGGTGAATGCGGTGGTCCCCGGTTTCCAGGTCACCTTTTCGCCGGTCTCGATCGCCGTCGCCTGCGTTGCCTCGGCCGCGATCGGGATCGGCTTCGGTTTCTTCCCCGCCCGCCGGGCCGCGTTTCTCGATCCCGTCGTGGCGCTCAGCCGCGACTGACCGCAGGATGATGACACGATGACCGTAGTTCTTCGGAAGTTTGAAGCCATCGAAAATCGCGCAATGATCGAGCCACCTGCTAAAGTCTCCGTCATGAGCACCACCACGCCAACGATCCTGGTCGTCGAGGACGACAGGCCGACCCGCGACCTCGTCGCGCGGTACCTGACCGAACACGCCTTTGCCGTCAGCACCGCCGCGAACGGCCGGGAAATGGACCGGCTTCTCGCCCAGGCGCGCGTCGACCTGATCGTGCTCGACCTGATGCTGCCGGGCGAGGAAGGCCTCAGCATCTGCCGGCGCATCCGCGCGGAATCCGGCACCCCGATCATCATGCTGACCGCGAAGGGCGACGATCTCGACCGCATCCTCGGGCTCGAAATGGGAGCGGACGACTATCTGCCCAAGCCGTTCAATCCGCGCGAGCTGCTCGCCAGGATCAATGCGGTGCTGCGCCGCCGGGAGATCGGGGGCGCGGCGGGCAGTGCGGCTACGCGGCTGACCTTCAACGGCTGGACCATCGATCTGCGGCTGCGCGAGTTGCGCGATGCCGAGGGCGCCCAGGTGCCGCTGACCAGCGCGGAATTCGATCTTCTCCAGGTGTTCTGCGAGCGGGCCGGCCGCGTTCTCACCCGCGACAGCCTGCGCAACATGACGCGCGGCCAGGCCGGAGGCAATTATGGGCGCAGCATCGACGTGCTGGTCAGCCGGCTGCGCCGCAAGCTCGACAGGACCGAAAACGTCTCGGTGATCAGGACCGTCCGCATCGGGGGGTACGTCTTCACGCCGGTCGTGGAGGAAGCATGAGCACTCCCAACGTCGTCGCGATGTTCAGCCTCAGGCGCATCAACGTGCAGATCGCCGCGCTGATCCTGGGCTCGCTGGTCCTGATGCATGTGCTGATCGCCGGCTATGTCCTGCTCAACTGGTCGAAGTTCCTGGCCGATTCGCCGCTGCAGAAATTCGAACTGATCGCGAAGATCGTGGCAAACGCCACGACGCCGGAGCGTGGTCCCATCCTTGAAACGATCAGCCGGACCTTTCCGGAACTGAAGCTCCGGCTGAAGGAAGGCGTATCCGCCGCGAACGTGAAGGTGCCCGAGCGGACGTCCGTTGCGATCCCCTCGACCTTCGACGGGCGCGTCGACCTGATCCACGGACCGACGGGGCAGGATCGGGTGTGGTTCTATCTTCCGAACGAACTCGTGCTCGAGGCCACGACGGGATCGCCGCGGGTGCCGTCCTTCGTCAGCGGGCTCCTGACCAGCACGGTGCTGTTCCTGATCGCGAGCGTGACGCTTCTGGGCCTCTGGGCCGGGCGCGCGCTCAGTTCGCCCCTGTCGGCCTTTGCGCGCGCGGCCGAGGAGTTCAGCCTGAAGGGATCCTCGGCGCCGCTGCCCGAAAGCGGTCCCGAGGAAGTCAGGCAGGTCGCAAGAGCGCTCAACCGCATGCGCGAGCGCATCACCGCGCTGATGAACGACCGGACCCGCATGCTGGCCGCGATCAGCCATGACCTCCGGACCCCGATCACGCGGCTGCGGCTGCGGTCGGAATACATCGAGGACGAGACGCAGCGGACGCAAACCGTCCGCGATCTCGACCAGATGCAGTCGATGCTGGAATCGGTGCTGTCGCTGATGCGCAGCGAAAGCACCGCCCGGCCGACGCTGGTCGACATCGCCGCGCTGCTCGTGATGGTCTGCGAGCAGTTCTCCGACGTCGGTCATGCCGTGAGCTATGAGGGCCCGGACCGGGCGACCGCCATGGTCCGGGCCGATGAGATCATCAGGGCCGTCACCAACCTGATCGACAATGCGACCCGCTATGCCGGCGAGGTCACGGTCGTCCTGATGGTCGAGGAGGGCGGAATCGTCATCGACGTCTGTGACGATGGGCCGGGCATTCCCGATGAGAAGAAGGCGGCCGTGCTCGAGCCCTTCGTGCGGGGCGAGGAAGCCCGCACCATGGACGAATCCGGCGGGTTCGGCCTCGGCCTGTCGATCGCGCGCGCCATCGTCACCGCCCATGGCGGATCGATGTCGCTGATGGACAATCTGCCGACCGGGCTGCGCGCCCGGCTGCTGTTGCCCGAAACCAAGGCCCGGGACGGCGTCGATGGCCGGGCCATGCCCGGCCACGACGTCGCGGCGATCAGAACTTGAAGTTCGCGAACGCGCGCACCCCGATGCCGGGCATCAGCACCTCGTCCTTGTTGTAGGACACCGAGTTGCGGATGTTCTCGTTCAGCAGATTGTTGCCCACGATGCCTGCGATCATCTCGCGGGCGCCGAACCGGAGCGGATCGAGCTTCGTCTTGTAGCTCACCTCGGCCTTCAGCAGGTTGTAGCCCGCCGTCGGCGTCTCCGCGATCACGGCGACGTTGTTCTGGGCGAAGGCGTGCAGCAAATTGACCCGCATCAGCCAGTTGTCGTCGCGCCAGAACACGCCGCCGCCCATCCGCACCGGCGGGATCCGCGGCACGTTGGTGCCGTCGCTGAAGGTGGCGCGGACCACGTCGAGCTGGTTCTCGATGCCCCAGATGCCGCCCTGGAACGCGCCGAGATCGATCTGCGACTGGAATTCGCCGCCGCGGAAGTTGGCGTTGCGCTGCGAATAGACCGCCTGGTTCAGCTCGCTGCCGGTGGTGCCGCAGGACGCGAAATCGTCGTCGCACATCACGCCGGTGAGCCGCCGATAGATGAAATTGTCGAAATGCGTGTAGTAGGCGGTGGCCTCGAAGCGGAGCGGGCCGGTCGCCTTGCGCACGCCGATCTCGACGGATTTCGCCGTTTCGATGGTCAGGTTCGGATTGCCGATGTCGAAGGTCGCGGTGGCGTCGTGGCCGCCGCGCGAGAACAGCTCGGCCGCCTTCGGCGCGCGCTCGACATATTGCGCGGTGATGCTGCCGACCATGCCGCCCGGCAGGTCCTGCAACAGGCCGATGCTGCCGCTCTTCGGCGTGAACGAGGGGTTGCGTCCGATCCCCGCCTGCGGCGTGCCGTCGGGCAGATAGTCCGCCGGGAAGTCGGGCGTGGTGCCGTGCAGCTCGACATGCTCGATGCGGCCGGCGATCTGGGCTCTCGTGGAGTCCGAGAACTTGAACTCGTTGAAGGCGTAGCCGGCGACACGCGTGCTGGTGTTCGGGTCCCACAGGCCGTTGAACAGCGTGCCGGGATTGTCCGGCGAGGGCGCGTTGAGCTCCTGATGGCCGACCTGGAAGCCCAGTGCCGTCGTCACCTCGGCAAAGCGGGCGTTGAACGGCATCAGCTGCACCTCGGTGCGGATCTCCTGCTCCTTGTTGGTGAAGGTCTGCCGCACGCCGTCGGTCGTGGTGTCGGCGGGATCGGCAAGGCCGATCTCGTTGTGCCGGTAGTCGGTCGCGCCGGCCCAGAACCGGATCGCGTCGATCGCCGCACTGTCGGGGTGGTACTCGCCCTTGACGTTGATCTTGGTCTGGTGCGCGTCGATGCGCGTCTTGTGGTCGGCGCCGTCGATGCCGGGAATGTGGTAGAGCGAGTCGTTCTGGGTGATCGAGGCGCCGATATAGCCGCCCTGGAAGAAGTAGGAGCCGCCGATCGAGGCGCCGTCGGAGCGGGTCGCCGAATTCGGCTGCCGTCCGTTCACCGACCGTGTCTGGTCGTTCAGGTAGGGATAGCTCGGGATCGCATAGTCCGAGGTGGTCCGGCCATAGGCGTCGGCATGGAACGCGAAATTGCCGCCGCCGGTGTCGAGCAGCACGCCGCTCTCGACGCCGCGGTCGACCGAAGAGAAGGCGGTGCGCGTCTCGGCGGTGACGCAAGGCGATGTCGCTGCCGTCGCGAGCGGCGCGCGGCCGGGCAGGCCGTAGCCCTGGAACGACGGCGCGCAAACTGGAACCGCATCCGGAATCCGGTTGTTGGTGGCGCTGACGACTCCGCCGATCGATGTCGAGCCGTAACGCAGCGCGGCGGGGCCGCGCACCACTTCGATCTGGTTGGTTGCGAGCGGATCGATCGGGACGAAATGATCCTCGCCGAGATCGGAGGCGCCGTTGGAGTTGGTGCCGTTCTCGAGAATGCCGACGCGGTTGACGTCCAGACCCCGGATGATCGGCCGGCTGGACGCGCCGGGCGCGAAGCTCGAGCCTGTGATGCCTGGCTTGGAGAACAGGAGGTCGCCGAGCTGGCCGCCGCCCTCGCGGCGAATCTCCTCGTTCGGCACCACGGTCACGGTGGCGAACTGGTTGGTCACGATGGGCAGAACGCCCTGCTGGGGCGCGGCGGGAGCGGGCGTGTCCGGCGTGGCCTCGGCGGCGCGCTCGCGGCTGCGTGCAGGCGCGCGTGCCACGCGGCTCGGGGTCCGCGACGGCACTGCCC
>VYLE01000221.1_pt1 | contig 47362 bp, 35 predicted proteins | sample 5114391 | NCBI WGS metagenome assembly VYLE01 (sample SAMN12291771, study PRJNA351875) | freshwater metagenome | isolation source: freshwater lake | place: USA: Michigan, Kent Lake | collected 2013-08-15
GCAGCGCCGCCTCGCCAAGGCCGGCGCCGCACGCCCGAAACTCGCCGCCACCATCCCCGGCCACACCTCCCAGCGCATCGCCGCCGACGGCCGCGGCGTCCTCACCCGCCTCGACACCGCCGCCCGCACCGCCGACACGTCCTGACGCCGTAGGGCGGGATTTATCCCGCCACCCCCCAAAACACTCCGCAACCGGAAGGCCCAGGCCTCTCCGGACGCTTGTGCTGAAAGAAATCCCCTCACCTAACGCCCCTCCGCAGGTCCCTGCGAGGCTCGAATTCGGGAACACCCCCAGTGTGTCGTCATCCCGGTTTTGCCGCAGGCAAAGACCGGGACCTAGGGGCCGATCAAACCAGCCACACCCCGCATCACCTGAAATCGGATGAAAACAACAAGGTCAGCTCACAGACAAAGTCTGGGTCCCGGGCATTTGCTTCGCAAATCCCGGGATGACGCCCAACTGAGCTTTCCACCAACCCGGACTGCCCCTCACGTCACCGGCACATATTCCGCCCCGGCCGCCGCAAACCAGTCGCGCCAGAACGCCTTCACCTCCGCCAAGGGCAGCGGATACTCCTGACGCGGCACAACCCGCGCGATCACCTCGACGCCCTCCAGCCCCGCAATCATGTCCGCAAGGCCCGAGGCCGCAAACGCCTCACCATCCGCGCCGCTCTTGTACATCGAGAAGCCCGGCGAATGCTGCATCAGGTCGGAGACGAGGATCAGCCGCCGCGCCGGCACATGGCCCTGGAAGTCCGGCCGGTCAGCCACCGTGTACATCGCCTCCATCAGCGGCGAGCTTGGCGCGACCGTGTCGCGCAGCGCTTCATCCGCCCGCGTCATCAGCGGCGCATGGAATTTCCGCTCCCAGGCCGCGGCGATCATCTTGGGGTTCTGGAAAATCGGGTTGGCCTCCGCCGCACTTCCCGGCGAGCAGCCGGTGAACACCTGCACCGGATCATAAGGCGAAGCCGAATTCGGCACGATCAGCGTCAGCCGGCCATAACGCTCAAGCTCCCGCGCCTCGCCGTCCAGCAGCGCGCGCACCCAGTCAAGGTCGGTCGCGTTGAACGGGTCGGACTGGTCGACCAGCACGACCGTATGCGCCGGGTCCTCCCGGTCGAGCCGGCAGCCGGTCTCCGGGTCGGTTCCGGGCGGCTGGTGGATCGCGGCGGCCGCAAACAGTCCGAACACGGAGGTCAGCATCAGCGCAATCGCGCCGCGCCAGAACCAGGGGCCTTGCTCTCTGCGTCTTGGCATGGCTCAGCCCGCCTTCTTGCTGTCGCCGGACTTTGCGTCACGCACCCGGCCGATCTCCTCGACCACCTTCTTCTCGATGGACGAGAGGCCCTGCTGCACGTGCTGGATATGCGTCTCCAGCCATTCACGCGTCAGGTTCAGCGCCGTGATGTTCTGGTCGATCACCTTCACTGCCGCATTCGCCTGCGCGCGTTCCTTGGCATAGTCGAAGGGTGGCAATTGCGGCGTCAGGATCTCGTCGAAATAGGCCGGGCACGCCGCCTGCTCGCCCAGCTTGTCGCGCAATTGGTTGCGCGTCCGCCGGTGGGCCTGCCGGTAGGCCACCTTCAGCCCCCGCTCCTGATCCGCCGCCTTGGCTGCAATCGCCACAGCGATATCGCGCCGCGCCTCGAGCAGGTTCAGCGCCTTCTCGATCTCGCGCTTAGCCATCGCATGGCGCGAAAGCTGCGTCTCGAACCAGAGCCGGCTCGCGGAGAAATAGGCGGAGAGATCCCCGCGCAGGTCCTCGCGAAGTTGCTGGCGGCGCTCATAGGCCTTGCGCTCCTTGCGCCACACGCGGCCATAGCCGGGATAAGGATCGGAAATCCGGTCATAGCCTTCATAGACCGCAAGCGAGAAAACCGTCAGCCCAAGGATGAGAAGCGCGAGCGCCACAAAGCTGTCGAGCCCGAAAATGTTCGGGAACATGCCGGAGATGACTGCGCCCGGCGCAATCTCGAACATCGAGAACTCCGCGAGCCGCCCCTCTGCTTCAGCCGTCACGAGTCCGATCTCCACCGCGTCGCGGAAGTGCGCGATGAAGAAGTTCAGGAATATGCCGAACAGGATGCATGCCCCCGCCAGCACGCCGCCCGCCACCTTCGCCGGCATCGCCGGATGGTTGAGATAGCGCAGCCCGAAAAAGCCGGCGGTCACGCCGAACAGGACGTTCACCGCCGAGACCCCGAACGCCACCAGCAGCCCGCCCAAAAGGCCGGCGCTCTGCGCATCCTTGAACAGCAGCGCATTGAACGCGCCCTCAACCAGCATGATGAACACGAGGATGGCGATTGCCTGCTCGACATTCTTCTTGATGTCCGGCGTACGCTTGCCGATCGCGTCGCCATGGCGCTCCTTGAAAGCCTGCAGCTCGATGATCGCGGCGGAGTGGAACTCCTTCGCATCATTCGAATCGTCGGTTTCGTAGTGCCGGTATTCGTGCTCCTCCGCCTTGATCGCTTCGCGCAGCTGGTCGGGGTGAATGTCCGCCGGCGCCGTGTCGTGGATATAGTTGCGCACCGAGGCGGCTGTGGTCGACATCCAGGTCGTCAGCCCCCGGCGCACTTCCTCGGCCCGCTCGGCAATCAGCTGCTCGCGCTCGCTCCACTGGTCCTGCGTGATCGCTTCGGAGACCGGAATGGCATCCTCGGCATCGCGCCGTGCCTCCTTGCGCGTGATGCCCCTGCTGAGGCCCAGCTCGCCCTTGGCGCGCTTGCCTTTCAGTCCGTGAGCGGACAATTCATTGCGGACATCCAGCGGCTTGATCTGTTTCGGGCATCCGATGTCCGTGCCCCAGCGCACAGTCTTCTTCGTCATTGCCAGTCCTCGTGCAAAATCCCAGAGCCTCCCATCAGGCCAAACTGAAGCGTGTGGCGGGTGACTTGACAGAATCTGAACGCGGATGGCTCCTTCCAAAATCGTAATGTTCGTTAACTGAGCAATTTGTAATGCGCCCTGCGGCGCCGCATTCCGTGCAATTTCATGCACTTACGCCGCCGCTGTAGCAGCCGGGACACATGCGGCGGGATTTTTCAGCGGAAAGGAATTGCTAACGCCTGTGGCCAAACCAAGGGCAAACCGGCCTCAGGCGCACTCGCGCAAGAGTTCGAGCAGCGCCGCGCCCGACTGGTAGGCCGCGAAGAGATCGCCGCTCGGCAGGTAGCCGAACGGAACCCCGATCCGGCGCGCTTCGGCCTCGAAGCCGGCCTTCCAGGTCTCGGTCGTCTCAGTGCCGGAGAGGGCAATGCCGCGCTGTCGCGCCAGCACACCGTCGGTCAGGAACGGGTCATCGTGCAGCGAATAGCGCATCTCGTCCCGGAACGTGTCGAAGTGGATGACCGAGCCGACCGCCCAAGCCGCTTCGATATCCTTGATGTAGTTGCGCACGAAGGCGATATCGCCCGGGCTCTTCTGGGCGCAGGTCTCATAAAACCATTTCGCGCCGAACCGGCCGGCAATCTGGCGCAGCGCCTCCAGCGAGAATTTTGCGCCCGCCGGATTCTGAAGCGCCTGCGCCAGCAGCGGGCCAAACCATTGGGGCCGGAACTCCGCCATGATGTTCCGGTTGAAGACGCAGTTCACATAAACCGAATAGGAAACCCTCGGCGACTGCGCCGCGAGGCGGTATCCCACCGGGCAGGCAGAGCCGACCGAGACGATGATGACGTTTTCGAGCCCCGCCTCTTCAAGGAACCGGCCGATGAGCAACGCCTGGTCTTCCGCCCCGCCGACCCTGTCGGAGGCGCCGAAGCCGGGACGGCGGATGGCAAAGGTGCCAAAGCCTGCCTCGGCGGCGTCCACACAGAAGCCCCAGGCCGGATAGTTGGCATATTCGATCGAGTGCAGGAAAATCAGCGGGCGCAGGCCGTCCTTGCCAAACTGCATGTATTCGAGCCGCCGCTTCGACGCGCCGACCCGCGCCGTCTGCCAGACGCGCAGTACGCGCCGGCGCTCGCCCACTTCATCAAGCAGGTTGCCTTGCGGATCGGCCACAAGCGGGAGGGGAGCCAGGCGGGTCATCATTCTCGAACTCGGTGGAAAAGTAAGCCATCGCAATCCTTTGGCAAAGCTTAAACTTTACGCAGAAAAACGAGCCGGGCGCGGCGGCCGTCAACACGACTGCGTGACCAGCCCCAACAGGGCCTCCGGGTTCTGGTGTAGGGCAAATATGCTACCCTTCGGCATGAATGACGTTCTGATTCCCAGCTCTTTTGACCTGGCCTCGAACCCCGCGCGCCAGACTTCCGGCGTATCGACGCCGACCACCGCCACCGCATTCATTCCCGCAAGGCAACCGGGTGTCAGCGAGGGGTCCGGCAGCAACGCGCTCAAATTCATCCTGAAAGTGTCCGGGCTGATATTCCGCAGGCAGCTCCAAGCCTCTGCGATATCCCGCTGGAAGCCGCGCACGAAGGTCAGGTCGCCGTCGATGCGGAAGATGTTCTCGTACAGCCAGCTATACCCTGCCGTCCGCCCTATTTGCTGGATCGCTGCCAGCGAGACGGCTGCGCCTGCGCGTGTTTGCAAGGCCTGCAGGAGAATGTCCCGGAACCAGGGATCAAGATCGCCAAAGCTGGCGGCAAAATAGAGTGGCTTGGCCAAAATCGAAAAGGCGATCCGCGGATTTTCCATCGCGAGGCGCAGGCCCGCCGGGCGCGCCGTGCCCTCAACGATCAGCACGGCATCCTCGAACCCCGCCTCTTCAAGGAAGGCGTTGAGCAGGCTCACCTCTTCCTCGACTGAACTAACCGGGCTCGTCCCGCCAAAACCGGGGCGGCGGACCGACACGACCCCGAAACCCTTCTCCGACGCATCGACGCAGAGCCCCCAGGGCGGCGCCATCGGATACTCGACCGATTGCAGCCAGATCAGCGGGCGCAGACCATCCCGGCCGAATTGCATGAACTCGATCTGCTTGCCGATGCGGGGGAGCTGCGCCGTCTGCCAGACGCGAAGGATCTGCCGCCGGCGCCCAACCTGATCAAGATCGTTCGCATACGGAGCAATTCCCGTGTTGCCAGCCGCAGGGGCCATCCCCGCCTGCGCCGCCGCGCCCGTACTTCGCTCGGCCATTTTTCCCCCTGAGTCCCGATGACAGGAAACTGGACCATAGCCTGAATTATGATTCGCTACGAGTGGACACCCGTCTCGCGCTTGTCCGTGGGTGTCACACTTTCGCGATCACGATATCAAAGACGTATGGCGAGGCCACATCAGCCCGTTTCGCGACCACGCTGAGGCGCTCTGCCTCCGGCAGGTCCTGCAGGATCCGGTCGACATCGTTCAGGGCCTCGCCGTCGAAATACATCTGCGTGGTCAATTCCCGGTAGCCGCGGCGCGCCACCTTGAAATGGATATGCGGCGGGCGCCACCAGTCGTCCTCGGCCGGATAGGCGCCGGGGCGGATCGTCTTGAAGGCATAGCGGCCATCGGCATCCGTCTTCATGATGGCCCAGCCCTGGAATTTGGGGTCGAGCGGCGCGGGGTTCGGATCGCGCTCATGCGCATACCGGCCGGCGGCATTGGCCTGCCAGACATCGACGACGGCGCCGGCAATCGGATTGCCCGCGGGGTCCAGCACTCGGCCTTCGACGAGGACAATCTCACCCTCGGCCACGGCCCCTGAACCGCCAAGCCGGGTCAGGTCCGCATCCTTGTCGGCCTGATCAACGATCGGATAAAATGGCCCCTCGGTCTGGGCCGGTGTCAGCGTTGCGCCGCCTGCCGCGGGCGCCGTCTCGCTCTGGCAGCCGGCCGTCAGCAGGATGCCCGTGCCCACGGCCCCGGCGCCGAGAATATCCCGGCGCGAAATCTTCTTGTCGGTCATGCGTGTCCCCTCCCCGGGACAGGCGCCTTATGGCGTCCCCCACAGAAACCCTGCCACAGGACCCGCAAGGCGGACAGTCCCCGCGAAGTTTGACTTGCCTGACCCGGCGGCAAAGGCGCAGCGTAGGGGCAGACAAGAAACTGACCCGAGGGAGCCTGTCGCCATGCCTGATCCGAACATCCTGAGCCGCCTCCATCCGGAGTTTGCGCCGCTGCTGGCGCAGTTCGCCGTCGTGCCGGAGACGCCGCCCACGCTGCCCGAGACGCGGGCAATGTACAGGGGCCTGCAGCCCACGGCGCCGCAGCTGAAAGTGGGCGAGGTCCGCGATGCATCGATCCCGGGACCTGCCGGCCCCGTGCCGGTGCGCCACTATATCCCCGAAGGCAAAGGCCCCTTCCCGGTGATCGTGCATTTCCATGGCGGCGGCTTCATCATGGGCGACCTTGAGACGCATGATGCCCAATGCCGCCTGCTCTGCCGTGAGGCGAACGCCATCGTGATGGCAGTCGATTATCGTCTGGGCCCGGAGCATCCCTATCCCGCCGGGCATGATGACAGCTATGCGGCGCTTGTCTGGGCGGGCCAGCATGCGGCGAGCGTCGGCGGCGATCCGGCGCGGATCGGCGTGGCGGGCGACAGCGCGGGCGGCCACCTCGCGCTTTATTGCGCGCTTCGGACGAAGCGTGACGGCGGGCCGAAGCTCAAGGGCCTGCTGGCCGTCGTCCCCGGCGTTGTGATGGGCCCTCCGCTTACGGAGGAAGTTGCCAGAGGACGGGAGACGCGCAACAATTCCCTGCTCAGCTGCGACGGCATGGACAATTTCGTGGCGGCCTATTTCCAGAACCCCGCCGACGCGAAGGACCCTGCGCTCGACCTCCTCGGCGCTGACCTCAAGGACCTTCCGCCCTCGATCATCGCCCCGGCAGAAATCGACGTGCTGCATGACGAAGGCGTGGCGATTGCCGGAAAGCTGAAAGCCGCCGGCGTGCCGACGCAGCTGATGGTCGGCGAAGGCATGGTGCACATCTATTTCTCGGTGACCGAAGTCTTCCCCTCTGCGCGGCCCTTCGCCGTGAAGGCGGCCAAGGCGATGGGTGAGCTGATGCGGGCCTAGCCCCGCTTCACTCCGCCGCGGGCGGGGTCACCACTGGAATGTCCGTGAACGGCTTGATTCCGAAGTGGGGATAAATCTCGCTCGGGAAATAGACCGTATCGCCTTTCGAGACGAGGCGGATGGTCTTGATGGCTTTAAGGTCCTCCACCGGATTGCCGGGCACGAGGAAGAAGTCTGCCTTCTTGCCGGGTTCGATGGAGCCAAGGTCTGCGCCGAGTCCCATATAGTCAGCCGCCTCAAAAGTCGCGCGGGCGAGGATTTCGGGCGCCGTGAAGCCGGCCTTCTGGTAGAGCTCAAGCTCGCGGTGCAGCGTCAGCGCGCCGCCAAGATCCGTGCCCATGACGATGAAAATGCCGCGATCCTTCATGCGGCGGATCGTTCCTGTCATCTTCTCGAAGGCGCCCTTGTAGGCGGCGTCCTCTTCGGGCGTACTGATGGCCGACCAGGCCTCCCGGGCCGAGCGCTGCACGGCGACCGGCATATTGTCGACATAGTCCGCCATGCCCGCCTGAAGCTCCCCGTTGCGCGAGAGCAGAAGGTTTTCATGGATCGCGATGGTCGGGTCGATGGCGACGCCGTTCGCCACCATGAGGTCGAGCGTCTTGCCCACTGCATCGCCATCGAGATCGACCGCAGGCAGACGTTGCAGCGCGGTCAGGCGCAGCAGCGTGCGCGTGTCCTCATCGGGGGCCAGCACCCAGCCGAGCATCAACTGGTTGATATGGGTCATCTCGTCATACCCGGCCTCGATCATCGCGTTCGCGTTGGTGAAGGCGGGCACGTGGCCGGTGACGACAAGGCCGCGCGCCTTGGCCCGCTCGACCATCGCGGGAACCCAGGCCGGGTTCATCGAGTTGTAGATCTTGATCGACCAGAAATTGCCCTGGTCCGCATACCAGTCCACCGCGGCGAGGGCCTCTTCCTCTGTGCTGACGAGGATGCCGTTATTGGAGCTGAACGGGCTCTTTCCTTCGATGAAACCGGAGCGGACGATGCGCGGGCCGGCCAGCGTTCCGGCCTCGATCTTGGTGATCAGTTCACTGAGCACCGCATTGTCATTGCCCATGTCCCGGATCAGCGTGACGCCGGCGGCAAGGTTTTTCAGCGCGTCGTCCTCGCCAACATGGCCGTGCATTTCGGCGAGGCCGGGGATCAGCGAACCGCCCTGCCCGTCGACCACATAGGCGCCGGACGTGTCTGAGGCGCCGGGCGTCACTGACTTGATCAGGCCGTTCTCGACGATGACGGTGGAGGGCGGTGTCATCGCCTTGGCCTTGGGGTCGAAGACGCGGACATTGGTGATCGCCAAAGGCGCGTCATACTTGTGCGCGGCCTCGGCCTGGATCTTCTCGAACCGCTCCGTGGACAGACGGGTCGCGAAGTCCTTCAGCTGGTCGTCTGCCTCCTCATAGCCTTCACGCACGATGACAAATCGCGGAGAGATCACTGCGAAGAGATCGCCCTTACCGTCCAGCAGGAAATAGCTGGGGTCCGTATCGTCGCCGACCAGCTCATAGGCGGTCGCCTCGACAGGGCCGCCGGCGCCATCGAGTCGCACGGTTTTCAGCGAACTCATCGACAGGGCGCCGGCTGGCCAGGCCGGCAACGAGCTGTCGGCATCGGCTAGCAGCGCTTTCGAATAGACGGCGAGCGTATAGGGCGAGGCGTTCTGCGGCACGTAGAGGGTCGGCTCGGTCCTCGCGGCGGTCGACGAACCTGTCGTGTCGGTCCAGCTGGCGACGCCGTTCTCGAGCGCGAACTCTTCATGGACTTCGTTTCCGAAAGTGGTCGCGCCGTCGATGGCCCAGCCTGCCGGCAAGCCATCGGCGCCAAGGGTGATCGTCTCCGCCAGCGTCGGCCCGCGGCCATTGTTGCGGAATTCGTAATCGATGGTGATGGTATCGCCCTCGGTGGTGGCGACGAGCTGGCCGAGCGTCTTGTCGAACAGGCGGACGGAGAAGGTCTCGGCGGTGGCAGTAGGCGCGGGCGGAGCCTCATGCGCGCAGGCGCCCAGAACAAACAGCGCCGCCAGCGCCGTTGAGCCAAACCGGTTGATCATGTGAGATACCCTCCCCGCCCGGGCCGACGAACGCGCCGCCCTTGTTGCGGCATTGGTGGCACAGGATGGCGGGGGTGGGAAGTTGCGGGGCGCAAAATCAGGCAATGCCCTCTCCGAAGACCCCTGCGAAGGCAGGGGTCCAGATAGGCTAGTCGATTTGCGGTTTCTGGATACCAGCTTTCGCAGGTATCTGCGGAGGGGCGGGCATTAGTTCGTGAGCGGAGGAAAGAGCATTCCGCAGCCCCTCCGAAAAAAACGATAGGCGCCAAGCAGACTAACGCTCATCCTGGCGGAAGCAGGAATTGCGGGATAAATCCCGCCCTAGAGCGGGATGTTGTCGTGCTTCTTCCAGGGGTTCGTCAGCTTCTTGTTTTTCAGCGTACGGAGGGCCTTTGACACGCGGCGGCGCGTGTTGTGGGGCATGATGATGTCGTCGATATAGCCCTTCTTCGCGGCCACGTAGGGGTTTGCGAAGTTTTCCTCGTATTCCTTGGTGCGGGCGGCGAGTTTTTCGGGGTCGCCGGCTTCCTTGCGGAAGATGATCTCGACCGCGCCCTTGGCGCCCATCACGGCGATCTCGGCGGTGGGCCAGGCATAGTTGACGTCGCCGCGCAGGTGCTTGGAGCTCATCACGTCATACGCGCCGCCATAGGCCTTCCGTGTAATGACGGTGACCTTCGGCACTGTGGCCTCGGCGAAGGCAAAGAGGAGCTTGGCGCCGTGCTTGATGAGGCCGCCATATTCCTGCTTGGTGCCGGGCATGAAGCCGGGCACGTCCACGAAGGTGACGATCGGAATGTTGAAACAGTCGCAGAAACGCACGAAGCGGGCGGCCTTGCGGCTCGCGTCGATATCGAGCACGCCGGCCAGCGTCATCGGCTGGTTGGCGACGACGCCGACGGTCGAGCCTTCGATGCGGGCAAAGCCGCAGATGATATTGCCGCCGAATTGCGGGCTGATCTCGAAGAAGTCACCCTCGTCGACCACCTTGGTGATCAGCTCCTTCATGTCATAGGGCGTGTTCGGGTTCGGCGGGATCAGCGTGTCGAGGCTCATCTCCTGACGGTCGAACAGGTCATGCATGGGGCGGACGGGCGGCTGCTCGCGGTTTGAGGCGGGCAGGAAATCGATCAGGCGGCGCATCTGGGTGAGCGCCTCGATGTCATTCTCGAAGGCGCCGTCAACGACGCCGGATTTTTTGGCGTGGACGGAGGCGCCGCCGAGCGTCTCGTGGGTGACTTCCTCGTTGGTGACGGTCTTCACCACGTCCGGGCCGGTCACGTACATGTAGGAGGTGTCCTTCACCATGAAGATGAAGTCGGTGAGCGCCGGCGAGTAGACATCGCCGCCGGCGCAGGGGCCCATGATGACGGAGATCTGGGGGATGACGCCGGAGGAGAGCACATTCTCCATGAAGATGTCCGCATAGCCGGCCAGCGAATCGACGCCTTCCTGGATGCGCGCGCCGCCAGCATCGAAAATGCCGATCACCGGTGCCCCGTTCTGGACGGCCATTTTCTGGACCTTGACGATCTTGGCCGCATGCGCCTGGCTGAGCGAGCCGCCGAAGACGGTGAAGTCCTTCGAGAAGACATAGACGAGACGGCCATTGATGGTGCCTGTGCCCGTGACCACGCCGTCGCCGGGGATCTTCTGGTTCTGCATGTCGAAGTCCGAGCAGCGGTGCTCGACGAACATGTCGTATTCTTCGAAGCTGCCTTCATCGAGCAGGACATGGATGCGCTCGCGGGCTGTCAGCTTGCCCTTGGCGTGCTGGCTGTCGATCCGCACCTGCCCGCCGCCGAGCCGTGCCTGCTCGCGCTTTGCTTCCAATGCCTCGATGAGATGATGCATGCCCGGCGCTCCTGATGACGTGTGTTGCCGGGCTGACTGAATAGCTGCCCCAGCCGCCTTGGCAAGCGCAGGGGGCGCGACAGAAGACCCTGCCCCAACGAAAGGAAGCGCCCCGGATGTGCGGTCCGGGGCGCGGTTGGCGTTAAGGAAGGCGGGCCGGCGTTACCAGCCGCGGCCGTAGCCCTTGCCCCTGTGGGCGCCCGGCAGGCCGTCGAGGGCGAAGACATGGCCGGCGCGGACTTCGCAGAAGACCGAGGTTTCGACGTCGCGCTTGCGGCCTTCGAACTCGACTTCGTCGAAGCTCACCTCGAAGCCGAACGGGCTGACCTGGCGGACATGGCGATCGTCATCGAAGTCGACGTCGCGAAAGCCGGTCTGGCGGGCCTCGTAGCGGACGGCGTCGCGGCAGGCCTGGACAGCTTCTCGGGTCAGCTCGCGGACTTCGTAGTCCGTCTGGCCCCAGTAATTGAGGCCGCGGCGGTGATCCCAGTCACGGTAGCGGTAGGAATCATAGCCGGACGAGCCGAGGGCGAGGGTCAGCGTGGTGTTGTCGCTGATCCGGGTTTCGATTTTTGCGACGCTGCGCGTGTCGGCAGCAGCGGGGGCAGCGAGGAGCACCGGCGCAGCAAGCGCAACGACAGCGGCTCCGAGAGACTTGATGGGTTTCATCATGGGATCAGCAATACGCCCCTCCGGCAAAACCGGGGCTGAAGCGGCTGTTCATTCCCGGTTTCGCTGGCGTTCACCAAGGCGGCGGGGCCCGGCATCCGAAAATTAGTGAGCGTTTACTTGCATTGCCGCATTTCTGCCGCATTTTAATGTGAGTGAGTGTTTGTTCGCTAATGGAGGACCCCGATGTCGAACCGCCTGATGACCCCCTTCTGCTTTGCCTCGGTGATGGCCGCGATGCTGTTCGCCGAAGGCGCGCTTGCCGACAGCTTCCAGAACGCCTCGGCGGCTTCGAAGGACAGCGCGGAGGCTTCGGCCCGGCTGGCGGCCTCGGGCGTGCAGGTCACTACGGGCGCCGTGGCCGTGCCACTGGCCGCGGTGGGCGCCGTCACGCAGGGCGCGGGCGAGGTCGCGCTGTCAATCAGCGGGGACCTTTGGAACGCAGCGAATGAACCGCTGGAGGTTTCCGGAGAGGTGCTGACCGCCCTGCCACCGCCCGACCTGACGGGTACGGATGATGGCGAGGGGCGCTGAGCCATGCTGCGCGGGATCATCTGCGCCGCTGCGCTGGCAGCCCTCGCGACCGGCGCACCGGGGCCGGCCGCCGCGCAGGACTCTTCCGGCGCTGCGGCGGCCGATCATCTGACGGCGGAGGAAGCGCGCGCCTTCTCCAAGGAGATCGAACAGGCACTGGCGGGGCGCGGCGCGGTCGTGGCCCTCGTGTTCCGCGCCGGGCGGCCACGCGAGGACCTTCCCGAGGGTTTTGGCTACACCCACGGCGCGTTCTGGGTTTACCAGCCCGCCCTCCTGCCGGACGGGCGGGAGGTGAAGGGCTACGCGGTGCACAATCTCTATAGCGGCGATGGCGAGAGCCTGCCGGAGACGAAATCGAAACTGGTGCAGGATTTTCCGTTCGACTTTGCGGCGGGCAGCCATGAGGATGATGTGGCGATCATTGTGCCAACACGCGAAGTGCAGCAGCGCCTTTACGGCGTGATTGCCTCGCCGGTCTACAGCGCGCTGCATGTGGACGAGTATTCGCTGGTCTCCAATCCGGCAGATGCGCGCTACCAGAACTGCAATGAATTCCTGCTGGACGTGCTGGCCGCGGCGGTGTGGGAGACTGCGGACTATCCGCAGATCAAGGTGAACCTGGCCGCGTCGTTCAAGCCGAGCCGGGTGAAGGCGGGCGGGCTGAAGCGGCTGTTTGCACCTCTGGCAGATGCGCGCCTGCGCACAGGCGACCATGACGGGCCGGTGGAGACGGTGACCTTCGAAAGCCTCGCGGCCTTCATGCAGGATTATGGGTATGCAGACGAAGTGCTGCTGCTGGCGCGCGGCGCGGAAGCCTCGGCATCCTGATACTCAGAGGGCGGAGGGATCGCGGAGCAGTATGCCTTCTTCTTTGAGGAAGGACCGGAAATCCGTGAGCGCCTGCGACCAGATGTAAGCCTCGTCGAGACCAAAGCTGTTTTCATCGTCGAACGCAAACTGGACTACTGTGCAGGCGACGGCGCCGATATCGTCAGTGGTGTCGATGTAGAGCTTGCCCGCATAGCGGTTCAGGTTGAACCGGTTGGCAGCCTCGAGCAGCACGATGCGCTCATTGCCGGCGGCCAGCGGGAGGCAGGATTTGAGGGCGACTTCCTCGCATTTCATGCTGTCATCGAGGCCCTCTTCGCACCGGCGCAGGCCAGCGACAAAGCCCAGGCCCTGAAGTTCACCAGAAAGCATGGGCTGGCCGGACAGGATCGCGGCGCGGGCTTTCTTGACACCGATGGACTCGAAGACCTGCCGCACCGAGCGGACATCCGCACGCTCGGCATTTGCCGCAGGCGAAAAGGACGCAGCGGCCAAAGCGGCCAGCGCAAAAAGGCGGAGCGCGAATATCATTCGGGAGGACCTGCCGGGAAGGAGTTTGTGAACAACAGGTTAGATGTTTGGATTTGCGCATCAAGGGGGCTCTCGCAGGGAGCCGGAAGGCCGCCTGTTTACAGTTCCTTAGGGGGCCCGAGTGCATGCGTGCTGGAATACACGCAGCTCCTATTTCAACCCCGGAAAACGCGGACGCCTAAGGCGATGCAGACCCTCAAGATCGAAATGGCGATTGCCGGCGCCGCGCTGTTTGCGCTGGGCGCCTTCTTTGCGACGCGCCCCTCGGAAGCCGAGGCCGGCGTGACTGAGCCGGTCGCCGTGCGGGCGTTTACCGAGGCAGACTATGCAGCCTTCGACCGCGGTTTCATGATCGACGAGACGCCCTGCGCCGTGGGGATGGAGCGCTACCAGATCTGCTTCACGCCCTCGCCGCAGGAAGCGCGGATCGCACAGGGCATGATCGTGCCGCAGGACGTGCCGCTTGTGGCCGCTGAATTCCGGGTGATCGTGGATACCGACCTCAAGGATCCCGCCCTGCGCACCGTGCGCTTTGGCCAGACACTGGCGCTGGTCGACCCCGAGACCCGGGAAATTGTTGACCTGATGCGGCTCGCACCTTCGGGCAGCTAGGGCCGCCGGGGCTTAGCCGCAGTCGGCCGCTTCAGTCGGGCAGAGCTTGATCGAGTGCACAATGTAGTTCGAGTTCGCGCCTTGCGGCAGGTCGAAGCGGATTTGGGTAATGGAGCTTTCCATCCAATCCGGCGCACCTGCTGCCTGATTCAGCATGTCGTAGACCAGGACACGGCGCTCACCCGCAGCCAAAGGCGTTCCATCGAGCGGTCCGCCCCGATACTCGAAGCCTTCACCATGCGCCGTCGTTGCGTAGTAGATCGCAAGGTCGAGGTCCGTAGCCGGGACGACAGCTTCCAGATCGACCGCGATGCGCGAATAGTCCTTGCCGGCGACAGACAGTTGCGGGCTGCGCATGAAGAGATCCGGTGCTGCCGGCTCGGCGGGCGCGGTGAGGCTGAGACCGCCGGTCTCGGGCCAGGAAATCACTGCATCGGGAAGATTGACGGTCCAGCCCTGCAGATCGCCGCCGCTCCACGTCCAGCTCGTCTGTGCGGTCGCCGTCACGGTCTCGGCCGCAGTGGACGGCTCAACCGCTTCCTGCACTGGCGCAGGAGTGACAGTCCTGGCGTCGCAAGCCGCCAGCGCGAGTGCGGCCGCCGCGAGCATGGCAGATGAGCGAAGCTTGAAGGCGGAATGGAGTTGCATGGCTGGGTCACTCCCTGAAGCGTTGCACTTGGCGGCGTCTAGCCGAGTATCCGGACGTTTTGAAGGCCGTGGGCGCATCGGCAGCCGGATCGAGCCGGCACTGTCAGGCGCCTGCGGCACTCAAGGTCAGGCCTGCCCAAGAAGCAGGCCCTTGAGGTAGGAACCGTATTCGTTGGTGTAGCCGGCGGCGAGGCGCTCAAGCTGGTCATCGGTGATGAAACCACTGCGCCAGGCGACTTCTTCCGGGCAGGCAACTTTCAGGCCCTGACGCTTTTCCAGCGTCTGCACGAACTGGGAGGCCTGGATGAGGCCGTCGAAGGTACCCGCGTCGAGCCAGGCAGTACCGCGCGGCAGGCGGTTCACGCGCAGCTGGCCGCGCTGGAGATAGGCGTCGTTGACGGCGGTGATCTCAAGTTCGCCGCGGGCGGAGGGTTTCACCTCCCTGGCGATGTTCACGACATCGGCATCGTAGAAATAGAGGCCGGTCACGGCCCAGCTGCTTTTGGGCTTCACGGGCTTTTCCTCGATAGAGAGGGCGACGCCTTCGGCGGTCATCTCGACCACACCGAACTCCGACGGATTGGGCACATGGTAGGCGAAGACTTCGGCGCCGGAGGTAAGGCCGCCGGCACGCTTCAGGTCGGCGCGCAGGCCGGCGCCGTAGAACATGTTGTCGCCGAGCGCGAGGGCGCTGGGGCCACCGGACACGAAATCTGCGCCGATGATGAAGGCCTCGGCGAGGCCGCGGGCTTCGGGCTGAACCGCATAGTCGAAACGCACGCCCCAATCAGCACCATTACCGAGCGTTGCCTTGTAGAGAGGCATCGCTTCCGGCGTCGAGATGATCAGCAGTTCGCGGATTCCCGCCATCATCAGCGTCGTGACCGGATGGTAGATCATCGGCTTGTCATAGACCGGCAGCAACTGTTTCGAGATGCCGCGCGTGATCGGGTAGAGCCGCGTGCCCTTGCCGCCAGCGAGAATGATTCCCTTCATGACACCCAGCCTTTGGTTTTGATGAGTTGTTCGACGCAGGCGCGCGTACTCTCCCGCCAATGCGGCAGGATTACGCCAAAGTCCCGGGAAAGTTTCGAACAGTCGAGACGGGAGTTGGCGGGCCGGCGGGTTGGCGTCGGGTATTCAGCGGAAGTGATCCGCGTGACTGTCGCCGAAGGACCACCGAGCGACGCACTGACGCGCAGGATTTCTTCTGCGAACTCCGCCCAGGTCGCTTCGCTGGACGCGGTCAGGTGATAGATGCCAGATGAGAAGGCCCCGGGGCTGGCCGCGATCCGCGCCGTTATATTCCACAAGGCCGCCGCGATGTCAGCGGCGCTTGTCGGGTTACCGATCTGGTCGTGAACCACGCTCAACGCGCCCCGCGCTTCGCCAACGCGGAGCATCGTCTTGGCGAAATTCTTGCCGACCGGACTGTAGACCCAGGCTGTGCGGAAAATGAGATAACTCGGATTTGCAGCTGCCACAGCCTCTTCACCGGCCAGCTTGGATCGGCCGTAGACACCGAGGGGCGCGACGGGGTCGGTTTCAACATAGGGCGCTGATTTACTGCCGTCGAAGACGTAGTCGGTGGAGAGGTGAAGGATCGGCGCGCCAAAGCGGGCGGCAGCGGCGGCGAGTTCGCCCGGGCCTTCGGCATTCAGCGCGAAGGCACCGGCTTCGTCGGTCTCGGCCTGATCGACGGCTGTATAGGCCGCTGCGTTGATCACGATGTCCGGGCGGACTTTTTCCAGCGCCGCGCTGATCGAGGCCGGGTCAGTCAAGTCGAGGTGCGGGCGGCCGAGCGCCGTGACATGCAGACCGGTCGCCGGCGCCCTATCGGTCAGCGCGCGGGCCACTTGCCCGGCTGCGCCTGCAATCAGCACTTTCAGATCAGCCATGCCGTGCGTGCCTCCCCGCAGAACCCGAGACGCTCGTCACGCCTTGACCGTGGCCGGCAAGCCGAGCCGCTCGCCGCCATAGACGGACTTGCGCAAGGGGCGCCACCAGTCCTCGTTTCCGAGATACCAGCGGATGGTTTTTTCAAGGCCCGTTTCAAAGTTTTCGCGGGCGCGCCAGCCGAGTTCGGTTTCGAGCTTGGTGGCGTCGATGGCGTAGCGGTGGTCATGGCCGGGCCGGTCAGCGACGAAAGTGATCAGCTCGCGGCGCGGGCGCGGCGCAGGCACGAGGCGGTCCAGCGCATCGCAGATCGCTTCGACGACCTGCAGGTTGGTACGCTCGTTCCGTCCACCGACATTATAGGTTTCGCCAAGGCTGCCCTTTGCGGCGATGATTGCAAGCGCGCGGGCATGGTCTTCGACGTAGAGCCAGTCGCGGATATTGTCGCCCTTGCCATAGACCGGCAGCGGCTTGCCTTCGAGCGCATTGAGCGTGACCAGCGGGATCAGCTTTTCCGGAAAGTGGTAGGGCCCGTAATTGTTCGAGCAGTTCGAGACGACAACCGGCAGGCCGTAAGTCCGGTGCCACGCCTTCGCGAGATGATCCGAGGCAGCCTTAGAGGCCGAATAGGGCGAGGACGGATCATACGGCGTCTCCTCGTGGAAGAGACCGTCTGGCCCGAGTGATCCGTACACCTCATCGGTGGAGACATGCAGGAACCGGAAGGCATCCTTCGCCGCGCCGGTGAGCTTCGACCAGTGACTGCGGGCCGCTTCGAGCAGGGTGTAGGTTCCGAGAATGTTCGTCTCGATGAAGTCGCGCGGGCCGGAGATCGAGCGATCGACATGGCTCTCCGCGGCGAGGTGCAACACCTGATCGGGGCGGACCTCCTCGAAGATGGCGTTCATGCGCGCGGCGTTGCAGATGTCCTCGACGATCAGGCGGCACCGGGCACCGCCCTCGACACTGGCAATGTTTGCGCGGTTCGCAGCATAGGTCATCTTGTCGATGACCGTGACCTCCGCGCCGAGATCCTGAACAAGATGGCGGACGACCGCCGAGCCGATGAAACCTGCACCGCCCGTGACGATAGTTTTCATGTGCTCTTCACCTCAAAGCTTTTTTTCCCGCGTAACACTAAGATTGCAGAATGCAAACCAGAGAGCGGGAACGCTTCATGAAATTTTGCTCACGAAGCCTGAACCTTGGGCAACACGTCAGCGTGAGGTCGCGAGGCGCAGTTCCGGGCCGGACGCCGCAGCAGCGGCGACAGCAGCAGCCTGCTCGCCGCTTTTCTGGCTCTGAACGGCCTCGTAGGCATTCATGATTTCGAGCACGGGGCCGATGGCCTTCACGCGACCCTCCTCCATCCACAGCCCGATATCGCAGTTATCGAGGATCAACTCACGGCTGTGTGAAGCAAGAACAAGAATTCCAGCCTTTTCCACAAACTCGTTCATACGGCGGGTAGCTTTTTCGCGAAAGGCGGCGTCACCAGCGCTGAGCCACTCGTCAAGGATAAGGACTTCCGGTTCGAATGCAGTCGCTATTGAGAAAGTAAGACGCATGCACATGCCGGCAGAATATGTATCCATGGGCATGTGGAGAAATTCGCCGAGCTCCGAGAATTCGGCGATCTCGCGGCGTTTTTCCTCGATTTCGCGGTGGGTGTAGCCGGCCGCAAGGGCGCGCAGCGTGATGTTGCGATGGCCCGAGGCCTCAGCCTGGATGCCGAGATTGATGTTGATCAGGCTGGTGATGCGGCCCTGAACTTTCAGCTTGCCGGTCTCCGGCGAGAGAATGCCAGCGAGCACCTGCAGAAGCGTCGTCTTGCCGGAGCCGTTTTCGCCGATAATGGCAAGGCGGTCGCCTTTCTTCAGCTCGAAGGACACGCCGCTGATGGCGCGCACACCGCGCAGCCGGCCCTTCTCGTCCCAGAGCATCCGCGTGGCGCTGGGCTGGTTGATGTCCTTGGAAATCGATCCATTGACCGGGAAGGTCACGCCGATGTTCTCGGCGACCACAGTGGGCTGGGGCCGCGCCGGAAGTGACGGCAGCGACCAGTAATTACCGGGGGCGGGACCGCGCGACATCGGGCTACAACCAATACGGCAGGCGGCGGTGTGACAGGTAGGACACGCCAAGCATGAGGATCAGGTTAACCCCCGTGAGGATGCCCATCACCTTCCAGCTCAGCGGATCCGGCATGTGGCCGAGAAGAGGCGAACTGAATACTTCCAATGCATGAGTCATCGGGTTCAGGTCGGCAATTGAACGCTGCAGACTACCGTCCGGCTGCTCAGTTCGCACCCACAATATTGGCGTCAAGAAGAATAGTATTCGAGTCAGCGACTGCATGAGGTGATCGACGTCAGGATACCGCGCGGAAATATAGCCTAGGGTCGTCTGGACAAGAACGGCATTGACAACAATTACCAGCAGGGCGGGAAGCGCCAGCAAGGAAACGGTCGTGCGCAAGTGGCCAGTGATCAGCAGGAGCAGAATCGCCACTAGCATGCTGATGCCGAAGACGAACAGGCCGCGAGCAACACTTTTGAGGACATAGATCGAATGAGGCAGCGGAATGCTACTTACCCAAGACTTACTGGCCCGTAGCGACGCACAACCATCCGTGAGATTGGCGATCAGGAAAGAGAACATCGCATAGTTGACGGCAACATAGGCAATGAACTCGCGAGCGTCCTTGGACGAGAAGCCGCCGAAGAAAACAGAAATCGAGGCGACGAATAGCAAATATGAAACGATGATCCAGGCGAGGCCTAGTTTGCTGCGCCTGTAACGGGTTTGCACCTCATCAGCGGCAAATGCGAGCCAGAGGCGGCGTTGCGCCAAACCGCGAACAAGGTCTGTAAGCCCCACAAATATGTCGGACCGGCCTCCTGTCGAGATATAGACGGCGTCGGTCAAGCAACCTCCCGCAGATTACGGAAACGATAAGTTCCGAAATCAGCCAACTCAATCTCTTTTGAACATCTGATGGGGCCCAGCAAGTCCGAAGATGTGTTTGCCAACGCACAAAGAGAGAAAAAGTTCATTAAATCAAATCACTAGTCTGGTTCCGCATGCAGGCCGACTTTCGCACCACATGCCAAACTGGCCGATAACCGCCGATGAGGCAGCCCGTACTGCATGGCGCGGGACAGCTGTTGGTCGATACAGCCCAACAGCCGGAGGGGCTATCGCCGTCGATAGCTGGCAACCGCATGCTCTTCAACTGACCTCATTATCGTTCAGGGACGCCCCACCTAGAGGATTCAGATCGTTGGAGCCGTTACACTTTCCGCAAACCCGAACAGCAAAGTCTGCACGATCCCGTAAAGTTGATAGTGAGCCGAGCAAGCTACCCAGAAGAGTGGCTACAAGGCTGGATCGGGTGACGAGGCCTCCGGGTTCGCACTTCGGCTGTTCGTATTCGCCATATGGGAGAATCTATTGCCCATCGGGGATCGCCGCTGACTATATCGACCAGACTGGAAACGGAATGCCATGAACCAGAAGCGTATCATCGTCGTCCTCGGAATGCATCGAAGCGGCACAAGCGCGATCACGCGTGGCATGACATCGCTTGGCGTAGAACTTGGTGACGATCTCATCCCGCCCGTTTTGGGCAACAATGACAAAGGGTTCTGGGAAGATATCGACCTTCAAAGGTTCAACGAGCGGCTGTTGCGGAAGTTAGAAAGCAGTTGGCAAAGGATCGCACTGTTCCAAACTGACCGCTTGCTGAACGATGAGTTCAGCGCGGAGCGATCAGAAGCGAGCGAACTCATCGAACGAAAGCTCTCCGGCGCCGCAGTCTTCGGCTTCAAGGACCCCAGAACAACGATACTGCTTCCCTTTTGGCAATGCGTATTCGATGATCTGGGGATCGATCATCGTTACATAATCGCACTGAGAAATCCCTTGGAGGTAGCCGAGTCTCTCAGGAAGCGAGACAACCTAGACCCAACTCATTCGATCTTGCTTTGGCTCAAGTACTGCTGGGCGGCGATCAAATTCACAACCGGCAAAGATAGAATCTGCGTTTCTTTTGCCACGTTGCTAACGGACCCCGTAGGACAACTGGAGCGCGTCGCGAGCCGGCTGGACCTCACGACACCGTCCAGATCCAGCCCAGCGGTCAAGGAGTACGCGGACGAATTCCTTTCGGCAGATCTCAAACACAATCGCATATCGAACAGGGAGCTGGAACGGTCTGAGCGCGTTCCGAAATTGGTCCATGATCTGCATTTGCAGATGTTTCAATGGGCGCAGTTTCCAGCAAGCCAAGACTACATCTTGCCTGCACGATTGGCTCGGCAGATTTCCGAATACTGGACCAACATCCAACCATTGTTGAATTTGTACGATCAATGCTTGACAGCCAATTCCGCCAACTCGGAGAAGGCGGCGGAGGCAGGCCGAGAGATTGCTGAGCTCAAAGTAAAAAATCAATCACTCGAAGACTCGTTGAATGGCGCCTGGAACGAGCTCGCGCCGCTGAGAGAAAAATTTGCCGCGTCTGAGGCCCGCGTATTGGCCCTCGAGGCTGCCTCTGCAGATTTCGCGAGCCAATTCTCGGAAGCCGCAAATCGGATCGAAGCGGCATACGCCGAAACGCATCAACGAGACTTGATTGTTGCCAGAATCGAAGCCGAAGCGGTTGAACTGAAACTTTCTGAGCGGCAAGCTCGCGAAGAACTGGAAGTCGCAAAAGTTTCGGCCACCCAACTTGCAGAGCAAATTGCGCAGCTTGAGGCCTCGAAACAGACGATTGAAGCATCACTTCACGGCGCCTGGGACGAACTAGCACCTCTCCGGGACAAATACGCCCTATTGGCGGCACGAGAGTCGGAACGGGAAGAACTGATCATAAGTTTGCATCAGGCAAAAGCGGCTCTTGAAACTTCGCTGGAAGCGACAACGAACGAGCTGGATATACTTCGAGAAAACTCTCTTCGAGACACGGCTCGCATCGCGGCCATTTTGTCAGAGTCGGAAGCCCTAAGCAGCGAACTTGAGCAATCACGGCTACATCTCGATTCAGCGCAAAGCCAAGCGCTGCAACTGGGATATGACTTGGCATCGACCCGGACCGAATTGGCAGAGGCTCAACGGGAGGCCGCCTCACAATCGACTCGTTTGAACCAATTGACGTCCGAAACCGATTCTCTCCGCAGCGAGCTACTCGAAGCACGTCTGCGCCTAGAGTTTTCGGAAGCGAAAGTTAAACAGCTTGGATCGGAACTGGAATCGAGACGGGCAGAACTGGCGGCTGAACAGGGCGCCGTCCGACATCTTCAATTGGATGTCTTGGCCCTTAAGGAGCAAGCCGAGCGCAACTTGGCCATTTGTACCGAGGCACTCAGTGATCTGACAAAGAAACTCGATGCAGCAAACTCTGCCGCTGATCTAGCATCAGAATTGTCCAGAACGAACTCGCAACTGGAGTCTGCTCTGACGAACCAAGAAAAAATTTCATCGGATCTGGCAGCAGAAGTTGGCATACTCAAAGCAAGAACCCTTGAACTCGAAGCCGAGCTGCTCCGGCTTAAGCGGGAACATCAAGAGGCCAAGGGACGGCTCATCGAATTGCAAGCTGACAATGAGCAGCTAGACAATACCGCAAGAGCTAGTGCAGCCGTACTCGAGGAAACCCAAACAGCTTTGAAGGAAACAACGAGAAATCTAAGGATCGCTCGGGGTGAAGTTCTACGCCTGAATAGCGAGCTTGACGCGCTTTCGGAGGAAGCCTCAAGCCAAGTGGCGGAGCGGGAAACTGAAGTGGACAGCCTGCGCGCACTTCTGGCCGTAAGTGAGCAAAAAATGACGCAACGAGAAACCGAATTGGGTCAACTTGCGAGCAATTCCTCTGACTTGACCCGACAAAACAGGATTCTTGTATCTGAACTTGAGCAGTTAAAGGGGCAAGTGCTCGCAATCAAGAACAGCACGTCGTGGCAAATCACCATGCCAATGCGCGGCCTCGCTCGATTGTTGACTGGCAGGCGTTGAAAAATCTATCTGAGCAACGCAGTGCACTAGGCTGACACTGCATGAAAAATCGGGCGTGTCGGACGGGGGATAGTCAATCAGATGCATGGCTCAGCGATCAAAGTGCGTTCTTTGAAGGCGGATTGGGCGAATATCGTATCCCAAATCTTCTCCGAAGAATGGTACATCGCTTCCTATCCAGACATAGCGGAAGCTGGGGTGTCGGCGATAGATCACTTCATGACGGTGGGCTGGGCGGAGGGACGCAGTCCCTGCCCTCTGTTTGACACTGAGTGGTACTTTCAAATGTATCCAGACGTGGAAACTTCCGGCATCAATCCGCTACTTCACTATGCTCTCTATGGCTGGAAAGAGCGGCGCAATCCTCACCCTGATTTTGATACTGGATGGTATCTGGATACCCACCAAGACGTAGCTGAAGCTGACATCAATCCCCTGCTCCACTATATTCTTGTTGGACGGGATGAGGGACGAAGCATTTCTGCAGCGACGGCGCAGGCTGCAATTACCGTCGTCAAAAACGAATCTTGTCCGCCGAACATCGTCGATCCGCCTAAGGAACAACTAGGGGCGCCACTTCATCCGGATCGTCACAAGATCATCGAACTGTTCGATGAGGAGTTTTACGTCGCGGGCTTTCCAGAAGCCGACCGCCCGACCGACCCTGCATCTCACTTCCTGGAAACAGGTTGGAAAGAAGGGCGGAACCCAACGCCTTGGTTTTCAGTTTGGCACTATGCGGCGACTCATGAAGACGTAGCTCGTTCGGGAATGAACCCCTTCGTTCATTATTGCCTCGCAGGCGTAAACGAAAACCGCGCACTCGCAGTTATGGGAAAGGGGTCTGACTCGAATGCCTATCGGGCTCACGCCTTCGCCGTTGCACCAGGCCCCCTGTTTGAAGAGTTTGACCCGAAGATCGGAACAGGCCGTCGCAAGCGAGCGAAAGTCTTAGCTTACTATCTACCGCAGTTTCACCCGATCGAAATCAACGACAAACAATGGGGAAAAGGCTTTACGGAGTGGCGACAACTTGCCCGCGCGATGCCGCGGTTCAACGGACACATCCAGCCTAGAATTCCTCGCGATCTTGGATGCTACGACCTCGCCGAAAGCGACGTCATGCGGCGTCAGATCGAAATGGCCAAAGCGGCAGGCCTGCATGGTTTCTGCTTCTATCACTATTGGTTTGACGGCAAGCGCGTTCTCGACACGCCTATGGAACGCTTCCTTGCGGACCCGTCGCTGGATTTTCCGATTTGTCTGATGTGGGCCAATGAAAATTGGACCAGAACTTGGGACGGATCCGAAAAAGAAATGATTCTCCAACAGACCTATGCTGAGGCCGATGACGTTCCGTTCATTGACGATGTCGCCCGTCACATGAACGATCGCCGTTATATTCGAATTGATGATCGGCCGATCTTCTTCATTTATCGACCCGGTCACATTCCCGATACCGCAGCGCGGCTGGCGAAGTGGCGCGCCATCTTTGGTGAACGTCACGGGCTCAACCCATTGATTTTCCAAGCCCAGGCATTTGGGGACAATGATCCTCGAGCGTTCAGCGTGGATGGCGCCATCGAATTCCCGCCGCATAAGGTGCTGAACCGCGTTCCGGACCTGAAACATCAGATGGGCATGTTTGACGTCAAGTTCGAAGGCACTATCCCGACCTATGAGAGCATCGTCGACGCTTCCAAAAGTGATCCTCAACCGGATTACCCGCTGATACGGACCGTGTTTCCCGGCTGGGACAACGATGCAAGGCGTCCAGGTCGCAGTACGATCATGGCGCATTCAACACCTGAGCTATTCGGCGACTGGCTGGAGTGGGCCGTTCAGCAAGCTGAGAGATACCCGGTGTTCGGAGAGCCGTTCGTTTGCATCAACGCCTGGAACGAGTGGGCCGAAGGCGCTTACCTTGAACCAGACGTGCATTTCGGAGCGGCCTACCTCAACACGGTATCGCGAGTCATCCACGCAGACAAAGCTGCCCCTGTCCCGGTAAACCGTTCTAGCGTGCTTCTGGTCGGGCACGACACATTCTCGTTCGGCGCCCAGAACCTGATCTGCAATATTGGCAGGGAGTTAAAATCTCGCTTCGGCGTAGAGGTTACATTCCTGATCCTAGCTTCCAATGCGCAGGAAGGATCGAAGCCGACAACGACGAAGGCCATGGAAGAGATCGGACCCGTGATTTTCGCGGACAAGTTTGATGGCGACAAGCAGGAGCTCGCGGATCATCTCAAATCCGCAGGATACGAGGTTGCCATTACGAACACGACACCATCTGGCGCGATGGCACCGGCATTGAAGAAGGCAGGTTTCCGGATCGTTTCTCTGATTCATGAACTGCCGACACTGTTGCGAGGCTATCAACTGCTCGATCAGGCCCAGTCCATCGCGCTAAATTCCGACATCGTCGTGTTCCCAGCGGAAATCGTGCGCAGCGGCTTTGAAGCCTACGCGGGCGACGTTCAGGGCAAAGCCGAAATTTATCCACAGGGCCTCTACAACACCAGCGTGCTAGAAACGCCTCGGGGAGACCATGGCGTGCGCTCTGAACTCGGCCTCTCCTCAAGCACCCGCATCGTGCTTGGGGTGGGATATGCTGATCTGCGCAAAGGCATCGACCGGTTTGTCGCCGCGGGGGTCGAACTATGCCGTGAGCGGACCGACGTTGCCTTCGTTTGGGTGGGAGCGCCCTCGGGCGAAGCGAGCCACTGGTTTGAACCCGACATTGCAGCGTCGGGACTGGGTGACAGGATACGCATCCTGGGACAGCGCGATGACGTTGCGCGTTTCTTTGCAGCGGCAAACGCATTTTACCTATCCTCGCGCGAGGATCCGTTCCCGTCAGTCGTGCTTGAGGCCCTTGCCTGTGGCCTGCCGGTTCTGGGGCATGAGGGAAGTGGGGGTTGCGATGACCTCATTAAAAAGCATGGGATGCTTCTGGACCGGGAAAACGTCAATGGCGCCGCAAACGCCTTCCGTAAGCTGCTGAACGATCTTGATGGTCAACTCAAACAGCCTGATCGGGCGGAGATTGTTCGCAGCTTCGACTTTTCTTCATACGTCTTCGGCCTGCTTCAACGACTGGTTCCGGAGCTTCCATCAGTCTCTGTCGTGATTCCGAACTATAATTACGAAAAGTACATCGCATCCAGAATCGAGTCCGTCCTCGACCAAGAGCTGCCGATCCGTGAGCTGATCGTCCTGGATGATGCGTCTGCGGACAACAGCCTCGCCGAGATACGACGCGTGGCCGATTCGAGCGGCCGGCGAATCGAATTGGAGGTGAATAAACAAAACTCGGGCTCGGCCTTCCGGCAGTGGCGCCGGGCAGCAGAGCGCGCCAAAGGGGAGTATCTCTGGATCGCCGAGGCCGACGATCTTGCCGAGCCGGCATTCCTCAGCCGGTTGATTGCACGCATGCAGGCCGATGGAAGCGTTCTCGGTTTCACCGACAGCAAGCAGATTGACCAGTCGGGCGCCCTGCTGGGGGAAAGCTACAAAGCTTACATGAACGACATGGCGCCGGGGGCTTTCGACCAATCGTTTTCGATGGACGGAAGTGAATTCTTGTCCCGCTTCTTGTCGGTCAAGAATGTGATCTTGAACGTTTCAGGAGTTGTTTTCCGTAGGGATTCTCTGCTTGAAGCGCTCGATTCCGTTGGCGATGATCTATACAGTTTCTCCGTGGCTGGCGATTGGCGGCTTTATGCTGAACTCTGTCGCCGCATCGGCGCCCGAGTAACTTGGGTCGCGGAGCCTCTGAGTGCGCATCGGCGGCATGCGACGAGCGTCACGCACGCCCTCAACAAGGAAAGGCACCTTGCGGAGATTGGAAAGATGCATCTGCTGCTTCGCACAATCTCCGATCTAAGCAATCATAACATGTTTCAGCAAGCTGAGCATTTAAATGCTTGCCGGAGGCATCTCGAAGCTGATCATTAGACCAAACGATGCAGGACTTGGAATGGCGAAAGAGAACACAACACAGATTTCCAGCCATCGCACAGCGCTTCAGGCGACAAAAGCGGATACGAAAGTTGTTCGTCCAAAGCGAATCGGCGTGATCGGAATCAGCCGCGAACTTCCGCTCCCCCCTTCCATAGGGTTCGCTACGCTCTACGAGCTAATCGGAAAGAACACTGGCAACCTGATGTTTAGCGAGGCGGCGCATTCGCTACTTTATGGAGAAGTTACAACAATTGGCTACTCCTTTGATCCCCACTACGTGAACAGAAACATCGACTCAGTGGTTGTTCCCGCAGCCAACTGGCTAAATGATTATTCTGACTGGGATTGGTTTATTGAGCGGTTGAGTAGCCTGAAGGTACCAGTTGTAGTGATGGGTTTGGGGGTCCAGTGCGCGAATTACGAACTGGCTTCTGTTAGAATCAACGAGTCCTCCCACCGCCTTGCCAACTTCTTTGCTAACCAGCCGTCTCCAATTTCTGTTAGAGGAAATTTCACGCGCGATTGGCTCGCATCCATCGGAATTTCGAACGTTGTTGTGACGGGCTGTCCTTCAATCTACATGAACCAGTTTGATCAGTCCTCAACCGACTCAAATGGCAAGATGATCGTTCAGGGAACTCGCTATGGGATCTCGAACAACTTTCTTCATTCGAAAGGCGTGAACCGCCGAATGTTTGACTTTTCTGTGGATTTCGATTGGCCAATGGTTTTTCAGTCGGAAACTGAAGAAATGGAGATGTTGACATGTCCAGCGTCCGAAAGTTCCTTTGAAGACAACACAATCTCTATGCTGCTTCAACTATACAAGTCGGGTTCGCCCCAAGATTGCCTACAGTTTTTGCGAAGAAATGGGCGAGTTTTCTATAATCTTAGGGCTTGGTCCGAGTTCATTCGAGGCCATCGCGGCGTTTTGGGGACCCGGCTTCACGGTTCAATCATCGCTCTAAACTCGGGGCGGCCAGCCGCATTGGTCCCTCACGACTCTAGGACTGCTGAAGTTGCTGCATTTGCGGGGATACAGACTTTACATGGCCCCACGGTTGTTGCCTGCAAAACAGCGGACGATCTAGAAAACTTGATTTCACCGCACGGCCTCGACAGTTACAGAGACACTCGTTCTTCCAACCAAGCGCAGTTTCTGCATTTCTTGCAAGACGCAAACTTGGCTCCCCGACACGACTGTTTGTTCTAAGTAGTCATGACTGTCACTGACTCGCACATTCGACAGTAAACACGGCAGTTTCTCAACAGGCTCATTTTTGCCATAACCGGAGAAGGTTGAGGACCACTCAGAAGGAGCAATACGATGACGACGCCCCCCCCTGGCGAAAGCTCTGCACTGCTGAACCATTTGCCCTATTGGTGGTGCTTCCGAGATTGGCATTCGCTCGATAATTCCATCGTTCGCATAGCTGGTACAATAATTTCCAAACAGGCGATTGCAGGTGACAAAATCTCCTGCAAAGCGGACGGAGCCAGCGTAAATTTCAGACTTACAACGCCATCTGAGCATTCTCGGAAGACATTTTGGTTTTTGCCGGAAAGTCATCTGCGCGGCATAGAAATAGAGTACCCTGTAACATCAGGCACTCACGAAAGTCTGATCGAGATCGAGATGAGTTCGCCGGGGCGGATCTCTAGGTTTCCGTTTATGCAGATCCACGATTGGAGTTCTCGCCAGCCTGTTCCGCCACGGAGCAACATCGAGCGGGTTTCAGGTGCCGGAGCGACTGAGTACAATTACTTCTGCAATGGAGCGACTGACTTTCTCCGTTTTGCAAGGGCATCTGCTGCCAATCACGTAGATCCCTTCGCCGGTCGCACGCGGATCTTGGATTGGGGAGCAGGATGCGGGCGACTCACTCGCTGGTTCGCTGAGCGAAGCAAAGGCGAAGTGGTGGGAGTAGATATAGATGTAGAAAATCTAGCTTGGAGTAGGGACAATATTAAAGGTGCAACCTTCAAGGCGGTTGGGCTTTATCCGCCGACGGATCTCAAGACCAAATCGTTCGATATGGTGCTTGCGAACTCTGTGCTTACGCACCTTACTCAATCAGCGCTGGTTTCTTGGCTTGCAGAGATAAAGCGCATTCTCAAGCCAAACGGGGTCGCTCTACTCTCATACCATGGCGACTTCAGCGCTGCATACTTCTTGTCGCATTGGACGGACGCTATCAGGCGAATTGAGAATGATGGCTATTTCGATGAGATGGTCGGCAACGAGATGATAGGCGTTCTCTCTGACCCTACATACTACCGCCAGACTTTTATGTCGGACCGGCATGCGCTTAAGCTTTTCGATGAAGCAGGTTTCCATGTTCGGGATACGCTCGTTGGACATGTTTCGCGCTGCCAGAATCTTGCAGTTCTTCGCCACAAATAGCCTTTTTCAGGTCTTTCTACCCAACGAGCCGACTAGGGCCGAGATTTAAGATGGGAGGCGTGCTTTTTGGAAAGAAGTATCTGGGGGCGAATAACCCGATATCACGAAGCCTCTAGTGACCCATTGAGGGATGGAGGCATTGTGCTAAAGTCGGCTCGGGAAATTCGCACACGCCCGTCTACTTTTTGGCGCGTAGTCCACCTAGCGTATGCCCAGGCGGCATTGCCCCCACGATTAAGCTCAAACTCGCCGTGTGAAGTCCAGAAATCCGGCCGCTCAATAATGGAATGATTACCCACTTTGCTCGGCTCACGCTGAGAGTTGACGCGGTCCTGTCCAGTGTTTACGCGGTAGAATGACAAAGGGGCGTTCCTGCAACTGAAAATGCAGCGGCGTTCCAAGCTGGTAGGATGTTGGCGTCTAGTTTGTGAAACGGAAAACACAAATGCACTGCTTCCGCAACGTAGCCGAGCGGAGCTTTATGTTTAGCTTCCGGGTCAATCCTGCCACCTAGATGTTTTGCTTTTGGCGGATTGAACAAGGAGTGAGATGAATGTCGTGGGGCGGTAAGTTGGTAAAACAAGCTACGAATATTGCGCCTGCCTTGATCGCGGCAGCAGTTCTTGCTGGTTGTGACATGCGTGAGCAGATTGCAACATCACCCGTAGCGGAACAGAGCGAGCCTTCTCCAGCTGCACCGGAACAAGTCACGCCTAAGTCGATGGTTTGGAACTGGACCAATGAAGACTTGGAGGGTTGGCAATTGCATGCGCCAACCGGCACTGTTTATTGGCCCAATGACGGAGGAATAGGCTTGCTTGCTGCATCGGATGACGAATTCCCCGATGTTGCGATTCGAAGCCCGGTGATGTCGTTCAACGGGGCAGATTTTCCGAAGATTGTCGTAGAATTGGAAACAGTAGTTCCGGGCGTGCAGCCCGACCTACACGTTTTTTATCAGACTCCGGAGCATGGAGAATCGATAGACTATCGTGCGGCAGCTTTGGACGCCTCCCTTCCGATGCCGAACGAGCCTAGGGTACTAATCTACGACATGACGGCGTTAGCCGCTGGCGACGATGATTGGACGAAGAGCACGATCACTTCGGTTAGGTTCGACCTGCCACAAGGAGCGAGCAGCAATCACATAGTTCGCGAACTGCGTATTTGTTACAAAGACGATTCCGCCTGCATGCCCGAGTAATTCTGCATTGCTTCACGTTTGATCGCGTTGTCCCAGTAAGGTCAGGCTCAGCAGGCACTTGGAAGCGCTCCTTAGCAGCCTCGGAGCCGTTTGTATTCCGAAGTGCGTTGGAGTTTGGCGTTAGCCGGTGTTTCAGATTCGATACGAATGTCGACGGTGCAAAGTCGAACGCCGAGGTCAACGCTAGGGCCGTTTCGTTCGATTGTTCAGCCACAAGAACCATTCGCGTAGATTGCCCCCTTGTTGAACTGTGTATCGCTCGAAGTACACGCAGTTTGCAGAGTACTCACGCTTCGCATGGCGCCTGAACCAGATGCTGAGACGTTTTTGCCCCTCGACGGTGCTTAGCGGGCAATTGGCTTGTAGATCCGGCCGCATCTGCCAGAAGCCGGTCATGAGACGGGTGATGACCACATCCGGCGACTGATCCACCTGCGGGTCCGGTGCGTTCCAGAATTGCAGGTCGGGAGCGGCGAACCAGTCCTCCGGCGTGCCGTGCTCCGGGGGGGTGCGGCGCATCGGCGGCAGGATCGTGCTGCCATCGCGGAAGCGGGCGTAAGCGTACGAGATCGCAGACCACTTGGCATGCCCCTGCGCGGCAAGTTCGGAAAGGTATAGGCGTACGAGTTCTGAAATCGCTGGCGTAACATCTTGATGCTTGCCGCCCAGGTGTTTGGAATAGACGTCCGGATGGCCGGGCACGACGCCGGAGAAATGGAAGAAGACCAGCGGCGCGCCGTTCACGGTAAATGCGCCCTCTTTTCCCACGACAGACCGGCTCGCCGTGTTCCAGTAGGCGACGTTGTAGCCGGGATGGCGCAGCACCGTCAGCCGCTCGATGAAGGCCGGTGCGAGATCAACAAACTTCTGATCAACGAACAGCCCCTTCTCCGGCGCCGAATAACAGTCTGTATGCAGTTTGCCTGCCCACCAGCGGATGAAGGCGAGGCTCTCGGGCGTATTCGCAAAGGCTGCAAAGCCCAGATTGAAGACACCGCTTTTCAGGATCTCCGCCTCGCCGGGATGGGCGCCCGCGGGGAGCGGCTCCAGAAGGTGCGGCGTCAGCACGGCTGAAGCACCGGTGCCAAGCGCCGCAGAGACTTCCGAAAGAGGTGCAAAAACCTGGATGTCAGGATCGAGATAGATCGCCGCGTCAAAGTCCCGCCGCGTCAGCAGGTCGAGGAAACAGTCCGCCTTGATGGCGGTATTGAACTCCATGACCGTATAGCGGAACGCCATGTCCAGAAGGTTCGGAAGTCCGATCTCGGATGCGGGAATGATATTGGCATCCGGCGCGTCTGGCGGATCGAGAGGCGCATCAGCAAGGTAAATGAAGAAGGGCGCGTTCGGCGCATGCCGCTTCAGGCTTTGCTGCAGCGTTAGGGCATAAGCGAGGTAGTTGCGCGAGCAGATGGTAAAGTACGCCGTTTTCATAACGCCTGCATACATCCCGGCAGGCGAGCCGCAAACAAACATTCCCCTTCTGCGGGGATTGCCTGCTTGCGCCCGAAAGCCCTAGGAATTGTGGCGGCAACCAAAGCTAGCCCTGCCAACGTTCCGAGGTTCGTGAATGACGGAAGTATCTGCCGCGCGGGGCATGCTGCACCTTGTGCGGCGGCGCGCCTCGCAGACATTCTGGACCGTGTGGAACAGGTTGCCGTTGCCACCCGGCAGCCGGGAGCGGGTGATCGGCGCGCTGTTCCGGCGCCTGCCCTTCCTCTTTTCCTGGAGTGCCAGCTACCGGATCTGGCGGACCGAATCCGCGCGCATGGCGGCGCAGCTGGCAAAAATCGCCGAGATGAAACAGTCCGCCGAGACCGGACCGGCGAGCCGCGTGCCAAACTATGTCGATCCCTCATCGCTTCCCCGGCCAGAACGCCTGCTGGCCCGCGCCATCGCCTTCTACCTGCCCCAGTTCCACGCCATTCCCGAGAATGACAAATGGTGGGGCAAGGGCTTCACTGAATGGACCAACGTCCGGCGTGCGCGGCCCCAGTTTCAGGGCCACCGCCAGCCCCGCCGCCCCGGAGAGCTCGGCTATTACGATCTGATGGCCGATGCGCTCACACGCCGGCGGCAGGCAGCACTGGCCCACCAGTACGGGCTCTCGGGTTTCTGCTTTTACTTCTACTGGTTCGGCGGCAAGACCCTGCTCGAAGACCCCATCAAGTCCTGGGCAAATGACGAGGCGATCACCTTTCCCTTCTGTCTGTGCTGGGCAAACGAGAGCTGGAGCCGGCGCTGGGATGGCCGCGAAGACCAGAAGCTGATCACGCAGTATCATTCGCCCGAAGACGACATCGCCTTTATTCGTCATCTCTCGGATTATCTGAGGTCTGACAAATATCTTACGGTCAATGGCCGTCCCCTGGTTATCGTGTATCGTCCGGACCGCCTGCCGGATGCGAAAGCCACCGCAGCTCGCTGGCGCAGATGGTGCCGTGACAATGGAATTGGAGAGATTTATCTCGCTTACACTCTATCTTTCGCATCCGGAAAACCAGACGAATACGGCTTCGACGCGGCTATCGAGTTCCCTCCGAACAATATGGGGCTGCAACCTCACGCTGGGCTCGTTGAGCCGACGAGCGACAATTTCCAAGCGCGCATCTACGATCTATCTGAATTGTCGGCCCGTTCCGACAGATACACACCCGCGACTTTCAAGCTTTTCAGGGGCGTCTCTCCGCAGTGGGACAATACAGCGCGGCGAATGAACAATGCCACGATAATGCTGGACGGCGGCACTGCGCCCTATGAGCAATGGCTACGCAATGCCGCAGAAGATGTTGCCGAACGGTTTGCCAACGCCGACGAACGGCTTGTGTTCATCAATGCTTGGAACGAATGGGCCGAGAGTGCGTATCTGGAGCCGGATTGCGATCATGGATATGGTTGGCTGGACGCTACACGTCGAGCTCTTGCACAAGATGGTCGCGCGCTCATTGAACCCGGCGATCTCGTTCCCGTCGAACCACTGATCGAAGAGCCACCTGCAGTGAAAGTGATCGTTGTGGTACACGACCTCTGGCGTAACGGCGCGCAGATGATCGCCCTGAATTTCGTTACAGCTTTTCGCGAGCGCTACAATTGCGAAGTCGCTACAATCGCCTGCGGGGACGGACCATTAGGGCCAAACTTTGAACGTTATGGCAGAGTTATCCGCCTAACCCCGAACGTGACACGTTCCAGCGATGTCGAAGTTTCAATCTCGAAGCTTCGTTCTGAAGGGTACGCGCACGCATTCATCAATTCGGCGGCCAGCGCTTGGGTTACGCCATATCTTGCGAACGCAGGTATCCGTTGCGTTTCGCTAGTGCACGAGATGCCTGACATTATCGAAAAACTAAAACTGCAGGCCGGTCTTGAGGCCTTCGATACCCTGACAGAATCGGTCATTTTTCCGGCTGATTACGTCCGCCAACGGACAGCTACGCACTCACTGGGAAGAGCGTGGCGAAGCAGCATCGTTCTGCCTCAAGGGCTCTATAAATCAGAAGCGATCATCGATCTTGAGGAGAAGGAAGCCGCTGCCGCTGAAATCGGGCTCCGCCTGGGACTGCCAGAAGATTCGACCTTCATCGTCGGAGTAGGTTATGGCGATCATCGGAAAGGCGTAGATATATTTTGCCGCTGGGGTGTCGCCTGCGCGTCTTCAAATTCGACCTTGCATTTCGTCTGGGTTGGCGAGCTTGATCCGGAAATGCAAACCGAGTGCTTCGCCATTCTGGCGAATGCCGGTGAGGTTGCGTCCAACATACACCTGGTCGGCTTCCAGAATGACACCGGCGCTTACTACAAAGCAGCATCGGCTTATGCACTCTCTTCAAGGGAAGACCCGTTTCCATCAACAGTTCTGGAAGCATTGGCTTGTGGCACGCCTGCATTCATTGTCGATGGCACAACCGGCCTTAAGGAACTCGCTCATTGCAGCGCAATCAACGTGCTCCCCGACGCGGAGACCGCGACCTTCAATTCCGCGCTGGCAAAGCTGCTTTCGGCCTCGAGTAAACGCCGCGCCGCCGCAATCAGCGGAATGGAGCTGATCCGGAGCAATTTTGGCCACCGCAGTTATGCAGGTGATCTTTTGCGGATCGCGGGTCTGGCGCAGCCGCGCATTTCAGTCATCATCCCGAATTACAATTATGCGCGCTACCTGCCCCACCGGATCGCCACCATCCTGGCACAGGAGCTTCCGGTCTGGGAGATCATTTTCCTAGATGATGCGTCTACGGACAAAAGTCTTGAGGTCGCGGAACTCCTGCTCAAGGATTGCGGCATCAACTACCGGATCGTGCCCAACAAGAAGAACTCCGGATCCGTCTTTGCTCAATGGAAGAAAGGTGTCGAGCTCGCGCGTGGAGATGTCGTATGGATTGCAGAGGCCGATGACTGGGCCTCGACCCGATTCACTACAGTTGCCGGCGCTGCTTTCTCCGACCCTGAAGTGGTATTGAGCTACACCCAATCGAATCAGGTAACGGAGGACAGCGCCTTCCTCGCCACTCACTATCTCGATTATGTGACCGACATCGACCGCGAACGCTGGCGCCGGCCATTCGTCAACGACGGCAAATCGGAACTCGATCAGGGTTTCAGCGTCAAGAACACAATCCCCAATGTCAGCGGCGCATTAATGCGGCGCGACGCTCTCGCCGCGACGCTCGCGGCGCACTTCCCTGAGATCCGGTCTTACCGGGTCGCTGGCGACTGGTGCGTCTATGCCCACATGGCGGGTCTCGGCAAGATCGCCTTCGATCCGCGCCCGCTGAATTATCACCGGCGCCATGTGGGCAGCGTCACTGTCTCGCGCTTCACCCAGGCCGAATGGGATGAGATCGCCCGCATGCAGGCGCGCGTTCGTGAACTCGGCGAAGTGAGCCCCGAGAACGTCTCAAAAGCAAAGGCCTATCTTGACCATCTGGCCGAACGGCTGGCAACCAAGACGGAATGAAAGTCGATTTCTTCGTCGCCGGCATCCAGAAGGCAGCCACCACTTCGATGGATGCTTACTTGCGCGCGCATCCCGCCATCCAGATGGCTGCACAAAAGGAACCGCATCACTTCGACGACGAGACAATCGACTGGTCGAGCCCGGATCATTCTGGATTTCATGCGATGTTCGACGCAGCTGTTGTCGGTGTTCCGAGAGGCGAGGCCACACCGATCTACACGTTCTGGCCCCCTGCACTCGAACGACTCAAAGCCTACAATCCGGCGGCGCGGCTCATCGTCCTTTTCCGTGATCCGATCCAGCGAGCCTATTCGCACTGGCGCATGGAAGTGACACGTAACGCCGAAAGTTTGAGCTTTTCGGACGCGATCCGCGCCGGACGTGCGCGTCTGGATCCCTCCGCGCCGCTCAGTCCGGCCTGGCGCAGGTATTCCTACGTGGAGCGCAGCCTCTACGCACCGCAGGCACGCCGCCTGCTCGGCCTCTTCCCCGAGGAGCAGGTTCTCTTCCTTCGCACAATCGATCTCGCCTCTGATCCGAACAGCACGCTGGCCAGCGTCACCCGGTTCATCGGGGTTCCGCCTTTCGGAAAAATTGATCCGGTGTCGGAGCATGTCGGAAGCAGAGCGTTCGATCCGGTGACGGACATGGACGCAGACTACCTGCGCGGCCTGCTCAGAGAGGATCTTGAGGAGTTCGCGGTACTGAGCGGGCTCGATGTATCCGACTGGCCGACGCTCAACCCCGGGGTCCCTGTCTGATGACCCCGCGCACACCCAATATCCTGTTCATAGTCGCAGATGACCTGAATGCCTGGGTCGGCGCGCTTGGCGGACATCCTCAGACAAAGACCCCAAACATTGACCGGCTTGCTGCGCGCGGCCTCCTGTTCGAGCGGGCCTATTGCACAGCGCCTTACTGCAATGCCAGCCGCATGTCCGTCTTCCTCGGCCTTCAGCCTTCCAATAGCGGCATCTACCAAAACGAATCCGCCGATAGCCGGACTTACTTCGAGGCGCTGCGCGGGCACGGCTACCGAACTGCGGCCGCCGGAAAAGTCTTCCATGGCACCTACAACTATGCCGAGGCGGGCCGGCACCAGTTGCCGGAAGCCGCATGGATGCCCGTGCATGCCCAACAAGGCCAATGGGACGAAGCCTTCCCCTTTCCGCCCGAGCCAATGCCGCCGGCGCGTCCGCTCAATCGCATGTTTGACTTCTCCCGGTTCGAAAACGTGAACCCGTGGAATCACCTGCTCGACTGGGGCGTACTGCCAGAGGCGCGCGAGGCGGAAACGCCAGATGCGCAGGTCGTGCGAGCAGCCCGTGATTTTCTTGCGCGTCCACACGACGCGCCTTTCCTCTTCGCCGCCGGTTTCTACAAGCCGCACCTGCCCTGGTATGCACCGAAGCGCTTTTTCGATCTGCACCCCGTCGACCAGATCATACTGCCGGACGTGCGGCCCGATGAGCTGGATGAAGTCCCGCCCATCCCGCGCGAATGGGCGCTGAACCCGCCGGACCATGAAACAATCCTGCGCCACAACCAGTGGCGCGAGGCCGTGCAAGGGTATCTTGCCGCGATCTCATACTGCGACGCCCGGATTGGAGAGCTCCTCGATGCGCTCGACGCATCGCCTGCCGCCGATGATACGATCATCGTGCTGTGGGGCGACAATGGGTTCCATCTAGGGGAAAAGCTGCACTGGCGGAAATTCGTCCTCTGGGAGGAGGCGACCCGGGTGCCACTGATCATCGTACCGCCGCGCCGGTCGGGCGTCAGGCCTCAACGCATCCCGCACGCTGTCAGCCTCGTCGACCTGTTCCCGACGCTGTTCGAAATGTCAGGCATCGAGGCGCCCGCCGGGCGCGATGGCCGCTCCCTGCTGCCGCTGATCGATGGCAAAGCACCTGCGCGGCCTGCGCTCACGACCTGGCGAAAGGGCAATCATTCATTGCGCTTCGGGCAATATCGGTACACCCGATATTCGGACGGAACCGAAGAGTTCTACAACCACGAGAACGACCCGCGCGAACGGCGCAACCTTGCGCGGCTCTCCGAAACGCCTGGCACGCTTGTCGAAGCCCGTCGCTTGCTCGCGCAAGCCCTGCAGAACTCACTGGAGGCATGACGCCGGCCAAGGGCCGGTTGTCTCGGCGTGGCCGCTGCCCTAACACCAGTGCTGGCCGAACGGAGGCGAACCCTGACCGACACACGCGCATCCTTCGTCCGTGCCGGGAAGTCTTTCCTGCGAGACCTTGTGCTTCCTCGGCCAGCTGCGGGCATGCCGCCATTGCCACCGGGGGCGCCGCTTGTCGTCGCCGGCATGTTCCGCACCGGCAGCGGCCTCGGCCAGGCTGCAATTTGCTGCGTTGACGCCCTTCAGCGCGAAGGCTTCAGCCCGCTTGCCGTTGATCTCAGCGCGCGGTTCAATCAGGCAGACCTCGAGCCGCCCCTCTCGCTCGGCAGCATTCCCGGCGGCTCCCAGGGCACGTTGATTCTGGTCGCCAATCCCCCCGAAGTGCCGTCTGCGCTCAGGACTCTAGGCCTACGCCGATGGCACAACTGGCGCATCATTGCCTGCTGGGTGTGGGAGTTGCCGATCGTTCCCGAAGCCTGGCGCACTGCCGAAAAGTTTGTTTCTGAAATCTGGGTGCCCAGCCGCTTCGCGGCGGATGCCTTTGCAGGGCGGTTTGACCGGCCAGTGAAGATTGTGCCGCACTTCACCCCTCTGCCAGCAACACCGGCAACGACATCGAACACGACGCTACGCGTTCTTACGCTCGCCGATGCGCGCTCTTCGCTTGAACGCAAGAATCCGCTGGCGGCGGTCCGAATGTTCAAGGCCGCTTTTGCTTCCGGCGAAGATGTTCGCCTCACGCTCAAATGCCGCAATCTTGATCTGTATCCGGACTATGCCGCTGAACTCATGCAGGCAGTCGCGGGCGATCCGCGCATAGAGTTGGTCCGGGAAACGCTCTCTGCCGAAGCGCAAGCGGAGATGCTTCGATCCTGCGACGTGCTGCTTTCGCCGCACCGCTCGGAAGGCTTCGGCATGCCGCTCGCTGAAGCCATGGCGCTTGGGAAATACGTCATCGCCACCGGCTGGTCGGGCAATCTCGACTTCATGGAGTCCAGCTGCGCGGAGCTTTTGCCTTACACGCTGGTGCCGGCGCAGGACCGGACGGGCGTCTATGCCCCGCAGTCCGGCGCGGTCTGGGCGGAACCGGATTTTGAAGCGGGCGTTGCAGCGCTGCATGCTGCAGCAGCCACGCCGGAAAGCCGCCACGCTTTTCGCACCTCCGCACCCGCCGCCATCACCGCCCGCCTCGGCTCACGCGCTTACGCTGATGCGCTGAAAAGCTAACGTGCGTCAGCTGACACGTTCGGCGATGACCGTCGCGCGAGCACCTCGCGCATAGTCACCTACGGGATTGGACGCACTGTGATGCCGCATCACATCGGCGATCACACCACGCGTTGCCAGCAACCCGGTCCAGTCGAACACCCGGCCGCGATATCCATAGTGCTTCAACATTTGCAGCAGCACTCTCACGGTCGGATGACCGACGAGAATGCGGCCCTCATGAATTCCTGCACTGCTGGCGCCGTTTGCATCATTCTCCACAGGTTCCGCATAGACACGGATGACGTCTGCATCCCCCGGCTCGACCATCCCGTCGAGGATCAGGTGCCGCGCTCCCGTAGACGCAAGATACTCGATCAATGCGAGGTGATTGAGCGTGTGATAGAAGTAACCGAGGCATAGGGCGACATCGCATACGACCGGTGCCTGCAAAGCGTGGTTCAGATCGCCCTGCATGAAGGTATAGTCCGTAGCGGGAATACCGTAGGCATGCAGGGTCTTGTTCGCCGCCTCTATGAGATGCTCGCGCACTTCTATTCCGGTCACATGCGCCGCCCCCGCCTTCAACGCAGCGAAACTCCAGCGTCCATCATGACTGGCGAGATCGAAAACCCGCGCGCCGCTCAGGATCGAGGAATTGGACTCGATAATCGCGTGGTGCCGCAGCGCCAGCCGAACCGGCCAGGCACCCACCGAACTGGTTTCAAAGAAGCGCGGATAGTCATCAAAGAAGGAACGCATCCAAGGGTTCTAGGAAAGCCTCGCCCCAGGGGCAAGCGATCACCCGGATCACACCCACACACCAACCACAAGCAGGTTCGCGATCGCCATGGCCGAACCGGCTGCCGATTCCTGCACGAACAACAGGTTCGAATCCGAAACCGGTGACGGCACATTCGTCGCAATCGTCATCTGGACCGTCCGGATTCCGCCGTCCGCGAGGCTCTGCACAGGTGTACTAGATCCCGTAAGCCCGTTCGGCGCAATCATCAGCGATGCGGCCTCACCCACCCCGCTCGCCGCTGCCTTCAACATCACGCCGCGTTGCGGGAACACGCCGCCGAGCGCCGTCTGCAGCATTGGGCTGATATCCAGCGCGATGAACCGGTTTGGCGTCACATCGGTCGGATCGCCGATCTGGATCGTCTCGCCTGCCGACCATCCGCTGACTGCCCCTGCATCAATGACTTTCAACTGGTTGGTCGTGGGCCGCGCCTTGACCCAGGCAGGCTGGTCCGGCGTCTTGCTGGTGTTCCAGATGCGAACGTAACAAACGCCGGTCATCCGCGCGGCATCAAAGAACACGCCGGCGGTCGCCGTCGTCAGCGTGATCACATCGCCCGAGACGCTGTCGATCACCGCAGTGCGCGGGTTTTGCGCGCGGGCCGTATCGATCCGGTAGATGGACGTGATGCCATCTCCGCCCGAGACCAGCGCCAGGCTGCTCAGCGCTGCACCTGTCTCCCCATGCAACACACCCTCAGGAAAACTCACCGCACCCGAGTCTTCGTCGGCGACCAGCGCATCCTTCCAGCTGGTCCCGTCAGCACTCACCTTGAAACGCAAACGGTCGTCCCCGGTGAGACCGATCTCGGCGCGTCCCGAAAAATCGTTCTGGAAAACGACGGAAGCCGTCCGCGCTTCCTCCGCCTTGTTGATGATCTTGCGTGCGTCGCCACTTGCCGGCGTCACGTCATCACGGCTGAGGAGTTCAGCGTCAGATTTCACGGCAAAGCGATTGACGCTGTCCGGCTCGGCATTGATGCCGCCCATGCCTGCGAGCAGGAGAGGCAACACCTGCCAGCCAGCCACGCCGCGAGCACGCAAGACACCCGCCTCCCTGTCGAATGCGGTCCAGCCCGGCAGGGGCGTCACGAACAGCCAAGCGCCATCAAGAAATGCCGCGATGTCGCCCGCCGCAGCGCCTTCCCAATCGTCACCCGTCGCGCCTTCCGGCACGAGATAAAGGTCGCCCTCCTCCGGCGCCTCCGGTTGCTCGTCCAACGCTGCCGAGATTACGGCAAGCTGCACAAGGGCATCGAGCCGCCCGAGCGCTTCATTCAGGGTCACATGTTTCTGGGCCTGGTTGCCTTGCAGGTAAGGCAGGCCAAGTCTGGGGCTGGCGGTCATCGTCGTGTCTCCGGCTGTCATCACCGCCTGAGACTAACCCCGCCCCGCACCCGGTCGGATCCGAGGGGCTGCATTGGCGGCTGCGCCTCGCGCTGGCCGTTGCATTCGCGGTTACTTGTGCAACCAATTCCGGCATTCATCCGCCTCAGAAGGGCGACTTGAAATCCTGGAACCTTATGGCTTCGGCATCCTTCTCGGAAACCACAGCAGGCGCTGATCCGATGCCCCAGTCGATTGCCAGATCGGGATCATTCCAGAGCACACCGCCATCATGCGCCTTCGAATACGGAGCATCGACCTTGTAATGAACGACCGTATCCGGCTCGAGTGTTGCAAATCCGTGCAGGAAGCCGCGCGGCACAAACAGCTGCTCACCGCCTTCCGCCGTAAGCACCGCTTTCACCCATTTTCCACAGCTCGGCGAACCGGTGCGCACGTCCACCGCCACATCGACAATGGCCCCGCGCAGCACGCGCACGAGCTTGGCCTGTGCAAACGGGGGCGACTGGTAATGGAGGCCGCGCACGGTTCCCGCCGCAACGGACAGCGACTGGTTGTCCTGCATGAACTCGGCCGTGATCCCGGCCTCGGAATAGGGTCCGCGATTGTAGACTTCGCTGAAATGCCCGCGCGCGTCGGCAAAGCGTTTCGGCTTCACGAGCAGGACTTCAGGGATTTCGAGGGCAGTCGTTTCAAGTGCCATCCAGCCAGGCTCCCCCACAGAATTGAGTTATCGGCAGATGCCATATGATCCGGCGATTTGCCAGAAGTTGCGTGCGCCAACCGCACCCGCCGATTGCACCCGGCCTGCGTCCATGTTAACCGCGCCGACAAACATATAAAGGATCGTTGATATGGCCGTTCAGGACAAGGCGAAGGATTACTACGTCGCGGATATCTCGCTGGCAGAATTCGGCCGGAAGGAAATTGCAATTGCCGAAACAGAGATGCCGGGCCTGATGGCTGCGCGCGAGGAATTTGGGCCTTCGCAGCCGCTGAAAGGCGCGCGCATCTGCGGCTCGCTCCACATGACGATCCAGACCGCCGTTCTGATCCAGACGCTGGAAGCCCTCGGCGCCCAGGTGCGCTGGGTGTCCTGCAACATCTACTCGACGCAGGATCACGCCGCCGCCGCGATCGCCGACAACGGCACCGCCGTCTTCGCTTACAAGGGCGAGACCCTTGAAGAATACTGGGATTTCACCGACCGCATGTTCCAGTGGCCGGATGGCAATGGCCCGAACCTGATCCTCGATGATGGCGGCGATGCCACGATGTACCTGATCGTCGGCGAGAAGGCCGAGGCCGATCCGTCGATCCTGAAGAACCCCGGCTCGGAAGAAGAGAAATACTTCTTCGCCCAGATCAAGAAGCGCATGGCCGCTTCGCCCGGCTGGTTCAAGAAAACCAAGGCTGGCATCCGCGGCGTCTCGGAAGAGACGACCACGGGCGTGAACCGCCTCTATCAACTGGAGAAGCGCGGCGAGCTGCCCTTCCCCGCAATCAACGTCAACGACTCGGTCACCAAGTCGAAGTTCGACAACAAGTATGGCTGCAAGGAATCGCTCGTTGATGCGATCCGCCGCGCCACGGACGTGATGATGGCCGGCAAGAAGGCCTTCGTGGCGGGCTATGGCGATGTTGGCAAAGGCTCGGCCGCCTCGCTCTCCGGCTCCGGCGCCCGCGTGGCTGTCTCCGAGGTTGATCCGATCTGCGCGCTGCAGGCCGCGATGGACGGCTATGAAGTCCTGACCATCGATGAAGCTGCACCGAAGTTCGACATTTTTGTCACCGCGACGGGCAACAAGGACATACTGACGATCGACCACATGCGCGCCATGAAAGACATGGCCATCGTCTGCAACATCGGCCACTTCGACAACGAGATCCAGGTCGAGGCACTGCGGAACTTCAAGTGGACCAACATCAAGCCGCAAGTCGACATGGTCACCTTCCCGGATGGCAAGCGCATCCTGCTGCTGTCCGAAGGCCGCCTCGTCAACCTTGGCAACGCTACCGGTCACCCGAGCTTCGTGATGTCGGCCTCGTTTACCAACCAGACGCTGGCGCAGATCGAACTGCACCTACGGGCCCACGAGTACGAAAACAAGGTCTACACGCTGCCCAAGCATCTCGACGAGAAGGTTGCCCGCCTCCACCTCGACAAGCTCGGCGTCAAGCTGACCAAGCTCTCGGACGAACAGGCGAAGTATATCGGCGTGGAAGCGGCTGGCCCGTTCAAGCCCGAACACTACCGCTACTAGGGCTTCGGGGACGCGCGTGGCGCAGGCCTTCATCCTCACACTGTCCTGCCCGGACCGCGTCGGCATCGTCGCGCGCCTCGCGCGGCTCATGGAGCAGCATGACTGCTTCATCGTGTCTTCGCGCACCTTTGGTGACCCGGATACCGGGCGCTTCTTCGCCCGGCTCGTGTTCAACACGAACGGCGACACGCTGGACGCAGTGAAGGCGGGTATGCAGGAAGCGGGCGAGGCACTGGCGGCTGATTGGCAGATACGTCCGTCAACGGAGCGTATGAAAGTGTTGCTGCTGGTGTCTAAATCGGATCACTGCGCCAACACGCTGCTCTATGCAGCACGGCGCGGCGAACTGCCGATCGATGTGACGGGCATCGTCTCCAACCACGACACGCTGAAAGCCTCGTTCGCGCACTGGAACCTCCCCTGGTTCCATGTGCCGGTGACAGCAGCCACCAAGGCCGCCGCGGAAGAGCGCCTGTTCGGAATTGTCGAGGAGACGGGCACAGAGCTCGTCGTGCTTGCCCGCTACATGCAGGTCCTGAGTGAAGCGGCCTGCCGGCGCCTCGAAGGCCGTGTCATCAACATCCACCATTCCTTCCTGCCCGGTTTCAAGGGCGCGCAGCCCTATCATCAGGCTCATGCGCGCGGCGTGAAAGTTATCGGCGCGACGGCCCATTACGTCACCGCCGATCTCGATGAAGGCCCGATCATCTCGCAGGTCACCGAAGCCATCGATCATTCGTTCACGGCTGAAGACATGGTCGAAACCGGCCGCCACATCGAGGGAATTGCCCTGTTGCGTGCTGTCAAGGCTCACGCCGAGCACCGAGTGTTCCAGAATTCCGGCAAGACCGTCGTCTTCGCCCGCTAAACCATAGCCTTCAAAGGAAATCCGATCATGCCTCTCAAATCCCACGAATTCACCAGCGAGAGCGTCTCCGAGGGCCATCCCGACAAGGTGTCGGACCAGATTTCCGATGCCGTGGTCGATCTCTTCCTGTCGCGCGATCCGACCGCCAAGGTCGCCGTCGAAACGCTCTGCACAACGAACCTCGTGGTTCTCGCCGGCGAAGTGCGCACCAATAACGGCGCCGTGGTGACGAAGGACGAGATGATCGACGCCGCCCGCAAGGTCGTGAAAAAGATCGGCTACGAGCAGGAAGGTTTCCACTGGAAGAATATGACCGTGGAAAACCACGTGCACGGACAATCCGCAGAGATTGCCCAGGGCGTGGAAGCTGGCCAGGGCCTCTTCAAGGAAGAAGGGGCCGGCGACCAGGGCATCATGTTCGGCTATGCCACCACCGAAACGCCGGAACTGATGCCAGCCACCCTAGTCTATTCCCACCAGATTCTCGAGCGCCTCGCGGAACTCCGCCATTCCGGCAAACATCCTGAGCTTGAGCCTGACGCAAAGAGCCAGGTCACCCTGCGCTATGAAGGTTCGCGCCCCGTCGGCGTGAATGCCATCGTGGTCTCCCACCAGCACAAGAAGGACGTGAGCCAGGACGCCCTTCGCGAGATCATCCGCCCCGTGATCAAATCGGTGCTGCCGGAAGGCTGGTTCCCGCCGGAAGACAAGTTCTACGTCAACCCGACCGGCAGCTTCTACATCGGCGGCCCGGACGGCGACTCTGGCCTCACCGGCCGCAAGATCATCGTCGACACATATGGCGGCGCGGCCCCGCATGGCGGCGGCGCCTTCTCCGGCAAGGACCCTTCAAAGGTCGACCGGTCGGCCGCCTATGCCACCCGCTATCTCGCCAAGAACATCGTCGCTGCCGGCCTCGCCGAGCGCTGCACGATCCAGGTCAGCTATGCCATCGGCGTCGCCCAACCTCTGTCGATCTATGTCGACACGCACGGCACCGGGAAGGCCAATGAAGACCGGATCGCCAAGGCCCTGCGTGAGCTGTTCGACCTCTCCCCCGCCGGCATCCGCAAGCACCTGAAACTCGCCGCGCCGATCTACAGCCCGACCGCCTCTTACGGCCATTTCGGCCGCAAGCCGGGCGCCGATGGCACCTTCACCTGGGAAAAGACAGACCTCGTCGCCGACCTGAAGCGTCTCGTTAACTAGCGGGCTGGCTTCGCCCGTTCGCCCGTAACGGGAAGCCGGAGGATCGCCCCTTCCCAAGGGGGCGATCATCTGTCGTTCAGGCTGTTCACAATACTTTAAACTGACCGAAGCAGCCTTGCGGAAACCGGGTTTCCGGGGATACTCGGCAGTCTCAGCGCGCGTGGGGACGGCGCTTTATCGGAGTGAATTCAATGCCTTTCGACTTTCGCCGCGGTTTCGACGCGAATGAACCCAGCCGTTTTGCCGAAATCGGCTGGGAGGACACGGGCAGCCTCCGGTTCAATATCCTGCAGCAGGGATTTGCCGGCCCAGGTATTTCGCTCGAAGTGCTGGAGCGCCTCTCGAGCCTTGGCTATCGCAGCCATACGCTGAGTTGCTGCCCCTGCGGCCAGGACCATTCCTCCGAACTGCTCGCTTTCAAAAGCGCAGTCTCTGTTGGCGCGATCACCACAGGCGGTTCGCTGGTTCAAGGCGGCACCCAAAGCGCGCCGGATGGCTCTCCCCAGGCAGCCGACATTACCGTGCCCGGCGAAGTGCCAGGCAATACATCCACGACTTTCACCCTGAACATTGGAGACACGGTTTTCAGCCAGATCGAGGTCAGCGGAGACCAGGACTGGTTCGCAGTGCAGCTGCAAGCGGGCGTTACCTATGAGTTCACGCTTACGGGTGTGGGGGCCGACATTCTTGACGACCCCTTCCTGGAAATCATGGACGCCACGGGCGAACAACTGGCGGCAAACGACGACCGTGCCGCCGGCAACCTGAACTCCCTTTTGCGGTTCACGCCGACGACAACTGGAACCTATTACCTCAACGCGCATGGTTGGGCGAACACGTCAGGCATCACATCAACCGGCAGCTATTCACTCTCTGCAAACCAGGCGCCGCCTCTCCCCACTTACACCGTGGCCGAGATCGCGCAGTACCTCGTCAATGCCGACAGCCCCGGACTTGGCGCGCGCTGGCTTACAAATTCGATCACCTACAATATCGAAGCGCTGACGCCCGAACAGCGTGTCCTCGCCGAGCGCGCGCTTCAAATGTGGTCCGCCGTCACGCCGCTCACCTTTACCCGGGTGACTACGGGTGGAAACATCACCTTCCTGAATTCGGACCCAGACAATCCTACCTCCACCACACCTTCAGCATTTGCGCGCACGTCCGCAACTTCAACGGCCATCACCGCCAGCACAATTGTCATCACGAGCAACTGGGACGGCGGAAACACAAGTTTCGACAGCTATACCCAGCAAACTTATATTCACGAAATCGGTCATGCGCTGGGATTGGGCCATGCCGGTCCTTACAATGGCACAGCCGACTGGGGCACCGACAACATCTACACGAATGACAACTGGGCCTATACGGTCATGTCGTATTTTGACCAGCTCGAATCGGGGCATGGAAGTTACCGACTGGTGCTTGGCCTGCAGCAGGCAGACATTGTTGCAGCCCAACTGTTGTACGGCGCTCGCCCGGGCGGCACGTTCACTGGAAACACGACATTCGGCTTCAACTCATCCGCCCCCGGAACGAATATCGACTGGTCTCAGTTCATCTTGGTAGACGGCGTGACGTATCGTCGTCCTCCATCCATGACGATTTATGACACGGACGGCATTGATACGATCAACCTCTCGGGCTTCTCGCAACCCCAGATACTCGACCTGCGGCCGGGAACCTTCTCGAGCTTGGGCGACCGCCCGGGTCAGAACCCTGTCCATTATGTCAATGCCGTATCGATTGCCGCCAACACCATCATCGAGAACGCTATCGGCGGCTCAGGGAATGACCGGATCACCGGAAACACGGCCAACAACACGATCACACTCGGCGCCGGTGCCGACACGTTCGTCTACGCCCAGAACGGCGGCGCAGACACGATCACGGACTTCGCCGTCGCATCCGACCGGATCGACCTGACGGCCTTCACCTCCGCCGAAGCGCTCGCCGCCTTCAATAGCCGCACAAGCTCCGCAGGCGGAACACTACTGACCTTCGCCGCAGGCCAGACCATCCTGCTGCAAGGCGTCGCAACGGGCTCGCTCACCCAGTCCAACCTTATCCTGGCCGCGAGCCCACCACCGCCGCCTCCTCCGCCACCACCTCCTCCGCCACCGCCGCCACCTCCGCCTCCGCCGCCTCCTCCTCCGGGCCCGACGGAAGGAAACGATGTTCTGACCGGCACAATCGGGGACGACACTATCGACGCTCTCGGTGGCAACGACACGATCGTGGGGCTTGCCGGTAATGACACGCTTTTTGGAGGAAACGGCGACGACAGGCTCGAAGGCGGTGACGGAGACGACCGTCTCGACGGCGGTGCAGGCATTGACAGTCTGTTTGGCGGGCTCGGTATCGATGTGCTCAGTGGCGGCATCGGCA